>JAANMV010002257.1_pt1 | contig 19123 bp, 13 predicted proteins | sample 7279661 | NCBI WGS metagenome assembly JAANMV01 (sample SAMN14094540, study PRJNA606508) | bioreactor metagenome | isolation source: A lab-scale SPAN reactor treating ammonium-rich wastewater day 121 | place: Ireland: Galway | collected 2017-05-16 | reverse complement strand
CAGGCCCTCAAGCAAATCCAGCGCGAGGGCGTGAAGCCGCGCGCGTTCGCCGGGAAGCTGAAGCTGGTAGGCGGCGTCGCGCAAAAGCGCGTGCCGGAAAAGATAGGCGGTTTCCGCGTCCATGGCCGGATTCTTTCAGGGTGCCGGGCCCCTGTCGACTCCGCAGGTCAGGACTTCAGGGACGGCACTTGGGCCCGCGGGGCGTGATTGATTCCGGCCCGCCGCTGAGCCTAGAATCGCACGCCAATGCCGCTATCCAAGCGCCAGCCAGCCCGTTCTGCGAAAGAGCCAAAGCTGCTCTCAGGCGGCAACCCGCAGATTGCCAAAGGCGAGGGGCAAGCGCCCATCGACGCCTACATCGCGGCCATGCCGGGCTGGAAAAGCGAAGTGGGGCGAAGGCTAGACGCACTGATTTCGCGCACCGTTCCCAACGTGCACAAAGCCGTCAAATGGAATTCACCGCTGTACGGCATCAAGGGCGAAGGCTGGTTCCTGGGCATCCATTGCTTCGCGAAGTACATCAAGGTCGCGTTTTTCAAGGGAGCCAAGCTGAGCCCGGTCCCACCCGGCAAGTCCAAGCAAAAAGAAGTGCGCTACTTCGACATCCACGAAGACGACAAACTCGACGAAGCCCAATTCGCCAGTTGGACAAAACAAGCCAGCCAAATGCCCGGCGAACGAATGTGAGCGGCCAATGCTGTGGGCTCACGCGACAAGCTAACGGTGCGTTGAAACGAATCCTCTGCTACTCTGAATTTGGCATTGAGTTGGTGTCTTTTGTCGACACCGTGACACGAGATCAGACTTGGCCCCACGGCATCTCATCAACGAGAGTGGCGAACCCTTCGAGGGGAAAGAACTAAGAGCGCTCGCTCGTGAACTTGATTCGCTTAACCCCAAACAACGCGAAGACTTCCGCAATAAAAATGCAGAAGCGATCGCGAAGCATCCTGCAAAACAGATTTTGATCGTTGCTGGGCCGGGAACTGGCAAGAGTACGCTGTTTAAGCAGCGAGTGCTGTTCTGGCTCGAGAATGACGAAGATGCGAGAGTCCTCGCGTTGAGCTTTGTCCGAAAACTTGTCGCCGACCTTCAAGCAGACATCCAGAATGACAGAAAACTGACTGATGCCCAAAAGCAGCAGGTCGATGTATTCACCCTGCACAAGTACGCTCGGAGCGTCGTCGAACAGAATCGTGGGACGAAGGAATGGCGGTTCACACCCCACTTCCGAATCATCGGACAACACTGGACCGCCGTAGTCTGGGGCGATGTGTTGTCACTCGCGGGCCAAACTGACCACGAAAGCTACGCATGGAAGGAATTTGAAACCCAACTGCACAATGACGAGTTTGCCGAGTCGGCCGCCTGGAAGGAGCTCAGGAATACGTACTTTACGCTATGTCGGTTCTATAACGCTACCGGGTTCAGCGACCTAATCGTGCGAGCCCGCGACGCGCTCGCAGAAAATCCCGGCCTCAATCAACACGATTGTTTCATCTTCGACGAATATCAGGACTTCAACGCCGCCGAAGAGCGGTTGTTGGAGAAGATCACAGACACGGCGGAAGGAACACTCATCGTCGGCGACGATGACCAAGTCCTGTACGAGACCCTGAAAGCTGGCAAGGCGTCACTCATAAGAGCCGTGTACACTGATACAGCTGTGGTCAACGCCATGCTCCCGTTCTGTGGGCGATGCGATTTCCACATTACGAAGACCGCCAGCCACTTCATCAAACAGGGCGCGGACGAAGATTGCATCGACAAAATCTACCTGCCGATGACGGAATCCGGCGATACGAAAAAGGTGCGATTCGTCGCCTGCGCGACACCCTCAACGGCCGTTGATTACATTCGGAAATTCATCGATGACCACAAAGACGGGATCGAGCAGCGTCGGAAAGCGCTCGCTGAGGGAAGTTCCAAAGACGCGTTTCTTCTCATTTTGTCGCCGTCAAAGAAGGTCGACTTCTACAAACCTCATGACGCGGCGAAGCATCTGTTCGACTTGATCATGCCGTACAGGTTGGACCGACATGAATTCTCCGATGACTATCATAAGGTACTGAACTACTACGCTCTCGCACGGCATTCGAACGACAACTTCAATTTCCGAAAGGTTCTCCACCACGAGGGTTTGGAGTCGGAAGACCTACTCCCACTGATCCAAAAATGCCTCGCTGAAAGCAAAAGCTTTGCCGCCTTAGACGCGGACAATACGAAGGCCGCTTTGGAAAGGGCCGAGACAGTCCGAGACATTCTCGACTCGAACAAGACGGTCACTGAGAAAGTCACTGCTCTTTGCGCATGCATTAAGATACGGGCCGCCGAGCTGCTGTGCAGAGACCTCGAAAAGTCCGCAATCAATCAGGCACGCGTTGACGCGCTCCACCATCAGGAGGAAGAGGATGCAGAGCTCGAAGAAATCGCAGTTAAGCAGATGGCCGCAGTCGAGCTAATGACCATTGTGGGGTCCAAGGGGTTGTCTGCCGACAACGTGATCATCATCGGGTTCGACAACGTCAACATGCGCAGGGTCACTAGGAATGCATTTTATGTCGCGATGACAAGAGCGCGCCGCTCGCTGCATATCGTTACTGCGGTAAAAGCCGGCGGTGCCACAAATCCGCATGGCTTTCTCGAAGGTCTTCCGGCCGAGAATCTTGAGTTCTTCAAGTACACAAAGGTAGATGGCAAGCTAACGGAGTTCAAAAGTCGGGCTAAATGCAAAGAATACCTTGAGTCCCTTGTGAGCCGGAGCCGCTCCAAGCGGTGAGAATTCTAAAGGGCCACACAAAGCGCGGCACACTCAAAGTCTCCCCTAGACTAGCGGGACTCCGTAAAATAACGACGGACGACAACCATGAAAAAGAGCGCCACGGGGCAACTAGGCGGACTCAGCGATTGGCGAAGCGAGACGCTTGCTCGCGTGCGGGTGCTTATTCAACAGGCTGATCCTGGGGTGGTTGAGGAAGTGAAATGGCGCAAGCCTTCCAATGGCATGGCGGGCGTTCCGGTTTGGTCCCATGACGGCATCATCTGCACCGGCGAAACCTACAAGGCCGCCGTCAAACTCACCTTCGCCAAAGGCGCGGCTTTGGCTGATCCCAGGAAACCTTTCAATTCGAGCCTTGAGGGCAACACGCGCCGTGCGATCGATATTCACGAGGGCGAAGCACTCAACGAAGCCGCGTTTGTGGCGCTTGTGCGCGCGGCTGTGGCGCTCAACGGCAAGTCGAAGAGCTGAATCGTGTGGCACGGGGCTTCAGACCCGTGCGTCGCTGCTATGGGCGGCGACAAGTGGCGGGCAATGCACGCCATGCATGGCCCTGGAGCGCCATGCCACATCACGTTGCCACCCGCCATGCTATACTGCCCCGTTTACGCATTCTTGATGGGCCGCCCTTAGACTTTTCCTATGACTGACACCGCCACCGTCGCGCCTGAAGTCCAGAGCCTCGAAGACCCCAAGCTTTACGTCAATCGCGAGCTGTCCTGGCTCGAGTTCAACCAGCGCGTACTCGACGAGGCCCACGATCCCCAGAACCCCCTGCTTGAACGGGTCAAGTTCCTCGCAATCTCGGCCAACAACCTCGACGAGTTCTTCGAGGTGCGCGTTTCGGGCCTCATGCAGCAGGTGGAGTCGCACAACGACAGCACCGGCCCCGACGGCATCTCCCCCGCCGAGCAGCTCACGCTCATCTCCACGCGCGCCCACCGCATGGTGGCCGAGCAGTACCAGTGCTGGTCCAACGAGCTGCTGCCCGCCCTCAACGACGCCGGCATCGAGATCCACGCCGGCGAGCCCAAGCTCTCGGCCGCTGCCGAAAAATTCCTCGACCAGTACTTCAACACCGAGCTTGAGCCCGTACTCACACCCATCACGGTCGATCCCGCCCACCCCTTCCCCTACGTAGCCAACAAGGCGCTCTGCCTCGCCGCCCTGCTGGAGGGCAAGGACGGCGACGGCAAGACCGTGCGCTCCCTGGGCGTGGTCACGGTGCCGCGCCTGCTCAAGCGCGTCATCCAGATTCCGGGCAAGAAGGGCAAACTCGAGTACATCATGCTGGCCGCGGCGGTGCGCCGCCGCCTGGACCACCTGTTCCGCGGCTATCGCATCGTGGCCACGGCAGCCTTCCGCGTGACGCGCAACAGCAACCTCTACCTGGAAGAGGAAGAAGTCGAAAACCTGCTGATGGCAATCGAGAACGAAATCCGCCAGCGCCGCCGCGGCGATGTCGTGCGCCTCGAAATCGAGCACAATGCGCCCAAGGAAATCCTCGACCTCCTGCGCCAGAACCTGCACGTCGAGGAGAGCGCCATTTACCGCGTTCACTCGCCGGTGAACCTGAACCGGCTCATGCGCCTCTACGCTGAGATCCCGCGCCAGGACCTCAAGGACAAGCCCTTTGCCCCCGTCGAGCGCGTCAACGCCGACGACAGCGAAGCGCTGTTCGCCGCGATAAGGCGCGAGGACATCCTGCTGCATCACCCCTATGAGTCGTTTTCCACGGTGCTGAGTTTCATCCAGAGCGCGGCCAGAGACCCTAACGTCGTCGCCATCAAGCAGACGCTTTACCGCACCAACGAGGAGTCGCCCATCATCGGCGCACTCTGCGCTGCCTCCGAAGCAGGCAAGCAGGTCACCGTGGTGGTCGAGATCAAGGCCCGCTTTGACGAAGAGTCGAACATCCGCTGGGCGCGCCGCCTCGAAAACGCCGGCGTTCAGGTGACCTACGGCCTGGTGGGCCTCAAGACTCACTGCAAGCTCTGCCTCCTGGTGCGGCGCGAGAAAGACGGCATGAGGCGCTATGCCCACCTGGGCACGGGCAACTACAACCCCACAACCGCCAGCGTTTACACCGACCTCTCGCTCTTCACGGCCAACAGCGCCCTGACCGACGACGTGGCCGAGGTATTCAACGTGCTCACGGCGCGCTCCCAGACGCCCGCCATCAAGAAGCTGCTCGTGGCGCCCTTTGACATGCTGCCAACGTTTGTGCGCCTCATCGAACGCGAGGCCGAGCACGCCAAGGCCGGCCGCAAGAGCGGCATCATCGCCAAGGTCAACTCCCTGCTGGACGTGGACATCATCCACGCCCTCTACCGCGCCTCCCAGGCCGGCGTCAGCGCGGACCTCATCGTGCGCGGCATCTGCGGCCTGCGGCCCGGACTGCCCCAGGTCAGCGAGAACATCCGCGTGCGCAGCGTGGTGGGCCGCTTCCTCGAACACAGCCGCATCTTCTGGTTCGAGAACGGCGGCGACCCCGAGGTGTTTCTGGGCAGCGCCGACTGGATGCCGCGCAACCTGCGCGGCCGCGTAGAGGTGGTGTTTCCGATCGGCGACGCGCGGCTGAAGGCGCGCATCCGCGAGGAGATTCTGGCGGTCTTCCTGTCCGACAACGCCAAAGCGCGCGAAATTCTCGGTGACGGCACCCACCGCATGATCCGCGCGGCAGAGGGCGCGCCCCTGGTCAGTGCGCAGGAGACCTTCATGAAGCTGGCCCGCGCCCAGAGCGGCGAGAGCATGCGGCTCAAGCCCGCCACCAGCGTCAGCATCCGCGCCATGCGGGAATGAACGCGCGCACCCAGCGGCAAGTGTCTGGGCGCTCATGACTGACGTGGACGGCATTGCGGCGCGGGAGAACACAGAAAATAGCCTTTGAAAAAGTCGCCGAGCTGGGCGGACAGGAGGATTCGTTCAGTTCATTGCCAAAAGAGACTGGAAAAAAAATTGGTCAATTTCTAGCCTCCAGAGACAATTGGAGGACATTATGCGCAGACTAATTTGGACCATTGTGATAGTCGTAGTGCTAGCCGAGACTGCTCACCTGATTCACGCGGGCGTGACCCATGACGGCTTCGCGGGTCGAACCGACTTTCAGGATCGTAATGGTGGCTTGGGTACCGGATTCACCGCCGGTGAATCGACGCAAGCCAACGGGTTCGGTTATGTCGCCCCTGTCGATCCGCACCTTTCTGTCAGCTACGAAGGGTCCGCATGGGATCGGACGGTTTTTGACAACGCATTCCCGCAGACCATGATCTGGGAAGTCCATCTTCAGGCAGCGATGTATGGCACGGCGATGGTCGACTCCAAGAGCAACGCCGGTAAACTTGCACTCGCGCAGGTCGCCTTGGACGCATGGGGACATGTCGACGCAGTCCAGGCGAATTCCTGCATTGTCGCACACCCCAACGCGTTGCTGGGATACTTGCAGCAGACTTACGTCAGAGGCAACGGCGTACCTCATTCATACATTGTCCTTCCGCCGGCGCGTGCGCACGCCATCATGCCTCCCTATAATCCGGTCACGCAGGAAAAGACCGTAACCCTGAACTTCACAGCTACCTTTACCGGAGCGAGGCTTAAATTCGAGTATCGCAGCTACGGAAATCTCCAAGGCAGGTGCGGCAGCCTGGAAGAGCGCGTGGAGAGCGCCTTTCGCGGCGTTCAGAGCGAACCCACAAGACCGGAAATCGACTGGACGGGAAGCTACGTCAGAGTCGAAGACCCGAGGCGGCCAGGGTTTATCGTCAACGAGTGGAAGCTGAAATGACGACGCCGGGCCACAGACGGGTGATCAACGTTGCAGCGATGATCGCGGTTTTCTGCGTGCTGGGACTTTACGTGCACTTCAGGTTCCTGCGCCAGGACCCGGTCGCGAACGAACCGGCACGCTGCACCCCACCCGGTGTTCAAGCGGGTTTGCCCCCCGCCGGCCAAGACCCGCCGGCCCGCGAAGCGCCCCCCGTCGCAGGCGGTACCAATGGCGGCCCGAAGCCTTCAGAAGCGGCCACAGTTCCAAACGAGCTGTGCACGGTCGAACTGCGATTTGTCGATGACGCGGGAGCGCCCGTCGGCGAAGTCAAGTACTGCTACTGGCTTTTCGGTCGTGTTCAACGCAGCGGCTTTGAGCAAAGCGATGCCCGTGGCTCGGCTGTGCTGCGCGCAGCCGAGGGAACAACCTGCGAATTAGAAGTAACCAACTGGAAGGAGCGCATCGAAGAGGGCGGCAAAAAGGTGTACTCGATCGTTGAGGATTACCCTCACTACAGCGAGCGGATTACGTTCTCCTTTCAGCGTACGCCACAACAGATACAGGTGCGCGTCGGTAGCGCGACCACCATCAGATTGCGAATCACCTTCGACGATGGGGAATTGTTCGAGGGCAGTGCCTGCCTGACCTGCGGACGCTGGAGCCGCTGGTTCCCGTCAGAGGCACGACAACCGATAGAATTGCATGGCGTCGTCTGTGACCGGACTACGGAACTCACGGTATTTCCAACCCGCATAGGCTACGAAAGCGCTGAATACGATATCTCGCCGGAAGAACTGCGGCGCGGGGGCATTCTCGAATACGTGGTTCCGAAGGCGGCCAACGCCAGAGGGGCCATTGCCGTGAATTGTTCGGGCGCGGATTACGACTCGTTTGTTCTTCTGTTGCGCAAGCGCAATACCCTATTTGCGGACATTATTGCATCGCGCGGAGAAAGAACGGGTTCAGGCTTGTTGCAGTCACAACGTCTGGATCCGGGCAGCTACGAAGCCACGCTGTTGTGGCGGCGGCAAGTCGGCGCGCGGGACCTGGATCAATATGAGCACTGGGTTTGGGAGTATTGGGTGTGGTCCGTGCCGGACGTAGAGGTCAAGGGCGGTTCGATTCTGACATTGACGCCGGAGTTCATTTTGGCCGGCTCCCTCGAAGTCGAGGTTCTGGCAGACGACGGCAAACCCCTCAAGAACGCACTGGTTCAGGTTGGCAACCAACCTCCCGTTTGGATTGACAATCCTCGCGCGATCCCCGGCACGGCGGCTGTCTCCGACATCCACGGAATGGCGCGCATCCAGGGCCTGCCGCCGGGAAGGGTGGACTTTTCCGTTGAAGCGCGGGGATTTGAACCTGTGCGCCTGAGCGCCGACATCGCCGGCGGCGGTGTGGCCAGGCTGAGCCCTGTCCGTCTCCTGCCGGCCCAAGGCGCCATTACATTGAATCTCTTGTCCCGCGTTCCGACATGGAAGTATTCCGTAAGTTTGAAAGCGGGCGCCCACGCCGGGTACTTCTTGCGCGATGTCACTGTCGAAAACGGCCAGGTCCGGATCACGGGCTTGCCGGTCGGCCGCACTTACACCGTCCTCGTTTGTCCTTTGCCCGGCGGCGGGACTGTCAAACAGCTCGCCGTGGCCTTGTCAGTCGAGAACCCAGACCGAACCATCGCTATCGACGTTTCTGACCTTGAACGGAATTAACCCGCTTTGTCATGCCGTTGAATACGGCCCGCTAAACGTACTTGTCGCCGCGCACCACGCTGACGTCCTGCACGTAGGCCACCACCGCGTAATTGGGGAAATACTGCTCGGCCAGGTGGGTCAGGATGCGCTCGGCCACGGCGTCGCTCACCACGGTTTCAAAACGCAGGTTCTTGCCCGCCAGGTCGTCGGTGCGCATGCCGCGCGAACCCTCGCCGTCGGCCTTGGTGCAGGTGTAGCCCTTGGCGCCCAAACGCAGAAGGTCCTGGCGCAGGCGGGTGTCCAGCACGGCCTCCACCACGATGGTCACCAGTTTGAGCGGGTGCAGTTTCACGGCGTGCCTCCCCGGTAAATCCATTCCGACAGCGCATGATACAGCGGAACACCCACCGTGAGGTTGAACGGAAATGTAATCGCCAGCGAGGCCGTCAGGTAAAAACTAGGGTTCGCCTGCGGCAAAGATATGCGCACCGCCGCGGGCGCGGCAATGTAGCTGGCGCTGGCCGAGAGCACGGCCAGCAGCGTGGCGCCGCCTTCAGAAAGGCCAATCAGCCGACCCACCCAGACACCCAGCAGGCCATGCAGCACCGGCATGACCAGGCCAAAGGCCAGCAGGAAGGCGCCGACCCTTGAAAGGTCGCGGAAACGGCGGGCGGCCGCCATGCCCATCTCCAGCAGGAAGAGAGTCAGCACGCCCTTGAAGGGGTCCAGGAAAAAGGGTCTGACCTGCTCTACACCGTGCGCCCCGGCTGCCAGGCCGATCAGCAGGCCCCCCACCAGCAGCACCACGCTTTTGCCCGCCAGCACCTCATGCAGGGATTGCTTGAGGTTGCCACCGCCCAACTGCCACTTGGCAATCAACAGGCCCACGACAATGGCCGGAACCTCCATCAGCGCCACCAGGGCGGGCATGAAGCCCTCGAACTTCACGCCGATTTTCTCGAGATAGGTCTGGCCGGCTATGAACGTCACGGCGGACACACTGCCGTAATGCACGGCAATGGCCGCGGCATTGGCCACCTCCATGCGGCCCAGATAGCGCAGAATGGCATAGCACCACAGGGGCGTTCCCACCCCCAGCGCCAGCGAGGCCAGCGCCGGCAGCAGCAGCTCGCCGGGACTGGACACAGACATGGCCGCCCCGCCCTTGAGCCCGATGGCGAAGAGCAGGAACACGCTCAGGGCCGTGTAAAGCTCGTCGGGAAAGCGCAGGTCGCTGCGCAGGATGGTGGCAAAGATGCCCAGCACAAAGGCCAGAACCATCGGGGAGAGCAGGTTGGCCTGTAGGAGTTCGAGCGTATGCACGGCGCTTCACTTCCGGCGGACAAGTCGCGCAATCATGCGACGAGCGTGGGCCTCGTCAATGACCATAAACCGCCGCGAATCGGCGTCATAGGCCTGGACTTCCGCCATGGCAATGTCGAAGTACCAGGCGTGCAGCCGCAGCCTCTGGCGCCTTTCCAGCTCAGCCACGATGGGGTAGCTGCGCAGGTTCTCCAGCTGTGCCAGGGCGTTGGCCTGGGCCACGAGGTTGTGGCGGGGCAGGCGGGTGTCGAACTCGACGTTGGGCGGGAGTTTGAGGGCCTTTTCGGCGTGGCGCAGCCAGGATTGCAGGTTGGGCGCGCCGTCCAGGCTCAGGTCACCGCAGATGGCCCGCATGGCGCCGCACTCGCTGTGGCCGCAGACCACAATATCCGGCACTTCGAGCCTGAGCAGCGCGAACTCCAGGGCCCCGGCCTCGCTTTCATCGGCCTGGGATTTCCCGCCCGGGCCGCCCGGCGCCACGATGTTCCCCGGATTGCGGATCACAAACAGATCGCCGGGGTCGCTGGAGGCAAACAGGTTAGGCACAACGCGGCTGTCAGAGCAGGCCACAAACAGGCAGTCCGGCTTTTGACCCAGGGCCAGCTTGGCGAAGGTCTCGCGGTATCCGGGACGGATTTTCTTTCGAAAGTGCGCAATGCCGGCCAGCAGTCGCTTCATGGCCGCAGATGGTGCCGTGACTGCGCCCCTTCGTAAAGAGGCCTGCTATGCTCTGTCCATGCACGGACTGCTAAGCGGCGCCATCCTGGGAGTGGCCTTCATCGCCTTTGCGGGAGCAGCACGTTCGTGGCGCAACTGGAAGAACAGTGAGGAGGGCGCAAGGCCCCCTCGCGGCCTGATGGTGTTGTCCCTGCTGCTGCAAGCCCTGCTGGGTGCGCTGGCGGCGGCCTTTGGCCTTTGGTTTGCCCTGGCCGGCGCGCCTTAGCCCGCAGCCGCGCCGACTTGACCGGCCCTTGCCCCCGTCAGGGGACTTGGGTTCAGCCAAGGGCTGCCCGGTCAACCGCAAGTGAGTACAAGTCTCGTTTTCATGGAGTGGAACAAATTGAAGGATGCCGCACACGCGATACGAGAGACTCATGTCAGAGGTCTTCCAGCGTTGCGCCAGCGATATACGTTCCTAACCAGTGTCAGTACATACGTTTACGTGAAATCACATTGACGCCTGCAAGGCGTCATCACTTCGTCATTTGCCCTTGACTACTTCACTCTTCAAAGGCAGAGTCGCGGCCCGTTTGTCTGACCTTGTGTAAGACTTGGCCAGACGGGGGACAACACATTCTCATGGAGATTACTCAATGAATATCTGGAAGCTGTTTCCGAAAGCCCTTGGGGCCAGCGCGCTTGCCTGCGCCATGCTCCTGGGCGGTTGCAGCAGTGACGATGAGGGGGGCGGCGGCGGCCCCGGCAGCACCATTGTAATTCACCCGCTTCCGGGCCTTGGAACGGTCATCATTCAGGCCAACGGCGGCGCGGCTAACTTCGCCACCCGCAACGGCGGTAACGGCGGCTCCTTTGGCGCGTTCTCACAGGGCGGCGACGTGCGCACCAACGACGGGCGCTCACTGCCCACGGTGGCCACCAACTTCCTCACGGCGGGCGTGCTGGCGGACAACCTTGTTACCTACACCGAGCTGACCTCGATTCTGGCTCCCGCGGTGGCCGCCGGAACGGCGACGTTCACCCTGCCCATGGGTACGGGTTTCAACCTGCCCTCGGGCGTCACGCTGAACCTCTCAGACGCCCCCTCGGCGACCGTGAACAGCGTGACCATTTCGGGCAACAGCGCCGTGCTCCTGACGGGCGCCATCCTGACGACACGCACGGGCGCCAATTCGGTCAACCTGCAGTTCAACACCTCGCAGAACGCCGTGGTGGCCATCGGTTTCACGGGCTCCTTCAACAGCACCGGTGACACCGGCTTCAATGGCGGCAGCTTCGTCCTCAACAGCACCGCAGGTGGCATTGTCGCCACGGGAAGCGTGGTAACCAACGGCGGACCCGGATCGGCAGCGGTCAACGGCGGCAACGCCGGTTTCACGCAGTTTGTGGCCCTAAACGATTTGATCCTTCGCGCCGGCCACCATCAGGCCAACGGCGGCATTGGCGGCGCGGCAGGCGGCAACGGCGGAAGCTTTACGGCCCAAAGCCAGGGCGTGACCTTCCGCAGCTTTGGCTGGGGCCTCCAGGCTGACGGCGGCGTCGGCGGCACCGGCAATGGCGGCAACGGCGGCGGGTTCAACGTCACTGTCATCGGTAACGTGGCTGTCGCTTCGCGCGTGATTTCTCGCGGCGGCGCCTCCACGGGCGGCAACGGCGGCAACGGCCAGAGCGTCCAGGCGGTTTCGGCGTCGTTCACCGGCATCCTTTATGCCACCCTCGACGGCGGCAATTCCACCAACGGCAACGGCGGAAACGGCGGCACGGCGGTGGTCGGCGGCCTTGACGGCAAGGACCAGGAACTGCGCGGCAGCGCCAACGGCGGCAGCGGCGTCAACGGCGGCGACGGCGGCATTTTCGCCTTCACCTCCATCCAGGTGGTCGGTGGCCTGCTCGTGGGTAGCGTCAACGGCGGTGCGGCCACTACGGGCACGGGCGGTGACGGCGGCCAGGTGGCAACGCTGGGCTTTGGTTCCAGCCCCGGCACGCAGATGGAAAACTGCCGCGTTGAAGGCACGGCCAACGGCGGCGCCGGCACCTTTGGCGGCGACGGCGGCACGGTTTCCCTGGGCTACACGGTCAGCGTCGGCGACCTCTATGCGACGAGCGTTAATCTGATCGGCGTGGCCAATGGCGGCGCCGGCACGGTAGACGGCGGCGACGGCGGCACGGTGACCTGCATCGGCGACAACGGCGACCTGAGCGATGTTACCGTGACGGGCACGGCCAACGGCGCCAACGCGGGCAGCGGCTCAGCCGGCGACGGCGGCACCCTCGGTGCGACGCTGACAAGCGGCTCCATGGACATCACCATCACCGGCACGGCCAACGGCGGAAACGGCGTGGGCTCTGTGAGCGGCGGCGACGGCGGCGATGTCAATGTTCAGGCGGGCGACAATACGAACTTCGGCGTGATCGTCCTGCGCCTGAACGCTTCGGCCAATGGCGGTACCGGCGCGACCGGTTCCGGCGGTGACGGCGGCAACCCCAACCTCCAAGTCGGTATTGGCGGCGGTTTCTATGCCCCCAACATCAACCTCTGGCTGCGCGGCGGCGACAGCGCCTCGGGCAGCGGCGGTGACGGCGGCAACCTGACCGGTACGTTCTTCAGCGATGCCAACTTTGACGGCGGCCTCATTGAAATGTCCGGCGGCAACGGCGCCACCAGCGGCGGCAACGGCAGCGGTGGCGATGCCAACAACCTCGACCTGAACACCGACGACTCCAACCTCACCTTCAACCTCAACGCCCAGATCCGTTGCGGCAGTGGGCGCGGCACGGGTTTTGGCGGCGGCGGGTCCCAGGACCTTTTCATTGACAACGACAACGACAACGACGGCAACGCCGGCTTCCTGCTGATCAACGGCACGGTCAACCTACGTGGCGGCGACGTCAACGGCACCGGCTCCGCCGGTACCGGCGGTCAGTTCAATTGGAACAACGCCGGCGACGATGGCGTCCTGTTCCATTACGGCACCATGGACATTTCCGGCGGCAACAGCTCCGGCGGCGCGGGCGGCGGCACGGACCTCACCACCCTGCGCACGACGGACAATGTCTTCATCAACGGCACCATCCTGGTGAACGGCGGCAACGGCGCGACCACCGGCGGCAACGGCGGCGGCGCAGCTGGCTTCGGCGGCGGCATCCTGCGCATCGGCTTCAACCTGGCCGGCGTGGTTCACCTAGGCAACAACGCCGTGATCCGCAGCAACGGCGGCTCGGGCGCTACCCCCGGCGCGGCGGGCTTCATCGAGCTCGACCCCAGCGGCGCGGCTCCGAACCCCGCATTGATGGAGAACACCGGCGCGGTCGTTACGACCAACACCGGCGCAGGCACCGCGGTGCCCGGCAACGTTTACCGCGACTAGTCTGACCCTGGCATGACTCGGGGGCGGCGATCACGCCGCCCCTGTTTCTTTTATCGCAGCCCGGCCTGTCACAGCCGGCAATTTCACGCGTCAACCTTGTGGTCAAAAACATGCAGTTTGTTTAAAAGGAACCCGCACACAGCGGAGCCACCCCATGAGCGAATCCCACGGAGAGCCCTACAACCCCGCCGAGATCACGCGCGAAGAAATGCCCTGTGACGTGCTGCTGGTGGGCGCCGGCCCCGCCAATCTCGCCTTGGCCATCCGCCTCAAGCAACTCGTAGCAAGCCACAACGAGTCAGCCGCCGACGACAAAAAGCTGGACCCCCAGATCTACGTCATTGAAAAGGGCGCTGAAGTCGGCAACCACCAGCTCTCCGGCGCCGTCATGGACCCGCGCGGCATTGAAGAGCTGATGCCCGACTGGCGCGAGAAGGGCTTTCCTGTCGAGGGCGATGTCGGACCCGGCAGCGCTGACAAGATGCTCAAGCTCGGCGAAACCTCGCACAAAGCCATCTGGGTGCCGCCCATCATGCACAACCGCGGCAAGGTGGTCGTCTCGTTGAACAAGGTGGTGAAGTGGCTGGCGCAACAGGCCGAGAGCCTGGGCGTGAACGTCTTTGCGGGCTTTGCCGGCGCGGAAGTGCTCTACGACGGCAAGCGCGTGCTGGGCGTCCGCACCCGCGACATGGGCGTCAATAAGTGGAGCGAGAAGAAGGGCGAGTTCATGCCCGGTGTGGATCTCAAGGCCAGGGTCACCGTGCTGGGCGAAGGCACCCGCGGCTCTTTAGCCAAGCACCTGATTCCGAAGCTTGAACTCGACAAGGGCCGCAACGAGCAGGTCTATCAGCTCGGAGTCAAGGAAGTCTGGAAGCTCGGTCCCAAGGGCCAGGAAAAACTCAAGCCCGGCGATGTCTACCACACCATGAAGTGGCCCCTGCCCAAGGGCGTGTTTGGCGGCGGCTGGATTTACGGCATGGCCGACGGCATGGTCAGCATCGGCCTGGTCACCGGCCTTGACTACAAGGACCCCGCGCTGGACCCCCACGCCCTGTTCCAGAAGTGGAAGACCCACCCCTTCCTCAAGTCGCTCCTGGAAGACGGCGAGCTGCTGCACTACGGCGCCAAGACCATTCCAGATGGCGGCTATTTTTCGCAGCCGCGCCTCAGCGCCGACGGCGTGCTGCTGGTGGGCGACACCGCGGGCATGCTCAACGCCATGCGGCTCAAGGGCATTCACCTCGCCATCAAGTCGGGGATGCTGGCGGCGGAAACGATCTTCGAATGCCTCAAGGACGGCGATTTCTCGGCCCAGCGCCTGCAGCGCTACCAGAACGCCTACGAAACAAGCTGGGCCAAGGAGGAGCTGTTCAAGGTTCGCAACTTCCGCCAGGGGTTCCAGCGCGGCGAGTTCTTCGGCATGGTCAACGTCGCCCTGGGCTTCATCACGGGCGGCCGCGGGCTTGCCGGCCGGCTCTCGGCCCACGCCGACTACCGCGAGTATCACCGGCTGCCCGGAGAGGGCGGAACGACGAAGCCCGTGGACAAGTCAAACTTCGACGACAAGCTCACCTTCGACAAGCTCAAGGATGTCTACTTCTCCGGCAGCAAGCACGAAGAAGACCAGCTCTGCCACCTGCAGGTGACCCAGCCCGACATCTGCGTCACCCGGTGCAACCGGGAGTACGGCAACCCCTGCCAGCACTTCTGCCCCGCCAACGTTTACGAAATGGTGCCCAAGGCCGAGGGCAAGGGTGCCAGCCCGCAACTCAACCGCGAAGGCGAAGGCAAAGAGAACGCCCAGGGCCTGGTGCTCAAAATCAACGCCAGCAACTGCGTGCATTGCAAAACCTGCGACATCAAGGATCCCTACCAGATCATCAACTGGGTCGTCCCCGAAGGCGGCCAGGGACCGGTTTACACGAACCTGTAACCTGTCGCTGCAAAGCGGCTGTTCCGTGGGCGCGCGCCAGGCGCTGACGTAGACTGCTCCGGTGAACGCCGAGCAGGCCTACATCTTCCGACATGCCCTGCTTCAGCGCGCGGCATACGAATTGCAGCCGCCCTCCCTGCGCGCGCGCCTGCACGGCCTGGCGCTGGAGATCCTCGAAGGACTGTTCGACCCGCCCCCGCAAGAGCTGGCCGCCGAACTGGCCCTCCATGCGGGCCATGCCGCGCGCGAGATGAGCGGGGAAGAGCGGCAGCGCCTGCTCGAGCGTGAACTGGTCTACCTGCGCGCAGCTGGCGAACATGCCCTTTATGGTTTTCGCCCGGCGGATGCCATCACGCTCTGGCGCCAGGCCCTGGACCACCCCCGCGCCGACACCGCTGCGCGCCTGGAAGCGGCGCTGAAGCTTTCGCGAGCCCTGCGCAGCGCCTCCGACATGCGCGAATCGCTGACAGCCTCTCTGCGAGCGCTGGAACTCGCGAGGGAGCTCGGAGATGCCTCGCGCATCGCCAACGCGCTGCAGAGCACCGGCACCGTCCAGCGCGACCTGGGTCTGCGCGAGGCCTCCCTGGCTTCCCTGCGCGAGGCGCTGGCAGCCTTCGAGCGCCTGGGCGAAGCGCGCGGCATGGCCACGGCCTGCGGCAACCTGGCCATCACGCTCTCCGACGGCGGCGAGAGCAACGAAACGCTGGCCTGCTTTGGCCGCGCCATTGAGTTGTGCCGCGCCGCGGGCGACCTTGATACGGAGGCCGTGCAGCACCTCAACCTGGGCGCGACCCTGCTGGAACTGGGCGACTACGTTCAGGCCGAGCAGGAGCTCTGGCTGGCCGACAGGCAGTTCGAACAATTGCGCAACCTGCCGCAACGGGGCGTGGTGCACATCAATCTCGCGGTGATTGCGCGCCGCCGCGGCCAGAAGGAGCCCGCGCTGACGCACATCAACCGTGCGCTGGAACTTTTGCGCCAGTCGGGCTACCGGCGCATGGAAGCCCAGGCGCTGAACGTGCTGGCCAACCAGGCCCGTGACGACCGGCGCTTCGCGGAGGCCCGCAGGCTCTACCTTGAAGTCCTGCGCATCCACCGCGACACGGGCAACTTCGTGGTGGAAGGCCGCGCCCTGTGCAGCTTTGCCAGCTTTCTGCTGGATACGGGAGAACTCTGGCGCGCGGTGCGGACCAACGAATCTGCCCTTGAGCGTTTGCGCCAGACGCGCGACGCCTTGTTCATCACGGCCACCCTGGGCCAGCTGGCCCACGCCAATCTGCTGCTGGGGCGGCATGACCAGGCCGAGGCCAACCTGCGGGAGGGATTTGCCGTGGAGCGGGAAGCGGGCCTTGAGTTCATGCGCTGCCAGAACCTGATGCTGCCCCTGGTGCGCCTTGAAATCGCGCGTGGCAGGGCCATTGAGGGCCTGCCCGAGCGCAGCGAGTGCGCGCGCCGCGTCAACCACATCGCCCAGGACCCCGCACTCAAGGACGACGCGATGCTGGGCCGCATCAAGTCCATGTTGGGCGACCTCGATCGCGAACTTGGGCTTGCCCGCGCCGAGCACCGGCCTCCGCGAGTGTTCAGGGGCTTCATACCCGGCCACCTTCAGCCGGGCACGCGATTGGCCGCATGGGCGGCTTTCGCGGAGCAACAGCCACACGAGTGCAGTGAAGTGAAGCGCACGAACCAGCCGCTGTTCGAAGCCATGAAGGCGGGCACGGAGGGCCTGCCCGTGCCCGACTGGAAGAGCGAAAGCGCCTGAGCATCAGCGCACAGCCGGTGCCGCATCCAGGGCGGCCCAGGCGATGGCGGCCGCGCCCCCGTCAGCCCGCGCGCGACTTGCCCAACGCCTGAAGCCCGCGGGCCGCGCCGCCGGCCAGGGGCTCCTGGTTGGCGTCCACGTCCACCAGTTCGACGCGCAGCCTGAGGTTGTGCTGGCCGTCATCCTCGGGCCGTTTGCGGCCGCGCCGTACCAACAGCGGCTGAGAGAGCGTCCCCACCAGGTCTCCCTCGCGCACGATGGCCCCGCGCGCGGCTTCGTCTGCGGCCAGCAGCAGCTCACGGCGGGCCAGGTCAAGCAGGGCAAGCGGAATGTCGTAAACCTCGATTTCGGGGCGAAGGAACTTGCACAGGCCATGGGTGTGCAGCCAGAAGCGGCCTGGCTCTTGTTCCTGCGCGTGAATCTGCACGTGCTTGGAGACTTCAAAGCTCTGGGGCCCCTCGTTGCGCCAATCACCGCCCGCGATGGCACGACCGGTTTCCATATCCACGCCGATGCCCTGTCCGTGGCGCACGAAAGAGTCCACCAGCTTGCAGAAATTGAGCTGGCCCATGAGCGGGTCGTAGCCGTGCTCGGCCACGTAAAGGCGGACGTCAAAGGGGGCTCGGTCGATTTTCTCCAGCGCGGCCTTGTCGAGGCTGAAGAAGGCGCCGTCGGCCTCCGGCAAGTCCCTGAAGGGGTTCTGCCGGTCGGCGCGCCTGACGATGAGCGCGTGATAAACAATGCCGGCGCGCTCATCAATGAACATGTACTGCCCGCTGCGAAAGCGCGCCCCCGGCGTCAAGGGCTGCTTCTCGAGCGTGCGGGGATCCACGTAACGCACGGTCAGGCGCGCGCGGCCTTCAAAGCTCGCGGAAGGGTCGGCGATGTCGCTGACCACCGGCAGGTGGTCGCCCTCCAGAAACAGGTTCACCCGGAAAGCCGGAATGAAGTCTTCTTCATCATCCGGTGTCGCCGCGGCAGGCACGGCATCCCCGTTGACGAGACGCCCCCCGGTGAAGCGCGCCACCCCGTCGATGCCGGCCGCCGTTTCCTCGGGCAGCGAAAAGGGCGGGCGCGGGGTGAAACTCAACCGGCGGAAGAACACCAGCATCTCCTGTCGCGCCCACATGGCCTCTTCGAACTCTCCAAACGTCAGGGCGCGGCGGTTCAACTCCCAGGCCTCGTCGTAGCGTTTGCGCAGGAACTTCAGCCGGCTCCAGTACTGAAGGCGCTGGCGGTGCGGCCGGCCGGTGAGCACCGCCTGGGCCATGACGGCGTCGGCGCGCGGCAGATCACCCGCCGAGACCAGGCACCTCGCCTGCAGCACCAGGGCGCCGCAGCGCGCCGAGGCCTCATCGGCCAGCTGGACTGCCTCGGCGTAGGCCGCGTCGGCCAGCTTGTGCTTCTCCTGCATATCCAGCGAAATCGCGCGCCCCAACGCCGCGACAAAGGCCAGGCCGCGCTGCTCCCTGGCCTCGTCCATGAGGAAGGCCGCGCTCTCAAAGCGCCGCAGAAGCAGCTCGCAACGCAACAGGGCTTCGAGCACCTGGGGGTCGGCGGGGGCAAGCTCGCGCGCGTAGAGCAGAAAGCGGCGCGCATCCTGCAGCGGGCGCGGGTGATACTGCCAGCCGTCCACCTGGGCATGGAGCATCAACGCCTGACAAAGCATGAGCAGCGCCGGCACGTGCTGGTTGTCCGCCAGCAACGCATCCACCGCGCGCTCGACAGCATCATCGAGCTCTTCATGGCGCGAGGCGTCGTCCAGCGTGCCCTTGAAGCCGGCCAGCAGCCGCCGCGCCCGCTCGCTGTCGCGACGGGCC
>JAANMV010002254.1_pt1 | contig 19157 bp, 11 predicted proteins | sample 7279661 | NCBI WGS metagenome assembly JAANMV01 (sample SAMN14094540, study PRJNA606508) | bioreactor metagenome | isolation source: A lab-scale SPAN reactor treating ammonium-rich wastewater day 121 | place: Ireland: Galway | collected 2017-05-16 | reverse complement strand
TGAACCTGTCCGGTTAAGCTGGTCGCTAAGCATATTTCCGTTTGCATCGTATGTATAGCTGTAACTTGTCAAACCCTCGCCAATAGTCTGCAGCTTATTAGTACCTGAAAAATATGAATACCCGAAATCATCTGCAAGGTTATTTGCAGAGCCGTACCGTTTCATTCCCTGGAAATTTCCGTCTTTATCGTAACCGTTAATTATTTCAAAATTTGATGAAGTTTCATTATCTGCTTTCAATAGTCTGTTTGAGTTATCATATGTAAATCTTAATGAAACATCACCCGACGATGCAAAATTTCCTGAATAATTACCCTGCATACGCTGCCATTTTATATTACCGTTTGCATTATAATCAAGATTATATCCAAACTGAAGTGGTGAGCCTTTTTTAAACATTAATGTCAGCCAATTACGTACATTATATACATTTACACATTTTACACTGTTATTATTCATTAGTAAAGTATCAACTTGTGAATTAGGGTTATAATAATATTTAGCAAGTGTAAAATAAGATGATGGATAATCTCCTTCGTTTTCGGGGTCTTCAGGCTGAGCGCCTACATACTGGTTAACATAATCAAGCCTGCCTGCATCATCGTAACCGTAAGTAAATACCTTTCCATCTCCGCTGCCTAACTGGTATGAATTCCTTGTTAACTGGCTTTGGCTGTTATGGTAATACAATTCGGTTTTCCACCCCAAACCAACAATGTAATGCCACATTTTTGTTACATTACCGCGCTCGTCATAACGGTAAAATTTATAACCCCAATCTTCACCCAGAACCGTTCGGTATGCCGTTGCTACAAGATTTCCGCGGGTATAGTTTGGAGCGGTATTATAATCAGATGGTTTGTTGCTGCTGAATATATTTACTACAGCAGTTGTTAATGTATCATAAACATTCACAACAAAAATGCTGTCAGTTCCCGGCAGGGTGTCAAACTCAAAAGGAAGCAAAGTATCGCCCATGGGTCCCTCATGTACAGGGTCTCCGCTGTTAACTTTGTAATCACTGATAGTAAGAAGCCTGTTAAGTCCGTCATAAGTTCTGCGTGTGTTGAGCAATGAATTTTTACTCTTCTGATTAGCATCCTGTGATAAGATCAGGTTACCGTTATTATCAAAACTGTAACGTGTTATGCCTGCATCAGGAGTGTTCCTCTGGCTTTGCCTGCCGTAAGCATCGTAATTATAGGTTATGGTTTTTCCGCCCGGTGTTTTAACTTCAACCAGCCTGTAGAGGTTGTCATATTTATAATCTGTCCTCAATGTAAGCCAGTTTTGGGGCACATCCTGCCCGCCGAAAGTTGTATCAGGGTCATACGGGCTGTCTTCATAAGCCGGAATTTGCGGATTTCCTGATGAAGGCGCAACATATTTTTCTTCCCTTAATAAATTGCCAACTGCATCAAAATATTTTACAAATTCGCGGTTAGTTTCATCAGTAAAAGTCTGCTTTTCAACAAAACCAGAGTAGCTGCCTGTGAAATAATCAGAAAGCGAGCTTTGATAGGCAAAACCGGATGTGCTGTATGAATTATCAGCATTAAGCGTCTTTTTCTGCCTGCCCAGGTAATCATAGCTAAGCTTTGTTGAATTATTCCGGGCATCAATATTTTCAGCCGGCTGGTTCATAAAATTAAAAGCAAACCGGAAGTCATCATAATTGGATGAAGAAGTATAAACGTCTTTTTCTTTAATATTGCCGAATCCATCGAAGTGGTATTTTATTTTTTTGAGCTTGTTTGGTGAATGACTTAAGCGTGAATGAATTGTCACATTTTTATTAACATCATCATACCTGTATATATAAGTCCCGCCAATAACAACAGGAACAACGATTGTATCGTATTCCCTGTACTGCCCAGAGATAGTAATTTTTTCATTAAAATTTTCCATAAAAGTTGTAGTAGGATATTGATTACAATTTGAATTGTAATGCCTCAGGTAAAAATCGATAACGCTGGATGCATCAATTTCACTTCCTTCACCTTCAGGGCTTTCTCTATATCTGAAATAGGGTCTTATCATCAAACCAAATAAATTCTTATTATTTTGGTTTAAATTAATGACTAAATTTTTTACATCGTAAACATTCTTAATAGGTTCACAATTTGCGCTATAGCTTTCTGGAACATCAATAGTTTGTGTGTAATTATTAACCCTGGAACCTAAAACAGAGTATTCATTTCCACTTGAACAGTCATCATCATCTATTCTTGAGAATAAACTGTCAATGGGCTGTAGTTTAGTCCAATAATCTGATGCTGGCGGGTTTACACCATTTACTTTATGATTATAATAGGAATGCCACATAACAAAACTAGCTGAATCAATTTGAGTAAAATTTCTTAAATCCAAATATATTTTAAAAAAAGATCCTTTTTGAAAATCTAATTGAGTCTGGAATTTCATTGAAAATCTGTCACAAATGTCCGGGTATGCATACCAAAAAGATTGGTCTTTGAAGACTGCTTTATTATCATCGTTAATGTTAATGTTTCCCCAGCCATTCGCAGGTACTGTCCATGTTACGGGGAATGTATTATCTTCAATATATAATGAATCATAACTTGGAGTTGTTGAAAAATCACCGGGTAGTGTAATAGTACTGATCCTGTGGGTTGCCTGGTATTTCAACTCTGTGAGATACCTGTTTTCATTAATAATTTTAACCGGCATACCAGCTTCGTTATACTGCATATATACTCTTTTTAAAGTATCTACTGAATTAGAATTAATTCTTTTATATGAATCTATTCTGATTGGAAGTCTTGGGTCATCCCAATAACTTCTTTGAATATTGGTAGAACCGTTATTAAATTTTACCCGAAAAGAAATATTTGGGCGAATTGGTGCGTCAAATTCCTGAAATTCCTCGTCTTCATAATTTGATACAGGATTATAAAAATATTTTTCCTCCTGATTATCAGGTTTTATTAACCTTTTAAGGCTTCCTTCTTTGTATGGGTATGTACCTCCGGAATAAATTCCTATTCCTTCGTTATCAATTTTGTAATATTCATATTTAGTTTCAATAAATTCAGTAAAATTTGGTGCAGCAAAAACTTTATCGGATATTAATTGTCCATAATAGCCTCTTGAATCATTAACGCTGAAAATATAATCTTTAACTGATTTAAACTTAATTGTACTACTTGAATTTTTTATGATTTGCTGTGTTTGTAAACCAATCTTATAATATCTTCGTTTATCGGTCTCAGTTTGTCCGTTATAATTAGTACCCGGTATGTTAAAATTTAACATAGTATCTAAATTATATAAATTTGTCTCAGTAATTTTACTATGCGGATCTGTTTCCTTTTTCCATACAACAAGACTGTCGAAATGATTATTTTTATAACCATATTCATATGTCCAGATTCTTTCAGTATTTTGCACAGTATTTTTATTGCTAACCATCAAAAATGAGCCTTTGAACTGAAATCCCTCTCTGATACCTGTTTGATAAGTATATTCATTTTTCTGATATACTGTATTGTTATTAGTGCCATGATATAATTCTTCTTTTAATAATTTTGTAATACCATTAAAATTATTAATACTTTCCGGCGGTACATTTTCAATACTGTATCTAACCGGATATACTTTATATTCACGTATAGTTTTTATTTGTTCAGGTGTTTCATAATTCGTTTGTGAATTTAATGAATTAACAATTTTTTGGGTAGTATATGTATCTTCATCATCAACAGGATATTCTTCATCATTTCGTACACCATTATCCTGGTAATTGTATTCTAACAAAGTTTCTGATTTAGATGTTGTTGCATTAAATTTATCAGTCTTTTTATAAAGCATGTTTGAATAGAATGGCTCTCTTCCATAACCTTTATAGAATAATGTCCTCTTGTCATAGTTTAGTGTGTAATCAATAGTAAGTGTAGTCTCTCCATTCGGGAAATAAGAATATTCTTTTTTACAGCCTAAATAATTAGTAAAATTTTTAATTCTTTGTAATGAATTAAATTTTAGAGTATTCGTCATATTTGTAACCGGATTTGGAACATTTGTAAATGTCCTGGTATATGCAGAATTATTCTCATAAGTAATTATTGATTGCTGCAGTAAAGGATTAGTAATCTTCGAAATATATGCTTTATGATTTGCAATTCCGTAATTACTTCCGCTTGTATAGTATACCGGGATATCAAAATCAAACTTATAATTCCCGTTTACTGTTGAAGCATTATATATCTTTGCGGCATTGCCTGAATAAAGCATACTGACTGATCCATTTGCTAAATTGCTGATATTGGGAGAAGCTCCTACAAATAAAGGTCTGCCAACCAATTCTATTCCCATTGTTCCAGGCGCAATTGTGAATTCGTAACTCAGTTCAATCTTGTATCCAAATCTGTCCCGGATTTCCATTAACAAAGGAATTTTGGGGCGTTTTACACCAACACTTTGATTCAAATCAAAATCAGCATATTTTCTTTTATATTCTTTATATACAAATACCATCCCGTCTCCACGTGTAAATTCAATTATCCTGTTTCTGGTATGTTCAGGAGAGCCTCCGTCATTTGGATCAAATTTAACATCAGCCCAATTGTAAGATTCTTTACCTTCTGAATGATAAACACCCGTAAATGAAGCGCCGGAGGTGGTGCTTTTGTTGACTAACGTAATAACTGAACCGTCTCCTGATAGCAAGCTTATTCTATCCTTTTCAGCGCTTATTGACTTCATAATATTACAAAAATGATAGCCGGGGATTAGCATATGAACGTAATCATATTCAATTGTGGTAGAATTTACTGGAGGATTACTGAAAAAATTCGTTTCAAAATTAAATACCTGGACTGCCATTCCATTGATACTCAATATCCACTCAGGTGCGTTCATATTGTGCTTATCATTGGTAGAACCACCCCATGTAGAAAAATCGCCAATGTTAACCTGATGACCAACTGAGCCATTATAAATTAACTTAACATCATATTGCATTTCTCCGGCATGTTTGAAATTGTAAAGTGGTATTTCATACATTAGATTACCATTAAAATCATTAATAATCTCATTTTCATCAAAGCTATATCCATTGGATTTGTAAAATCCTCTTTCGTTGAACATTTGGCTTACATCTTTATTTTCTCCGAATGTTAACATATCTGTTTGCGTCGTATCTTCAAGGGTATCAGAAATATTTAAATAGAATAGGCTAGAAACTGGTTCATAATTAGTAAAAATACCATAACCAATTGCAAAAACTGCAGATGTTAAAAGGACAAGCGGGATGAGGATTTTTTTGTTCAGCATATTTTTCAGGTAAATTAAAGTTTAGCAATAGCCCAAAGTTAAACACATAATTAAATACATGTAAAAGAAAAAAATCAGCCAATGTCGATTTGCCTGAATTCAGTTTATTGCATTTTTCTGCAAAATTTGCAGAAAACAGACTTGAATTGTCGATATGATACTAAATATTTATCATAAAATTTTTTTGACTGGTTGTAAACTATGATTGTTTTTTTAATTTTTTAGCGTTTTTTGGTAATTCCAAACGGCGGTTGAATATATTTGTGTCAGTTCTCTCCAAAGGACCCCAATGGAGAGGAACTGAGATGAGCGGAGTTTTTGGAGTGAATTGACTGCGTCAATGCATGTAAATTTGTATTCTGGAGTGCATTGACTGTGTCAATGCATGCAAAGCATAGCTGATGCACTCCGGAGCAGATTTTGCACCTGTACAGACGTGCAGCTCCAAAGGTCCGAAGGACTCCGTGGGAGACTCCGTTGGACTGGCACGTCTCAATACCGCTTAGCTGCCTAAAGCCTGAATTTAACCGGAAAATAGTTCCGCATAAATGACTTGACACTGCTATTGCCATATATTAATTTTGATATATATGCATTAAGCATATATTTGTTCTTTGGCAGCTAAACCCCCGGCGGAAATTTTCGAGAATTGAAATTAACATTTCTATTCCAAATAAATAAATATTCAAGCTTATACTCCCCCCTTCAAATGAAGGTCCAAAGGACTCCGTTGGAGGGGGACAGAATCACGGATTACAAATACCTGTAGATATTTCTTTAATTGATCTCCTGGTTTAATCAACGATGGGGGTTTGAGAAATAAATCTATCACTCATTGCTCCCCTCTCCTTTTCCCAAAGGGACTCCTTTGGAGTAGGAGAGGGGCTGGGGGGTGAGGTATTAAAACCAAAACCCCCGAATAAGATTTCCGGCATGTTAAATATTTCTTTCTATCCCGGATTTACTATTGCTCAGGCTTTTCATCCCCCCTTCAGTTGAAGGTCCAAAGGTCCGAAGGTCCGAAGGACTCCGTGGGAGACTCCGTGGGAGACTCCGTTGGAGGGGGACGGAATCACGGATTACAAATACCTGTAGATATTTCTTTAATTAATCTCCTGGTTGAATCACCAATGGGGGTTTGAGGTAAAAATATTTCATTTTCATTACCAATGTCATTTCCAATTTCATTACCAATCAGCGCATTTATTGTATTTGCAAAAAATGAACATTACAAAAACATCACATTTTCACCAAAACGTTTCCGGAAAACCATAAAAAAAATATATGTGTATTGTAAGTGAAATTGAATTTGTTTGTTTCCAAAACCTGAATATGCCGGATAATTTCATAACCTGCTTTGCGGGTAGCGAAGCGGCTTTTACCACTTTGGGGAAACAATCCCGTAAACAGACAGCAAGATCGCTTCACCGGATAAACCCGGTTGGCAAAGTCTCTGCCCACATTCCCAACCTCTTCAGGCCGCGGGAAAATTTACAAAAAATCCCGGGCTTTCTCCACGGGAATCCGCTCCTTCGCAGAAGGAGTGCCTTTGGCAAGCCCGTATTTTAAAACTGTAACCATTTTTAAACGTTTTTTAACTTACTGTATAATTAAATTGCATAAAATGGAAAATATAAAACTTCAAACAGTTAAAATAACTGTATCCGGCAGGGTTCAGGGTATTGGCTACAGGTATTTTATTGCAAGGTATGCCGCAGAGCTGGGTTTAACCGGCTATGCAAAAAACCTGTTCAGCGGAGATGTTGAGATTCATGCCTCAGGCAGGCGCGAATTCCTTGATGCATTGATAGAAAAAGCTGCAGCAGGACCTGCGGGTGCTTCGGTGAAATCCTGTAAAACGGAGTGGCTTGACTTTAAAAATAAATACGATAAATTTGAGATATTATAGCATAATTTACTGTATTTTTTAAACAATTAATCAAAAAATCCCCGAAAATTTCTACTTTTTAAAGCTTTTTTTCAGCAATTAACCTAAGATCAAAACAATGCTAAAAATCTTTGTAGTATCAGCCTTATTTTTTGTTTCGGTATTTTCATCCGGCATATTTGCGCAAAGTGAAATACCGGCATTTGATTTCCTGAGAGTAGAAACAGGGGCAAAGGCATCATCGCTTGCAGGGGCATTCGATACATATTCCGATGACCCCAATGCTATGTTTTACAATCCCGGAAGCTTAAGCACGATCACAAACAGCAAAGTATCTGCCGGCTTCGGCAAGTACCTGCTTGATATGAACTTCGGCACGCTTGCCTATGCGCAGAAATATAAAGATATCGGGTGGTTCGGCATCGGGATAAAATATTTTGATTACGGCTCTTTTGACCGCGCTGATGAATCCGGCACGCCTACCGGCGAAACATTCAACGCCAACGACCTGATGGTTTCAGTAGGTTACGGCAACTATATTTACGAAAAAATAAATTACGGCATTACCGTTAAATATATTTATTCAGGAATTGCAGAATATAAATCATCTGCTTTTGCAGTTGATCTTGGCCTGCAGTATCATATACCTGAATCGCAGTTATCATTTGCCTTCGGGGTTAACAATCTGGGCTCGCAGTTAAGCTCATACATTGAAACCAAAGAAAAGCTTCCGCTTGATATAAGGGTAGGATTTTCCAAACGGCTTGAGCATACCCCTGTAAAGCTTAATGTAACATTTGCCAAGCTTAACGAAAGCCGCGAAAAGCTTATCCAGCACCTTAAGGCTTTTTCAATTGGGGCAGAATTTATTTTCAGCGATTATGTATCCGCCCGCCTGGGCTATGATAACGAAAGCCGCCAGGATATGAAGCTTGGCACATCGCTGGGCATATCAGGATTTTCAACCGGGCTTGGCATCCGCTTTGCGGAAAAATATGTGTTCGATTATTCGCTTAACTCCCTCGGCAAAGTTGGCAGCACTCACAGGGTAAATGTAGGTTATATTTTTAACTAAAATATATAATAAGGAGAAAACAAAATGTTAAATGAAGAAGGAATTGCCGGCGGAGCCGGAATGGAAGGCGCAGCCGGAGGAGCAGGAAAAACTGAACGTACTTATGTTGTTCAGTCAGGTGATACTTTAAGCAAAATTGCCAAACAGTATTACGGCGATGCAAATAAATATATGGATATCTTTAATGCCAACAAAGATAAGCTTTCTGACCCCGATAAAATACAGGTTGGGCAGGAATTAATAATTCCGTAACAGCTAAATTTTTTTAGGTGCCGGCTAAGCTCCGGCACTAATTATCTTCAGATTCAAAAAATTTTTTACCGTAATTTCTTGAATATATTATGAACAAATCACTTACTTTCCAAATTAAGTCCTTCATTGCAATATTAGTTCTGGTTATATTAGCTTCCTGCGGAAGCGATGATAAAGTGATCAATAATCCTGATCCTCCTGAGCCTGTTGATACATCTGACTTTCAATACCCGTTCACTGACGGAAGCAACTGGAGCTATACTCTTACATATTCTGCCGAAAATATCAGACCTGACTCAATCAGGTACCGGTTTGCTGGTTATCCTTTAACAGGTTACGGTTACAGTGAAATAATGTATGATACAACTATACCTCTTGGAGGCGAAGTAAAAGTTATTTATGATAAACTTGAGTTCCGGGGAGATACAACTGCATCAAGATTCTATTATACTCAAAACGAATATTCAATGATATGCTACGGTTACCGCGGCGGTACCAATGTTTCATTCCCGTACCGTCCTGCAAATGGTACGATAATAAGCTCTGCCGGAAGATCTTTCAGTTCTTTAAATGAGCTCAGCAGCTTTGCTGCAGGTTATACCGGTTTGTTTTCTGCCTCTGGTGATACTTTCATAAATGAAAGTCCGATAGTAATAGTATTAAAATATCCTGTGACAAGTGGCTTTCAGTGGTTATTCAAGGATTTCGGAACGTTTACTATAAATAAAAAATATCTTGCCTTTGAAAATTACCATCTGGATACATCCGTCATAAGCTGCATCAAAACACAGCGGATAAATTCATATAACAATGATTATGTTATGTATGATTATTATTCCAAATACGGACAGATGAAAAGGGATTACCTGTTTAGAAATACACAGGTTAAAAATGAATTTGGTATTACGATTGGTTATGCAGATTTCAGGGAAGTATATATGGTCACATCTTTTCATATAGCAGCAAAAAAATAATTTTTACTTCAGAGCATTATCTTTAAACTTCTGTGCTGTTTCGCGTGAGTTTTCAACATCACGCATTTGCAAAACACGGTCATAGTATTTTATAGCTTCATGTTTATTGCCTTTTTGTTCATATATTACACCAATCCCCAATACTGAAAAAACATAATATGGTGATTCCTCTCCTTCTTTTTCCAGTGTTTTGCAGATTTCAATTGTTAAGTTATATTTATTAAGCGCTTCATCAGTATTTCCCGTGCGGCTTAAACAGACCCCAAGATAATAGTTGGCTTCTCTTCTGATATAATTATTATTGTACCCTGCTTTATTGCTGTCTGCTTTCATGATCATATTATTATAAAGAATTGAACCCGAGCTGTAATTATAAAGACCTACGTAGCACTTTCCAAGGAATCTTTCGAACACAGGGTTATCCGGGTACAAAGTAACAAGTTTCTGGGCATACTTAATTGCTTCAAGGTAGTTCTTTTCATATGAAAGGTGAATATATGCAAGTGTTACTGTTGCTTCAGTCTTTGAAAATTTACCGTTATCTGCGCAATCCTTTAACTGGGTCAAACCCAGTTCCTTGTTGCCTTTGGGGAAAAAGAACAGCACTGCTTTAAGGAACGGGTAACGCTCAACAACATAATCAACCGCATAATTATATATTCCGAGTCCAAGCACAGCGTCCTTATTTCCCGGGTTCAGTTCATAGCTTTTCTGTATCAGGTTCAGACCCTGTTTGCCGTCATCAATTGCCTTAAGCCAGTTATCGCGCATCACATTCATAAAACCGCGGTATCCAACTACTCCGCCCATTAAAAAAACTGCCCAGTCATTATTTTCATTTTCATCGAGCCGTTCTTCGCATACTTTAATGCACTGGTCAACTTTAGCAAGGTAGTTATCATCATTTGAGCGGTCTTCTTTATTCAGGTAGATCTTCCACCATTCGGTCATAGCAAGGAAAAAATATCCTGTCGGATCCTTCGGGTCCGAATTCACAAACCCCTGGAATATGCCGCTGGCTGAATCGAACTGCAGGCGGTAAACGTGGTCAATACCTTTTAAGATCTGTTCATCTTTGGTTTGTGAATAAACCAATGATGAAAAGAAAAATGATAATATTATCAGATAATTAAGAATGTACATAAAATAACAAACACTTAAAAAAGAGTATAAATTTCATAAAATACCCGGGTATATATAATTATTCACCCGGGTACATAAATCATAATACTGATATTAAAAGCCTATGCCGTAATATTTAAAGCCATTTTTACGAATAAAATCTGCATCATAAATATTCCTGCCGTCAAATATAACGCGCTGCTTCATAAGTTTTTTCATACGTTCAGTATCTATTCTGCGGAACTCATTCCATTCCGTTACAAGTACAAGCGCGTCAGCATTTTTTAATGCGGAATAATTATCCTTAAACAGCTTTACTTTGCTGAACTTTTTGCCGTATAGCAGCTTAAAATTATCCATTGCAACAGGGTCGAATGCATTTACATTTGCACCAAGCTCCAGCAGCCGGGATATTATTGTCAATGCCGGTGCTTCGCGCAGGTCATCTGTTCTGGGCTTGTAGGAAAGTCCCCAGACAGCTATGGTTTTACCCTTCAGGTTATTCTTAAAATGCTTCAGCATTTTATTTACCATAACCAGTTTCTGCCTGTCATTAATTTCATCTATTGTTTTAAGCAGCTTAAATTCATAACCTTTTTCTTTTGAGGTATTGATAAGCCCTTTTACATCCTTGGGGAAACAGCTTCCACCATAACCAACACCGGGAAAAAGAAAGCTGGAACCGATCCTTGGGTCAGAGCCAATGCCTTTACGAATCATATTGATATCAGCTTTAACAATACCACTAAGGTTTGCCAGCTCATTCATGAATGAAATCCTTAATGCAAGCATTGAATTTGCCGCATACTTGGTAAGCTCGCTTGAGCGTTCATCCATCAGAATAAATCTTTCCGAGACCCTCATAAAGCTGCTGTACAGCTCCTGCATGATCTTCGCAGCCTTTTTGCTTTTTGTGCCAACAACTACTCTGTCGGGTGACATAAAATCAGTCACAGCAGCGCCTTCCTTAAGGTATTCCGGATTTGAAACCACATCGAACTTAACCCGGGTCTTTGAAGCGATAAGCTTTTTAAGCTTATCGCATGTGCCTACCGGCACGGTGCTTTTGCTGACAATTACCTTATATTTATTTATATACTTTGCCATCTTTGAAGCAACATCCAGAACATGCCTTAAGTCAACAGAGCCGTCTTCATACGGTGGTGTGGGAAGGCAGAGAAATATTACGTCATTTTTCTGTATTACATCTTTAAGACTTGTGGTAAATTCAACCCTTCCTTCTGCGATGTTCTTCTGCAGAAGCTCTTCCAGCCCGGGTTCATAAATTACCGGGTCGCCTTTTTTAAGACGGGCAATTTTTGCTGCGTCAACATCCATGCAAATTACGTTATTGCCGTTTTCTGCAAAACATACGCCGGATACCAAACCAACGTAACCTGTACCAATAATTCCAAGTTTCATAATTTTACTGTGCAGCAGACTGCTGCTTTATATCAGAGAATTTATAATTGTATTTAATAAAATAGAACAAACCTGCCGCTAGGAACAGGATAAAACTCATTGCATGAGTAGCTGTGCCGTAACCAAGGGCAGCGGGCTCTGATACCATGAACATATTAACAAGTGTGACTTTGCATATATAATGATATGGCCCGGTGGCTGCCGGTGATGGTATGAACATAGCCACGTTAATCAATACAAGTAAAAGATTAGCATCCCACAAACCCCTTAAAATACCTGTGCCTTCGCCGGTTGTAAGGATATTAAATGAATAAAACGGAACATATGTACTGATAAGATAAGCAGCCCAGATAAGCAATGAGTATATTGCAATCCGTATAAACAACGACGGTTTCCTTAATACTTCGAAACCATGCAGAAGCGAAGAGAATATTTCATCAACTTTGCTATGCAGCTTATCCGGCAGGAATTTAGTAAAGAACTTCACAAGCTTAAGGCTGGTATCGGGCTTTATCATCATAAACAGTATCCATACAAGCATAAGGAATATAACTGCCGATAGTATTATTACAGCAGATCCAATAGAAGGAATTGAATCAGTAATCCTGTCCTTAAAATATATTAAAGCTATACCAAACATCAGCAGGAACATCACAGTATCTATAATACGCTCAACTATAATTGTTGCAAATGCAGAAGCCCTTGAAATATTTTCCCGCTTGCCAAGCATATACGGCCTTACAACTTCACCGGAACGCGGAAAAAGATTATTCATCATATAGCCTATAATAGTTGTGGCAAATAAAGTGCTGAAAGGGATATCTTTTTTAACAGGCTCCATTAAAACGCCCCAGCGTTTTGCACGGAGTGCAGAACCGCCGAACACACCTATAGACATTCCTAAAAATACATAAAGGTAATTTGTAGTTTTAAGAATATTTACAAGCTCTGTAAGGTTCACATTCCTGAATGCCAGGTAAAGGAACACAGCCAGCAGTAAGGTGCTGATTACGATATTAAGTTTCCTGCCTCGGCTCAAATTAAAATTTAACCCTGTTAGTTTTAACGCATATCTATTACTTCAGTGCCTTCAGGCGGGGTAAATGTAAACTTTGAATTGCTTACCCCGATATTGGTCTGTATATTCTTAATGGAATATGTTGAAGTTGACTCATCAGTCACAATATATATCTTTTTGATAATCCAGTCATCCTTGCCAACCCACAGCTTAGCTGATTTTACATAACCGCTTTCACGCGGTTTAAGGGAAAGCACATATACATCCTTGCCGTTCATTTTTTCTGTTCCTGTCAAGTCACTGTAAAAATTCTCCGGGTACTGGAACAGGTACTTGTTAGGTGAAAATGTATTTCCGGTTTCCTTGTAATAATCTATTACAACCTGTTTTTTTGATGGCGTATAAGACCATGACGTGCTGCCATCTGTTACTATAGTCTGAGAACCGGTTTCGATGCGGTACTTTGATTCCTTTTTAATATAAAGCGTACCGCTTGATGACTGCGACTTTGATTTATTGAATTTTATTGTCTGTGAAAACGATGCTTTAGCATCGGTGATATCTTTATAAGCATTCTGCACATTCTGGATTACATCCTGAGCAGTAATATCATCCTGTGCAAAAATGCTTAAATTTACGCAAAAAACAGCGAAAATCAGAAATTTTGAGAGGTTTGCTTTGAACATTTTTACTCCTTAAACTTATAATTATACAAATTTACATTAATTTAATGTAATAAACAGTGAAATTTATTAAGTCATTCCATAGGGTAAAATTTCAGGGGGAAAATTATAAATTTTCCCCCTTACAATTTAATTAGTGTATTTTAATTACCTGCCCTGGTTGCCGTCCTGCTGGTCGCTTTTTTCATTCTGATTCTGTTTTACTTTTTTATTCTTCTGCAGGTAATCCTTGGTATTGCCAAACCTGAATGATATGTTAAGCGATGCCTGGCGGGAGCTCCAGTCATGATTTGATACCTGGCTGTATGATGATGTATTTACTGCCTGCCCGAATGCAACAGTATTGAAAATATCATTAGCCCTTAAGCTTAAAGTTAATGCATCATTCAGAAATGTTTTGCTGATACCAATATCAAAATTCTGTGTAGGCTCTTCGGTTCCCTGCGCATTTATTTTTTTACCGGTGTATGAATAGTACAGCTCAAGATTAAACAAACCTGTAAAACTAAAAGTAGACCTTACATTTGCTTTCCACGAAAAGCCGTCTTCTGCAGCATAGTCAGTTAACAGCGGGTCAGCATCAAATTTAGTATTATAGAAGCTGAACGTTCCGTTAAGGTTAAGCCACGGCAATGCCCTGGAATTTATTAGAAGATCCATACCGTATGATTTTGAACCTTCGGCATTCCTGAATGTTGTTACAGTGATATTGGAATCCTGCAGGTAATTATAACTTGAAATTACCCCGTGATTCTGCCGGTAGAACAGCAGCGGGGTAACTGTTGCAATATTATTAAAGAACATAAAGCTTAATTCATATGAATCAGTATATTCAGGTTTAAGTTCGGGATTGCCCACCATTGCAAAGTTAGGGCTCCACTTTCTGTAAAACGGGTTCATACGCCAGATATTAGGGCGGGTTATACGCCTGCTGTAGCTTAGCTGAAGCTGGTTCCCCGCACCAATTTTTTGCGAAAGGCTTACAGACGGGAAATAATCAATGTAACTTTGTTTAAATGTCTGGGTATTTGTCAGCAGCTCGCCTTTTGTATTTGTCTGCTCTACCCTTACACCAAGCTTATACGAAAAATCTTTTATTGAGCTTGAAAATGAACCATACACTGCATTTATGAATTCTGTCAGCTTAAAATGATTCTGTGTAGCAGTATTGGTCACAAAATTGTTAATTGAATAATCAAGTGTATCGGAATTGAACTCATTATCGTTGCTTCTGTACGTTCCTTTATACCCTGCTTCCAGCTTGCTAACCTGGTTCAGCGGATGGGTATAATCGGTCTGAACATTGAGGTTATAGTTTTTAATATTGGTTGAATCCCGCTGGTCAAGCGGAGTATTGTTAAGCGGGGCTGAAAGAGAGTCATAATCCTGCTTAAAGAGCCTCATGTTAAATTCATTCCTGTTGCGGGAAAATGTTACATCACCGCTCCACTCCCTGCCTGCATCATTTAACTTGTTTGTAAAATAAATACTGCCTGTCAGATTTTCCCATAGCCCGTTCCTGTCGCCGGCCTGGGTATAAAAGCTTGTCATGCTGCCAATCGAGTTCAGGTTCTGCGCAGTACCGTTATCTGAATTATACCACTTTCCTGTTCCAAGGCTACCTTCAAAACCTATTATTTTGCCGGCTGAAAGCTCATACTCAAGGCCGGTTTGTCCCCATATCCAGTAACCGTGGTTCCTTCCGTTGCCGCTGCTTAACAATGATGAAGGAGTTGTAAAATAATTTGTGGTACTTTTATAACTGTTGGTATTGTTCCATGTGCCTGAATATAAATTTCCGAAAAAGCTTGTCTGTTTCTTTTTGAGGCTGATATCGAGTCCGCCCCAGCCGGATATCCTGTCTGAATAATTACCGCCGCCGTTTAAGCTGCCCTGGAAACCGAGGTTTTTATTTTTTTTCATTACTATGTTTATAAGCCCGGTAACTCCTTCGGCTTCGTATTTTGCGGGTGGATTTGTAATAAGCTCAACCCGTTCGATCGCATCAGCCGGAATCTGTTTTAAGCTGGCATATCGCGAAGGCTTATCATCGACCAGTATTTTTACATTCTGGCTTCCGCGCATTGATACATTATCGTTCATATCAACATCAACTAGCGGTGTTTTCTTTAAAACATCAAGCGCTGTGCCGCCTTTATTGAGGGCAGATTTATCCACATTGAATATTTTTTTATCTGCGCTTAACTGTATCAGGCCTTTTTCTTCCTCAACAAGTATTTCATCAGTGGAAACATTTTGTTTAATAAGCTTCAATGTATCAAGCGTTACTGAAGATGATGTTGATACTTTAATGTTTTCTATGTTTAATACAGAATACTCCATTAAGCTTATTTCAATCCTGTAATTGCCGGCGGAAATATTATCCAGGGAAAATTCACCTGAAGGCAGGCATTTTGTGCCTTTAACAAGCGCAGAATCACCTGAAGCAAACAGCTTAACATCTGCTTCAAGCGGTGTGCCTGAACCCTGTTCGGTAACTTTTCCTTTAATAATACCCTGGGCAAACAGAGAAATACTGAAGCTGAATATAAACAAAAGCACGAGGACTGCTTTAAAAGTTATGTTCATTAAGTTTTGTTTGTGTTTAGTTATATTGTTAGTATCAATATAACGGGATTTATTACAAATTATATAAAATTAGATGATTTTAAACGGTAAATGGTTGCAGAATTTATAAATATATATATTGAATTTGAAGTTTCGAAAAAACAGTAATTTCTAATAGTTTCGTTTTACCTGTCAGGTCTAAGGACCTGACAGGAGCGGAAAAGGAATGGATTTCATTACCAATTTCACTTCCAATAATCATCATTTTTTTTACCTGTTTTGCCAAGTGTTTTTCGTTAAAACGGCAGATTTTTTGTAAATGCAACGTCAGAAAACGCGTTATTGGTAATGACATTCGTGGTGAAAAGTTCATAAGTTTTAAAAGTTAATAAGTTTATAAGTTATTAAGTTAAAATGTTTATTTTTTTCTGTCAGGTCTAAGGACCTGACAGGAGCAGTAAATTCTCTTCTCTTCATTACCCCCTCTGTGCCTCGCCCTTTCAGGGGGAGATGTGTCATCGTAGAGACGATGCGGTGCATCGTCTCAAAGCGCGCAGCATGAAGTAATTTGAGACGTGCCAACTGTCAAGCCAATCAAAGCGGCACGTCTGTACAGATATTCAAACAGCTTTCTCCGAAGGAGCGAATTTCCCGCCGGATATTGCTCCCCTTTCCTCATAGGAGAGGGGCTGGGGGTGAGGTTCGGTTTTGAGACGACCCACCCCCAAAGGGGCTCCTTTGGAGCGGGTCGTCTCTACAGTCGTAGGCAGAGCTATGCAGCAGCCTTTTTGCAAATGATAAGACTTCAGAAGTTTTTAAAACTTCTGAAGTCTTGTGGTTAATATTTTACGTTTTTAGCATTTTAAGAGCATTTATTTATTATATGCATTATGCATATGTTGCAATATAATATATGTATATTGCAAATGCAAGGGGTAATTTTCCGTTTGCGCAAAGTCTCTCGTTTTTTGAAGAATCTGCGTGTATATCTTTTAAAGCGTCAGGGAGCAATTCACGGTGGTACACTCACGCCACATACAAAGTGGTGTAGGGAGTTTCTTCCCATTACAGGGCAAAACACCAAAATTGAAGACTTGAAGGTATCGAGAAGTGGGTACATCTATAAAGGGATAAATTTTAGATTCTAAATTGTTATATTTGTAAATGGCACTCTTTTCAGAATATCTAGACGACCCAGAAAAAAGAAAGAGATTGGAAGCATTGATAACTGAAAATGAACGAATAATTAAATTCGCTCATTTTAATCTGCTAAAATATCCTGATATCTCAAAGAATTTAGCTGTCAGGCGCTATACATTACTAGATAAAATAATAAAACATGCAGTAACACAACATACACTTCTAAAAGGATATCAAATTCATCTTAACAAGAATAGCGATACGTTTTATGACAGCCACTCTGTGAATGCTTTGCAGCGTACTATCATGGAAAACTATTTGGTATTTCATGCGATATTTGTCTACCCAAAGACGGAAAAGGAATGCTTATTTAGATATAATATATATCAATATGTAGACAGAGAATCAAATTTTCAAAAAACCAGTGCCATAACCAGCGATCAAGTTACTCTTAAAAAATTTGATTTGGCAGGATTTACAGAAGTAATTAAACCACATGATATTAAGTTTGTATTGAGCTCAGTCCGAGATATGTACTATGAAAAAGTAATATCTGATCCCTTGTTCAATACGTTAAATAAAGAACAAAAGAACAAAATTACTGGAAAAAGAAAAAATTGGAAAATTGATGGAAACTGGCACGACCTGGCAAAACATGCAGGTTTTAATGAGAGTATTTTTGCGTATAAATATGATATTTTAAGTTCATATGTACACAGTGGTGCAAACAGCACTTCCAGTATAAATTATTTAAATGTTTTAGAAAATGATAACAAGATTAGTATCATAGGCAATTTATTAGATGGAATACCGATTATTTGTAAAGCTTTGCTTGAATATTTTGAAATTACTAATCAAAAAGCATTGATAAAAAAAGATACAGAAATCTTTAATATGATAAAGGAGAAATGTATATTTGGCATCTTAGAAGCACTATTTATTGAAGAAATAAATGAATATTGTGACTCATATTGACCCTTATCTCACCTTGGTAACTTTTAATGAACTAATTGAATATATTAACTTTTTACAGCAACTATACTTAACTGGAAACACCTGCTTTTGGATGATCGTTATAAAGATTTAATAATTTCAAGTATGAAATTTCTTGTTAACGAGAAACGAACAGCAATATTCGCATTTGTTGTTATGACAAACCACATTCATTTAGTTTGGAAAATAGCAAATAACCGTAAGGAAGAAGATGTTCAGCGGGATTTCCTGAAATATAACGCTCTGAAAATGAAACTAAAATTAAAGGATGAGTATCCTGAGAAATTAAAATCATTTTATGTCAGTACTAAAGATAGAAAATACCAGTTTTGGGAAAGGAATCCATTAACTTCCAGGCTGCCAAGCTAAAAGTTGATCGTTCAAAAGATCAATTATATTCACGCAAATCCGGTCAGAGGAAAATGGAATTTATGTAAGGAATTTACTGATTATAAATTTTCGTCTGCTTCAATTTACTATAATGAAAGTAAGGAATGGGATTTTTTGACTCATTACGCTGATGCGATTGATGAATAATTTTTTAAGATAGTTTTTGTTGTTGGTCACAAGACCAACAACGGGGTGTTTGGGGTTAGCTAGAAGGTGGGAACACCTGCAAAGGGGTGAAGCGTAATAAATAATTTGCGGATCTGTAGGATCAATGCCAATTGCCCCGGCGGATTGAGTCGGCAAATCATCAGTTAATGGATTAAAAATCACATTCACT
>JAANMV010002247.1_pt1 | contig 19200 bp, 16 predicted proteins | sample 7279661 | NCBI WGS metagenome assembly JAANMV01 (sample SAMN14094540, study PRJNA606508) | bioreactor metagenome | isolation source: A lab-scale SPAN reactor treating ammonium-rich wastewater day 121 | place: Ireland: Galway | collected 2017-05-16 | reverse complement strand
ATACTCTTCGTTTTTATAATTTACAATACGAACATCCAATCCATGCAAAACCACATCTTTCAGATACGGATGACCTGGATCGTAAATTTTCTTAAAACTTAAAATTGACGTATTTAATTTCTTAATGTAAAACAAAGTATCTTGATGATGATCTAAAACTAAAACATCGCCAAGTTTTACACTTCCAAAAGGTGTAATAGCAACTTTCCCAACAGTAATATTTGTTCCAAAAGACTTATTCAAGCTATCAGTAGCATATTTTCCTAAAGCAGTTTGCACAAAAGGCAACGACAAAAGAATACCCAATAACAAAAACAGCAATAAAATTGCTATTAGGGAACGAAATAGTATTTTTTTAAATTTTTTGATACGTTCTTTTGTTTTAAATTTGCTACCAATTATTTAACTTGGAGTACAACCCAACAAAAATAAGGAATTTTGTAGGATAATTACAATATCTTTAATTCAAATTTCATGCCTAAAATGTCAGAAAGAAAAATATATACTTTAGCCATCGAAAGTTCGTGTGATGATACGTCCGCAGCCGTACTTTGTAACGATGTTGTTTTGTCTAATATTGTAGCGCGACAAGCAATTCATGAAGAATATGGTGGCGTAGTTCCAGAATTAGCTTCGAGAGCGCACCAACAAAACATTGTTCCGGTAGTAGATGTTGCTATAAAAAAGGCTGGTATTACCAAAAACGACTTAAATTGTATCGCTTTTACACAAGGTCCGGGATTAATGGGTTCGCTTTTAGTGGGTGGTTCTTTTGCAAAATCAATGAGTATGGCTTTGGATATTCCGTTGGTGGCGGTAAATCACATGAAAGCACATATTTTGGCGCATTTTATTGATGAAGAAGGTTTTGATAAACCAACGTTTCCATTTTTAGCGTTAACCATTTCGGGCGGACATACCCAAATTGTGAAAGTAAATAGCTTTTTCGATTTGGAAATTATTGGAGAAACTACTGATGATGCAGTAGGTGAAGCTTTTGATAAATCGGCAAAGATTTTAGGACTTCCCTATCCTGGCGGACCTTTAATTGATAAATTTGCACAAGAAGGAAATCCGAAAGCGTTTCCGTTTACCAAACCAAAAGTAGATGGTTTGAATTTTAGTTTCAGTGGTTTAAAAACCCAAATTTTATATTTCATCCAAAAAAATGTAGCGCTTAATCCCAATTTTATCGAAGAAAACAAAGCGGACATTTGCGCTTCTATACAACATACCATCATTAATATTTTGATGGATAAATTAAAATTAGCTGTTGCTGAAACTGGAATTAACCAAATTGCTATTGGTGGTGGTGTTTCTGCAAATTCAGGAATTAGAACCACATTGAAAGAAGCCGAAAAAAAATACGGTTGGAAATCCTACATTCCAAAATTTGAATACACAACCGATAACGCTGCGATGATTGGAATTGTCGGCTATTACAACTTTTTAGAAGAAAATTTCAGTCAAGCTGATGTAACTTCTAAAGCACGAATTGAATTTTAAATCTTATGCAACTATTCTATAATTCCGATATAAAACAAGGTGATATTACTTTCTTTTTCGACAAAGAAGAAAGCAAACACAGTGTTAAAGTATTACGTAAAAAAGAAAGTGATAAAATATTTATTACTAATGGATTAGGTTTTTTATTTGAATCAGAAATAATTTTGGCTTCTGAAAAAAAATGTGAAGTAAAAATAATAAAAGAAACCTTTCAAGAACCTGATAAATTTTACACCCATATTGCCGTTGCTCCCACTAAAATGAATGACCGATTGGAATGGTTTTTAGAAAAAGCAACCGAAATTGGTATTCACGAAATCACGCCAATTATTTGTGATCATTCCGAACGAAAAGTATACAAAACCGATCGAGCGGAAAAAATCATTCAAGCTGCAATGAAACAATCGTTACATTATTACATTCCTAAAATCAATGAACCGATTTCTTTCTCTCAATTCGTAAAATCGAATATAGAAAGACAAAAATTTATCGCACATTGTGAAGAAACGGATAAAAAATCGTTTAAAAACGAAGTCAATAAAGATGAAAAAGTTACTATTTTGATTGGACCAGAAGGTGATTTTTCTACAAAAGAAATCAATTTGGCCATTGAAAATGGATTTATTCCAGTAACTTTGGGAAACACAAGATTGAGAACAGAAACGGCTGCTTTAGTAGCTTGTCATACAATTGCTTTGATAAATGAATAAAATCTTAGTCCTTATAATATTGGTTTGGAATTTGGGTTATGCCCAAGAGATTGCTGTTGCCAAATATTCCGGTGGAGGCGATTGGTATGCGAATCCTACTTCTTTACCTAATTTGGCTAAATTTTGCAATCAAAACATCAATACTAAAATCAATACCAAAATTGCTACTGTTGAAGTTGGAAGTTCGGAAATATTTACCTATCCCTTCGTGCATATGACAGGTCATGGAAATGTTGTTTTTAGTCCGAATGATGTTATCAATCTTCGCAATTATCTTACTTCAGGAGGATTTTTACATATTGATGATAATTACGGTATGGACGAATTCATCCGAAAAGAAATTAAAAAAATATTTCCTGATAATCCATTAACGGAAATTCCTTCAAATCACATTTTATTTCAAGAACCTTTTAATTTTCCTGGTGGATTACCAAAAATCCACGAACACGACAATCAAAAACCACAAGCTTTCGGAATTTTTGTCGAAGGTAGAATTGTGTTACTTTACACCTACGAAACCGACTTAGGTGATGGTTGGGAAGATGCTGAAGTACACAACAATCCACAAAGCGTTAGAGAAAAAGCTCTAAAAATGGGTGCTAATATCTTAAATTATGCATTTAAAAATTAATTTTTTTCTTTTGAAGCAAAGAATTGATTTTTATAAAAATAGGCAGAAAAACTACAGCAATTTATTTTTCAATACCTTTTAATTTTGATTTGTTGAACATTTCAAACGAAAACATAATGTTACATAATTTTTACAGAAACTTTGATTTACTGTAAAGAAATACAAACATTATACTAAAAAAATAGAAAATTCGTTATGAAAATGTTAACTAACCATATCAACTAACTAAAATGTATTATTTATGAAAAAAATCCTTTTATCAGCAGTTTCTTTACTGTTATTGGTTTCATGTAGTAATGATGAGACAAGTTCTTCAACAGATTTAGCTACAACAGCACACAAACACCACAGAGGTTGTGCTTCACATGAAGTTCATGAGCAACAATTAAGAGAAAATCCGGGATTAGCTGCAAAAATGCAGGAAATTGAAAATTTTACTCAAAATGCTATTACAAACGGAAGACTTGTTAATGGAAAAATTGAAATCCCTGTTGTTGTTAACGTACTATACAGAACCACTGCTGAAAACATCTCTTTGACTCAAATTCAATCACAAATTGATGTTTTAAATAAAGATTTTAACGCTTTAAATAGCGATTTCAATCAAGTACCTACTGTTTTCTCAGGCGTAAAAGCTAATGTTGGAATTACTTTTGTTTTAGATGCTGTTTACAGAAAATCAACTAAAAAAACATCTTGGGGAACAAGAGATGCTATGAAAAAAACTAGTCAAGGTGGTTTAAATCCAACATCACCAACTACAAAACTTAACATTTGGGTTTGTACGATTGGAGGTGGAATTTTAGGTTATGCACAATTCCCAGGAGGATCATCAGCAACTGATGGAGTTGTAATTGATTCAAGATATTTTGGAACAACAGGAACAGCTACTGCTCCTTTCAACAAAGGAAGAACAGGAACTCACGAAGTGGGCCACTGGATGAACTTAAGACATATTTGGGGCGATACTACTTGCGGAAGCGATTTAGTAAGCGATACTCCTACTCACAATACAGCTAATTATGGAATACCTGCATTCCCACACTACTCTACTTGCGCAGGAACACCTATTGAAATGACGATGAACTACATGGATTACACAGATGATGCTGGAATGTACATGTTTTCAAACGGACAAAAAAGTAGAATGTTAGCGATTTTCGCTGCTGGTGGATCAAGAAATTCATTTGCTCAGCCATAATCAAATGAAACATTTGAGTTAATTCAGAAAACTCACCATTATGTGGTGAGTTTTTTTTATTTTAGCAAAAACAAATCAAATGACATCAAGAGAATTATCCTTCGGAATTGTAAGAGCAGTTGGAGTAATTGCCGCTATTTTACTTCTGTTATTTTTTTTTTATAAAATTTCAACTGTAATTGTATATGGCATCGTATCGGTTGTTTTTACACTTTTGTTGTATCCATTTGTATTATTTTTAAGAAGAAAACTAAAATTTAGAAATACGTTAGCGGTTGTCACTACATTAATATTGGTAATCCTTTTAATTTCAGGAATCATTCTGCTTTTTGTTCCGTTGATTATTTCACAAGGCGAAAACTTATCACTTTTGGATATCAAATCGCTAGAAAACAATTACAATCGATTACTAAATGATGTTACCATTTATTTGAATTCTCACAATATTGATTTACAACAAATTGCCAAAAGTTCTAACTTGACATCATTCTCTAATTTTGAATTTATTCCTAATTTCTTGAATAATATTGTAAGTACTATTGGCAATATAGGAATGGGATTGGCATCGGTTTTATTCATTTCGTTTTTCTTGCTTAAAGAGCGAAATGCATTTGCAACTGCTTTTAAAAATGTCTTACCCATTGATCAAAAAGAAAAAGTGCTAAATTCTATTGATAAAATTAACGAAATGCTGTCAAAATATTTCTTGGGTTTATTACTCCAATTGTTCATTATTTTGGTTTTATATTTCATTGTGTTTTTAATATTAGGAGTTGATAACGCCTTGATAATTGCTCTTTTATGTGCTGTTTTCAATATTGTACCTTATGTTGGACCTATAATTGCCACATTTGTAGCTGGAATTCTAATTATGATTAGCAGCATTGGAACTGGTGCAGATTTTGCTTCTGAAACGTTGCCTACGACCATTTATGTTTTAATTGGTATGTTTGTAGTACAATTGATTGATAATAATATCAGTTCGCCTTTGATTTTTTCAAAAAGCACCAATTCACATCCTCTCGAAATCTTTTTAGTGATTTTAATTGCTGGAATTTTATTTGGTATTACCGGAATGATTATCGCTGTTCCGTTTTATACTTCTTTAAAAGTAATTGGAAAAGAATTTTTACCCGAAAATAAAATCATCAAAGCCCTTACCAAAAACTTATAGTTTTGAATTTAGAATTACTTTTACAACCTGAAATACAAGATTTTATCAACAAAAATCTGAACGAAGATACCTCGAAATTAGCTTTCAAGAAAAATCCATTTCCCGAGGTAAATTATTCGGTTCTCATCAATCAAATTATTGTGAAAAAGAAAGCGAAAGACAAACTTCCTACTTGGTTTTCTAATGAAAATATCATTTATCCCGAGAAAATTTCAATCGAACAAACTTCGTCAGAAACTACAGCTAAATATAAAGCTTCCCTAGTTTCAGGTGAAAAATTAATCGATTGTACAGGCGGATTTGGAATTGACGATTACTATTTTTCAATACAATTCAAAACCGTTATTCATTGCGAATTAAATGAGGGTTTATCACAAATCGTACAACATAATTTCGAAGTTTTAAAAGCTTCAAATATTGAGTGTTATCAAGGCGACAGCACTGAAATTTTAGAACAATTAAATCAGAAATTCGATTGCATTTACATCGATCCTTCCAGAAGAAATGAAGCTAAAGGCAAAGTCTTCATGTTAGCCGATTGTCTACCAAATGTAGTCGATTTACAAGACTTTTATTACCAATTTACCGATACGATTTTAATCAAAACCGCTCCTATTTTAGATCTTCATGCTGGATCATTGGAATTAAAAAATGTGGCTGAAATTCATGTTGTGGCAGTAGAAAATGAAGTAAAAGAATTACTTTGGAAAATTGAAAAAAATTTCGATAAATCTCCCGAAATCATAGCGGTTAATCTTGAAAAAGAAAAGCAAACAATTACCAAAATTGAAAGTTCAAAATCCTATTTTGCTACTTATAGTTTACCCAAAAAATATCTCTACGAACCCAACGCATCATTAATGAAATCAGGGGGTTTTGAAGCGGTTTCAGAATTATTCACTATTGGAAAATTGCACCAACATTCGCATTTATATACTTCGGATGAAGTAATTGATTTCCCAGGAAGAAAGTTTCAAATTGATGCGATTATACCGTTTCAGAAAAAAGAAATTTCACAATTTATACAAGGCAAAAAAATGAATGTTACCACTCGAAATTTTCCCATAAAACCTGAAGAAATTAAGAAAAAATACAAAATTTCAGATGGTGGAATAATTTTTGCTTTTTTCACCACGAATATGAATAATGAAAAAATAATTTTACTTTGCACCAAATTATAATCCAAATGAAAAATCTTTTATTACTTCTATTGTTTACAACTTTATCTCTTAATGCGCAAACAAAAGACTGCATCTACGATATTGAAGAAAAAACTGATTCCACATCTCTCAAATCATTACCTCATAAATTAATGAACGAAAAGATTTTTGGTAACAAAAAAGAGTTCATATTTTTTGGATTACTCAATAGCGATGGGGTTCCAATGCTGAGTTTACAACAATTACAAAAAAGTAACGATTTTATCCCAACCAGTTGTTTGTCTAAAAATTCTAAAATTGTATTCCAATTGATGAACGGTAAAATTGTGACTCTTTTACATGCTTTTGATGATATTTGTAGTGATTTAAATTACAATTCTGAAGAAAAAAGCAATATCCGAATTCTTACTGCCTATTTTTACTTCACCAAAACAAATTTCGAAGAATTAAAGAATAGTCCCATTTCATTAGTCCGAATTCAATTTTCAGGAGAATCTAAAGATTACGTTATCAAAAGCGAATTAACTTCTGAGTCTTTAAAAACAAAAACTAATCCCGCCAATTATTTTATAGAATATTTGACGTGTGTGGAGTAATTTCTATTTTAAGAATTTAAACTGATTATTTTAATAATTATTGATTGAAATGAATCAAGGTTTGATAGGAAACTAAATTTACTTTAGATGTTTTTCTATCATTTTTAGTACATGAGATTTTAATACTTCGTAATCAAAATTATCATTAAATCCCAATCCAGAGTTATAATGAACTCCATCCTTTGATGCACAAAGCATATATTTTGTTTTTTCTAATTCCATTGCTACAGGAGAAAATTCTGTTTGAACTTGAAAAATGGTTTTGTTTTTGTCATTTTGAACATAAAAAATGTGTTTGTAGTAAATGCTTTTGCTTTTTTCATTCTCTTCAAATCGCTCAAAAGCCATTACGTTAAAATCTTTCCATTTAAATTGGTCAAAACAAAACATATCTTTCAAACTAGCATTTAACTCTCCATTCTTATTTGCTTCATATAATTTGCTCTTATAAATCTTTGCTTTGTCATATTGATTTTGGCGATAATAGGTTTGAACAAGTTTTGAGTAAGTATGATAATCTTTAGGATTTATTTGAATTATTTCCAAGAATGCCGACTCAGCATTCTTATAATTTTCTTTTTGTGATTCAAATAAGCCAATATTAAATAACGCGTTGATGTAAGAATCTGAATTTTTATCAACTTTTGATTTAACAGTGTAATAAGATGCTAATGCATTATCGTTATCTCCTAATTCAGAATAAATTTGTGCAATCATTGAATATGATCTATCATCTGAGTTTACTTGACCAGTAGCTTTTTTGTAAGAGTCAATTGCAAGATCATATTTTTTTAAGCTGTAATATGAATCTCCAAGCCCAGCCAATGATTGTGGATCTGTTGGAATAATTTTTAATGCTTCATTAAAGACGTTTACAGCTTCATCAAACCTTCCTAAAAAATTTAAAGTTGAGCCTTTAATGAAATAGGGAGCAATTTGTTTTGGATCTTTTTTTATGGATAAATCCATAAATTTTAAGCTATTGTTATCATCTTCTTTCATGTAATAAGCAAAACCAATTTGATAATATGAAATTGCCGAGTAATCGCCTAACTTAGAACCGTATTGTTCAATAATTTTATCAAATTGACCTTGCTCATATAAAGATTTAATGTCTTCTGCTGTTTTATCTTGACCAAAAGTTAATGTATTAAAGAATACAAGTATCAAAATTTGAATTTTATTTATCATGAGAATTTATTATTTATTAAAATTGTTTGCTTATAAGAAGTTATATAAAATTAAAATTTATGAAATAAAGAATCAATCTGCTACAAAAATTATATCTAATAAATCACTTAGAATTAATTGAAGCACCACATTATAAAAAGACAACTTAATTCTGTTTTACGAGTTTACCAATAATTTCGGTTGTTTTTAATTCGTTTAAATAAGTTTTTCTGAATAGCAGATTATTATTATCTTTTGTAATTTCAAATAGTAATGCACCTGAGTTTTTATAACCATCATAAACACCAATTACGATTGAATCTCCACTGATGTCTAATGCTTTTTCAAAACCACTAGTTTTCTTTATCATTATTTCGTCACAAATAAGAAATGTTTTTTCAGAACTTAACTCAATAATTTTAAACTTTCCATTCCTTTTAACTTTATTATTAATTTCTAGTGTATATTTTTGATTGTTCATGTTGAAATTGTAGACTAAACTGTCTGAAGAAACTGTACTATAATTGCCTCTAAAATTTAAAGTAGATTTACATCCGACAATTTCAAAACAAATAAAAAATAGTAAAATTATGATTTTTATTTTCATTGACATTCTGATTTTGTTGATTTTCAAACTCTATAATAATTTTATCTTATTAGCTTTTAATTGGTTTAAAGAAATACCAAGCCATTACAAATATAAGGAAACATTACATTCAGAAGCGGATTTTCCGTAGGAAAATCCGGAAGTAACAATTAAAGCAAACTACCTATATTAAGTTGTGTCTTAAACTTATTGTTAGATTTTACTGTAAATAGTTGTAAAATTTGTTGCAAAAGCAGGTTGAATAATGTTAATATCCCAATCATTTGGAATTGAATTAAAAACTTCTTTTAATTTTAAAACTAATTGAAACCATCCTGGTGTTTCCTCGTTAATTGTTAATGCGTTTTCGCCACATAAAATTTCCATAACTATCAAATCGTACGCAAAAATATCATTTTTGTATACATTGATTCTATCAATTTCAATCCACTTAATATTTTTTGAAAAGTCTTGGTTAGTAATTTTAAATCCATTTTCAGAATATTCAAACAAACCAAAATCAGAATATACTTCATCGAATGTTTTTTTGGATTCATCTTTTTTTAAATTTATTTTCTGGAATAGCATTGAAAAGAAGTTCATTTTCTAAAGTTTTATATTTAAGTTAGTTTTGCTGACATTACTGCTAACTGGTGATACCCTCAAATATATCAATTTTAACAATATCAAAACATTTTGTAAAGTATAATAAACAAAAAAGCCTTGCAAACGCAAGGCTTTTTGTGATCGCGCCAGGATTCGAACCTGGGACCTACTCATTAGAAGTGAGTTGCTCTATCCAGCTGAGCTACGCAACCTTAGATTTTATTTTGTCGGGGTGGCAGGATTCGAACCTGCGGCCTCCTGCTCCCAAAGCAGGCGCGATAACCGGGCTACGCTACACCCCGCAAAAAAAACAAAAAAGCGGAGAGACAGGGACTCGAACCCTGGCGACGGTTACCCGTCGACAGATTAGCAATCTGCTCCGTTACCACTCCGGCACCTCTCCTATTATTGTTGTAAGAACTTATCTTTTTTGCGGTTGCAAATGTATATTTTCATTCTTAAATATACAACATTTTTAGGAGATTTTTTCAATATATTTTTATAATTTTTCAAAAAACACTTACAATCAATACTATAGCATTTCAATAAAAACCAAACCGAATTATCGAAATCTAAATAAAATCGATTTAATGATTAGAATAACCTTAAAAACCTTGCCTCATTTCGAATAAAAATAGTAAATTCGCAATTCAAATAAAAAACCTTTCTATCATGACTAAAAAAGTAGTTATCGTTTCTGCCGTAAGAACTCCAATCGGAAGTTTCATGGGAGCTTTATCTAGTGTACCTGCTACAAAATTAGGTGCTGCTGCCATCAAAGGCGCTTTAAATAAAATCAATTTAGACCCTAAATTAGTTGACGAAGTATTAATGGGTAACGTAGTTCAAGCTGGAAACGGCCAAGCTCCTGCTCGTCAAGCAGCTTTATACGCTGGTTTATCTGAAAATGTAGCTTGTACTACTGTAAATAAAGTTTGTGCTAGTGGTATGAAAGCCGTTATGCAAGGTGCTCAAGCTATTATGGCTGGTGACGCTGAAATCGTAGTTGCTGGTGGTATGGAAAACATGAGTTTGATTCCTCATTACGTTCATTTAAGAAATGGCGTGAAATTCGGACCAACTTCTTTAGTTGACGGAATGCAAAAAGATGGTTTAACTGACGCATACGACAACAACGCTATGGGTGTTTGTGCTGACTTATGTGCTACTGAATACAACATTACAAGAGAAGAGCAAGATAACTTTGCCATTCAATCGTATGAGCGTTCTGCTGCTGCGTGGGAAGCTGGTAAGTTTGATGCAGAAATTGTTCCAGTAGAAGTTCCTCAAAGAAGAGGTGACGCAATCGTAGTTTCTAAAGACGAAGAATTCACGAATGTGAAATTAGATAAAATTCCATCATTAGCACCTGTTTTCACAAAAGAAGGAACAGTAACTGCTGCTAACGCTTCAACTATTAATGACGGAGCTGCGGCTTTAGTTTTAATGAGCGAAGAAAAAGCACAATCTTTAGGATTAAAACCTTTAGCTTATATTAAATCATACGCTGATGCGGCTCAAGAACCAAAATGGTTTACAACTGCACCTGCAAAAGCATTACCAAAAGCATTAGACAAAGCTGGAATTTCAATTTCTGATGTTGATTTCTTTGAATTTAACGAGGCTTTCTCTGTAGTTGGTTTAGCTAACGCAAAAATCTTAGGATTAGATAATAATAAAGTAAATGTTAACGGTGGTGCTGTTTCATTAGGGCACCCTCTAGGATGTTCTGGAGCTAGAATTATCGTTACATTAATCAATGTTTTAAATCAAAATAATGCTAAAATTGGTGCAGCTGCTATCTGTAATGGTGGTGGTGGTGCTTCGGCAATTGTAATTGAAAGAGCATAATTTATAACTTTTATTAATGGTGAATTTTGAATTTTAGTTACATTTGTAATTAAATTCTTAATTCATCATTTTTTATTTAGACCAAACATGTTTGGAATTTGTAATTTAGCCATAGTACCCGTAAGAGCGGAAGCCAGTGATCGAAGCGAACAAGTTTCGCAATTACTCTTTGGTGAACACTTTAAAATTATTGAAATGACTGCCAAATGGGTGCAGGTAGAATTAGCATATGATGGTTACATCGGTTGGATTGACTCGAAGCAATATCAAGCTATTTCTGAAGAACAGTATCAAATTTTAAACGACACTCCAATTGTATTGAATGCTGATTTAGTAGAATACATTACCACTCCTAATAATCAGTTAACTTCGATTACTTTAGGTGCTTCATTGTCTTTTTTAGATAATGAAGAAATTAATACTAACAAATATAGTTTTGAAGGTATTAAAGTTTGCGGTGAAAAACCAAAATCAGATTTAGTTAAAACTGCTTTCATGTATTTGAACGCGCCTTATTTGTGGGGAGGAAAAACACCTTTTGGAATTGACTGTTCGGGGTTTACACAAATGGTATACAAATTAAATGGTCACAAACTTCTGAGAGATGCTTCGCAGCAAGCTACACAAGGAGAAGCTTTAAGTTTTATTGAAGAAAGTGAACCAGGCGATTTAGCCTTTTTTGATAACGAAGAAGGTAATATTATTCACGTTGGAATTATGATGGAAAATAATTACATCATTCACGCCTCAGGAAAAGTTAGAATTGATCGTTTAGATCATTTAGGAATTTACAATGCAGAAGTCAATCGACACACACATAAACTAAGAGTTATTAAAAAAGTAATATAAAAAAAGTCCCGATTAAATCGGGACTTTTTTTTAGTTTATAGCTTTCGCTTTTTCAGGTTGACCTAATGTTTCATAGGTAATTTTTAAAACATTTTTGGTGTTTTCATCTTCAGGTTTTACTTGATATGCTTTTTCAAAAAATGGTAATGCTTTTGCGAAAATATCTTTTCGTTTAGCAACTAACTCATCATATTTCTTTTTATTATCTGTTACTTTATTGATTTCTTCGACCATTTTCATGTCATCTTTAATCAATTCATAACCTTGATTGAAGTATAAATTAAATTCTGTCAATATCAAATCTTGATCATTTGGAAGTAATTTTCTTGCTTCTGTTACATAAAGTTCTAATTTTTTCTTATCTCCTTCATTTTGAGCATTTAAAATTGCTAAGGTCCTTAAAATATCCCCTTTATTTTTATTAACTCTTTCATCTCTTGGTTTTTCATAAAGACCTTTACTTACATATGTCGATCTCAACAACTTAGCTTCATTATTAGAACCAAAATTCTCTTCATTCCCATTCGCCTTATTTGTAGCCAAATAAGTTATACCATTATTAAAATAATCACTATTGTAAAATTCTTCATATAACTTTTCAGCCAATTTATAATCTTGAGCACTTACAGCTAATTGTGCCGCATTTTGTAATGACGAACCTTCATTTTTTGGATCAAAAGTATACAGCGAGTAAAATAAAGCCGAAGCTTCTTTAAACTTAGATGAATTATTAAAATTCATCGCTAAAGCAGATATCCCTTTTTTAAATTCATCCTTCTCCTGAATTAACTCATCTGTATAAATTTTCTTTCCAGATTTTTTTTCAAATTCAATAGTTTCGTTAATAACTTCACCATATGATTTAATAAAATCAGGTTTATACAGACTCATCTGATCTTCCATAGTTGCTTTTGCTCCTTTAGAAGCTAAAACCACTGTTGGATACATAACATTGTAAAACTTTGCATACACTTTATCAGATTCTTCAGTTGCTAAGCTTTGTAAAGCATCACTAGCTGTTTTGTATTCAGCTAAATCTTTTTCAGAAATAGTTTCTTTTGCATAAATCTTTTTTAAGACTTTAAGCTCGTCTTTTTGAGCAAATGTGGCAACTGACAATAGTAAAGTTGCACTTAATACTAATTTTTTCATGGTCATAAAATCTGGGTTAAACAAAAGCCCAAAATATATTTGGGCCTTATACATTATTCTTGCGAATCGTTATTTTCCGTTTCAATATCTGTGCCATTTTCAACATCACCTTCAAACTCATCATTTTCAGACTCGTCTTCACGCAATACTTTTGTTACAGCAGCAATTGAATCATTTCCTTTAATATTAATTAATCGAACTCCTTGAGTAGCTCTTCCCATCACACGTAAATCAGAGATTTTCATTCTAATGGTTAATCCTGATTTATTGATAATCATTAAATCATCTTCATCAGTAACGTCATTAATCGAAATTAACTGACCTGTTTTTTCTGTAATGTTAAGAGTTTTAACTCCTTTTCCACCTCGGTTTGTGATTCTGTAAACATCCTCTCCGTCTTCGTCAACTAACTTAGTACGTTTTCCGTAACCATTTTCGGTAACTACTAAAAGTTGAGAATCGTTTACATGATCTTTATCTATAGAAACTAATCCAATTACTTCATCTTTTTCGTCAGCTAAAGTAATACCTCTAACTCCAGAAGCCGTTCTTCCCATTGGACGTGTTTTCTCTTCTTCGAAACGAACTAACTTACCAGATTTCACAGCAATTAATACTTGACTGTTTCCAGTAGTTAATTTTGCTCCGATTAATTCATCATCTTCTTTAATCGTAATCGCATTGATTCCATTTTGACGTGGACGTGAATATTGTTCTAAAGGTGTTTTCTTAACCTGACCTTGTTTTGTAGCCATAATCACATAATGACTGTTGATATAATCTTGGTCTTTTAAGTCTTGAGTACAAATAAACGCTTTTACTTTATCGTCTTGTTCAATGTTGATTAAGTTCTGAATTGCACGACCTTTACTTGCTTTTGTTCCTTCTGGAATTTCGTAAACACGCATCCAATAACATTTACCTTTTTGAGTAAAGAACATTAAATATTGGTGATTAGTTGCTACAAATAAATGCTCTAAGAAATCTTGATCTCTTGTTCCAGCTGATTTTTGCCCAACTCCTCCTCTATTTTGAGTTTTGTATTCAGATAATGAAGTACGTTTGATATAACCTGCATGAGAAATTGTAATAACCACACTTTCATCAGCAATTAAGTCTTCGATACTTACATCACCACCCGAATATTCTATTTGAGAACGACGCTCATCTCCGTATTTATCTCTTACTTCAACTAATTCGTCTTTAATTACCTGCATTCTCATTTCTTTGCTTGCCAATAATTCTTTCAAATAAGCAATCAATTTCATGATTTCTTCATACTCAGCACGTAATTTATCTTGTTCAAGACCTGTTAATTGTCTTAGACGCATTTCAACGATAGCACGAGCTTGAATTTCTGACAAATTAAATCTTTCGATTAATTTTGCTCTTGCTTCATCACCATCCTTAGAAGCTCTAATAATTTTGATTACTTCATCAATATTATCAGAAGCAATGATTAAACCTTCTAAAATATGCGCTCTTTCTTCAGCTTTTCTTAAATCGTATTGCGCTCTGCGAACAACAACATCATGACGGTGTTCTACAAAATAGTGAATCAAATCTTTCAGATTCAATAATTGAGGACGACCATTTACTAAGGCAATGTTGTTAACACTGAAAGAAGATTGTAATTGTGTATACTTATAAAGCGTATTTAAAACTACGTTTGGAACAGCATCACGCTTTAATTCGTAAACGATACGCATACCATTTCTATCCGATTCATCTCGAATATTCGAAATGCCTTCAATTTTCTTATCATTAACTAAATCGGCAGTATGTTTAATCATATTTGCCTTGTTCACCTGATAAGGAATTTCAGTTACGATGATAGCTTCTTTACCATTTACTTCTTCAAAACCAACTTTAGCACGCATTACAATACGACCTCTTCCTGTTTTGAATGCTTCCCTAACTCCTTCGTAACCGTAAATAGTTCCGCCTGTAGGGAAATCAGGTGCTTTGATGTGATTAATTAATTCATCGATTTCAATATCATTATTGTCAATGTAAGCTAAAGTTCCATTAATAACTTCTGTTAAGTTATGAGGCGCCATGTTGGTTGCCATACCTACCGCAATACCCGAAGCTCCGTTAATTAATAACGTAGGGATTTTAGTTGGCATAACTGTTGGCTCTTGTAAAGTATCGTCAAAGTTTAATTGGAAATCCACTGTTTCTTTGTCGATATCAGCCAACATTTCTTCCGAAATCTTTTTCATTCTGGCCTCGGTATAACGCATTGCTGCTGGACTATCACCATCGACAGAACCAAAGTTACCTTGACCATCAACCATTAAATAACGTAAACTCCATTCTTGAGCCATACGCACCATTGCATCATATACTGAGGTATCACCGTGTGGGTGATATTTACCTAAAACTTCTCCAACAATCCTTGCCGACTTTTTGTGGGCTCTGTTCGAAAGAACTCCTAATTCGTACATTCCGTATAAAACTCTACGGTGTACAGGCTTTAAACCATCTCTAACATCAGGAAGTGCACGTGACACAATAACAGACATCGAATAATCGATGTAAGCTGATTTCATTTCATCCTCAATGTTAATAGGAATTAACTTTTCTCCTTCTGACATAAGTATTTATATTAAAATTATATATTAGTACTAAAACGTGCCAATATACGGCTTTTTGAACTTTTACCACAAATTTTAAAACACTTATTTCGACTATTTATTAACAATTTTGTTTACAAATTGCTTATAATTCACCTCCAAGAAACTTTCATTTTTCAAATATTTTTTGTCATTTAGCCTATCTGTACTTTTATAAGGTATGATTTTTGCATTTCCTTATAGAATTTTGTACTTTTACTTATATTACAAATGCTATGGACGATAATTTTTCACCACGAGTTAAAGACGTAATTACCTACAGTAAAGAAGAAGCTTTACGATTAGGTCACGACTTTATTGGTACCGAACATTTAATGCTAGGAATACTTCGAGATGGCAATGGAAAAGCTATTAATATCTTGAATAATTTGGCTGTAGACTTAACTCACTTAAGAAAAAAAGTAGAGATTCTAAGTCCTGCTAACCCGAATGGTATTCAAAATCTTGAAAAACAAAATCTTCATTTAACACGTCAAGCAGAGCGTGCTTTGAAGACTACTTTTTTAGAAGCGAAACTTTTCAATAATTCCGAAATTAGTACCGCTCACCTATTGCTATGTATTTTACGCAATGAAAACGACCCAACAACCAAGTTGTTGAACAAAATAAAAATTGATTACGAAACCGTTAAAGAACAGTATACAGCCATGATGACAAACGAAGACGATTATTTAGAAAACTTGCCAAAAGCAGAGTCGTTTAATGACGATTCCGGACAAGATGACAGTTTAAAGGAAAGCTCATTTAACAATCCTTCATCAGGAAGTAAGACCAATAAAAAATCTAAAACTCCTGTATTGGATAACTTTGGGCGCGATTTAACTGAAATGGCTGAAGAAGGAAAACTAGACCCAGTTGTGGGACGCGAAAAAGAAATTGAACGTGTCTCTCAAATTTTAAGCCGTAGAAAGAAAAACAACCCACTTTTAATTGGTGAACCTGGAGTTGGAAAATCAGCAATTGCTGAAGGTTTGGCTTTACGAATTATTAAAAAGAAAGTATCTCGAAATTTATTCAATAAACGTGTCGTTACACTTGATTTAGCAAGTTTAGTAGCAGGTACAAAATACCGTGGACAATTCGAAGAGCGAATGAAAGCCGTAATGAATGAATTAGAGAAAAACGACGATATCATCTTATTCATTGACGAAATTCACACTATTGTTGGTGCAGGTGGTGCAACAGGCTCATTAGATGCCTCTAACATGTTTAAACCAGCTTTAGCTAGAGGTGAAATTCAATGTGTTGGTGCAACTACTTTGGATGAATACCGCCAATATATTGAGAAAGATGGTGCTTTAGAAAGACGTTTCCAAAAGGTAATTGTAGAACCAACGTCAGTTGAAGAAACTATTACAATTTTGAACAACATCAAACCAAAATACGAAGACCATCATAATGTAATTTACACACCAGAAGCTATTGAAGCTTGTGTGAAATTAACTAATCGATACATGACCGATCGTTTCCTTCCAGACAAAGCTATTGATGCTTTAGACGAAGCAGGTTCTCGTGTACATATCATCAATATTGATGTTCCAAAGCAGATTTTGGAATTAGAAAAGAAATTAGAAGAAGTTCGTGAACTTAAAAATACGGTTGTTAAAAAACAAAAATACGAGGAAGCAGCTAAACTTCGTGATGATGAAAAACGTATCGAAAAAGACTTAGCCATTGCACAAGAACAATGGGAAGAAGATTCTAAAAACAACAAAGTAACTGTTACAGAAGATAACGTTGCGGATGTGGTTTCTATGATGACTGGAATTCCTGTTAATCGTATTGCTCAAACCGAAAGTAATAAATTAGCTCACTTACCTGAACTAATTAAAGGTAAAGTAATTGGACAAGACGAAGCGGTATTAAAAATTGCAAAATCTATCCAAAGAAATCGTGCTGGTTTAAAAGATCCAAACAAGCCAATTGGTTCGTTTATTTTCTTAGGTCAAACCGGTGTTGGTAAAACACAATTGGCAAAAGTTATTGCAAAAGAATTATTCGACTCTGAAGACGCGTTAGTTCGTATCGACATGAGTGAATACATGGAAAAATTTGCGATTTCTCGTTTAGTTGGAGCGCCTCCAGGATACGTTGGATATGAAGAAGGCGGTCAATTAACTGAAAAAGTAAGAAGAAAACCTTATTGCGTAGTGCTTTTAGATGAGATTGAAAAAGCACATCCAGATGTTTTCAACATGATGCTTCAAGTTTTAGATGACGGACATTTAACCGATAGTTTAGGTCGTAAAATCGATTTTAGAAATACGATTATCATCATGACTTCTAATGTTGGTGCGCGCCAATTGAAAGATTTTGGAACTGGTGTTGGATTTGGAACCGCTGCAAAACAAGCACAAACGGAAGAACATTCAAAAGGAATTATCGAAAATGCCTTGAAAAAAGCATTTGCTCCAGAATTCTTAAATCGTATTGATGATGTTATTGTCTTCAATGCTTTAGAAAAACATGATATCGATAAAATTATTGATATTGAAATGGATAAATTGTATGCTCGAGTGAAAGATTTAGGTTATACATTAAAACTTTCTGATGCTGCAAAAGATTATATTGCAGAAAAAGGTTTCGATAAGCAGTTTGGAGCGCGTCCTTTGAAAAGAGCTATTCAAAAATATGTTGAAGATGCACTTGCCGAGGAAATCATCACACATAAAATTCATGAAGGAGACCAAATCTTCATGGATTTAGATGAAACCGCACAAGAACTCAAAATTGAAATTAAAAAATTAGAAGAACCAAGCTCTTAAGCTTGGTTTTTTTTTATTTAACGAATTGAAAATTGTATTAAAAAAAATACTACATTAGTTCTAAATTACAATTAATCTATGCAAGACAAAGTTATCGTAGGAAGCGAAGAATGGTGTTCCTTCCCTGCTTTAGGAATTCCAACTATTAAAGCACGTGTTGATTCTGGTGCAAAAACATCGGCATTACATGCTGTTAATATTGTGACATTTGAAAAAGATAGTGAAAAATGGGTGAAATTTGACATTAACCCGATTCAAAATAATGTAAAAGCCGTAATTCATTGTGAGGCTCCACTAGTTGACAAACGAGTAGTAAAAAGTTCTAGCGGTTTTAGAGAACAACGTTACGTAATTAAAACGAAACTTGAAATTGGAGGAAAAACTTGGGAAATCGAAGTTACATTAACCAATCGTGATTCGATGGGATTCCGAATGTTATTAGGTCGTGAAGCGATGTCAGGACGTATTTTAGTAGATCCTGAAAAACGTTATTTATTAGGTCAACCTACAACCGAAAAACTAAAAGAGTATTATTACGATACAAGTGAAAATAAAAAGGGATTAAAAATTGGTTTATTAGCCAGTAATCCTGAATTATACAGCA
>JAANMV010002243.1_pt1 | contig 19211 bp, 14 predicted proteins | sample 7279661 | NCBI WGS metagenome assembly JAANMV01 (sample SAMN14094540, study PRJNA606508) | bioreactor metagenome | isolation source: A lab-scale SPAN reactor treating ammonium-rich wastewater day 121 | place: Ireland: Galway | collected 2017-05-16 | reverse complement strand
GCCTGGCCGCAGTCTGTGGAGGCCGTGGCATGAGCCGGGTGAGATCGTCACCGCGAACGCCGCAAGACGCGAAAGTCGAGCTTGCAAGGAGGGGAAAGGGCGATCCCGGGCGGGAACTGATGGCTGAGGAGTTCCCCATAGGACCCATGCGTCCCAGGCCGTCGCGCGCCGGCCTCCTACAACTTCGCGCCGCGCGCCGGAACGGGCACCGGCAGGCCGGTGAGTTGGGCGTGGAGCAGGTCCGGGTCGAGGTCCGCGCCGTTCGGCCACTCGACACAGCCCAGCTCGGCGTTGAGACGCGCCTGACGGAAGAAGTCGGGCTCGCGCAAGGCGGCGAAGATCCCCTCGAACGGCACCAGCGCAGCCACGGCGACGACGCCCGCCGCGCCGTCCTCGAAGCGTACCTGAAGCCGGCGCCCGTCGAGCGGTTGGACCTCCACCACATCCTGTAGCACGGGTTTCTCCGCAGGTCAGCAGGTCGATAACGGCAACCACGCCGCGGATAGGACGGATAGGCCTCATAGGACCCATGCGTCCCAGGCCGTCGCGCCGCCCCCTACGACTTCGCGTCGCGCGCCGGAACGGGCACCGGCAGGCCGTCATCCTCCAGAGCGGCGACGTACGCCTCGGTGGCCTCGCGGATGTTGGCCACAGCCGCTTCGCGGGTGTCGCCTTGACTGATGCAGCCCGGCAGCGACGGGCATTCCACCACCCACATGCCGTCCTCGCCGGGATAGAGCACTACTTGTCGCATCAGCGATTCCTCAACTTGCCCGAGTCGATCATACCCCGGCGGCCATCACGGGGCAACGGGCTTGGGCTTGTCCGCATCGGCTGCCCCGCTCCCAACCATTCCTCCCGTCTGCTACACTGCCCGCGAGGTAACCAGCGGTGACCCCTGCCGAGTTCGTCGCCAAATGGTCGGCCCACGAGCTCAAGGAGCGGGCCGCCTGTCAGGAGCACTTCCTCGACCTGTGCCGGCTGCTCGGCTATCCCACCCCGGCCGAGAGCGACCCGAAGGGCGAGCGGTTCTGCTTCGAGCGCGGCGCCTCCAAGCAGTCGGGCGGCGTCCTGGCCGCCTACGGCCGGCCGGAGGAGCTGACCGACGAGTTGCTGTCCCGCCTCCTGGACCTCAACCTGCGCCGCGCGGCGGACGAGGAGCGGGGGATCCTGGTCCGGCCATGAAGCGGGGGTGACGCGCTGTCGGTGAGCGCGCCGCGGCGGGTGGGACGGATACGTCCCATGCGCCCCATGCGTCGCGTGGCGTCTGCGACCAGGGCCACAGGCCCGGTCCATTCCAGCCGGGGGCAACGCCCCCGGTTACCACAAACCGGGCCTTCGGCCCTCCTGGCCGGCAAGGCGGCCTACGGCGGGTTGGCCGCCGTGGTCACGAAGGCCGCCGAGGCCGCGGCCATGAGGTAGGGGAGACCGCGCCCCGCCAGCGCCCGCGAGCGGTCGTTGAGCCCGGCCTCGAACCCGGCCAGGATGGGGATCATCACCGCCCCGTAGATGGCCATGAAGTACCGCCCGCCGAACAGGGCGACCTCGGTGTCCTGGAACAGGAACTGGTGGACGTACAGGACCACCATCACCGCCACCAGGCCACCGGAGAAGCGCAGCGCGGCGGTGGCGCGCGGCGACGGGTCGGTCAGCCGCCAGGAGCGCAGGCCGACGGCCGCCGCCAGCGGCACCGCCCAGACGGCGAAGTAGACGCCCAGCGCGACCCAGAACAAGCGCAGGATCAGCCACAGCGGCGCGACGGTCATCGGGAACCAGAAGAAGAGGGTCATGCAGATCTGGTAGACGACCAGGTACAGGCTGTCCTCGTTGCTGAAGGCCTCGGCCACGGTGAAGAGGATCGGCCGGGCGTGGGCGCGGACCAGCGGCGTGCCGTAGAGGCCGACGTTGCGGAGCCACCACCAGCCGACCGGCAGGACCATCGCTGCCGCGCAGCAGACCGCCTTGAGCAACGCCGTCCGCCGATAGTCGCCGGCCCGGCGCGCGGACCACAGCAGCGCACCTAAAGCGAACGGCACGGTGACCAGCAGGCTGGACTTGGTCAGCAGGCCCAGACCGACGGACAGGCCGAGCAGCACGGTGTCGCGGCCGTCGGGCGCGACTCGGAAGAGGCGCAGCAAGCGCCACAGGATGAGCGCTCCGACGGCCAGGGCGGCGCCGTCGTTGGTGACCACCGCGCACAGGTAGACCGGGCCGGGCAGCAGCACGGTCAGCGGCAGCAGCGCCAACAGCGGCCGGTCGTCGAACACCTCGCGGGCGGCCAGGGCGAGCAGGGCCATGGCCGCCAGGCCCCACAGCGCGCCGACCCACCGCACCGCGCCGGCAGGCAGCCCGAGCAGCCGCACCGCGCGGTACCAGACGGCGTAGACCGCAGCCGCCAGGGGCGGGTGCTGGGCCTGCGGGGTGCTCGGGCCGGGCAGGCCGGTGGGCCGGTCGTCGGTCTTGAAGCCGCCGCTGGCGGGATCCGGCACGGGGATCGGGAGGGTGGGCAGGACCGGCAGCCGGTGCTCGTCGGCCAGGGCGCGGACGTAGGCCAGGTGCTCTTCTTCGTCCGGCCCGTGGAAGCGGGCGATGGACTGCGCGTAGACGAGCTGCAGGACGACGAAGGCGAGGGCGGGGAAGAGCAGTCGGAGCGGGCGCCGGGGCGCGTCAGTCTCCGGCACCGGTCTTCCTCCCCGGCTGGGCAGAGCGCCGGCGGGCGGCCCGGCCGCGCGTGCCCTTCTCGGTATCGATGAAGACCTGCCCGCGCATGGTCACCTTGACCACGCCGATGGCCGGCAGGCGGCGCATCAGTTGTTCAAGCTGGCTGCGGTCGACCAATTCGAGACTGAGCCGGATGGTCGCCAGATGGTCGCTCCCGGCGCGGTGGAGCCGCGGCGAGATGGTGTTGATCTTGAGGATGTTCACCCCCACGTCGCTCATCAACTGGGTCAGGTCACGAAGCAGCCCGATGCGGTCGTCGGCGCGGATCTCCAGCGGCACGTCGTAGAGCATGTGCTCGGTCTGGTCCCATTCGAGCTGGACCACCCGATCCGGCTCCTTCTGGGCGAGGTGCCTGACGTTCGAGCAGTCGGCGCGGTGGATGGCGATCCCCGCGCCGCGGGTGATGTACCCGACGATCCGGTCCCCGGGAATGGGCAGACAGCACTTGCTGCGACGGAGCATCAGGTTGCGCAGCCCCTGGTACGAGACGGCGGCGCCCTCGTGGTGCTCGGGCTCCTCGATCTCGGCCGCGGGCTCGGGGGCCGGCTCGACCCGGCCGGCGGCCTGACAGCACTCGTTCAGCTCGGCGACAAGCTGCTTGGCCACCCCTTCGGCCGAGACCACCGCGTCGCCGACGGCGGTCAGGAGATCCTCGTCGGTGGCGTAGCCGCGGTTGCGCGCGACGCGGGTGAGGAGATCCTCGACCGGCTGGTCCTTGGCCCGCCGGCGGTAGGCCGGCGGCAGCTCGCGGTCGCGGCGGTAGAGCTCGTTGAGGTCGACGTGCAGCCGCCCCGCCTCGGCCTCCAGGAGCTGCTGCCCGCGCTCGACCAGCGTGTCCCGCTCCTTGCGCCGGAAATACTGCCGGATGCGGTTCCGCGCGTTCGAAGTCTGGACGAACTTCAGCCAGTCGCGCGACGGCCCGGTATTGCGCTGGCGCAGGATCTCGACCTGGTCGCCGCTGCGCAGCTCGTAGTCGAGCGGGACCATGCGCCGGTTGACCCGCGCGCCGATGCAGGTGTGCCCGACGTCGGTATGGATGCGGTAGGCGAAGTCGACGACGGTGGCGCCCTTGGGCAGATCGATCACCTCGCCCTTGGGGGTGAAGACGAACACGTCCTCTTCCCACAGGCTGGCCTCGACCTCCTCGATGAAATCCTCGTCGTCCTCGGCCCGGTCCAGGTCGTCGCCGGGGAGCGACATCGGGCCGGTGTCCTTGGCCATCTCGAACAGCCGCCGGAGCATGGTCAGCTTGTTGGCGAAGGTCTCGTCGATGACCCCGTCGTCCTTGTACCGCCAGTGCGCGGCGACACCGTACTCAGCCTGCCGGTGCATCTCGTCGGTCCGGATCTGGATCTCCATCGGGCCGTGGCCGGGGACCACCACCTTGGTATGGATGCAGCGGTAGCCGTTGGCCTTGGGGTTGGAGATGTAGTCGGCGAAGTGCTCGGGCTGGTGCGGCCAGAGGCTGTGGACGATGTACAGGACCTTGTAGCAGTGCCAGACCGTATCGGTGATGATGCGGATGGCTTCCAGGTCGTAGATCTCGTCGAAGTCGATCCCCTGGCGCTTCATCTTGCACCAGATGCTGTACAGGTGCTTCGGCCGGCCGTAGACGTCGGCGTGGACGCGCTCGCGCTTCAGGGCGTCGCGGATCCGCTCGACCACCGTGTCGATCTCGGCCAGCCGCTCGTCGCGGGTCTTGGCCACCCGGCGCTCGACCTCGACGTAGGCCTCCGGGTCCAGGTAGCGGAAGATCAGGTCCTCCATCTCCCACTTGATCCGCCAGATGCCCAGCCGGTCGGCCAGCTTGGCATAGATGACCTCGCTCTCGCGGGCGATCTTGATCTGCTTCGGCCGCCGCTTGGCGTACAACGTCTGCATGTTGTGCAGGCGGTCGGCCAGCTTGATGAACAGCACCCGCACGTCCTTGGCGGCGGCGACCACCATGCGGCGGAGGTTCTCGGCCTGCAGCCGGCGGCGGATCTCCTCGTTCCGGTCGTGGTCGACATGGCGCTCCTCGACGCTGGGCCGGGCGCCCTGCAGCTCGTAGAAGCGCACCTCACTGAGCCGGGTGACGCCCTCGACCAGATCGCTGATGGTGTCGCCGAACTCCTCGTTAAGGTGGGTCTGGACCTCTTCCTTGACCCGCTCGACCATGTGCTCCAGCGCGGCGATCTGCGCGGTGATCTCGTCGCGGCGCTTCTTGGTGGGCTGCTCCTCCAGCTCGCGGCGCAGCCGCTTGATCTCGCGCTCCTCGTCCTGAGCGCAGTCCTCGACCGCGTCGTGGAGCAGGCAGGCGGCCAGGGCGTACTCGTCGGCCTCGATGTCGGCCAGGATGTGGGCGGCCATCAGCGGGTGGGTGACGTACGGCTCGCCGCTCTGGCGGAGCTGGCCGTCGTGCACGTCGTAGGCGAACCGGTAGGCGCGGCGGACGAGCTCGAGATCGGCCTCGGCGCGGTACTCGCGGACGCGCTCGATCAGCTTCTCGAAGCTGTCATCGATCTCTGCTTTCGTCTGCAACGCCATGGGGTCTACCCCGGGCCGATCAGAATCGGAGCCGCGTCCGAGCCGTGACCGCCGCGTACCGCAGCGCGATCAACGGCGCCGCCACGGCGGCCGCCGCCGGGCCGTGGTGCTTGAGCACGTAGCGCATCATGCTGACATGATGCTCCCGCACCATCGCCGCCGGCCGGTGATCGCTGCTGCGGCCCACCAGGTGGGTGGCCACGGCGGTAGGTAGATAGACAACCCGCCAGCCCGACCGGTGCGCGCGCCGGCACCAATCCAGGTCCTCACAGTACATGAAGAAGCGCTCGTCCAGCCCGCCGATGTCGCGGATGGTCTCGTCGCGCGCCATGACGCACGCGCCGGACAGCCAGTCGACCTCGCGCGGCCGGTCGTGACACCATTCTGCCATCAAATACGCCCGCGTCCAGCGATTGCGCGGGAACCAGCGGTCGAGGACCGTGTTGCGGAAGAACAGCGCGCCGACGGTGGGGAAGCTCCGGCACGAGGCCTGGAGCGAGCCGTCGCCGTTGAGCAGCCGGGGGCCGAGCAGGCCCGCGTCCGGGTGCGCGTCGGCATAGGCCACCAGCGCCGCCAGGGCGCCGGCGTGGACCAGGCAGTCGGGGTTGAGCAACAGCCGGTACCGGGCGCTGCCCCGGTTCAGGGCCAGGTTGTTGGCGGCGGCGAAGCCGAGGTTGCGGCCCAGAGGGAGAAGGTCCACCCAGCGGTGGCGGCGGTGGACGAAGGCGGCGGAGCCGTCGCGCGAGGCGTTGTCGACCACGGTCACGCCGAGGGCCAGCCCGTCTTGCCGGCGCAACGCGTCGAGGCACCGTCCCAGATCGTCGCGGGTATTCCAATTGACGATGATACAGTGCAGATCCACGCGGCGACGACGCTCCGAGGGCCGGAGCTGCCCACCCCGGCGCCGCCATTCTGTCGGTTTGCCCGGCCGATGTCAACCGCGGGGGGGCACGCGCCGGGAGGTTCACCGTCGGCGGCGGCCAAGTACTCCTCCAGGAGCGTGGCGGACCATGGCTGGATTGAAGGTCGGTCTGATCGGGCTGGGCGGCGTGGCGCGGTGGACGCATCTTCCGGCGCTCGGCAAGGTGGAGCCCGAGGTGGCGGTGCTCCACGCGGTGTGCGACGTGGATGGTGAGCGGGCCAGGGCGGTGGCCACAGAGCATGGCGTGGCCGCCTACACCGAGCCCGCCAGGCTGATCGCCGAGGGCGGCTGCGAATGCGTGATCATCGGCGTCCCGCCGCACCTTCACGGGGATGTCGAGGAGCGCTGTGTGGCGGCCGGGCTGCCGTTCCTGATGGAGAAGCCGGCGCACCGGCACGTCGAGCGGGCGATGGAGATCGCCGACCGGCTGGACGAGACCGGGCTGGTGGCCGGGGTGGGGTACCTCGACCGGTACCAGCAGAGCAACGACGCGGTCAAGGCGTTCCTGGCCGGCAGCCCCGCCGGCGCGTTCACCGGGTACTGGGTGGGCGGGATCTACCGCGTGCCGTGGTGGACCCGGCGCGACCAGGGCGGTGGTCAGCACTTCGAGCAGACGACCCACATCTTCGACCTCTCGCGCTACTTCTTCGGTGACGTGGTGGAGGTTTTCGCCCGCGGCGTGACCGGCCTCAACGCCGACCTGGACGACTACGACATCGAGGATTCCTCGGCGGTGACGCTGGTGTTCGAGTCCGGGCTGGTCGGCGTGGTCTGGTCCGGCTGTTTCGTGCGCGAGGGCTCCGGCCGGAACGGGCTGGACATCTTCACCCGCCACGGGCGGATCGAGTACTACAACCGCAGCCACGTGGTGATTCACACCAAGGACGGACCGCAGCGGACCGACAAGGAGACCGACCAGGGCCTGGCCGAGGATCTCGCCTTCTTCGCCGCGGTGCGGGCCGGCGATGCGGGTCTGATGCGCTCGCCCTACCGGGACGGGGTGAAGTCCCTGGCGCTGTCGGCCGCGGCCTCGGAATCGATGGTCACCGGCCGGCCGGTCCGGCCGAAACTGTGACGAACCGCAACATCGTCGGCCTCAATCCCGGTCCCGGCGCGGCCGATGAATCGGTTAGCGATGGACTTGCCCCAGAGGCGGGGCAGGTCTTGGTGATGTTGGCCAAACCGCCCGAGCCGGGGCGGGTGAAGACCAGGTTGTGCGGGCCCGGCGGGATCACCGCCGAGGAGGCGGCTCGCGTTCACGGCGCCTGCGTCGCCGACCTGGCGGAGCGGCTGGGCTTGTCAGCGTCGTGGCGGATGGTGGTCTGCCCGCCGCCCGGCGACGGCGTCGAGCGGCTGGCCGAGTTGCTGCCCGACGGCGTGCCGCTGTGGCCGGAGCCGCCGGCCGACGGCAGCCGGGCCGACTTCGGCGCGGCGATGGTGCGCATCGCCGCTGCCTGGCAGAACCAGGGCGCCCGGAAAGTTGTCCTGATCGGTGGGGACTGTCCCCATCTGCCGACCCGGTGGGTCGAGCAGGCCTTCGCCAGTTTGGCCGGGCGCGATCTGGTGCTCGGTCCGGATGACGGGGGAGGGTGTTATCTGATCGGGATGAGGAGACGACTCACCATTCTGACCGACGAGTGCGGCCTGGCGCCGATTGCCTGGAGCCAGGGCACGGACTATCGTGAGTTGGTCCGGCGGGCCTCGGCCCGCGGCGTGTCCGTGGGGCACCTCCCGCCGACCTACGATCTCGACCGGCCCGACGACCTGCGCCGGCTGTGCGGCGAGCTGGCGAGCGGCGCCTGCCGCCGCGAGCAGCTTCCGCGCACCGCCGCCGCGCTGGCCGCCATCTGGCCGTGACGGACCCGGGAAGCTGCCGATGCAGTTGACGCTGGGACAGGAAGCCAGGCTCGAGCAAACGCTCAGCCCGAGGATGATTCAGTTCTACCAGATGCTGCAGAGCCCGATGCAGGAACTGGAGGGGATCATCAGCCAGGAGCTGGAGTCCAATCCGGCGCTGGAGCTGATTGACCGGCCGCTGACCGAACTCCCCTCCGACGACGGCCCGACGGAGTTCGACTGGGCCCCGCCGCCGCGCCTGGCGTTCGGTGCCGAAGAGCATCACGAGGACGACGACCCGACTTCGGTGCTGCCCGCGCCGACCAGTTTGCAGGAACATCTCCGGTGGCATTTCCGGGCCCTCGCCAGGACCGACGAGGAGCTGCGCATCGGGCTGCGGATTCTGCGTGACGTCAACGACGACGGTTACTTCGAGAGCGGTATCGGCGAGGTGGCCATGGGGCTCTCGGTCAACATCGTCGAAGTCGAGCGGGTGCTGGGCCTGGTGCAGTCCCTCGATCCGGTCGGCGTGGGCGCGCGGGACCTGCGCGAGTGCATGGAGCTGCAGCTCCGCCACCTGGCCGAGCAAGGCCGCGAGCACGTGGTCGCGCGGCGCTGCGTCGAGGAGTGTTGGGAGCCGTTCGCCCGACGGCAGCACGCGGCCTGCGCCAAGAAGCTGCGCACCTCGCCCCAGGCGGTGGCCGACGCGGCGGAGTTCATGCGGGCCAACTGCCATCCCTACCCGGGCCGCCAGTTCCGGCTCCCCTGGCAGGATGATCGCCCGGCGCCGGTGGCCGTGCCCGAGGTCCGGCTGCGGGTCAACTCCAGCCCGCCGCCGCCGGTGGTCGCCGAAGGGCTCGATTCACGCCGCCTGTCGCTGCGCATCGATCATGTCTACCACCGGCTCTACCAGGACATCCGCAACGGCGCGCGGGCCGGCGACGGCGAGGCCGAGCACGTCACCGACTGCGTTCGCCGGGCGCACCAGTTCATCCGCAGCCTGACCCAGCGGCGGCAGACCGTCTGCCGCATCGCCGAAGCCGTGGCCGAAGCCCAGATCGAGTTCGTGCTGGCCGGGCGGAGCCAACTCCACCCACTCACCCGGCTGGACATAGCCCGCCGGCTGGACCTCCACGAGAGCACCGTCGGCCGGGCGGTGAACGGCAAGTTCATCGAGCTGCCGGGCGGCGAGGTGGTCCCGTTCGAGCTGTTCTTCGACAGCTCCCGGCCGGTCAAGCTGGCCTTGCAGGAGCTGGTCGACGGGGAGGACAAGCGCCGGCCGCTGAGCGACCAGGCCATCGTCGACGCTCTTGCCGACGAGGGCTACGGACTGGCGCGACGGACCGTGGCCAAGTATCGGGCGGAGCTGAAGATCCCGCCGGCCGGGCAGCGCCGGCAGTGATCTGGGCGGTTCCGGCTCTCGTCCTGTTGGCCGCGCTGGTGGTCGCCCTGCGGCGCAAGCAGGCGGCGCAGTGGCTGCTCCCGGCCGCGGCGCACGGTGTCCGGAACTGGTTCATCCGCCGCCCGGCGCCGGTCCACGTGCTTTTCGCCCTGGTCGATCACTTCGAGCCCGGCCGCGGGCAGGCGTCCCCGGAGCTGGCTGACGAGCGGCTGCGCCGGTGGGTCGAGCGACTGCCGGAGATTGCCGCCCGCCACCAGGACGCCGAAGGCCGGCCGCCGCGACACACCTGGTTCTATCCCTACGACGAGTGGCGCGAGGGCGAGCTGGCCGCGCTCTGGCCGCTGTGCTACGCCGGCCTGGGCGAGATCGAGCTCCACCTGCACCACGACGGCGATACCGGCGAGACGCTCCGAGCCAAGCTGGAGGCGGCGCTGACCGCCTTCGGGCGGTACGGCGCGCTGCTGGGCGCCGAGGAGCGGCCGCGTCGCCGGTACGGCTTCATCCACGGCAACTGGTGCCTGGACAACAGCCGGCCCGACGGCCGCTGGTGCGGGGTCAACGACGAGCTGTCGGTCCTCGCGACGACCGGGTGCTACGCCGACTTTACGCTGCCGACCCCGGACCTGACGCAGCCGCGGACGGTCAACGCCATCTACCGCGCCGGCGACGATCCCCTCCGGCCGAAGTCCCACGACCGCGGCCGGCCGCTGGTCGCCGGACGGCCCGGCCAGGGGGACCTGCTGCTGATCCCCGGCCCGCTCGGGTTCAACCTGCGCGATTGGCACCACCGGTTCTATCCGGCCATCGAGCGCGCGGAGATCGCGCATCCTGGTCCGGTGACGCCGGCCCGGGTCGACTTCTGGCTGCGCACCGGAGTCGGCGTCCGCGGCCGGTCCGAGTGGGTCTTCGTCAAGGTCCACGCGCACGGCTGCCAGGAACGCGACCAGGACGATCTCCTCGGCGCGCTGCGGCACCGGCTACACCAACTGCTGGAGGCGCGCTGCGACGGGTCGCGGTACGTCCTCCACTACTGTACCGCCCGCGAGCTCGCCAACGTCGCCCTGGCGGCCGAGGACGGGCTGACCGGCGACCCGTCGCAGTACTTCGACCATCGCCTGCCGCCGCCGGTCAACACCAGGCTGTGCTCGACCACGCCGGTGGAAGTCACGGCCCTGTCGGAAGCGTCGGGCGACCTTGGCAACCCGGCCGGCGGCGAGGTGGCTTGGCGGTTGCAGATGGGCCCGGTCGCCGCTCTCTCCGGCCCGGTCAACCGCCTGCGATGGCGCGGCGCCGAAGTGACCGTCGACTCGCCCGGTCCCTATCACCTCACTCGCAGGACCTGACGCGCGGCGGGACCCTTTGGTCCCTCATGTCCCTTGCGTCCCTGGCCGTGCGTCCACGCTCAGGGAATGCTCACCGCCCTCGCCGCGCGGCTCACCGCGCCGTTGGCGGACACCGCCGTGACCTCGACCAGGTAGCTCCCGGCCGGCACCGGCCGGGCCTGGTCGTCGGTGCCGTCCCAGGGGATGGCGACCGTGCCGGGGGCCACGCCGGGCTGGACCAGGTGCCGGACCAGCCGCCCGCCGAGCCCGCGCACCGTGACCGTCACGTCCGCCGGACCGGTCAGGGTCAGGGCGACCGTGCTCCCGCCGCCGCGCGAGGCGGTGACCGTGACCGACTGGATCTCGGATCGGTCCAGGTGACCGAAGCGGGCGGTCAGCTTCAGCCGCCGGCGCTCGCCCGCCTGGGCCGCGTAGCGGTACGCGGCCCGGGTGTTGAGCAGCACCACGCGCCCGGTCTGCTGGTCGGTCAGCTCGAGCACCAGTCCGCGCGGGAGCTGGCGGAGCAAGCCGGGCCAGGCCAGCGTCACCTCGCCGGCGTCGCGGCTGACGGCGGACAGGTCCCAGCACAGCGTTCGCCCCTGCCAGGGCACCAGCTCGCCGGCGGCGCCGCGGCCGTCGCGGAGCACCGACAGCTCGACCGCCGCCGGCTCGACCGCCGGCGGACGCTCCAGGCGCAGCGCCCTGGTCGCGTCCTCGGTGACGCCGACGGTGCAGCCTTCACCGCCGCCCGCGGCGGTCGCGGTCAGGTCGACGGCCCAACTCCGCGCGGTCACCGAACGGGTCGCCCGACCGGTTACCAGCGGCGGCGCGAGCCGCAGGACGGCGCCGTCGAAGTCGGAGTAGACCCAGAACCCGGCCAGCCGCGGCACCGCGTCGAGGCTGTTGGCGAATTCGGGCTGCGCGGGATCGAACACCAGCCGGTACCCGGTGCCATCGAGGATCCAGCAGTACGGCGCGACGTAGCCCCAGACCGTCGGGTCGACCAGGGTGGTGGTCCGGCCCGGCAGGATCACCTGCATCCGGTCCAGGTCCCACGGCATCGCCGCGACGTACGGATTGCCGAGCGCGTTCCAGCCCTGGCGCAGGGTGACGTCGAACGGCTGGTCCAGGCTCGGGGTGCCGTAGACCTTCAGCGTGCGGGCGGACTCGAACCGCGCGAAATGTCCCCGGCAGAGCTGGAAGGCGAAGGCCGGGTCATCGTTGGCGGCGGGGGTGAACTTGAGGAACTGGTTGGCCGGCGGATCGTACCGGGCCAGTTGGTAGCCGCTGGCGCCGAGCACGCCCAGCGGCCGCGGATCCTCCGGCGTGATGGGCAGCGCCAGGAACGACACTCCGGCCGGCACGGCGGCCGACAGCAGCACCTGCGAGCGGACGGTCACCGGCGCCAGCGCGACGCCGGTGACGCTGACGGTGACGGTGTAGGTGTCGGGCGTGACCGACTTCACCTGGACCTGGAACACGCCGTCGTCGCCGGTCTCCCCGCCCTTCGTCGCGACCGTCAAGCCCGATCCGTTGGTGGCGGCGCCGGCGATGACCACGCTCCGGTCGGCGGCCGTTGAGCCGATCACCGGCGCTCCGCTTGCGTCGCGGAGGGTGACGGTGATGGTCGCCAGCGCCTGCCCGTTGGAGGCGATCAGCGCCGGCTCGACCGTGACCGTGGTCTTGGCGGCGCTGACCACCCGCGGCGTGAAGGTGATGCTGGCGGTCTGAGTCAGGGCGTTCCCATCGACCGTGACGGTGATGACCTTGACCCCGGGCCGCGACGAGCGGACCGTGGCGATGGTCTGGCCGACGGCGTTGGTGGGCGAGGCCGGGCCCGCGATGGTCACCCCGACGCTTGGGGTGGAAGTCAAGGAGAAGGCGCTCGGCGCGACGCCGGCGACGGCATTGCCGAAGGAGTCGATCAGCGTGATGGTCACCGAAGCCAGCGTCATGTCGTCGGCCACCGCGCTGGTCGGGCTGGCGGCGGTGGTCGAGGCCGACGACGACGGCGCGGCGGCGACGATCACGAAGCCGTCGCTGACCGCCTCGGTCAGGCCGGTGGCGGTGGCCTTGAGCGTGAAGCCCGTGCCGATCTTGTCCAGGCTCAGGTCGCCGAACTGCGCCAGGCCGTTGCTCGCGGCGGCGGTCAGGGTCCCGCTGAGGGTGGCCCCCGCCGGGTTGGTGCCGAGTTCGATGGTGACGGGGCTGGTGGCGCCCAGCACGGTGTGGCCTTGCGCGTCCTGCACCGCCACCTGCACCGCCGGGGCGATGGCCTGCCCGGCCACGGCCTGGGTCGGCTGAACCACGAAGGCCAGCTTGGCGGCCACGCCCTGCTGGATCTCGAAGGCCGCGCTGGTCGCGCCGTTGACCCCGGTCGCGCCCGCGTTGAGGGTGTAGCCGGCGCCGGGCTGGTCGATGGACAGGTCATCGAACGTGCCCACGCCGCCGACGGCCGCCTTGACCGTGGCGCCCGAGAGCGTCCCGCCACCGGGGTTGCTGCCCAGGGCGAGGGTGATCGAGTCGCTGGCGCCGGTGGCCAGGTTGCCCAAGGCATCCTCGATCACCACCTCGATCGGCGGGCTGATGACCACCCCGGCGGTGGTGGTGCCGGGCTGGACGCGGAACCGGAGCTGCGCGCCGGCGCCCGGCGCGATGGTGAAGGCGGCACTGACCGCGCTGGTCAGCCCGCTCGCCGTGGCGCGGAGGGTGTAGCCGACGCCGGCCTTGTCCAGCGACAAGTCGTTGAAAGTGGCCACGCCGGCGGTGGCGTTACGGGTGACCGTCCCGGCCAGCGTCGCGCCGCCGGGATTGGTCTCGATGGCCAGCGTGAGGCTGGTGGTGGCTCCGCTGACCAGATTGCCGGCGGCGTCCTGTACCGCTACCTGCACCGCCGGGGACAGCGCCGTGCCGGCCGTGGCGCTGGTCGGCTCGACCACGAAGGCGAGGCGGGCGGCGGCGCCGGCGGTGATGTCGAAACCGGTGCTGGTGGCCGTCGTCAGGCCGGTCGAGGAAGCGGAAAGGGTGTACCCGGAGCCGGCCTTGTCGAGCGACAGATCGGCGAACGTGGCCACCCCCGCGGTGGCGGCCCGGCTGACCGTGCCGGACAAGGTCCCGCCGCCGGGGTTGGTGCCGATGGCCAGGCCGATGGTCGCGGTCGAGCCGGTGACGGTGTTGCCCAGGGCGTCCTGAACGGTCACCGACACCGCTGGGGTGATGGCCGCGCCGGCCGCGGCGTTGGTCGGCTGGACCGTGAACGCGAGCCGGGCCGCCGGCCCGACGGTGATGTCGAACGCCGCGCTGGTGTCCGGCGTCAGTGCGTCGGACGAGGCGACCAGCGTGTACCCGGTGCCGACCTTGTCGAGGGACAGATCCGCGAAGGTGGCCACGCCGTTGACCGGCGTCCGGCTGACCGTCCCCGACAGCGTCCCGCCGCCGGGATTCGCGCCCAGGACGAGTGTGATCGCCTGGCTGTACGCAGTCAGCGGATTCCCACCGGCGTCCTGCGCCTGGACCTGGACCGCCGGGGCGATCGCCTGCCCGGCCACGGTGGCGCCGGGCTGGACGGTGAAGACCAGCTTCTCGCCGGTGGCCGAGCTGACGTTGAAGGCGTTGCTGGTGGCCCCGGTCAGGTTGGGCGCCGAGGCGGTCAGCGTGTAGCCGTTGCCCGGCTTGTCGATCGACAGGTCGGGGAAGGTGGCCACGCCGTTCGACGAGGTCTGGGTGGCCGTGCCGGAGAGCACGCCGGCCCCGGGGTTGGTGCCGATGGCCAGGGTGATCTGGAACGAGCCGGCGGTGACCCGGGTGTCCGCGGCGTCCAGCACCTCGACCTGCACCGCCGGGGTGATGGTCCCGCCGGCGGCGGTGTTCGCCGGCTGGACGTTGAACCGCAGCTTGGTCGCGGCGGTGACCTGGCCCACCGCGGCCAGCGCGTCGGAGCGCAGGAAGGTCTTCCCGGTATTGGTGACGTTGTCGTTCTCGTCGTCCCCATCGACGATGTTCACGGCGCTGCCGCGGAGCCAGGTCTCGAGCTGATCGACGGTGGGCAGTTGCCCGGTCAGGTTCAGGTATCGCTGCTGCATGAGCAGGAGCACGCCGGCGGCGACCGGGGCCGACTGGCTGGTGCCGTGGAGTGTTGACGAGGCCGTGTCGTCGGCGATACCGCTGGACGTCAGCGCCGCGCCGGGAGCGAAGATGTCGGTCCGCAGCGTGGCGTCGGAGTCCTGATGGAAGCGTTGGCTGAAGGGACAGAGCCGGTCGGCGCCGGTGGTCGTGGCCACGGCGCCCGAGGCGTAGTTGATGGGTCCGCCGATGTCGGCGTCGTAGACCGCGCCGACGCTCATCGATTCGGGGATGATGGCGGGGTACTCCATCCCCTGCGCGCTGCCTTTCTGGAAGAAGCTGTTGCCGGCCGAGATGACCACCGCCACCTTCGCGGCGCGGAGCGTCTGAATGCGTTGGCGGAGCCCGATGACGCTGTCGTCGGGGAGAGTCGTGTAGTTCTCGCCGTTGCCCAGCGACATGTTCACCACGGTGATGTTGAAAGTCGTCCGGTTGGCGATCACCCAGTCCAGCGCCTCGACGGCGTCGAGCAGCGAGCCCGAGCCGGTGTTGTCCAAGACCTTCATGGGGATCACGCCGGCGCCCGGCGCGATGCCGGTATGGCCCGAGACGCCGCCGTTGGCGACGATGATCCCGGCCACGTTGGTTCCGTGGCCCTGGCCGTCGGTGGCGTCGTTCGGAGCGCCGCCGTTGTCGGCGGTGTAGTTGAGCTGGGCCAGGACCCGGCCGGCGACGTCGACATGGGTGGTGCGCAAGCCCGTGTCGAGCACCGCCACGGCTAGGCCCGAGCCGTTGACCGAGAAGGTGGTGCGCGCCTGATCGGCCCGGATCAGCGAGGTGGTTTCGGCCAGCCGGGCGCTCACCCGCGGGCCCTTGCCCGGCACCGGGACCTCGACCGGCGGGATGACGGGCGAGACCTGGGCCCAGGCCGGCGCCAGCATCAGGCAGGCGTTGAGCAGCGCGAGCCGCATGGCCGCGGCTCGCGGGTGCGAGCCGAACAGGCTGCCTGCCGTCAGCGTCTTCAGCATCTCAGGCCCCCGATCCCGTCGGCGCCCTATTCTCGCGGCCGTCGCGGCACCCTCCACCCGCCCACCGGGGACGTTCACCGGATTGTAAGGTCGCGGCGGTCATGCCCCGGCCCGGACGGCGAGGAAGTCGAGGATGGCGTTGCCGTAGGCGGGCAGGTCGGGCGGCCGTCTGGCGGTGATCACGTGGCCGCAGCTTACCGTCTCGGCATCGACCCACTCGGCGCCGGCATTGACCAAATCATCGCGGATGGCCGGGGTGCTGGTCACCCGCAGCCCGGCGCAAATGCCGGCCGAGATGGCCACCCAGCCGCCGTGGCAGATGAACGCGACCAGCTTGCCCTGGTCGTGCACCGCCTTCACGAAACCGGTTACGCGCGGCTCGCGGCGAAGCCGGTCGGGCGCCCAGCCGCCGGGGATGAGCACCCCGTCGAAGCGCTCCGGATCGAGCGCCCGGTAGTCCAGGTCGGCGGCGGCCGGCACCCCGTGCTTGCCGGTCAGGCTCTGCCCGGCGACGGGCCCGATCAGCGGCACCTCGGCGCCGGTGGCGCGCAGGAGATAGGTCGGGTACCACAGCTCGTTGTCTTCGAAGTTGTCCTCGAGCAGCGAGGCAAAGCGCCGCCCGGGCAGCGACAATCGGATCATGCCATCCTCCTCCGTCCGGAGTGCGCGGTTACCGCCAGTGTTCGGGCAGAACCACGTGCAGCAGCTCCTCGCCGGCCAGGTAACGGCGCACGTTCTCCAGTATGGTGTCGAACTGCGCCTCGGCGAAGTGGCTGCCCTTCTGGGCGGTGTGGCAGGTGAGCAGGACGCGGGGGTGTTCCCAGAGCGGGTGATCGGCCGGCAGCGGCGACGGGTCGACCACGTCCAACCCGGCGCCGGCCACGACCCCTTCCTTCAGCGCCGCGAGCAGATCATCGGTGTTCACCACCAGCCCGCGGCCGACGTTGATCAGCACCGCCGTGGACTTCATCCGGCGCAGCCGCTCGGCGTTGAACCAACCGGCGGTCTGGGAGTTGGCCGGGACGGTCAGGACCACGAAGTCCGCCTCGGGCAGGACCTCGTCGAGGCGCTCGGGCGGGACCACGGTCTCGACCCCCACCGGCACCTCGCCGGGCGCCGGGTCGACCGCCGTCACGCGCATCCCGAAGGCCAGCGCCCGAGCGGCGATGCGCGTGCCGATGTGGCCGAAGCCGACCACCAGCAGCGTCGCGCGGGACAGGACCACAGGCTGGAGATCGTCCAGCTTCCAGGCGTGGGAGCGGCGCTGGGCCAGCAGCCGGGGCAGGTCGCGGGCCAGGGCCAGAACCAGCATCAGGGCATGGTCCGGGACGGTGTCGCTGTACGAGCCGCGAGTGCGGGTGACGGTGATCCCCCGCTCGTCGAAGGCTGCCAGACACTTTACCCAGGCGTCCAGATCGTCGGTCCGGAGCTGCACCCACTCCAGCCGGTGCATGTGGCCGATCAGCTCGGGCGGTGGCGCGCCGAGGACGGCGGTGACCGGAATCCCGGTCTCGCGCATCGCCGCCTGGCCCATCGTCAGGGTGACCTTCGGGTGGGCTTCGACCACCTCCTTGAGCCGGGCCACCTGGCCGTCGTCCAACTTGGTCAGCACCAGGATGTGCATACCGTTGCGGACCTTAGGCCGCATCACCGCCGCCGGAGCGGCGTCCAACAGGCCGATTCCGTTCATCGCCTTCGGCATCCTCACGCGCGGCGAGTGCCCGTCGCCAGGAATCGATCCGCTCGGCGATCTTGGCCTCACCGCCTCGGCCCGTCGGCTCGTAATACCGGCGGCCGAGCAACTCGTCCGGGAGGTGCTGCTGCGCGACCAGCGCCTCGTCGTAGTCGTGGGCGTAGCGGTAGCCGGCGCCGTAGCCCAGATTGCTCATGAGGCTGGTTGGGGCATTGCGGAGATGGAGCGGCACGGGGAGTGTACCGTGTCGGAGAGCATCGTCCCGAGCGGCTAGCCAGCCCTTTTCAATGCTGTTTGACTTTGGCGCGACGGCGAGGTACACGGCACACTCGGCCAGCGCCAGATCGCCTTCCGGACTCCCGAGCATATGATACGCGTCGCGCGCCGCTACGGCAAGAGGCAGCGCGTTGGGCGTGGCCAGGCCGATGTCCTCGACCGCCATGCGGATCAGCCGCCGGGCCACGTACAACGGGTCCTCGCCCGCCGCCAGCATCCGCGCCAGCCAGTACAACGCCCCGTCGGGATCGCCGTCGCGGACCGACTTGTGCAGCGCCGAGATGAGGTTGTAGTGCTCCTCGCCGTCGCGGTCGTAGCGCAGCGCCCGCTGCTGGGTCGCCTTGACCGCCACCGGCAGATCGATCCGCGGCGGGACGCCGGCCAGCTCGACCGCCGCCTCAAGCCCGTTGAGCGCCACCCGCGCGTCGCCGTCGGCCGCGGCCACCAGGTGCGCCAGGGCCTCCTCGTCGCAGCTCGCGCCCAGCCCGCCCAGCCCGCGCTCGGCGTCGGCCAGCGCCTGGTGCAGCAGCGCGGTCAGGTCGGCTTCGCTCAACGGCTCCAGCACGTAGACCGTGGTCCGCGACAGGAGCGCGTTGTTGACCTCGAAGCTGGGGTTCTCGGTGGTCGCCCCGATGAGCACCAGCGTGCCGTCCTCGACATGCGGCAGCAACGCGTCCTGCTGGGCCTTGTTGAAACGGTGGATCTCGTCCAGGAAGAGGATGGTCCGCCGGCCGTCCAGACTGCGCGTGTCGCGGGCCCGGTCGACCGCCTGACGGATCTCCTTGACCCCCGCCGAGATGGCCGACATGCCGACGAACGCCGCCCCGGTGGCCTCGGCCACGATCCTCGCCAAGGTGGTCTTGCCGCAGCCGGGCGGACCCCACAGGATGCAGGAGCGGAGCCGATCCGACTCGATCTCCCGCCGCAGCGGCCCGTCCGGCCCGACCAGCGACTCCTGCCCCAGAAACTCCGACAGTTGACGGGGTCGGAAGCGACTCGCCAGCGGCTCGGCATTGGGTGCGTCGGCAGCTCGGTCGAAGAGACTCATGGCCACCCGGCGACGCGCGGCGGCTCGACCGCGGTGTCACGACTCTAGTGCCGGTCCCGCAGGCCGTCAAGCGCGACGACCGGCAATCAGGCCCCGCCGACCCTCGCCGACGAGCACGCAGGAAGACCAGGGACGCGCACCAAGCCGGCCGGCGGACGCCGCCGACCCTCGGCCCCGCCGACGAGCACACAGGCAAAACGGGGACGCTACCCAATCCGGCCGGCGGGCGCCGTATCCGCCGGACGCATTGGGTGGTGTCCCCTGGTTTGCCGGGGCGTCCGCAGCCGCCCCGGGCCCGCCGACCACGCGAAACCGCAAGACGGAAGCCGCCCGCCACTTGCGACCTACCTTCCGTCCCCGCCCACCCGAGGCCAC
>JAANMV010002237.1_pt1 | contig 19271 bp, 21 predicted proteins | sample 7279661 | NCBI WGS metagenome assembly JAANMV01 (sample SAMN14094540, study PRJNA606508) | bioreactor metagenome | isolation source: A lab-scale SPAN reactor treating ammonium-rich wastewater day 121 | place: Ireland: Galway | collected 2017-05-16 | reverse complement strand
ATCGGATCTGCGGGCTCGGACGGCGGGACCTGGCGGGCCGCCTGAGAGCCTGGGCTACTTTCGCCCTATCGACTCAACATTCTATACTGTCCCCGTATTCTTGAAATAGGTATACTGTCCCCGTATTGTATGCTGCACCCGCATCAGGCGTCACCCGCCCAGTTCGGCCAGGATACGTTCCGCCTGGTCGCCTTGTTCGCACCAAGTAGTGAAGTCGGCCTCGTCGCGGTGGCGGGCGTGGATGGCAGTCGCCTCATCGCGGCGGTTGGCGCGGAGGAGCGCGACCACCAGGTTGTAGGCGCGCAGGCCGTCGGCGGCGCCGCGGTGGGTGAGCTGCCAGTCGTACGCGGTTCGAGCCCAGGTCAGCGCGTCGTCGGCGTCCGCGTCGTCGGCCGTTTCGGCGTACCGGTCGGCGGCGATGGCGCCGCGTTGGGTCGCCAGCAGGTACTGCGCCGGGTGCTCCTGCTGCTCGGCGAACATCTCCTGCAACTGCGCGGCGGTGGCCTCGGCGTCCTCCAGCCGGCCCAGGAAGCGCTGGCAGTTGACCAGGTTGATGGCCGCCTGCCAGGGGAAGTGGTCGTCCGCCAGGCCGGCCTCGAGGCTGGTCAGAAAGGCCTCCTCGGCCTCCTCGTAGCGGGCCTGCCCGAGCAGCGATTCGGCCTCGCGCCGGAGCCGGGCGACGCATTCAGGCTCGGCCACGTCGCGCTCGACGGTAAGCAGGGCGTCGGCAGCGCGCAACTGGGCGCGGACCCGGTCCATGAGGCGATTGGCCGCGGCACCGGACTTGATCAGATGCAGGCCCAGGGCGTCGCGTTTCATCACCCGCCGGCGACCACCGCCGCGTGATGCTCGCGCAGGTAGCTGAGGCCGCGCTGGTAGCGCTTCTGGATGGCCTGCCGCGAGACCCCGCGCTCGCGGGCGATCTCGGCCAGGGCGACGTCGTCCAGCGCGCTGCGGATGACGATCTCGACGTTCTCCCGCTCGCCGTCGGAGGCGGCGCGGTCGAGCAGGTAAAGGACCACCTTGCGGCCCGACAGCTCGTCGGCCGGGTCGCCCGTCTCGCCGGCGACGATCTCCAGCAAAGCCGGATTCTCGTCGAGACTGAGCACCTGCAGCTCGCCGTCGCGCACCGCGCCGCGGTGGAGGCTGTCGAGGCTCTGCCGGCGCATGGTCACCGCCACCGAGCGGATGCAGCGCCGGACGTAGTCGACGAAGGCGCGGTCGTCATCGGGCTGGTGGCGCCGCAGGGCGAGGAAGACGTGATCGAGGATGGAGTCGGCCAACTCGGCCGGCTCGAGGCTCTCGACGCTGGTCAAGGTGGCGAACAGCCCCGGCCCGGCGAAGTCCGGGACCCGGTTGCGGAAGCGCCGCCGGAACTCCGGCAGCCAGCACTCCAGGTCGTCGGCCGACCCGGCGGTACGCAGAGCGCGCAGGAAGCGATGCGGCCACAAGTCCTGGGTGGCCCTCTGCGCGCGGAGAAAGTCGTGTGCCGACATCACGGTCTCCCCGGCCGGTCACCCGCCACTGACGATGTCCACCCCCTCCGCCAGAATCGGCAGAGCGTAGAGGAGGAGCACCGCCGCCATCACCAACCAGTACCCAAGTCGCCTCATCGTTCGCCTCCTGGAGATCCGAAGACCTCTCTGATCAGCTTACTACCCCAACGACGCCTCTGTCATCCGCCGCGTCAACCTGATAGACGAATCCCTTCCCTGATTGGATCGCCCGCCGTGTTGCGGCGACGTGAACCGGTCGGCGACTAGAACCGGACACCCAACCCGGTGTTGAAGAGGTGCGCGGTATAGCTGCCGCTGGTGGCGTTCTGGCTGGAGTAGTTGGTCAGGTCGTAGGACACCCGCAGGCCGAGGATGCTGGTCAGCTTGAAGTCCATCCCGGTCTGGAACTGATTGCGGCTGAAGCTGTTGGCCGAGCCACTGCTGTTGCGGTCCCGGCGGATGGTGGCGAACAGCGTGTGGTGGGCGCTGCCGGGCAGCGTCCAGCGCATGTCCAGGCCCCACGAGCCGTACTTGCTGCCGGCCTCCAGGCCGGTCGTGGCGGCGGTGGCATCGGTCTCGTCGCGCGGGCCGAAGCTGTTGCCGGTGCGCTGACTCTGGTAGTCGAAGCGCAGGCCGAGGTGGTTCGAAAGCTGCCAGTCCGCGTTGAGGTTGAGGATGCGGGTGGTGGTGCGGTCGCCGGTGTCAGCGTAGTGCAGGCCCTGCAGGCTGTAACCCAGCCCGAAGCCCAGCGCGTCGCTCAACTGGTAGTGGAGATTGCTCTGCAGCGAGTCGCTGGTGCTGCCGGCCAGCCGCCCGTTGTCGGTCACCGTGTGGGTGACGGTATTGGTGAAGCTGAGCCGGCGGCCGGGCGTCAGGTTCAGCCCGAGGCTGGTGTTCTGGGTCTTGTTGTTCTGCACCAAGTTGGTGCCCAGCACGGCGCCGGTGAGCGGGTCGGTGGCCAGATCGCCCTGCCCCGTCTCGTCGAACGCGCCGACCCCGGCCTGGCGCCGGTTGGCCAGGTCCAGGGCGTAGAGCAGCGCCGCGACCGTGCCGGGGCGCGGCACCCGGGTCCAGACCCGGCCGGCGACCAATGATTCGTTCCGGCTGTCGCTGAGCTGGTGGCTGAACTGCAGGCCGAGGAACTCAAACGGCTGGTAGTTGAGCGAGCCGAGGATGCTGGTGGCCGAGTTCTTGACCGACGACGAGGTGGTGCCGCTGAAGTTGTAGTCGATCCGGGCGCCGAACTTGCCGCCGCGTGAGTTGTAGCTCAACCCGGTTCGGTAGGAGGTGGTGGTCGAGTCGTTGGAAACCGATTGGGAAGTGGTCCCGACCAGCCCGCTGGTGCCGCTCCGGGCGCGTTCGAGCCCCGCGTTGAGCTGGAGCTGGCTGGAGAACTGGTGGTTCATGGTCAGCGAGGTGCGCGACAGGCTGTTGGACGAGCCACCGCCGCTGTTGCTCTGCTGGTCTTGCATCAGGTTCAGGCTCGACCCGGGCAGGAACCGCCAGTTGACCGAGGTCAGCCACAGGCTGGAGCGCACCCGACCGGTCGAGACCCCTGATTCGTCCACCGCAGTCGGCCGCGAGTAGGTATCGAACTGCTGGGAGATGGACAGTCTGGAGCCGGGGTTGTACTGGGCTTGGAGCGCGAGCCCCTTCTCGTTCTGGAAGAAGCCGGTGCTGTCGATCCGGCTGAAGTTGTCGCCGACGCTCTTGAGCTGGCCGCCGAGCTGGAAGTCGCCCAGCAGGGAGGTGAACGACAGCTTGTACGCCTCGCCGCCGCCGCCGCGCGGGAACTGCGTCTGCCGGCTGCGATCGACCACCGCGGCCGCGAGCGCCCACCCGGCCAGGTCGGCCGCCCGCGAGCGGCCGCGGAACACCCCGCCGTAGCCCGCTCCGCCGTAACTGGTCCCGCCGAAGGGGCTGGTCGAGTTGTAGCCGCCGAGACCCGAGCCCAAACCGCTGGTGCCGTACCCGTAGTTGCCCGAGTTGGTGCCGAACCCACTCGTCAGCCCGCTGCCGTACCCGCCGCCGTAGCCGCCCAGTCCGGAGCCGCTGAAGCTGTAGGGATTGGACCGGCTGCCCGGATCGCCGCTGCTGCGGGCGAACTCGAACTGCAAGTTGAGATGCTGGCCGACGGTCCACGACCCGTCCAGCCCGAGGATGCCGCGGTCGCCCGAGCCCAGATCGACCGACTCGATCACGCTAAAATGGACGACGATGTTGGCGCCTTCCGGCTGGATCTGAAAGAACCTCAGCTCGCCGGTCTCGTAGGCGATCTCGTAGTCCACGTCGCGGACCTGCAGGATGCCGTTGACCTGGACCGACTCGCTCCCCGGCACGATCGGCCGCGGGCGGATGGTGAACGGTCCGGTGGACGGCGTGGGGACGATCAACTGGTCGGTCACCCGGCGCTCGACCGGTCCCGACGGTCCGCCGCTGCTGCCGGCGAGCTGGGTGATGTACTGCACCCCCAGCCGCAAGCGCGAGCTGAGGGCGTAGCGGAGTTGGGCACCCAGCAGCAGGTCCTTCGGCCCGCCGGAGCCGAGAGTCTCGTAGCGGACCTCGATCCGGGAGGTCGGGGCGATGATCCGGGTGCCGTTGAAGTTCAGCTCGCCGGTCGACGGGTTGAGCGTGTAGTCGCCGGTGTCGCCGTATCCGGGCTGCTGGATGACGCCGTCCAGAACCACCACCGCGGAGCCGTCGACGATGGGCACGAAGGTCAGGAAGTAGGGCCCCGGCGTGCCGTTGCCGACGATGGTCTCGTTGCGAATGCTGCCGCCGACCTGGGAGCCGAAGGCCATGTATTCGAGCCGCTTGCCGAACTTGCCCTCGGCCTGGAGGCCGGTCAGGCGGCGGCTGAAGGGCACGAACTCGTTGGTGTCGCCCATGCGGGGCTGGACGTCGCCGAAGGTGACCCGGGTGTTCTGGTCCTCCCAGAACACCCGCCACACCGGCCGGGTGTCGTTGAAACCGAAGCTGCGCTGCTCGATCTGCGCGTGGACGTTGAGGTTGAGCGCCTTCCAGATCGGCCCGGTCACCAGCAGGCTGGCGTTCTGGGAGAACAACTGGTCGCGGCCGTACTGATCCTGGCTGAAGGTCTGGGTGGCGCCGGTGACCGACTTGAGGGTCAGCCCAACGTCGGCGAAGCCGGAAAAGGACAGGTTCTGTCGTTGGCGGGTGGGGCGGAACAGGCCGGAGGGCTGCTCCGGTCCCGGTCCGGCAAAGGGCACCTCGCGGTAGGGCTGCCCGCCGAACCACCCGGGCAACGACTGGCCGTAGTACTCGCCGCCGCCGGGCGCCGGCGGCCAAGTCGGCGGGGTGGTTTCAGGCCGGGGCGCGGGCTCGGGCGTCGCCGGCGGCGCGGCGGGCTCCTGCGCCGCCGCCACGCCCAGCGCCATCACCAGCCACACCGCCCGTGCCGCTCGCCTCACCACCACCGCCTCACGAGGCGTCGAACAGCCCCGGAATGAACGCCGTCAAGAGCAGCGTGTTGACCAACCCCAACCACACCGGCACGACCAGCAACCCGTACCGCCGCCCGGCGGAGCCGGCGGCAAAGACCCGGCTCGGCCCGCCGGCCAGGAGCAGCGCCCAGGCCGGCCAGGCGAGGAAGAGGTACCGGCCCTGCGCCTGGAAGTAGTCCACGTTGAACCGGACCAGCAGTGCCGTCACCACCACCGCCGTGGCCGCCAGCAGCACGCCGGTGGCCGTGGCCGCGTCCCAGCCACGACGCCACCGCCGGCCGAAGGCCACCGCGCCGGCCAGCCCGGCGGCCAGGATCACCGCCAGATGGACGGGGTAGACGTCCAGGGGCAGGATGAACAAGCCGTGGCCGAGGTAGATGGTCGCCGAACGGATCACCCACTGGAAGACGTACGGCCAGTACCGCCACTCGGGCCGGTGCGCGAACTGGCGGGCCAGCTCCACGGGAGTGAGCCGGTCGACGAAGCGTTGGTTGAACGCCGCCTGGGCGAACCAGTCGCCGTAGACCATCAGGTTGCGCAGGTACCACCAGCCGGCCAGCAAGGCTGCCACGCACAAGGTGATCGCCGCCTGTCGCGCGGCCTCCGGACGCCGTCCGCCCGGCTGGAGAGCGACTGCCAGCACGGTTAGCGGCAGGAGGGCCAGGCTGTTTTGCTTGGTCAGCAGCGCGGCGCCGATCAGCAGCCCGACGCGCAGTCCCTCGCGCGACGAGGGACCGTCGCGGAAGGTCACCGCCCAGCGCCATAGCGTTGCCGCCCACAGCAGATTCACCATCGGGTCGTTGTTGACCCGGGTCGCCAGAAACCCGTTCATCGGCGCCAGCGCGACCGCCGCCGCCGCCGCCGCCGCCAAGTCGGCGCCGGCCACCGTGACCGCCAGCCGCCACACTACCAGCACCAGCAGCACGGCGCAGAGCAGCGACAGCGCCCGGACCGCGGTCAGCCCGCCCAGCTTCCAGGCCACGGCCGCCAGCCCGTAGTAGAGCGGCGGCTGGTGCGTCTCGAAGCTGAGGTCGGCCGGATCGGTCGAGAACACCGGCAAACCCCAGGCCCAGCCAGCCGCCGCGGGATGCCCGCCGGCCAGGGTCCGGACGAACAGCAGGTGGCTCTCCTCGTCCGGCCCCTGGCCGAACGGCACCAGGTGCCCGTAGGCCAAGGCGGCCAAGGTCAGCACGGCGGCCGACAGGAGCGGCCACGCCGCGGCCCCGATCGGGACGGCGGCGGGCGTCGCCATGCGGCTCGCCTCGGGCGGCTTCTGCCTGACTCCAACGCCTCGCCGCCGGCGCTTCTTCACCCCGCCTCATCCCTTTCCGCGGTCCGGCCCGGTTCGGGCCGACCACCGGATCGTAGCACGCCCGGGCCGCGCCGCGAACCGGACAGATCGCCGAGCCGCACCACACTACAGGGGATCGCCGCTCAGGCGGCGGGAAACCGGGAGTACGACCATGTTCCACCATAGCCTGGACCAGAGCTTCATGGTCCAGCAGATGCGCGACGAGCTGACCGAGAACGGCTTCACCGAACTGTGCACGCCGGACGAGGTCGACCAGGAGCTGAGCCAAACGGCGGGAACCACGCTGCTGATGATCAACTCTGTCTGCGGCTGCGCCGCGGGCTCGGCCCGACCGGGCGTGGTGCTGTCCTTGGCGCACGAGCCCCGTCCCGACCGATTGCTGACCGTCTTCGCCGGACAGGACCGCGAGGCGACCGACCGGGCGCGCGAGTACCTGGTCGAGCAACCGATCTCGTCCCCGGCGGTGGCGCTGCTCCGCGACGGGCAGGTGCGCTACATGATGCACCGCCACCAGATCGAGGGCCGCGACGCCGAGACCATCGCCCGCGACCTGGTCGCGGCGTACGAGCGGGTGTGCAGGCAGTAGGAGACCGCGCCGGAACGCCCTATCGGGTGGACGATGTGGACGGGGTGGACGGAGTGTAAGCCGGCCACGACGAGTCGCTGCGCATCGGCCGCCAAGTCCACGGTGTCCACCGCGCCGGGCGGATTCTGCGCGCAGGAATCCGCCGCCTGCTGGCACCTTTCGTGCCGGCCGTTCGTTTCAGGTCACACCTGGCGCTCCGATTCGGGTATCATTGCAGGTTGAGGGGAGAGCGGTCGGCAGGGGCGTTGGTGGGAGACGTCGATGTCCATTCAGTTCCGATGCGCGCAGTGCCATACGCGGATCTCGGTTCCGGACAGCGCCGCGGGCCGGCACGGCCACTGCGATCATTGCGGGGCCGAGCTGAATGTGCCGAGGCCAGGCACCATCATCCATTTCGCCTGTCCCAAGTGTCACACGCAGATCGCCGTGCCGGCCGAGCGGGCCGGGGCCAAGGGCCGCTGCGTCAAGTGCGAGGCCCCGCTTTACGTGCCCAACGAGAGCACCGTCTGCCCGACCGATCCGGAGCGCCTCGGCCCGGCCTGGTCGCAGTTCCGCCACGACTCGCGGCAGACCGGCCGGAGCCGGTTCTCGGGTCCGCACGTGGGCAATCTCAAGTGGCAGTCGGTGGTTCGGGGCGAGGTCAGCGGCAGCCCGGCCATCGGCGCCGACGACACCATCTACGTCGGGACCAGCGGCGGGACCGTCTGCGCGCTGTATCCGAACGGCGACACCAAGTGGGAGTTCGAGACCGGCGGCCCGGTGCGCAGCCCGGCCATCGCGCCGGACGGCACCGTCTACGTCGGCTCACAGGACGGCAACCTGTACGCCCTGTCGCCTACTGGCCACCACCGCTGGAGCTACCACGTCGGCCACCCGATCACCGGCAGCCCGTGCGTCGGGCAGGACGGCAACATCTACGTCGGGGCCAAGGGCGTCTACGCGGTGACACCGGATGGGCGGGCGAAGTGGCAGGCGCCGACCGCCAAGGAGATCGCCTCGTCGCCGGCCGTCGGGCGCGACGGGTGCGTCTTCGCCGGCGGCGTCGACGGCTGCGTCCACGCCTTCTACGGCGACGGGACCGTCAAGTGGCAGTACGTCGCCGGAGGCCCGGTCCAGGGCTCGCCCGCGGTGTCGAAGACGGGCACGGTCTACTTCGGCAGCCTGGACCACAGCTTCTACGCTCTGGACCCCGAGGGCGAGCTGAAGTGGGCCCACGCCACCGGCGGCGAGATTCACAGCAGCCCGGCCATCGGCCGGGACGGCACCGTTTACGTCGGCTCCGACGATCACTGCATCTACGCCTGGGAGCGCGACGGCACCGAGCGGTGGGGCTGCGAGGCCGATCAGATGGTCCGCAGCAGCCCGGCGATGGGGTTCGACGGGCTGGTCTACATCGGCTCCCGCGGCGGGCGGATCATGGCCATCGGCCGCGACGGCGAGGTGCGCTGGAAGTACTCCGCCGGCGGCCGCGTCCACAGTTCGGCCATTGGCTCGGACGGCGGCCTCTACGTCGGCGCCGCCGACGGCCGGCTGTACGCCTTCGAGGACGGGCAGGATTGGCACCAGTAGACTATCGGTAGGCGGCCAGGTCCGGAAGCTGGACCCCGTCGCCGGGTCCGACCACCGCGATCGCGAAGCGCCGCGCGCCGCTGGCCGGTCATCGTCCCGAAGGTCCGGAGCTACGCTTGGCCGTGCTTGTCGCTCTGCCGCCGCAGGCACGTAACGACGCTGTCCCGGTGCACGTCCCGCCCGCGACAGCACTCACGCACCAGGTCCATGGCTCACTCCTTGGACTCTGGTCGCAGGCGTCGGACGGAGCACGCTCCGACCTTCGTGGTGGCCGCCGGAGCGACCGCAACAGCCCGATCTCCGGGACGGCGCCTCGGTCAGACTGTCCCTCGGGCTCGCAGCACCGGACGATACATCGACCTGTGACGGTCATGAGCCGGCGGCACTTCGCCAGCCACCGCCATCGTCATGCGACCGAAGTGAGCCGGAGCGCCATGGAGGCCACCGTGCCCGAGTATGTGTGCTGCCCTCGGATGCGGTATCAGATCCCCGCCGGGACCCAGCCCAGCAGGCGGCGGGCCTTGCCCAGATCGAGGTACTTGCCCTCCAGGTCGGAGCAGATGAACACCGCGTCGTAGCCCTGGTGATCCTCCAACTCGATGGCCCGAAGATAGGCGTCGCGGAGGTCATTGGGGCCGGTACGGTAGTTGCAGTCGGCCTGGGGTCGCAGCTCCTCGGCCCATTGCTGCTCGCTGCGGGGCATGACCATCTGCAGGCAGAGGATGCTCAGCTCCGGGTACTTGACCGAGAAGGCCTTGCAGACTTCCTCACCCAGCCGCTTGGTCAGGCCGTAGAGGTCCACGGCGTCCGGCGGAATGGTCTCGTTGCGCGTGCCGTTGACCAGCCGCGAGCCGCGGTAGACGCTCAGGGTCGAGGCGTAGATGACCCGTTTCACCCCCGCCTTGACCGCCGCCTCCAGCACCCGGTGCATGCCCTTGACATGGACGTCGTACGAGCCGTCGACGTTGTCGGCGTCCCGCCGGTTCGGCCACATCGCGAGCTGCACGCAGACCTCGCACCCGGCCATGGCCTCGGCCACGGCGACGGGGTCCGTGATACTCCCGACGACGGTCCGCTCCTCGGCACCCGAGACCGGCTTGACATCGAGGTACCGGCAGTCGTGCCGGGCCTCCAGGGCTGGTCTCAGAATGCTTCCGACATGGCCGGCCGCGCCGACCACCATCACGTTCATCACCTGCGCTCCATGTGCTGCCGCACGGTACACCCAACCGGCGAACCAGCGTTCTGACGCAATAGGTTTCCGTCAGCGGCAGAAGTTTCGCCGTGAGTGTTACGCGCCACCTGACAAATGGCGCCGCACATCTGCCTCATCGACGACTCGGCCCGGCTCGGCCGGCTTGACCTCGGCCAGATCGAGGCCGTGCTCCTTGGCCAGCCGGCGCGCCGCCGGGGTGGCGCGAACCCGTTCGCCACGCTGGACCGGGCGCTCCTGGCGGGGGCCCGAGACGGCCACCTCGACCTCGGAGCGGCGCTTGTGCTCGGCCACCAGTTGCCGGTTCCGCTCGTCGATCTCCCCCGGCACGCCGTCCCGATCACCGATTTGACAGAAGACGTAGCCGACCGGGATGACGCTGCCCGGCGCGGCGGCGATCCGGCGCACGGTCCCGGCCACCGGACTCTCGTAGTCGAAGGTGGCCTTGTCGGTGATCATCCCCACCAGGGGCGCCCCTTGGTCGACCCGGTCGCCTTCGGCCACCAGCCACTCGCCGATGGTCGCCTCCTCCATGTTGGCGTCCAGCTTTTCCAGGGCGACGTCGTGGATCATTGGCGGGCTTCTCCGTTGAGACACTTGCGGTAGTGCGCCTCGTACTGCGGCACGATCACCTCGGGACTGAACAGGTTGACGGCACGCTCGCGGGAGGCCACAGCGAACGAGCGCCGGCGGTCCTCGTCGCGCAGCAGCTCGACGGCGGCCTCGGCCAGCGCGGGCACGTCGCCGGGCGGGGTGAGCAGGCCGGTCACCCCCTCGTCGACCAGCTCGGGCAACCCTCCGACGCGCATCGCCACCACCGGCACCCCGGAGCTCATCGACTCCAGGGCGGCCAGGCCGAAGCTCTCCTGCCGCGAGGCGGCCAGGAACAGATCGGCGCAGGCCACGTACGGCGCTACGTCGTCGAGCAGGCCGGCGAAGAGGACCCGAGCGCCGATGCCCAGCTCGTTGGCGAGGTGCTCCGCCTCGTCCCGCTGCGGGCCGCTGCCGACGATGATCAACCGCGCCCCGGTGGCCTCGGTGATCAGCGCATGGGCGCGGACGATGTCCAGCACGCCCTTCACCGGGCGCAGGTTGGAGACGTGGATGACGAGCTTCTCGCCGTCCGGCGAGAGGCAGTCGCGGAGTTGCTCGCAGCGGCAGGGCTGGAAACGATGGGTGTCGACAAAATTGTAGATCACCTCCACCGGCCGGGTCAGGTTGAAGTCCCCGACGCTGCTGTCGCGCAGGTTCTTGGAGACCGCCGTGACTCCGTCGGACTCCTCGATGCTGAAGCGCACGATGTGGCGGTAGGACGGGTCCAGGCCGACCAGCCGGGTGTCGGTGCCGTGCAGCGTGGTGCACACCTTCAGCGAGCTGGAGGTGCTGACCCTGGCCAGGTAGGCCGCGGCCGAGTGCGGGATGGCGTAATGGCAGTGGATCAGGTCCAGCGCGTAGCGCTCCGCCACCTCGGCCATGCGGGTGGCCAGGGCCAGGGTGTACGGCGGGTGGTCGAACACCGGGTAGGGCATCGGCGCGACCGGGTGGAACTGGAGCCGGGCGTCCAGCTCATCGACCCGGAACGGCAGGGCCAGGGTGATGAAGTGGATTTCGTGCCCGCGCGAGGCCAGCGCCTTGCCCAGCTCGGCGGCGACCACGCCGCTCCCGCCGTGGCCGGCGAAACAGGAGATCCCGATGCGCATCATGGCTGGTCCGACTCCTTGCCTGGCGTCTCAGGTCAACAGCGCCACCGGGTCGTCGAGCCGCAGCACCCGGGCGGTCAGATAAGCCTCGCCGTACGGCCGCTGGATCTGCGCGCCCCAGTACCCGGCCCGGGCCTCGGTCGCGGCGTGGTAGTCGGCGGTGCCGACGAACCGGTAACCCTCCGGCATCGGCTGGTCGAACTGCGACCGATACGCCGCCACCGCCGCGCGCTTGACCTCCCAGACGTCGGTGATGTCGACCACGAAGCTGGGCGCGAGGTGCTCGTGAATCAGATAGTAGAGCACCGCGCACGGGGCGTACGGCGGATGTTCGGTCTCGATCCGCGGCAGCCGGGCCAAGAACGCGCCGTGGGTGACGAAGGCGCTGGCCGCGGCATGGTCCGGGTGCCGGTCGTGCGGCGACGGGGCCAGGATCAGGTCGGCCCGGTAGCGGCGGATGACCTCCGCCACGGCCAGCCGATGGTCCAGGGTGTCCTGTAGGTGGAGGTCCGGCAGGCCCAGGTTCTCGCGCGCGGCCAAGCCCAGCAGGCCGGCCGACTGGGCGGCCTCCCGCTCGCGCTCGGCGACGGTCCCGCGGCTGGCGCCCTCGCCGCGGGTCAGGTCCACCGCCCCGGCCGGCTGCCCCCGCCTCGCGCACAGCGCCAGGAGACCGGCGCAGCCCAGTTCGACATCGTCGGGGTGCGCGCCGAAGGCCAGCACACTCAGCTTGGGCGCCTCGCTCATGACTCGTCCGGCTCCGGCTCCGCCTCGCGCGGGGCGCCGCCCCGGGCCGAGAACCGGTTCTCCTCGCCGCGCAGCAGCCGGCCGATGTTGGCCCGGTGGCGGAACCAGATCAGGGCCACGCCGAACCAGGCCAAGGCCTGGTAGGCGGCCGGGTAAGGCATCGCCTGGGCGGTGATGCCCAGCACCACCGCCGCCACCAGCGAGGCCAGCGAGACGTACCGGGTCGCCCCCAGCAGCACGACAAAGACCACCGCCGCCACGGCCGCCGGCACCGGCAGGAGCGCCGTCGTCACACCCAGGCTGGTGGCCACGCCCTTGCCGCCGCGGAAGCCCAGCCAGGGCGAGAAGCTGTGGCCACCGATGGCCAGCGCGCCGGCCAGCACGTGGACCGCGTCCTGGCCGGGCAGCAGTCGCACCGCCAAACAGCACGGCAGCCAGCCCTTGAGGATGTCCAGCGCCAGCACCAGCAGCCCGGCGCGTGGACCGCAGGAGCGCCAGACGTTGGTCGCGCCGATGTTGCCGCTGCCCACCTCCCGCACGTCCACGCCGTACCGGCGGCCGATCAACAGCCCGAACGGCACGCTGCCCAGGAGGTAGGCCAACACCACCAGGACGATCGCCATACCCACCCTCACTCCGCCGCCCGCGCGGTGACCTGCTCGACCTCGATCTTCAGCGCGCCCAGCGCCGGGAGCATCTCGAACACGCAGGTGTACTTCGGCCCTTGGGCCAGCTTGAGGTGTGTCGCGTCGACGAATCGCCCGGTCCGCGTCGCGTCCACCGGCAGCCAGGCGCCGCACCAACTCTCCGCCCAGGCATGGCCCATGAACGCGCCGTTGACATAGACCAGGCCGGCGCAGACTCGGGTCGGGATGCCCGCCGCCCTCGCGAGAGCGGTATACAGCGCCGCCGAGTCGCGACAGACCCCGGCCGGGTCACGCAGAATCTCCAGCGCCGAGCGGAACAGCCCGATGTCGGACTGCCAGCGGATCCGCTGGTGGACCCAGTCGCGCAGCAGACCAATGGCCGCCTCGACCTCGTGCTCGCCCGCCAAGACTCCCTTGGCCTGCGCGCTCATCTCGGGGTGATCGGACTCGATGTAGGTGGTCGGCGCCAGGTACTCGCGGAGGTCGTCGGGCACGGACTTCAGCGGCAGCGACAGCCTTTTCGGCGGCGGCGGCGCGGCGTCGATGGTCACTCGGCGCCACCCCTCGACCGCCGGCTCGACCTGCTGCCAGCCGCCGCTGGGCACCTGGCGCAGTCTGTCGAGGCCCTGGACCTTCAGGACCAGCCGGGCCGCGTTGCCGGAGTCGACGATGGGCGTGCTGGGCCGGATGGCCGTGGCCACCACCAGATCGACCCGCGGCCCCCCCTCGTCGATCCCGGCCAGGGCGGTCTCGCGCTCCTCGCGGCGAAACTCCAGCGAGCCCTGCATCATGGTCGAACGCACCTGCAGCGTCCGGCCGGCGTCGTCGACCCAGACCTCGGCCTCGACCATCGGGGTGACCATCTTGATCACCAGCGCCTCGACGGTCTCGCCGGGCAGGGGCAGCATCTCCCGTCGCTGGCCGGTCAGCTTGCACTCCTCGATCTCGAAGGTGACCGGGTTGAACTGGTGGACGGTGACCGTCTCGCCGACCTTCACTCGTCCCTCGTTGGCCAGCGCCTGACCGTCGACCACCAGCTCCACCCCGTCCGGCACGGGCACGTTCTGCTCGACCGTCTGCGCGCCCTGGGTGCGGGTGCAGCGGACCTCTTGCGGCGTGAACACCGCCGACACCGCCTGCGAGCGGTTGCCGCTCTTCAGGGTGAACTGGAGCTCGACCGGGTGGTAATCGCCATCGCACAGGCTGACCCAGACGCTGGTCTGCTCCATCCTCTGGCCGAGCACGTCGATCACCGCGTAGTTCTTGGAGACGTATTCCAGCAGCTTCCGCCCGTCCCGCTCGACCGGCCGCAGGCCCTCGGACATGTACCCGATCTTGGTCCCCTGAAGGTAGGCCCCGAACCAGGATTCGCCGGCGCGTTGGTCGGCGGGCGGATCGGCCGTGACGGTTCGGTCCCCGGCGCGGGCGCAGCCGGTCATGAGCACGGCCGCCAGCGCGCAGGAGGAAACCAAGACCCGGCTGATCGTCGGCATCGGCTCATTCCTCGGCCTGTGGGCTCCGCCGCTTGGCGCGGCCCTTGCCGGGCGGCCGGCGCTGCTCGTCCTCGCTGCGCGCGCGCCAGATCAGCCGGACCGGCGTGCCCTCGAAATTGTACCGGCTGCGCAACCGGTTTTCGAGGTACCGCTCGAACGAGAAGTGGACCAGCTCCGGATCGTTGACGAACAGGACGAAGGTCGGCGGCTTGACTCGCGCCTCGGTCCCGTAGAGGATCTTCAGCTTCTTGCCGTGCCGCGACGGCGGCCGGTCGTCGATAGCCTCGCGAACGAGTTGGTTGACCTCGGAGGTGGGCACCCGGAAGGCGTGGTGCTCGGCCACAAGCCGCGCCTCGTCGAGGATCTTGTCGACTCCCTGGGCGGTGACGGCGGTGGTCAGCAGCACCGGCGCGTAGGTCGCGAACGGCAGCTCGTGGCGAACGAACGCGGCGTATTCGCGCCCGACCGTCCGCCGCGTCGCGCGGAACAGCGTCCGGTCCAGGTCCGGGGCACACGCCAGCGGGGAGTTCTCGCGGTCCTCCAGCCAGGCCAGCATCAAGTCCCACTTATTGACACAGATGATCAGGCCCCGCCCGTGCTCGTGGGCCATGCCGGCGATGCGCTTGTCCTGGGCGCTGACGCCGCCCAACGCGTCGAGACAGAGCACCGCCACGTCGCACCGCTCGATCGCGTCGATGGCGCGCAGGACGGTGTAGTACTCGACCGCCTCGTGGACCTTGGCCTTGCGCCGGATGCCGGCGGTATCGACCAGCACGTAGCGCTGCCCGTCGCGCTCGAAGGCGGTGTCGATGGCGTCGCGGGTGGTCCCGGCGATCTCCGAGACGATGGTCCGCTCCTCACCCAGCACGGCGTTGACCAGCGACGACTTGCCGACGTTCGGCCGGCCGACCACCGCCACCCGGATGACCTCCTCGTCCTCCTCCTCCGTCTCGGCCTCGGGCAGCAGCTCGTTGAGCTTCTCCACCAGGTCGCCGACCTGCGTGCCGTGGATGGCGGAGATCGGCAGCGCCTCGCCCAGGCGCAGATCCCAGGTGGTGTCCAGGCTGCCTTTCTTCAAGCTCTCCAGCTTGTTGGCCACCAGCAGCACCGGCTGGGTGCAGCGGCGCAGGCGGTCGGCGATCTCGTGGTCGATCTGGTTGGGACCCTCGACGCCGTCGATCAGGAAGACGATCACGTCGGCTTCGTCGATAGCCAGTTGCGTCTGGGCCTGGACGGCGGTGGTGATGGAATCCTTGAAGGCGGCATCCAGCCCACCGGTGTCGACGATCCGGTACGGCTTGCCGAACGCCTCGCCCTCGGCGTACAGCCGGTCGCGGGTGACGCCGGGGGTATCGTCCACCACGGCGCGACGGCTGCCGGTGAGCCGGTTGAAGAGCGTGGACTTGCCGACATTCGGCCGCCCGACGATGGCGACCACGGGGAGGCGGTTCATGGCGGGATCTTAGGCCGGGGGCGGGAGACCGTCAAGCTACGGAACGCCGCGCCCGGCGCGCCGAGGCCGGCAGAGCGAGGGCGCCCTGCCGGCCTCGAGCTGATTGCAGGCTGACCGCGCCGGACGCTACGGCCGTGGCGGGTAGAGCCCTTGCAGGCAGATGATGTAGCGCGGGTAGTTGTCGGTCCCGGGACTGGCCACCAACTTCTTCTCCGCCTCGCGCAGGTCGGGCAAGGCGAAGGTGGTCTGTCCGTTGCCTCCGTACCGGACCCCAAGGAGCGAGAACAGGGCCTGGTTCTGGGCGATCGGCAGCTCCTTGCCGTCGCAGAACGCCCAGTTCGCCGGGGCGTAGTTCCCGGCGAAGATGCCGATCTCGCCGATGGCCGCGCTGTCGCCCTGGCTGTGCACGGGCTGAGGCGCGAGCAACGTCCAGACGAGCGCGAACACCGCGCTTCCGATCACGACGCGTTTCATGTTGAACCCCTTTCGCGGCTTGGCCGCGACCGATCCGTTCCCCTGATCCCTTCAGGAGACCGTCAGGCTGGCTGTCGGACCAGTCCTGGCGACGTCGCGTCGTCCCCCTCCCGGCGGCTGGTTCGGCAGGCGGCCGCCCTCACCTTCAGCCCGTCTCGCCCGGCCATCGGCCACGGCGTCGGACCTGCTGAGTTGACGTTGCGGCAGGCGGCCGTGTTCCCGGCGCGCCGGGCCAAGGCGCGTCAACGCGGCGCGGCATAGCAGCCGCTGCGCGGTGGGGTCCCTCGGGCGATCAGCGAACCGCGCCGAGCGGCAACGGCAAGCCGTCGGCCAGGCGGCCCTGGATGGCGCACTCGACGGATTCCAAGGCGTTGGCCAAGGCTTCCTCGTGCGTCTCGCCGCCGGTGATGACGTGGCATCCGACGGCTTCCAGCTCCGGCACCTGCACCTCGTAGTCCCCCTCAGACGTCGGCACGATGCGGATCTCGAGGCCGCGCGCCAGCGTCTTGACGTCCACCTCGCTCATGACGTGCTCACCTCCTCGATCACCGCCAGCAGCTTGCGCACCTCGTGCCGGCGAAGATAGGGTTCGCGGCCGTGCGGGCGGACGATGACCACGTCCACCTGCTCGAGACGATGTCGGAAGCGATGATAGCTGCCGGTCACATTGGCTTCGACGAACCCGGCGGCCCGCAGTGCCCGCGCCGCGTCGTCGAACCGGACCGCCACGGGGTTGCGTGGCATTCGGGCCAGCAGCTTGTCCAACGTGGCCATCAGCCGTGCCGATCTCCATTGTACGCCGACCACCTCAGCCGCGCGACCAGTTGGCGGGCAGGGGGTCCGAGTCTCTGGCTGGGGCGACCGCCAGAACTCCTCGCGCTTCAGGGAGAGGTCGGCCCGAAGGGCCGGGTGAGGGCGACGCAGAGGCGCCTCGCACCAGCACCCTCACCCGCCTCGCTGCGCTTGGCGCCCTCTCCCTGAAGGGAGAGGGGTTTAGTTAGAGACATCATTCGTAGTTCCTGTGGGCGCGAAGAATGGTCAGGTCTGATCGGGAGGCGCACTCCCCAGAAGTGATGCGGACCCGCGTACCGGCGCCGCGCACGCCACGAGATAGGGGTGTGTGGGACCGTCGCGCTCCAGGTGCGCTCGCCACACCTCCGCCGCCAACCCCAGGTAGGCCAGGTGCGAGCGGCAGCGGCAGTCGGAGGAGCCGAAGCCGGGGACGGGCTCGACCACACTGGGCAGGGCCGCCAGGCGCTGGTGGGTGCGGCACTCCTGGTCGGGCGTTCCGTCCACCGGCCAGACCGCCTGCGCGACCACCGGCGCCCGGGTGGTCAGGTAGTCGATATGCCAGCGGAGCGGCTTCTCGCGCGCCCGGTGGCGGCGCAGGCGGTGGGACAGGCCGCGGCGCATCGAGCCCGTATAGACGTAGAAGCCGGCGACGAAGTGAACCTGACCGAGGGCGCCGACCCGCATTTCCAGGGGCGCGCCGACCTGGATCAGGAGCTGGTAGATGCCGGCGTCAGGCATCGGTGGCGGCCTCCCGGTGCGGCGGGTGCGCGCTGAACCACAGGAACCGCGCGCCGAAGAGCAACAACGTCGCGGCACAGAGCGCAATCAGGCCGCGGTAGACCGGATCGCTGAGCAGCGGCCCACCGGAGGCGATCAGCGCGGCGACCAGCGCGTACCAGGCGAAATCGGCGGCGATGTGACCGGTGTAGAAGACCATCGACCCGGTCCGCCCGCGGCGGGTGAAGGACTCGGTCAGCAGACCCAGCCCGATGGTCGCCCACCAGATCCAGAAGTAGGGGTTGAGCGCCGAGAGGAGCAGGCCGGCCCGGACCGGGTGGGTGCAGAACGGCGGCGGGTTGGGGTGCTGGAGCGACAGGGTGGCCAGGGAGCGGAGCATGTCGCCGGCCATGAGCAGGAGCACCAGCCCGCCGACCAGGCCGATGGCGCGCACGACCGGCGCGTCGGGCCGCGACAGGTGACGGTGCAGCCCGGCCAGGATGGCGATCACCAGCGGGAGCTCGATCAGCCCGTGGCCGACCACCACCAGCGGCCCGGCCCAGAACCCCTTGGCGGTCGCCAGGACGATGGTCGCGGCCAGCACCGGGCCGGGCATGGCCGCGCCGCTGAACCCGGTGATGAACGACTCGAAGAGGATCCCGCGCAAGCGCATGACCGTCTCGCCAGGGGGCCGACCTTGGCCGCCGCCAGTCGGATCCCTCGTCGGTGCCGGTCCCGACGAGAACGCGATTCGGCGTCATACTGTCCCAGCCGCATCGTCGCGAGCGAGAGGGTCGATGTCCCATCCCTGGCACGACGTGTTCATCGGGTTGGAGGCGCCCGACTGGTTCTACGCGGTAATCGAGATCCCCAAGGGCGGCAAGGTCAAGTACGAGCTGGACAAGAAGACCGGGCTGCTGAAGGTCGACCGCGTGCTCTACTCGTCGGTCATGTACCCGGCCAACTACGGGTTCATTCCCCAGACCCTGGGCGATGACGACGACCCGCTGGACGTGTTGGTGCTGATGCAGGAGCCGGTGGTGCCGTTGAGCCTCCTCCGCGCCCGGCCGATCGGCATGATGACCATGCTCGACCAGGGCCAGAACGACGAGAAGATCATCTGCATCCACCTGGACGACCCGGAGTACGTCTCCTACGGCGACATCCATCAGCTTCCGGCGCACCGGCTGCACGAGTTGCGGCGGTTCTTCTCGGACTACAAGAAGCTGGAACACAAGGAAGTCCTGGTGCGCGACTTCCTCGGACCCGGCGACGCGGTGGAAGCGGTGCGCGCGGCGATGGACCGGTACCGCGCTCGGTTCGCCGCAGCCGAAAAGGGGTCAGGAGCCTTTTCTGGCCCTGACTCCTTCCGCTTCACCACAGAGCTGCTCGATCCAGAAAAGGCTCCTGACCCCGTTTCTAGAAAAGGCTCCTGACCCCTTTTCGTCTTTTCTGGCGCTGACTCCTTCCGCTTCACCACAGAGCTGCTCGATCCAGAAAAGGCTCCTGACCCGAATGGCGATTCCATAAGCCCCTCATCTTCTCAGCCTCACAAGCTCCTCGGCGCGTTGGCCTTTGAGCAGCCTGTGCGGCCGGTGCGGGGCTTTCCTG
>JAANMV010002224.1_pt1 | contig 19353 bp, 16 predicted proteins | sample 7279661 | NCBI WGS metagenome assembly JAANMV01 (sample SAMN14094540, study PRJNA606508) | bioreactor metagenome | isolation source: A lab-scale SPAN reactor treating ammonium-rich wastewater day 121 | place: Ireland: Galway | collected 2017-05-16 | reverse complement strand
TGGCCAGGGGGAATCTTGTCGCCACCCGAGCCAGCCTTCTTGGCCAGACCGGGCGGCAGGCCCTTGCCTTTGTCACCTCCCGAGCCTTTCTTCACCTGTTCCGGAGCGTCTTCCGAGCGACCCGGCCCGCTAGCCAGCCTGGAGACCTCGGGCGCCTTGCCAGCGCTGGCCGACTCCCCGCCCTGACGGGCCGGCTCGGCCGGGGACTTGCCTCCAACCGTGCGATCTCCGCTCGAGCCACCTTTCCTGGCGGCTTCGGGAACCGGCTCGCCCCCCTGGCGAGCACCCTCGGCCGGGGGCCTGCCGCCCACGTTGCGGTCTTTCCCGGAGCCGCCCTGCCTGGCCGGGGCGGAGGAGGCTTTGCCCCGATCGCCTCCCGAGCTCTTCTTCAGTTGCCCAGGAGCCTCGGCCTTCCCGTTCCCAGCCTTGCGATCTCCCCCCGACCCGCTCTTCTTTGCCTGACCGGGAGCCTGCGCCTTGCCGTTACCGTTGCCCCCGGCTAGCTCGCGCCGAGCATCGGCCTTCCATGACTCCACGCCCAGCAGGTTATCAGCCGGCTTCTGCTTGCCGAACTCAGGATTCTTCGTCGCCTCGAAGGTGGCCGGCTTGCCGGGGGTGCTCAAGGCCGACTTCCTCTCGGGATCGTTGGCCGCCCCTCGACCCGCGCCCGCCTGATCGGGTCGGTACTTCTGCTCGCTGCCCCAGGCCGAGAGCAGCTGGTCGGCACCATTGGAAGAGGCCCCCCCTCGCACCCCTTCCCAGGTCTCACCAAGCTTGCCGTTCGCCTCCTGCGAGCGGTTGGCCGTGGCCAGCCCCGTCGGGCTCATCTGGGGACGACTGGCAGACTTCGACTCCTGAGCCTTGGCGGGAGCCTTGCTTTCCTTGCTCTCTTTGGCTTTCTCGGGCTTTCGCGCCGGCGGGCTCGATCCGGCCCCTTCGACCTTGCGGCTCACCAGAAGATTATACCATGCCCAGCTGGTTTAGTCGCGCCAGAATGCGAGAGCGGGGCTTGCCCGACAGCATTGCCAGCAGCTCGCGATAGGCGCCCACGGCCTGACGCGGCTGAGCGTTCTGCTCGTAGAGCCCGGCCACAAGCTCCAGTACCTCGGCATTGGGCGGCAGTGCTCGTCGATAGCATTCGCCCAGGGCGAGCAACAGCCCGGGGGTCTCAGGAAATCGGCGCCGCCCATCCTCCAGAATTTGACGAGCCGGTTCGAGATGTCCGCTGGCCAGCCACAACCGACCCAGGTCGAGGTGCAGCCGACCCATCAGATCGTCTGGTAAGCCAAGATGCAACAGCTGATCGTAGCGCCCGGCCACGCTCTCGGTCATTGCCGGGTCCAGCACCACCAGCTTGCCCAATCGGTTCAGCGCCGCTTCATAGGACCCTCGAAAGACCAGTCGGTCACACTCGTCCAGCCAGCCGCCCGCCAGGGGGCGGCTGGCTCGAAAATAGCCCAGCGTCTCGAGCACCTCTGATGGACTCAAGCGCAGCGACGGGTCGGTCTGCAAGCACCCCCGCGCCAGCCAGCCAAACGGGTCGAGCAGCTCCGACTCCACCACCGGATCGTGCCACAGCACGTATTGCCTGAGATCGACAACCTCGCTGTCGGGGTAGGGAAACTGGTCGGTCAAGGCCTCCTGCACGATCACCCCCAGCGCCCACAGGTCAACTTCGGGACCGATGCGGCCGGAGAAGATCTCGGGGGCCATGTACTCGGCCGTGCCGCCTGGCAGGGGACCGAGCCGGGCCAGGCTCTTGAGGGTACGGGTGAGGCCAAAGTCGCTCAGCTTCCAACCTCCCTCCACATACAGCAAGTTGTCAGGCTTGACATCGCGATGCACGATGCCTCGGCCGTGCAGAAAATTGAGCCCCTCGGCCAGAGCCTGCACCACCACCAGCAGCTCGCCCGGGGCCAGAGCCCCACGCTCGAGATCGGTTCGCAGCGAGCGTTCGGCTCGCTCCATCGCCAGATACAGGCTCCCGGCCAGCGGTCCCTCGCGAACCTCGCCGCAACCACGGTAGGCGATGATGCGGGGATGAGCCAACCGGGCCATATGGCCAATCTCGCGCAAAAGCTCGGGTTCGTCGTCGCTCTCGGGCAAGAGCAGCTTGAGGCAGCAGCGGGCGATGCGCTTGCCGCGCAGAATCTCGTCCGCCTCGTAGACCGTGCCGAAGCTACCCGAGCCGCGGCACGCGCCCAGCCGATAGCGGCCCTCGATCTCCATCCCTTTGAGCGCGGTAATGTCCACAACCTTCAGGGTTCTTTCGGGGTGGCCGGGTACCCTGGACAGGTGCACATCTCGCAGCCCGCCTACGATTACTATTTGACTGGAAACGCCTCTGAAACCGCCGCTCGACCTCGTCCGGGGCTGGTGCTGGCGGGCGGCGGGACAGACCAGGACCAGGCCATGACCTGGCTGCTCGACCGCAGCGATGCGGGCGATATCGTGGTGATTCGCGCCTCGGGAGCGGACGGGTACAACGACTACCTGGCCAACCTCCCCCTCAGTGACGGGCGCAAGGTGGATTCGGTGGAAACCTTCTGCGTGAAAGAGCGCGCGGGCTCGTTCGACCCTTTTGTGGTGGAGCGGGTGCGCAGCGCAGAAGCGATCTTCTTTGCTGGCGGCGACCAGTATCAGTATTTTCAGCTTTTTGAGGGCACGCCGCTGCAAGAAGCGGTGCAGCAAGCTTTCGATCGGGGAGTCCCGGTGGGAGGCACCAGCGCCGGGTTGGCTCTACTGGGTGACCCGTTCTTCTCGGCAGCTCAGGACACGATCACATCGGAGGAAGCCCTGGCCGATCCCCTTAGCCCCAGGGTCACCCTGGCCCCTCGCTTTCTGGAATCCGAGGCTCTGGATCAGGTTATCACCGACAGCCACTTCTCCGAGAACGAGCGACTGGGGCGACTGCTGGTCTTCCTCAGTCGCGAGCCGGGCTCGCGGGGCCTGGGGGTGGACGAAGCCACAGCCGTGCTGGTGGACGAGGACCTGCAGGCGAAGGTGGTAGGGGAGGGAGCCGCCCACTTCGTCAGACTGAACCAATGGCCCCGGCTCGAGCCCGGTCGACCGCTTGACCTGGAGCGAGCCGAGGTGGTCCGCTGTGAAAATGGGCAGAGCTTTGACATGCTGGCCTGGCGCTCGAGTGACGGAAGGCGCCAGATTTACCGGGTGGTGCAGGGTCAACTGCAGGCAGGAGCGCCTGAACCCGCAGAGAACTGACAGTCTGGCCATCTGGTTGAGGTAATAAATTCAAGGATAGCCTGGTGAATCATTCGTGATAAAGCTGCGAAAATCGCATGAAGTCAAAATCGGTGAGCTAACCATGGGGGGCGCCAATCCGGTGCGCGTCCAGAGCATGACCAACACCGATACCTCGGATGTCGAGTCCACCGTCAATCAGGTGCTCGAGCTCGCCGAGGCTGGCTCCGAGCTGGTGCGCTTCACGGTCAAGGATAGCGAGAACGCCGAGGCCACGCCCGAGATCGTCAAACGGGTGCGTGCCGCCGGATGTCACGTTCCGCTCATCGGAGACTTTCACTACAACGGGCACCGTCTGTTGGTACGCCACCCCGAGTGCGCTCGCTCGCTGGACAAATATCGCATCAATCCCGGTAATGTTGGGGTTGGTCAGCAGCACGACGCCAATTTCAAGACCATGGTCGAGGCCGCCGTGGAGCATGGCAAAGCTGTGCGCATCGGTGTCAACGGCGGATCGCTCGATCAGGCATTGTTGCAGGAGTTGATCGAGGCAGACCTGGCCGCCGGCTCGCCAAAGGGGGCCAAGCAGGTGTTTCTGGAGGCCATGCTGGAGAGCGCGCTGCGCTCGGCGACTATGGCTGAGGAATACGGGCTGCCGGCCAACAAGATCGTCTTATCGGCCAAGGTCAGCGAGGTGCAAGAGGTGGTGCACGTCTACCGCGAGCTAAGCAAGCGGTGCCGCTATGCCCTGCACGTGGGCCTCACCGAGGCCGGCATGGGGCTCAAGGGCATCGTCTCCTCCAGCTTGGCCCTGGGCCTGCTGCTCCAGGACGGGATCGGCGACACCATCCGGGTTTCGCTCACCCCCGCCCCGGGCGAGACCCGCACCCGCGAGGTCGAGATATGTCGCGAGATCCTGCAGAACATCGGCCTGCGGGACTTCAACCCCCGGGTCACCGCCTGCCCCGGCTGCGGCCGCACCACCAGCACGCTCTTTCAGGAGCTGGCCCTGGAGGTGGAGGGGCACCTCAAGCGCCGCATGGCTGATTGGAAAGCGGCCGGCTATGAGGGCGTGGAGCAGATGAAGGTAGCCGTGATGGGCTGCGTGGTCAACGGACCCGGTGAAGCCAAAGGGGCCCACATTGGTCTCTCCTTGCCAGGTACGGGTGAGACTCCCTCAGCGCCTGTCTATGCCGACGGCCAGAAGGTAGCGACCCTGAAGGGGGATGACATCGCCGTGCGCTTTCTGGAGATGGTGGAAGAATACGTCCAGACCCATTATGCGCCCGGAGCCACCGCTCGTTGCTGATTTTGTCAGACGGGCAGATCGGGGAGCTGCGCCAGCGCTCCCAAGCAGCCGCGCCCAGGGAAATCTGCGGATTCATGCTCGGACGTGGCCGTCGCGTGAAAGAGCTGTTCCCCGCCAGTAATATACATCCAGAGCCATTTCGCGGCTACCTGATCAGCCCCGAGCAGAGTCTTTTGGCCCTCCGTCAGGCCCGCAATTTGAGCCTGGAGATTCTAGGAGTGTACCACTCTCACCCCGAAGGGCCGGCAAGCCTGTCCGCGCTTGATCGTCAGCAAGCCCATAGGGGTTGGCATTATCTGGTTCTCGGTCGCGGCCAGGAGCGATGCTGGGAGGTCTGAAGCTTGTCGCGCATTACCTTTATCTTGAGTCATCCGCCCCGAGCCCTGCCCGGAGCGCGCACGCTCTATCATTTGGCCCTGGGGGCTCTGGAGCAGGGCTGCGAGGTCAGCGTGTTTTGTCGCCAGGACGGGGTCTACCAGCCTTTGCGCGAGCAACAGCCCACCGAGGGGGCTCAGGGCTCGGCTTCGAGCTGGTGGGCCGCCCTTCTGGCCAGGGGAGTTCAGGTCATCGCTCACGAGAATTGTGCGCGCGCCCGCGGACTGGTCTCCAAGGCCCAGTTCCTGGACGGTGTGCGCTTTGGAGGCGCCATGGAGCTCTCGGACCTCTTGAACCGATCTGATCGGGTGATCAGCCTGTGAGGGGCAAAAGGATCCTGCTCTCTGTCTGTCGCTGGTCGGGCTCTCAGGCCCTCAACGAGCTGCTGCGCACTGCTGTGGCCCTGGCCTCCGGCTACCGCGGCCACCAGGTGGAGGTGGCCCTGCTGGGCGAGGGCGTGCTGACCGCTGTCAAGCCAACTCGAGACGGATGGACCCGCTACTATCGGGCTGCCCGCGCCTACCCGGTGCCTATCTATGTTCAAAAGGAGAGCCTTGAGCGTCTGGGCCTTAGATCCGAGGACCTGGCCATCGAGGTCATCCTGTCATCTCAAGAGGAGCTGCTGGAGCTCGGTCGACGTGCCGAGCTGCAGCTGAACCTGTAACTCATGTCTCAATCGCTCTACGTGCTTACCGACTGCCCCCGCAAGGACATCCTGGATCTGCTGGCGGCAGATAAAGCTGCCGGCTTGGTGCTGCTCGCCCGTGGGTTGCTAGTCGAGCCCTCGGTGCTGGAAGGTCGCGAGGTCTATTGTCTGGCCGAGGAGGTCCAGGAACTGGGCCTGGAGGGAAAGATCTCTCAGGCCGTGAAAGCTCTTCCGGCGCGGGAGGTGATTTCTTTGCTCGTCCAGCGCCCGGTATTGAGCCTGGACTGAGGGGAACTGCCCGCATGGGTTCACTGTTCAAAGGCAAAGCCAAGGACGAGAAGACCAGGAGCGCCTCCACCCGCACCCGGCTGGCGGCCCAGATGCCCCCGCCCATTCCCTCGGAGATGATCGACCCCAAGGAGAAGCTGGTCTCACGCGAGGTCGACTTCAAGGGGCGAATCGGTGCTGAGGCCGCCGACAAGCTCGATGAGGCCATCGCCAACGGGGCCCGCGGGCTGCTCGTCGACCCCGAGGACGAGGAAACCCGGATCTTTGCCTTCTTCGACGAGCGTATCGCCGAGCTGGCTCGGCAACCTCTGAGCGGTCACCAGGAGCTGCTGGCCAGCCTGGATACCTGTCGCGACGGCGCCTTCCCATCCGGTGGCAAGCGTTGGCGCATTGAGAACTTCCGTTCCTTATCGGACTTTGGCGACCGCATGGTGGTCAACTTCTTCGAGGAAGGCGTCTTCAACGACGAAGAGATCCATTCTCGCCGCAAGGAAAACATTCGCCTGGTCAACCGGCTCAAGCCGGCCACCTCGCTGAGCCGCAAGAACGTGATCGACATGCTCGATCTTCTGCGCCGCAGCCCGCGCGAGAAACCCTTTACCGAGGTCTTGTTGGAAGACCAGTTGCTGACTCCGGCCCAGTTCGAGCGCGTGAAGGAGTCTGAGGATGTGCTCCAGGCCGTGTTGACCGACTACGTCTTTCCGCGCAAGGCCGCAGCCAGCGCCCTGGCGCGCTATCTGGGGGCGGAGTACATCGACGTCGAGGCCATCGATCTCGACAAGAGAGCGGCCCGCCGGCTCGACAAGGAGTGGGCTCTGAAGCATCAAGCCGTTCCTTTTGCAGAAGACAAGGAGCGCATCCAGGTGGCTTTCATGGATCCAACCGACACCGCACTGCAGGAAGAGATCGCCCGACTGACCGAACGACGTGTGATGCCGTACTGCTCGGCCGCCCAGGACATCATGGTGATGATCCACAAAGCCCACAAGCGCGATTGATCGACCTGGTCTCGTCCTAACTGCCCCTACCCTTTGAGCAAACCATAGAGGGCGCAAAGAGCCCCGTCCTGACACATTTTCTCCGCGCCCTCCGGAATTTGCAGAACAAATCACCAGGCTAAAGTGCCGCGCGTTGAACGCTTCAGGAATTGGCGCGGCGCCGTTCAACAGATTGTCTACACTCCCGCGCGTTCCAATTCTGAACAGGTCAACGCGCGGGAGTGTAGGAGCGCAGCCGGAAACCCTCTTGACACGGTTTTCCGCCTGTGCGACCCCCAACATATTGGGCTAGAGTTTCAGCCGCCTGAGATATTGTGGTGGCGGGGTTTCTTCCGACACAACGGGGGGTTTGCGGCTGGACCTCTAATAGCCGAGCGGACGCCCTCTCGAGCCATCGCCCTGCCCTGAGCCGGGCGGAGTCATGGGATCGCCTGGCTTCCAGCCTGGATAGGGGGGCGGCCAGGGAGCGTCCGGGGGAATGTGGGCCGGGCGCGGGCCCCAGTCACCGTTAATCGGCCCCTCCGGCATTCCGGGAGGAGGCGCGGAGGTTGCCATCGGTTGAGGGGTGGGCGTGACGGTCATGGTCACCGTCGGCACCGGCATGGGGACGATGATGGTCTCCGGCGCAGGCTCGGCCGTCGGCTTCCTGGTGGGCCGCCGGGGGTAATTGTTGTTGGTAACCTCGATGATCTCCGGTTCGGATCTGGGCTTTGGTTTGGCCGGCACGGGTTTAGGCTTGGGCTTTGGCTGCACGGCCGCCGGCCTGGGTGTGGGCAGTTTCGTGGCCGGTCTGGAGGTCGGCGTGGTGGTGGGTTTGGAGGCCGCGGGGGTCTTCGTGGGCGTGACTGTGGGCAGCACGGCTGCGGTCGGAGCCGGGGTCGGGGTGGACGCCGTGGCTGACGGACTGGTGATGCGCCACACCGCCATGGAGGCAATCAAGAGCAGACCCACCGCCGTGGCCATCCAGAACGGCTGCACCCCTGAACTGGGTGCGCTCACCACGACGGACTCCGGAGTCTTAGCGGGAACGGGAGGGCCCTGGGCCAGGGGGGCCGTGGGCTGCTGGTCGACGGTTCGGGCTGGAGCTGCCAGCCGGCCAGTGCCAAGATTGGCGGTGTCTTCGTCGTCGCTGGCGTCAAGATTTGCCAGCGCTCTGGCCATGTCGGCCACGGTGGGATAACGCTCTTCCTTGCGCACCCCCAGGCTGCGCATCAAAATCTTGTCCAGGGGGATGGGAACGCTCGGGTTGAGCGAGCGCGGACTGGGCAGCTTCTTGTCGGTGGACAGGATCTCCACCGGGCTGATGGGGACTTCACCGGTCAGCAGGTGATAGAGCGTCGCGCCCAATGCGTACTGGTCCGAGCGCGGGTCGGTGGATCCGGCTCCCCCGTACTGCTCCAGGGGAGAATAGCCCTGGGTGCCCATCCCCTGGATGAACGTGCAGGTAACCGACTCGGGGTTGAAACTGCGGGCGATGCCAAAATCGATCAGTTTGATGCGGTTTCCGGCGTCGAGCATGATATTGGCGGGCTTGAGGTCTCGGAAGATGATGGGCGGGTTCTGGTTGTGCAGATAGTCGAGCACCGAGCAGAGCTGGCGAGCCCACTCGAGGACCTCGGGAACTCGCAGGGGCCCGTCGCTTTGCTTGAGGCGATCAGAGAGCGTCTCGCCGTCGACGTAGGCCATCACCAGATAGTGGTGTCCGCCTTCCTCGAAGAAGTCGGTCACCTGGACGAGGTTGGGGTGATCGAGATTGGCCAGCAGCCGGGCTTCGGTCTGGAACTGGGCCAGCGCCTTGTCCTTCATGCCGTCGGGCACCGACAGGGTCATCTCCTTGATGGCCACGCGCTTGCCGCCCAGAGCCTCCATGCGGGCCAGGTAGACCGCCCCCATGCCGCCCTTGCCCAGCACCGACTCGATGCTGTAGCGTTTGGCCAGAACCACCCCGGTAGCCAGCATGACCGTTACAGTTCGGGGAGTGGACTTGAGAACCTTCACTTGACAGGGGAACCGACATGGCGGGGTCGAACCGTGGCGGCCATGCGCACTGTGCTGGTTTTCTTGCTCTGTCTCTGGCTGCCCGCAGCAGCCCAACCGGCCGAGCCTCAGAGCTTGGAGATGTTCGATGACCTGCAGAAGCTGATCATCCGGGTCTCCGATCAGATCAAGCCAGCGGTGGTCCACATCGAGGTGCTGGCCAAGCGGGGAGAACAGCGTCGCAAAGGCCTCGGCTCGGGCCTGATCCTCACCGCTGACGGCCAGATCATCACCAACTACCACGTCATCGACCGTGCGGCGGTCATCACCGTGACCCTCGACGACAAGAGCAAGTTCGAGGCCAGGGTGCTGCGCAAGGACCAGCAGACCGACCTGGCCCTGCTTCAGATTCAGGCGGGGCGGCAGCTCCCGTTCGCCAAACTGGGCGACTCGGACAAGGTGCAGGTGGGCGAGTGGGTGCTGGCCATCGGCAACCCTTACGGCTTTGACCGCACCGTTTCATTCGGCATCGTGAGCGGCAAAGGGCGTTTCATCCCCGACCTGGACAGCGAGGTGCCGCTGCTCAACGACTTCATCCAGACCGACGCCCTGATCGACCCGGGCAACTCGGGCGGACCCCTGCTCAATCTGCGCGGCGAGGTGATCGGCATCAACTCGGTCGGCATCGGGCGCGGGCAGGGCTTTACCATTCCCGCCAAGATCGTGCGCGAGGTGATCACCCGGAGCGAAGTGGAAGGTCGCATCGAGCGCGGCTGGCTCGGTCTCTTCCTGCAGCCCTTCAGCCGCGAGATGGCCGAGTACATGAAGCTCAACGGCACGCGCGGCATTCTGGTCGCCGACGTGATGAGCGAGTCCCCGGCCGAGCGGGCCGGCCTCAAGTCGGGCGACGTGTTGCTGCGCTTCGCCGGCGAGCCGGTGGAGGCCGAGCAGGAGGAGGAGATTAACCGCTTCACTCAGGAGGTCACCAAGCTCAAGCCCGGCACCAGCGTGCCCATCGAGGTCTACCGGGACGGCAAGCGCGAGGTGCTGAACGCCACCATCGGCACCCAGCCGGCGGTCGACTCGGAGGAGACATACACAGACTTCGGCATCAGCGTGCAGGCCATCACCACCCCGCACGTGCTCGAGCATCGTCTCAGCGACCGACAGGGGGCGCTGGTTTCCTACGTGACCCGGGGGAGCCCGGGAGATGACGGCGGCATCGTGGTGGGAGACGTGATCGTGGGCGTGGACGAGACTGTGATCCGGTCGGTGGAGGATTTCAAGCGGCTCTTGCCGGAAATGGACAAGCGCTCGCGCTTCATGCTAAAGCTCAAGCGGGGGAAGATCTACAGGTATGCCCTGGTCGACCAGGCCCTGGGCCGAAAACCCCTCCCGGAGGCACCCAAGACTCCCTGAAATGACCACAGAACAGTTGCTCAAACCGGAACAAGCCGGAGTTTGTGCCGTCAACGGCGATCCTTTGTCTTTGTTGGAAGCCTGTGAAACAGCTGGTTTCAAGGTGTTTGACCTGCGCCTGGACGGAGCTGCCACCCGCAAAGAGCTGCTCAAGAGCTGCTACAAGACCTTCAAGTTCCCCGAGCATTTTGGCCGCAACTGGGATGCTCTGCGCGACTGCCTCTTCGACCTCGACGATGCTGATGGCTACGCCGTCTGGATCAACGAGACCGACGATCTGGAGACGGACGTGCTCGAGCGCTTTCTGGATGTCCTGCGAGAGGTCGCCGAGATGTGGAGAGACGAGGGACGGCCCTTTTGGGCCTTCTGCGAGAACCGGGTGGGTCGCCAGTTCGACCTGCCCTGGGTGCTCGGCTGAAGGCAGGTCCGCGCGGTCGGGCTGACTAAAGTCCTGGCCATGGCCGACAAGAAGAAGTCCGACTCGATTGCGGGCAAGCTCTTCCAGGTTGCTGGCAAGATCCTCACCACGGCCACCCATACCGCCGCAACCACCGGCCAGCGGGCCATTCTCAACTTTGTCTCCCGGGCGGGCGGCCGGGAGATTCCTCGGCGCACTCCTTCGGAGCTGGCGGGAGACCTGGCCGGCTTTCTGGAGCGTCGTCAGAAGGGCGAGACTCAGGTGCAGCGGGGCACCATCGAGCTGGTCGACGCAGATGCTGCCCGCCGCGAGGTTCGCCTGAGCGAGCCCGGCATACTCGGGCAGACCTACCGCTTCGTCTTTCTCCCCCGGGCCGATGGCGAGCTGGATCGCGAGGCCATCCACGTAGCCCTGGAGTGGCCTGCCGAGCGCTGCGAGCTCGCATCCGACGTCAGTCTATTCGTCTGGAACGACGGCGTGCAGCTCGGGCCCCGCGGGGCCGCCTCCGACTACGTGTCCATGTGGTTGGCCGACATCCTGGGATTCCGCTTTGAGCACCTCGAGCTTGCTCCCCGGAAAAGGCCCACTGCCCCCGGCCCGCGCCTCTACGTGGGCCGAGAAGCCCAGACGACCCGACTGCTCGAGCTGGCGCTCACCCCTAACCCGCCCCGAGAGGCCCCCTGGATCGTCTCCGTCACCGGTCTGGGCGGGTCTGGCAAGAGCTACTTCCTGCGCCATCTGCAGCACCGGCTGGAGGGTCGGGTGGCGCTGGCCGTGGTGGACCACCAGAGCTGCGAAGGGTGCGAGCAGAGCCTGGAGCAGGGCATGGTCAGCCTGCTGCAGAGCCTGGCAATGGGCCTGCAAAGGCAGGGCTGCCGCACTACCCGATTCGACCGCATCTACACGCGGAGAAACCGCAAATCCGAGGGCGAATCGAGCGGCGTCAAGCACTACGTGCGCAAGGCGATGGAGATTGGCAGCGGTAAAAATCCCCTGCTGACCCTGGCCGATGCCGGTTGGCAGGCGGCTGAAGCTGTCTCGGAAGAGCTCCAGGCCGAGGCCGACGCACTGGCAGCCAACTCCTGGGTGCGCCGGTTGACGGCCGCCCTGGTTGAGGATCTGACCGCCTTCGTGCAGCGCCAGCGCAAGGAGTTCTATCTCTGGCGGCGCCCCGTCCTGGTGCTGGACACCTACGAGCTGCTCGCCCTGCTGGCCGACACCTGGCTTCGCACCGTGCTGCTGGCCGACCCCGCCTTCGTGGCTCTGCAACCCCTGGTGATGCTGGCCAGCCGCCACGACCTGTTGCGCATCAACTCACGCTGGTCCGAGTTCCAGGGGGCGGTGGAGCGCATCCGCCTGGATGCCTTCGATCCCCAGGAAACGGCCCGCTACCTCGAGCTGCTGGGCAGCGAGCCGAACCCCGAGTTGCTCGAGCTGACCGGGGGCTCGCCCCTCTTTTTGTCGCTGGTGGCCGGCTCGCCCGACCGCGAGCTGGCCGTGCGCACCCTGGTGGAGCGGCTGCTTGAGGAGGTCGAGCTTCCCTACCGAGACCTGGTGCTGGATATGGCCCTGCCCGAGGAGTTCAACCTCGACCTGCTGCAAAAGCTCCACCCCGACCACCCCGAGCCGCGCCGCGCCTTCGAACGGCTGCTCAAACTGACCTTCGCTTCCTCGCGTGAGGGTCGCTGGTGCTATGCTCCGGCCGTTCGCAAAGCCTTTCTAGCCTACCTCGAGATGGAGAGCCCGCAGCGCAAAACCGAGCTGACCGAGCGCCTGCAATCTTGAAGGAAAAGCCGTTCCGGCGCGAAGCATTCGTGCCATGCAGAGCCTACCGGAAGTCGACTACCATGTGCTGACCGGCCTGGCCGCCAGGAGCAAGCCGGTTTCGGTGCTCGACCTGGCCGCCGAGCTGGGCCTGGACCAGAGCCAGGTCACGGCAACCTGCCTCAAGCGTGCCGAAGAGGGACTGATCGAGGTCACCGAGGAGGTCTACCTTGATCTCAAGCTGGGCAAGAAGGGCAAGGCCCTCAAGGACGGCCTGCTGCCCGAGCGCCACATCGTGCAGGCCCTGATCGCCAGGGGCAAGCCGGCCGAGCTGCCTGAGCTGGCCGAGCTGAGCGGGCTGGACAAGACCGAGGTGGGCCAGTCGTTGCGCTGGCTCAAGCAAAAAGGTTGGGCCGAGCAAGACGGCAAGCAGCTCAAGCTGGCCGCGAGGGCCCCCAAGAACGGCGACAAGCCCGGCCCTGACGAGGTCCTCGTCAGGGCCTTGTTCGACCTCGAGACCGCCTCCGATCGCGATCTGGCCAAAAAGGAGGTGGACGTTCCCGCTGCCCTGGCCCTGCTCGAGGGGCGCACCGGCATCGTCGAGGAGAAGCAGCGCAAGATTCGCTACGCCCTTTTGACCGCCGCCGGCCGCAAGCTGGTGGAGTCCGGGATCGAGGCTCGAAAGCAGGTCAACCAGCTCACTCCCGATATGCTGCGCACGGGCGAGTGGCGCTCGGTTGAGCTGCGTCCCTACGACGTGCGCCTTGAGGCGGCCCGGGTCAGCCCCGGCAAGGCCCACCCGCTGGTGCGCATCTTCGAGCAGACCCGCCGGGTTTTTCTTGAGATGGGCTTCAGCGAGACGGTCAGCTCCTATGTCGAGTCCGGCTTCTGGGACTTCGACGCCCTGTTCCAGCCCCAGGACCACCCTGCCCGCGATATGCAGGATACCTTTTACGTGGCCCATCCCGAAAGTTGCCACCTGCCCGATGCCGAGATGGTGGAGCGAGTCAAGAAGACCCACGAGGACGGCGGCGATACCGGCTCGGTTGGCTGGCGGTATGTGTGGAGCAAGGATCTGGCCCAGAAGGCCGTCTTGCGTACCCACACCACCGCCAGTACTATCCGGGCTCTGGCCCAGAACCCCACCTCGCCGCGCAAGGTGTTCTGCGTGGGCCCGGTGTTCCGCCGCGAGACGGTGGACTATAAGCACCTCCCCGTCTTTCACCAGGTGGACGGCATCATCATCGACGAAAAGGCATCCTTCTCCAACCTGCTGGGCACGCTGCAGGCCTTCTACCAGAAGATGGGCTTCGAGCGCTTCCAGTTTCGTCCCGCCTTTTTCCCTTATACCGAGCCCAGCGTGGAAGTGTTCGTGTGGAGCGAGCGCAAGTCGGACTGGGTCGAGATGGGGGGGGCAGGCATGTTCCGCCCCGAGGTCACCCGGCCGCTCGGCTGCACGTCGCCCGTGCTGGCCTGGGGACTGGGGCTGGAGCGGTTGGCCATGTTCCGATACGAGGTGGGCAGCATCGGAGAGCTGTACCGCGCCCGCCTGGCCTGGCTCAAGGAGGAACCGCTATGCCGGTAATCGGGATTCCCGTGGAGATGCTGCTCGAGCGCATCTCCACCCAGCTCAGCCGCGACGAGCTGGTGGAGCACCTCCAGCATCTAGGCTGCGACGTGGAGGGTTACGCCACCCTGCGTCGCTTCCGCTGCGAGCGTTGCGGCAACCTGATGGAGATCACCGAGACCGAGAATCCCCCGGTGGAATGCGATCGCTGCGGGGCGGACTTTCGCGCCAATGCAGAAGCACGCCAGGAGGCCGGCACCAGCGAGGTGATCCGCATGGAGCTGCTGGCCGTGCGCCCCGACATGTTCGAGCCGGGGGGCCTGGCCCGGGTGCTGCGGGCCTACCTGAGCGAGGGGGACAGCACCCTCAACTACGAAGTGGGCCCTCCCACCTGCCAGGTCAGCGTGGATGCGGCCATGAGCTCGCCTGACAGCTTCCGTCCCTGCATCGCCTGCGCGGTGATGCGCGACATCACGCTCTCAGACGACATCATCAAGGTCATCATGAAGCTGCAGGAGAACCTGCACTGGGCCTTGGGCCGCGACCGCAAGCGCGCTTCCATCGGGGTCTACGACCTGGATCGCCTGGTGCAGGGGGCCGCCTTCACCTACGGCCCCATCGGACCCGACGAGAAGAAGTTCGTGCCCCTGGGCTATCAAGACCGCGCCATCACGGCCCGTCAGGTGCTCGAGGAGCATCCCAAAGGAAGGGCCTACGCGCACCTTCTCAAGGACTACCAGCGCTATCCGCTCTTGTGCGACTCGCAGGGCCAGGTGCTCAGTCTGCCGCCCATCATCAACAGCGAAGGCACCAAAGTTACGGTGCAGACGCGCAACTTCTTCATCGACGTCACCGGCACCGAGGAGCGCGTGGTCAACAAGACCCTCAACATCCTGGTGACCAGCCTGCTCGAGCTCGACGGCGCGGCCCAGCTCGAGAAGGTCAGCATCCTCTATCCCGATCGCTCGGTGGCCACCCCCGACCTCTCCCCCCAGCTCGTCGAGTTGGACTCGGCCGAGGCGGCCCGCACCATCGGGGTGGAGCTGGCCGCCGAAGAGGTGGCCCGTCTCCTGATCCGCATGGGCCATTCGATCATGCCCAAAGAAGGCGGCAAGCTGGTGGTGGCGGTGCCGGCCTACCGAAACGACATCATGCACCCCATCGACCTGATCGAGGACGTGGCCATTGCTTACGGCTACCACAACCTGGTGCCCTCGCTGGTGCCCACCCTGACTGTGGGGGAGGAGCAGTCCTTCGAGCGAGGCGCCACTCTGTGCAGGCGTACCCTTGCAGGGCTGGGGTACCTGGAGATTCTCACCCTCATTTTGAGCAGCGAGCAAGCCCAGTACGACGCGCTGGGCCTGGAGCGGCGCTCCGACCACGTGGTGATCGAGAACCCCATCAGCGTTGAGCAGACCCTGGTGCGCACCTCGCTTTTGCCCGGCCTGCTCGATACCTTCAGCGCCAACACCGACCACGAGATGCCCCAGCACCTCTTCGAGGTGGGCCGCGTCTCGCGGCTCTGCGCCGAGGCCGACACCGGGGCCCGCGAGCACGGACGCGTGATCGCCGGCGCCACCGGCCCGCGGGTGGACTATTCCGAGATGCGCTCCACCTGCCAGGCCCTGCTTCACGAGCTGGGCTGGAAGCTCGAGGTGGAGCCAGCCGAGCAGCCTTACTTCATCCCTGGACGAGGAGCGAAGGTGCTGGCCAGCCGGGGCTCTATCCGCCACGAGGTGGGCCTGATGGGAGAGATCCACCCACAGGTGCTGGAGAGCTTCAAGCTGGGCCAACCGGTGTCGGTTTTCGAGCTAGAGCTCGATTGCCTTCTGGTCTGAGCTACTGCGTCGTCCAGCCTCCGTCCACGGACAGGGCTGCACCTGTGATGCTGTTACCACCCGGGCCGCACAAAAAGAGCACCAGCTCGGCCAGCTCGTCGGGCTCGACGAAGCGAAGGCTGGGCTGTTTCTCGGCCAGCAGGTCGCGGCGGGCCGCTTCTTCGCTGATCCCTTCCTCGGCCTGGCGGCGCTCGATCTGCGCCTGCACCAGCGGGGTTAGCACCCAGCCCGGGCACAGAGCGTTACAGGTCACTCCCGTGCGGGCCGTCTCCAGGGCCACCACCTTCGTCAGCCCCACCAGACCGTGCTTGGCAGCCACGTAAGCTGCCTTGTGCACTGAGGCCACCTTGCCGTGGGCCGAGGCCACGTTCAGGATCCGCCCCCATCCTTTGCGCTTCATGCTCGGCAGCACCATGCGGATGGTGTGGAATGCGGCCGACAGGTGCAGGGCCAGCAGCTCGTCCCACTTCTCGGGCGAGAACTCCTCTACCGGGGCCACATGCTGCACCCCGGCGTTGTTGACCAGGATATCGATCTCGCCCAGCTCGCGCTCGGTCTGCTCGATCATCGCCTCCACCTCAAAGGTGCGACGCAGGTCGTGCTGGGAGAAACTGTGGCGCACGCCCAGCGAGGAGAGCTCGCCCTGGAGCAAGGCCAGGCCTTCGGGATGGATCATCCCGCATAACATGACATCGTGACCGCGCAGGGCCAGGGCCTTCAGGATGGCCCAGCCGATACCGCTGGTGGAGCCGGTGACAAGCGCGACCATGGGACTGAGCCTTCTGACTCGGGCGGTAAGCTCCCTGCGATCTCCAGCGACGACAGGAGGAGCAGTCGAAGGTTAAGGAGCGGCCCACAGTTTTCAGTTTTCCTTAAGGCCTGTGGGGCATTATGCGCGCGATGCGCCTGACTCCTACCTCAGCCGCCGCCTTGCCCGAGCGGCCCAAGAGCTTCGGACACTACGTGCCCGACTACACCGGTCCGGAAGACGGACTCTCCACTCGCAAGCACGACTGGCTCACCAAGCCCCTCAATGTCATCCTCTCCAACGGGCGCTACCGGCTGGAGGTGCAGGGCAAGGAGAAGATGATCCACGAAGGCCCTCAGGTCTACGCCTCGGGCCACCCCAGCTTCTTCGACCCGCCCCTGGTGGCTCTCCTGAGCGACCGGGACATGCGCTACGTGGCCAATGTCTATGTCTTCGACGGCCTGCGCGGACGGGTCATGACCTGGGGGGGCGCCTTCCCGGTGCACCGCGAGAATCCCAGCCCTACCACGATCAATCACGCCATCGACCTGCTCAAGGAAGGCAAAGGCGTTTGCATCTTCCCCGAGGGAGCCATCACCGAGGAGCTCGGCACCCTGCTTCCCATCAAGAAGGGAGCGGCCTACTTTGCCCTCAAGGGCGGCGCCGAGAACATCGTGCCGATCGGGGTCTTCTACAAGAAGAACGACCGCGAGTACCCCGGTGAGAAGCTGGCCACCGCCCTGGCCAGCGCCGGCGTGGCCGTGGCTGGCCTGGTGGCCGGCGCCGTGGGCGGACCGGGGGCCCGGGTGGCCGTGGCCGCCCTGGGAGGCGCCCTGACCGGAGCCGTGGTGGGCGGCAACCTGGGCAACAAGCTGGTGCCCATCGAGCACCCCAACGACCCCTTCCCGAACTACTTCGCTACCTTGCAGGGCGGGGCCGGGGGCGCCCTGGCCGGAGCCATTGCCGCCGGAGGAGCGGCCGCCCTGCTCGACGACTCGCAGGCCCTGATCGCGGGCCTTTCCGGTTTTAGCGGCGCGGTCTCCACCTGGGCCCTGGGCCAGGCCTGGATGAACCGCGACCTGGCTCAACTGCGCATCGGCGACCCGATTGAGGTGGCTCCTTACCGGGCCATGAAACAGAGCGAGGGCGTGACCGCCCTGACCGAGGAGTTGCACCGGCGCATCGGCAAGGAGACCGCCACCCTGAGCGGCATTCCCTACGACGAGAGCGCCCCCAAGATTCGCGGGCGCATCGTGGAAGATTGGGGTCGGGCCCTGGCTGAGTCCAAGAAGAAGCAGTAGTGCGGCAACGCGCTTGTCGAGGTTGAGACTCAACATTTCCGTGTGACCCTCTGCGGGGGACATATCTACACCGAGTCGGGGACTCTCAGTGTCCAAGAACTCAACACTTTAAGGAAGACCATAAACGAGCTCGGCTTCTATACGCCCGACTGTCGCATGAAACCGGAGCGTTAGATCCGCGTAGAGGATGCGGGCGAGAAGCGGGGGATGTACTGGGACGCCTCTACACGCCGCCCTGGGTCCGATGGCTGGATCGTTTCCCGCCCTTCCTGGAAGCGGAGCGCCGACTTCGTGCAGGCACGCACTACGATCTCGATATTCCACCTCACTAGAACGTGCTTGGTTATGGATTCTGAGAACGCCATTCATTGTCCGGGGTCCAGGATGGCCAGGTCCGGGAAGTAGGTTTTGTAATATCCCCGATCGCGCGTCAGAAGCCGATCACTGTGTGCCGTGGCGTGACCCCCGACCAGGAAATCAGCAATCAAGTGCTGCCTCCAATTGATTGTGCGCTGACATGCCGAGCATGTGAGCTTCTGGCGTTGCCCACATTGAGGGCAAGCCGAATGAGCAGGGCGCCGCTGACGGTACTCTCGCCAAGCAAGTCCGGCCAGGCTGAGCCCCTGGCGGGAAGTCGGCACCAGTTGAATGCTGGTGTCCACAAGAAATGTATTAAGAGAAGCCTGATTCGGAAAGTGTGCCGCCAACTCGGCATACACAACTTCACCTAAAACGAGAATACCGTTGCGAAGACTATCGTCGAGCGCATTCTGAGAAGGGATTTCAAAAGGAGAACCCGGCACCAGCACATCCAAGATCACGTTGGTGTCCACTGCGGAAATCACAGATCCGGTTCGCCCCGCAATTCGTCGAGAAGGTCGTCCGGGTCTTGTCCGGCGAGCGCTTGCAGGTAGCCCCTGTAACGAGCAAACGGCGAGTTCTCAACTCGCTTGCAGACACGGATGATATTGTCCTCCTGTAGGAACTCGACCTGATCACCAGGATGAAGATTAAGCTGCTCCCGAATCTCCTTCGGGATCGTCACCTGGCCTTTAATCGTCATTCGACTCGCCGGCATCAGACTGTCTCCTTGGTATTACGCTTCTGAAACATGGTAATACCGGTTGGCCGGGTTGTCAACCGGCTGGAGGTCTGCGCCTAGCCGCCCGCTCTCACCCAGAGAACCTACACGGCGATCGCAGAATCCGGGTCACAGGCACTCGGAGAGGCGTCTTGATCACCGCTTGATCACCTTACTCCGAGCCACCGAAACTCGGCTGGCAACACGAGAGAAGCCAGAATGGTGTCTGTGTGTAGGCGCTAATTGCTGGATGTCCACCGCTGGATCGTCACGAGCAAAAAACCTCACCAAATCAAGGTTTCTTGCCAAACGCAACGCCGTCGGTCTTACCCGGGGAGCCTACATGGGGGCTCTTCGATGGCGTCCCGACTGGGTTTGCGGGGCGGCTGGTGGGCGAAATGATCACCGTTTGATCACCGTTTC
>JAANMV010002221.1_pt1 | contig 19381 bp, 15 predicted proteins | sample 7279661 | NCBI WGS metagenome assembly JAANMV01 (sample SAMN14094540, study PRJNA606508) | bioreactor metagenome | isolation source: A lab-scale SPAN reactor treating ammonium-rich wastewater day 121 | place: Ireland: Galway | collected 2017-05-16 | reverse complement strand
CGCTCACAGGCGTTCCCGGCGTTTCTGTTGCGGCCTTACCGGCCGAGGGCGCTGCGGAAGGTGGCCTGCGCCGACCGGAAGGCGCCGCGGTTCACGCTGGCAAGCCGCTGGGCCGTCAGCTGGTTGCCCACCGAAGCCTGAGCCTGCTCCAGCGCGCGGCGTTTCGCCGTGGCCGTGACCGTCGCGAACGGGTCGGCTGTGACGCGGATCATCAGGAAGTAGGTGCTGACCTCAGTGGCGCTCTCAGGGTTGATGATCGCTTCGCCGATGAATCCCGGGGTGCCTCCCACATTGCTGAACTGCGCATCGTAATCCAGCGCGAACAAGTAAGTCGGGTAACCCTGGACGTTGTAGGAAAAGTCAGTCACGAGAATCCGCTGTCCATCAAAGGGCATCAGGCCGACGGCGGCCAGACCATACTCCTCGGGTTGCGGAGTGAATCGGCCGTACTCACCCAGACCCAGCACATCGCCCGAGTTCGTTGGGGTCTGCCCGTAGAACACGCTGGCGCCCTCGGCGACAAGGGACGCTTCAATGTCGGTCGGGTCGGTGAAGGCCATCCACGCGTACTGCCCCTGGTAGGCAGCCTGGCTGATGGTGACCGAGGTGACCCCGACGTTCCCGGCCTCGTCGTACGCCTTGGCGGTCAGGGCTGTCGGGGCGGTGAGGTCCACGGTGAAGCGGCTGGTGGTGTAGGGGGCGGTCGTGTCCGTCTCGATCAGGGTGGTGCCCTGGTAGAACTCGACGCGCTGCACCGCGCTGGCGTCTGACACGTTGGCGGTGTAGGTCACGACGCCTGCCTGGGTCAGCTGGCTGCCGGACAGGGTCACGGTTGGCGGGGTGGTGTCGGGGGTGCCGGGCGTACAAGCGGACAGCAGGGCGAGACCGAGCAGGGGCAGGGCAGCGAGGCGTTTCATCGTGGGTCACTCTAGGCCCGGGGTTGGCGCGTGGCGCGCGGATCTGCCCGCTGTGTCGGGGGGGTTGGATGGGGGCAGCCGGGAGGGTCATTCCGTATGGGTGTCGGCCGGTCACCACGTGTCGAACGGCGACGCCGGCATGGTGCGTTTGTGCCGGGTGTTCAGGTACATGCGCTCCAGGCGCTCGGCGGCGGCCGCGTCCACGGGGCGGCCTTCCAGGTACGCGTCGATCTGGGCGTAGGTGAGGCCCAGGGCGGCCTCGTCGGGCAGGCCGGGGCGGTCGTCTTCCAGGTCGGCGGTGGGGACCTTCTTCCAGGTGCGTTCGGGGGCGCCGAGGTGCGCGAGGAGGGCCGCGCCCTGGTTCTTGGTGAGGCCGGTCAGGGGGGTGAGGTCCACGCCGCCGTCGCCGTACTTGGTGTAGAAGCCGGTGACGGCCTCGGCGGCGTGGTCGGTGCCCACGACGAGGAGGTTGTCCTGCCCGGCGATGGCGTACTGGGCGATCATGCGTTCTCGGGCCTTGATGTTGCCGCGTACGAAGTCCCGCAGCGGCGTGCCGAGCGCCTCGGTAGCGGCCTGGGCGCTGGCGTCCACGGCAGCCCGGATGTTCACGGTGAGGGTGCGGTCGGGGCGGATGAAGGCCAGGGCGGTCTGGGCGTCGGCCTCGTCCGCCTGTTCGCCGTACGGGAGGCGCACGGCGGTGAACGCGGCGTCGTGCCCCTCGGCGCGCAGGGTTTCGGCGGCGAGCTGGCACAGCCGCCCGGCGAGGGTGCTGTCCTGGCCGCCGCTGATGCCCAGCACGAACCCCCGCGCGGGCGTGGCCCGGAGGTAGGCGGCGAGGAACGTCACGCGGCGGTGGACTTCCCCTGCCGGCTCGATGTGCGGCTGCACGTGCAGGTCGGCGCGGATGCGCTCTTGCAGGGTGGGGCGCTCGGGCATGTGTGAAGTATGCCGGAAGGCCGCGGCGGAGTTCGCGGCGGGGTGCGGCCACTACACTTGCCCGGTGACGGCCCCTTCCCCTTCTTCCGCGCCGACGGCCCTGCCGGTGGACGCCGTGATCGACCGGCTGGGTCTGGGCGGCTTTCAGTGGCGGCTGTTGGCGATCTGCGGGCTGACCTGGGCGGCAGACGCGATGGAGGTCCTGCTGATGAGTTTCGCTCTGCCGGGGGTGAGCGCGGCGTTCGGTCTGACGCCGGGCTCGGTAGACACGAAACTGCTGCTCACGGCGACGTTCGCCGGCATGCTGGTGGGCGCGGTGGTGTGGGGCTGGCTGGCTGACCGGGTGGGGCGCCGCGCGGTGTTTCTCACGACCGTGACGCTGGGTGTGCTGTTCGGGCTGCTGGGGGCGGCCGCGCCGACGCTGGGGTGGCTGGTGACCGCGCGGTTCCTGACGGGCCTGGCGATCGGCGGGACACTGCCGGTGGACTACGCGATGATGGCGGAATTCATCCCGACCGCGTGGCGTGGGCGTTTCCTGGTGTACCTGGAAAGCTTCTGGGCGGTGGGCACGGTGCTGGTCGCGGCGCTGGCGTGGTGGGTGAGCACGGCCTTCGCGCCGGAGATCGGATGGCGGTACCTGCTGGCGTTCGCGGCGCTGCCCGGACTGATCGGACTGCTGGCGCGGCTGGGCATCCCGGATTCCCCGAGGTCGCTGCTGGCCCGGGGGGACACGTCGGGTGCGCGGGCGGCCCTGGCCCGGGTGGCGCAGGCCAACGGCGTGCCGCTGCCGGCCGAACCGCTGGCCGGGCCCGTGGCGGGTCCCGCGGTGAGCGCCGCCACACTGTTCCGGGGGGCGATGGGCCGCCGCACGGCGTGGCTGGGCGTGGTGTGGTTCACGCTGAGCCTGGGGTACTACGGCATCTTCACGTGGCTGCCCAGCGTGCTGCGGGCGCAGGGCCTGGACCTGGGCGAGGTGTACCGCACGACCCTGCTGCTGGCCCTGGCGCAGGTGCCCGGGTATCTGCTGGCGGCGTGGCTGGTCGAGCGGGTGGGACGCCGCGCGACCCTGGCGGGCTTCCTGCTGGTGGGTGCGGCCAGCGCGTACCTGTTCCTGCTGGCCGGCACGCCGGGCGCGGTGCTGGGCACCAGCATGCTGCTCTCGGCCGCGCTGCTGGGTGCCTGGGGGGCGCTGTACGCCTACACCCCGGAACTTTTCCCGACCGCCGTGCGCGCCACCGGCATGGGCGTCATGAGCAGCCTAGCGCGGGTGGCGAGCGTGGTGTCGCCCAGCGTGGGCGCGCTGCTGGTGACCGGGCAACTCGCGGTCGCCCTGACGGTGTTCGCAGCGTGTTTCGCGGTGGGGGCCGCCGCGGCCTGGGCGGTGGGCGTGGAAACGCGCGGGCGGCAGCTGCCCGGCGACGGGCCGGACGCCCGTCCGGAGGTGAACGCATGAATCTTCCCGTCACGGCCGAGGGCCAACCCGGCGCACTGTTCACGGACCTGTACCAGCTCACCATGATGCAGGGGTATTACCGGCACGGCCTGCACGAGCAGGATTCGACCTTCGACCTGTACTTCCGGCGCCTGCCGTTCGAGGGCGGGTACGCGGTCTGGGCGGGTCTGGAACCCATGCTGGACACCCTGAGCACCCTGCGGTTCAGCGAGGCCGATCTGGCATACCTGGAGACGCTGGGCGACTTCCGCGCGGACTTCCTGGCGGCCCTGCGGGACTGGCGCTTTACCGGGCAGGTGGACGCTTTCCCGGAGGGGAGCCTGGTGTTCCCGCACGAGCCTCTCCTGACGGTGAAGGCGCCGCTGTGGGAGGCGCAGCTGGTGGAGACCATGCTGCTGAACACCCTGAACTTCCAGACGCTGGTGGCCACCAAGGCCGCGCGCTGCGTGCTGGCGGCCCGCAACAGCCCGCACGGGGGAGAGGTCGTGGAGTTCGGTGCGCGTCGCGCCCAGGGACCGGACGGCGCCCTGAGTGCCACGCGGGCCGCCGTGGTGGGCGGCGTGACCGGCACCAGCAACGTGGAGGCCGCCCGGCGCTTTGGCCTGCCGGTGACCGGCACGCACGCGCACGCCTGGGTGGAGAGCTTCCCCACGGAACTGGACGCCTTCCGCGCGTACGCGGCCGTGTACCCGGACTTGACGACGCTGCTGCTGGACACCGTGGACACCCTGCGCAGCGGCCTGCCGAACGCCATCACGGTCGCGCGTGAACTGCGCGCCGCCGGGCATGAGCTGCGCGGCGTGCGCCTGGACAGCGGCGACCTCGCGTACCTGTCCCGGCACGCCCGCGCGGCACTGGACGCCGCCGGGTTCCCGGACGTGCGGATCGTGGCGAGCAACGACCTGTCCGAATCGGTGATCGCGGGCGTGATCGCCGAGGGCGGCCGGGTGGACGTGTACGGCGTGGGCACTCAGCTCGTCACCGCAGGCGGACCGGGCGGAGGGGCGCTGGGCGGCGTATACAAGCTCAGCAGCCTGAACGGCCGGCCCCGCATGAAGCTCACCGGGGACCCCGGCAAGGCCAGCGTGCCCGGCGAGAAACGCGTGTGGCGCGCCCACGACGGGCAGGGCCTGCTCGCCTGGGACGTGCTGACGCTGGGCGACCCGCCGCGGCCCGGGGACGCCGTGAGCGACCCAACCAATCCCCTGCGGGCCGCCCGCCTGCCCGCTGACCTGACCTGGACGGACGCCCGGCAGACCGTCCTGCGTGGCGGCCAGCGCACCCGCCCGGAGGAGCCTCTGAAGGCCGTGCAGACCCGGGCGCAGACGGACCTTGCGGCCCTGCCTCCGGAGACGCGGCGCCTGCTCAACCCGCACCGCCACCGCGTGAGCCTCGCGGCGGACGTGGCCGCGCTGCGGGACCGCGTGAGTGCCGAGTTGCGCGATCACGCCGGCCTGTGAGCCCCGCGCGCCCGCCGGGCGGGGCGGTGTTTGTCGGCCGGTTCCAGCCGCCGCACGACAGCCACCTGCACAGCATCCGGGTGGCGTTGGAGGCCGCGCCGCGGGTGCTGGTGCTGCTGGGCAGCGCGAACCTGGCCCGCAGCGTGAAGAACCCCTTCAGCGCGCCGGAAAGAGCCCGGATGCTCCGCGCCGCCCTGCGCGACGCCGGGGCAGAGGTCGATCGCGTGGCCTTCCGGCCGCTGCCGGACCGCTTCGACACCGCGCTGTGGGTGCAGGACGTGCAGGCGGCGGCCACCCGGCACTTCGGAGCGGGTGCGCCGGTCGCCCTGGTCGGCCACGAGAAGGACGCCAGCACCGCGTACCTGCAGTGGTTTCCGGACTGGGCGCGGGTGACCGTGCCGTTCACGCCCGGCCTGAACGCCACCGACCTGCGCGCCGCCCTGTTCACCGGGGGCGGCTGGCCGCCCGGGACCCCGCCGGCCGTGCAGGCGTGGCTGGAGGCGTTTCGCCGGACGCGCGTGGCCGCCCGGCTGGGCCGCGAGTGGCGGGCCGTGGAGGCCGCCCGCGCCGCCCTGCCTCCCGGCCTGCCGCTGCATGAGGAACGCTGGCTGCACGTGCAGGGCGATGCCGTGTGGCTGCGCGTCCGGCGGGACTCAATTGGGGACGGCCTCTGGGAGCTGCCCGGCCGCGCCCTGCCGCCCGGCGAGCAGCCCACGGTGTCCCCCCCTCACGTCTTCGCCCATCCTGCCCGTTCCCTGGTGGCTCCGGCGGCCGCGCACGTGCACCTGGGCCCGCCCCCGGACGACCTGCTGGCCCGCCTTGTGCCGCTCGGGGTGGCGCTGGCCCGGCCGCGGCGCTTCTTCGAGGATCACCACGTGATCCTCACGCGGCTGCTAGCCTTGCGCCGTGACTGAGTCCGCCCCCGCCCGCCCCCGCCTGCGCCTGCGCGTCACGGCCGCCGCCGAAGGCCACCTGCGCTCCGGGCACCCGTGGCTGTACGAATCGAGCGTCCGCGAACAGAACCGCGAGGGGGACGCCGGGGAACTCGCCGTGGTGTACGACCGCCGCGACCGCTTCCTGGCGATCGGCCTGTACGACCCGCACTCCCCGCTGCGGCTGAGGGTGCTGCACGCCGGGTCCCCCGCGACCCTGGACGACGCGTGGTGGGCCGGACGGCTGGGCGAGGCGCTCGGGCGCCGCGAGGCGCTGTTCGGTCCCCTCGGGGCGCCGGTGGACACGGACGGGTACCGCCTCGTGAACGGCGAGTCCGACGGCTGGCCCGGCCTGGTGCTGGACCGCTACGCCGGGGCACTGGTCCTGAAGCTGTATACCGCCGCGTGGTTCCCGCACCTGGAGCGGGTGCTGGCCCTGCTCGCGGACCGCGCGCCGGGCCTCGCGGTGGTGCTGCGCCTGAGCCGCAACATCCAGGAGCGGGCGCGCGCCCTGAACCTCCGCGACGGGCAGCTGCTCGCCGGGGAACTGCCTGCGAACCCCGTGCACTTCCAGGAGTCCGGCCTGACCTTCGAGGCGGACGTGCTGCGCGGCCAGAAGACCGGGTTCTTCCTCGACCAGCGGGAGAACCGCCGGCACGTGCAGGCCCTCGCGCGGGACCGCCGGGTGCTCAACGCGTTCTCGTTCAGCGGGGGCTTCAGCCTGTATGCCGCGCGGGGCGGGGCGCGGCACGTGACCAGCCTGGACATCAGCGCGCACGCCCTGCGCAGCGCCGAGGCGAACTACGCCCTGAACCCTGACCTGAAAGCCGTGCACGAGACGGTGCAGGCGGACGTGTTCGAGTGGCTGGGGCGCCCCGGGCGGAAGTTTGATCTGGTGATCCTGGACCCGCCCAGCCTGGCACGGCGGGAAACGGAGCGGGCCGGGGCCATCCGCGCGTACGGAAAGCTCGCGGCGGACGGCATCCGCGCACTTGAGCCCGGCGGAATTCTGGTGAGTGCGTCGTGCAGCGCGCACGTGAGCGCCGAGGAATTCTGGGGCGCGGTGCGGGAGGCCGCGGACCGCAGTGGCCGGCCGTGGCGGGAACTGCGCACCACCCGGCACGCCCCGGACCACCACGCCATCTTCCCGGAGGCCGAATACCTGAAATGCATTTATTTGCAGCTCGACTGAACGTTATCTAGGGGGCGCTGGGGGCGGCCTGGCCGTCAAGAGTCGCCCGTCCTGCCTGTCCGTGATTGTAAGAATCATGTGCATTTCTTCTGACTACGCTGAGCCATGTTCAAAACCCAGACCAAACGGGCGCTTGTCCTCAGCCTCCCCCTGATTCTCGGTTCCGCCTCCGCCGCCACCATCAAGATCGCCACCATCAGCCCCCTCTCCGGCGACCTCGCCCCCATCGGCACCGAAGTGCAGCGCGGCGCGGAACTCGCCATCCGCGAGCAGCAGAAGGCCTTCAAGGCCCTGGGACACGACCTGGTGCTCACCGCCGTGGACGACAAGGCCACCGCCAACAGCGCCGGCGCCCTCGTGAAGAACCTCATCGCGGATGCCCAGGTGCTGGGCGTGGTGGGCGCGCTGAACTCCAGCGTGACCAACGTGGTCGGCCAGACGCTCGCCGGCTCGAACCTCGCCGTGATCTCCCCGGCCAGCACCAACGACGGCCTGACCGGCAACGGCTGGAAGAACTTCAGCCGCGTGGTCGCGCCCGACAAGGCCCAGGCGGTCGCCGCCGCCGCCTATATGACCGAGAGCCTCAAGGTCAAGAAGGTGTACGTCCTGTCCGACAACACCGCCTACGGCAACGGCCTGACCCGCGCCCTGCTCGCCAGCCTGAAGTCCCGCCCGATCACGGTCGCCGGCTACCGCGGCGCCAGCAGCGACGAGCAGATCCAGGTGGCCGTGCGCGCCGTGGCCGCCGCGAACCCGGACCTCGTGTACTTCGGCGGCACCGACGACGTCGGCCCGAAGATCCTCAAGGCCATGCGCGCCGCCGGCGTGAAGGCCAAGTTCATGGGCGGTGACGGCCTGGATTCCCCCAGCTTCGTGAAACGCGCCGGCATCGACGCCTCCGGCGTGCTGTACAGCACCGGCTTCGGCCCGGTCACCGTGTTCAACGGCTCGCAGGACTTCGCCAACCGCTACCAGGCCGCGTTCAAGGCCGCGCCCAGCGGGGTGGCCGTGTACGCCCACGACGCCACGCAGACCCTGCTGGAAGCCATCCGCATGAGCCTGCCCAAGAACGGCAACCTGCCCAGCCGCGCCGCGGTGGCCGACAACGTCCGCAAGGTGAACTTCGACGCCTGCTTCGACTCCAGCAAGGGCACCTGCCCCAGCATCTCCGGCCCGATCAGCTTCGACTCGACCGGGGAACGCCAGCGCTCCCGCGTGCTGATCATGCGCTTCGACGAGGTCCTGCAGCCCAAGGTCGTGACCCTGCAGACCGTGAAGGCCGCCGACTTCTGAACCGCTGACCCCTGAACGCCTCAGGGCGCCCCACCTCCCGCCGAACTGCGGGGAAGGGGGCGCCCTGGGGCGTTTTTCTGTTCGCGCGGTTCAGGCGCCCGGTTGCTCTCCGGCCAGATGCAGCCAGGTGCTCAGCACGGAGTCCGGGTTCAGGCTCACGGAGTCGATGCCCTGGTCCATCAGCCACTGCGCCAGCGCCGGGTGGTCGCTGGGCCCCTGCCCGCAGATGCCGATGTACTTGCCCTTGGCCTTCGCGGCGCGGATCGCCATGCCCATCAGGGCCAGCACGGCCTCGTTCTGCTCGTCGAACATGTCGGCCACCAGCCCGCTGTCGCGGTCGAGCGCCAGGGTCAGCTGCGTGAGGTCGTTGCTGCCGATGGAGAACCCGTCGAACAGGTCCAGGAACTGGTCGGCCAGGATGGCGTTGCTGGGCACCTCGCACATCATGATGACCTTCAGGCCGTTCTCGCCCTGCACCAGCCCGTGCTCCCGCAGGATCTCCAGGATGCGGCGGCCCTCGTCCACGGTGCGCACGAACGGAATCATCAGCTGCACGTTCGTGAGCCCCATCTCGTCGCGCACCTCCTTCATGGCGGCGCACTCCAGCGCGAAGGCGTCGCGGAAGTCCTCGCTGCGGTAGCGGCTCGCGCCGCGGAACCCGATCATGGGGTTCTCCTCGGTCGGCTCGTAGGCCGGCCCGCCGATCAGGTGCGCGTACTCGTTGCTCTTGAAATCCGACAGGCGCACGATCACGGGCTTGGGCGCGAAGGCCGCCGCGATGCTCGCCACGCCCTCGGCCAGCTTCTCCCGGAAGAAGTCGCGGGGGCTGGCGTACCCGGCCGTCTTCTCCTCGATCTGGGCCTTGACCTCGGCGGGCACGTCCGGGTAGTCCAGCAGCGCGCGCGGGTGAATGCCGATCACGTTCGAGCAGATGAACTCCACCCGGGCCAGGCCCACGCCCTCGTTCGGCAGCGCGGCAAAGGAGAACGCGCGGTCCGGGGAGGCGACGTTCATCATGATCTTCATGCCCACGGGCGGCATGGCGTCCAGTTCCACCCGGGCCAGGTCGTAGTCGAGGCGCCCGGCATACACGTACCCGGTGTCGCCCTCGGCGCACGAGACCGTGACCTCCTGCCCGCTCTCCAGTTCCCGGGTGGCGTTGCCGGTGCCCACCACGGCCGGGATGCCCATCTCGCGGGCGATGATCGCCGCGTGGCAGGTGCGGCCGCCGCGGTTCGTGACGATGGCGCTGGCGCGTTTCATCACCGGTTCCCAGTCGGGGTCGGTCATGTCAGCGACCAGCACGTCACCGTCCTGCACGCTGCTCATCTGGGACAGGTCCTTCACGACGCGCACCACGCCCGCCCCGATGCGGTTGCCCACCGCGCGGCCCTCCACGAGCACCTCGCCCTGCCCGGTCAGCGTGAAGCGTTCCAGGGTGCGGCCGGCGCGGCTCTGCACGGTTTCCGGGCGGGCCTGCAGGATGTAGATCAGGCCGTCGCGGCCGTCCTTGCCCCACTCGATGTCCATGGGGCGGCCGTAGTGGTTCTCGATGGTCACGCACTGCCGCGCGAGTTCCGACAGGTCCTCGTCGTTCAGGCTGAACGCGGCGCGCTCGTCCTCGGCAACGTCCACGGTCTGCACGCCGCCCTCGGGCGCGTAGATCATCTTCTTCTGCTTGCTGCCGCGGGTGCGGCGCAGCACGGCCTTCTTGCCCTGAACCAGCGCGGGCTTGTACACGAAGAACTCGTCCGGGTTCACGGCGCCCTGCACGACCATCTCCCCCAGGCCGTAGCTGCTCGTGACGAACACGGCGTCCCGGAAGCCGCTCTCGGTGTCCAGCGTGAACGCCACGCCGCTCACGCCCAGGTCGGTGCGGACCATGCGCTGCACCCCGGCGGAGAGCGCCACCTCGCTGTGCGAGAAGCCCTGGTGCACGCGGTAACTGATGGCGCGGTCGTTGTACAGGCTGGCGAACACCAGGCGCACGTGCTTCAGCACCGCCTCGATGCCGCGCACGTTCAGGAACGTCTCCTGCTGCCCGGCGAAACTCGCTTCCGGCAGGTCCTCGGCGGTGGCACTGGACCGCACGGCCACGTCCGGCTCCACGCCGCCCTCGCTCATGGCGGCGTACGCCTCGCGGATCGCCTGCTCCAGCGGGGCGGGCAGCGCGGCTTCTTCTACCCAGCCGCGGATCTCGCGGCCCGCCTCGGTCAGGGCCTGCACGTCGCTGACGTCCAGGGCCGACAGGCGGTCCCCGATCTTCTGCTCGATCTGGTTTTCCTGCAGGAACAGGCGGAACGCGTCGGCGGTCGTGGCGAAGCCCCCGGGGACGCGCACGCCGGCGCCGGCGAGGCCCTGAATCATCTCGCCGATGCTGGCGTTCTTCCCGCCGACGATCTCCACGTCCGTCATCCTTAGTGTCTCGAACGCACGAATCATATCCATGTGTACTCTCCGTCGCCGAGAGGCTTTTCGCTCACCGGCAGGGGTGGTTTAGTGTTGACGGGCCGCTACTGCTCCCCGGAGTTTAACCGAGTGCACGCCGCCCGCCCCGCCCCCTTGTCTGTGCCCTCGGGACGTGCCGGGCCGTGGCCCGGCGTGCCACCCTGGGGCATGCCGCAGCCGCGCACCGTTCTGATCGTCTCCGACCACACCGGCCTCACCGCCGAGAACATCGCCCGCGCCCTGCTCACCCACTTCCCCGGGCAGACCTTCACGTACCTGCGCCGCCCCTTCACCTCCAGCCTGGACGCCGCCCGTGCCGTCGCCGAGGAGGTCCGAGGGCTGGCGGCGCAGGGCGAGCGGCCCGTGATCTTCACGACCATCACCGCCCCAGACGTTCTGCGCGCCCTGGACGACACGCCCGCCGAGATGTTCGACCTGCTCACCGAGAACGTCACCCGGCTCGGGGGACTGTTCGGCGAGCGGCCCCGGCTCGCCACCGGCGGCCACCACGACATGCAGGACACCGAGGCGTACCTCAGCCGCATGGAGGCCCTGGACTTCGCGCTCGCCACCGACGACGGCGTCGGCGACCGCCAGTACAACCTCTCCGACGTGATCCTGGTGGGCGTCTCCCGCGCCGGCAAGACGCCCACCAGCCTGTTCCTGGCGTTGCAGCACGGCATCCGCGCCAGCAACTACCCGCTCGCCGAGGACGACTTCGAACGCGACAGCCTGCCCGCGCCGCTCGCGCGGCATAAGGACAAGCTGTTCGGCCTGACCATCGACCCCCGGCGCCTGCACGCCATCCGCACGCAGCGGCGCCCGAACAGCCGCTACGCCAGCCTGGAACAGTGCGAGTACGAGGCCAAACGCGCCGAGCGGCTGTTCACCAGCCTGGGCATTCCCTGCAAGGAGACGACCTCCGCCAGCGTGGAGGAGATCGCCGCCGGCATCCTGCGGCACCTGCGGCGCGAACAGGGCCGCTGACGCTGGGCCGCGCCGGGTCATTCCTGGCGGCGGGCCCGGTAGCGGCGGATCAGGGCGTTCGTGCTGCTGTCGTGCGCGAGGTCAGGCGTGTCCAGGCCGAGTTCCTTCACGATCCGGCCCGCCAGCACCTTCCCGAGTTCCACCCCCCACTGGTCGAAGCTGTTCACGTCCCAGATCACGCCCTGCACGAACACCTTGTGCTCGTACAGCGCGATCAGCGCCCCCAGCGTGTGCGGCGTGAGCCGGTCGGCCAGCAGCGTGCTCGTCGGGCGGTTGCCCTCGAACACCCGGTGCGGCGCGAGCTCCTCCGCCACCCCCTCGGCACGCACCTCCTCCAGCGTCTTCCCGAAGGCCAGCGCCTCGGTCTGCGCGAACACGTTCGCCATCAGCAGGTCGTGGTGCGACCCGCCGCCCGGCAAGGGCAGCGGGTTCAGGGTCTGGCTGAACCCGATAAAATCGCACGGAATCAGCTTCGTGCCCTGGTGGATCAGCTGGTAGAAGGCGTGCTGCCCGTTCGTGCCCGGCTGTCCCCACACCACCGGGCCCGTCTGGTAATCCACCCGCCGGCCGGCCAGGGTCACGGACTTGCCGTTGCTCTCCATGTCCAGCTGCTGCAGGTACGCCGGGAAGTAGGCGAGGTACTGGTCGTACGGCAGCACCGCCTGCGTCTCCGCGCCGAAGAAGTTCCCGTACCACACGCCCAGCAGCGCCATCAGCACCGGCAGGTTCGCCTCCAGCGGCGCCGTGCGGAAGTGCTCGTCCATCTCGTGAAAGCCCGCCAGCAGGTCCTGGAAGTGCTCCGGGCCCACCGCCAGCGTCAGGCTCAGGCCGATGGCGCTGTCCAGGCTGTAACGGCCCCCCACCCAGTCCCAGAACCCGAACATGTTTGCCGGGTCGATGCCGAAGCCCTTCACCTCCGCGGCATTCGTGCTGACCGCCACGAAATGCCGCGCCACCGCCCGCTCGTCCCCCAGCGCCGCCAGCAGCCACGCGCGGGCGCTGCGGGCATTCGCCATGGTCTCCTGCGTGGTGAAGGTCTTGGAGCTCACGATGAACAGCGTCTCGGCCGGGTCCAGATCCCGGGTCTTCTCGGTCAGGTCGGTGCCGTCCACGTTCGACACGAACCGCACCGTCAGGTCCCGCTGCGCGTAATGCTTCAGCGCCTCGTAGGCCATCACCGGCCCCAGGTCCGACCCGCCAATCCCGATGTTCACCACGTTCCGGATGCGCTGCCCGGTGAAGCCCCGCCACTGCCCGGAGCGCACCTCACGGGCGAACGCGAACACCCGGTCCAGCACCCCGTGCACGTCCGGCACCACGTCCTGCCCGTCCACCCGGACCACCGCGCCCCTGGGCTGGCGCAGCGCCGTGTGCAGCACCGCGCGGCCTTCCGTCACGTTGATCCGCTCGCCGCGCAGCATCGCGTCCCGCCGCGCCTCCACGCCCCGCTCGCGGGCCAGGGCCAGCAGGCGCCGCAGCGTCTCGTCTGTCACGCGGTGCTTGCTGTAATCCAGGTACAGCCCCGCGCCCTGGGCAGTCAGCCGCGTGCCGCGCTCCGGGTCCTGTGCGAACAGGTCCCGCAGGTGCAGCTCACGAACGTCCTGATGGTGCGCCTCCAGCGCCTTCCACGCCGGGGAATCGGTCAGCCAGGCAGTCATTCCCCGAGCATACGCCCGGAAAAACGGCCGCCAGCGTGGACCTCAGGAAAACCCGAAGGCGGCGCCCCACCCACTCAGGCGGCGTCGCCCTCGCGGTCGAGCTTCGCGAAGATCATCCGGCCCACGTTCGTCTGCACGTTGTTCACCACCAGCACCCGCGCCAGCTTCCCGCGCAGCTTCAGGCCGTCCTCCACGACCACCATCGTGCCGTCCTCCATGTACCCCACGCCCTGCCCGGCCTGCTGGCCGTTCTTGGTGATCACCACCGTCAGCTGGTCCCCGGCCTGCACCTGGGGTTTCAGGGCCACGGCCGCCTCGTGAATGCTCAGGACCGTCAGGCCGTGCAGTTTGGCGATCTTCGTGAGGTTCCCGTCGTTCGTGACGAGCTTCCCGCCCGTCTCCCGGGCAAGGCGGATGAGCTTGTCGTCCACCGTGCTGAGGTTCGCGTCGTCCCAGTCCTCGACTCGCAGCTGCCGCACCTGCCGCAGGTCCTCCAGCACCGCCAGCCCCCGCTTCCCGCGGGTGCGTTTCTGCGCGTCCGGGTGATCGGCCAGCGTCTGCAACTCGCGCAGCACGAACCCCGGCACGACCAGCTCCCCGTCCAGGAACCCCGCCTGCACCAGCGGTACGATCCGCCCATCGATCACCACGTTGGAATCCAGAATCTTGCTGCCCGGCTTGCGGCGCACCTGCGGGAACGACAGAATGCCGAACGCGTCGGCGTGCTGCACCGCGAACCCCACGAAGAACACCGAGAGGATCAGCGTGGTGGTCAGGCTCATGACCCACGAGTAGAACGGCAGGCTGCGCATCAGGTTCCCGATCAGCACGCTCAGCAGCAGCGCCACGATCAGCCCGAAGGTCGCTGCCGCCACCGTCCGCGGCGAGAGGCGGTCATACCAGGTGTTGAAACGCGCCAGCCAGCCCGCCACCCACCGCTCCAGACGGTTCAGGCTCAGGACTGCGGTCAGGAGGCCCGCCAGCATCAGGCTCAGTGTGTTCACCAGGACCAGCGGCCCCGGAGCGGAGCCCAGCAGCAGGCCCGCGGCCAGCCAGCCCACCATCAGGCCCAGAAACAGGATGAACAGCCGTACCACCAGCATCCCCGCCAGTGTACCCGGTTCAGGATGTGAAGAACCCCACCGCGCGCACCCTGCGGCCGGGTCAGCTTCTCAACCGCCGTTCGGGGTGCGGGCGGGCACCCCCAGCTGCCACAGCGCTCCGTCCAGGGCGGCCGCCAGCTCGGTCAGGTCCCCGGTGTTCTCCAGCACGGCCGTCGCCCGGCGGCGCTTTTCCTCCGCGGGCAGCTGCGCCGCGTCCCGGGCCAGCACCTCCTCGCGGCTCAGGCCGCTGCGGGCCGTCACGCGCGCCACCCGCACGTCCAGCGGGGCGTCCACGACCAGCACGGCGTCCATGCCCCGCTCCAGCCCCCCCTCGAACAGCAGGGGAATGTCCTGCACCACCCACGCCTCCCCACGGGTGAACGCCTCGGCCTCCAGGGCCGTCATGCGCCGGCGGACCTCCGGGTGCACCACCGCGTTCAGCGCCGCCAGGGCCTCCGGGTTCCCGAACACCTGCCCGGCCAGCGCGGCCCGGTCCAGCACCCCTCCGGACACCGTGCCCGGGAACAGGGCCGCGAGGCGCGCGACCACGGCCGGGTCGCCCGTCACCTCCCGCGCGACCACATCCGCATCGAGCACCGTCAGGCACCGTTCACGCAGCAGGGCCGCCACGGTGCTCTTGCCCGCCCCGATGCTGCCCGTCAGGCCCAGCCGCCGGACCCGGCCGGTCACGTCAAGGGCCGCCTCGCCAGCCGGGGAAACGCTGCTCATGCCGTGACTGTACCAGCCGCCCGGTCAGTTCCGGGTCACGTGCCCGCCCGAAGCTGACCGGGCGGGGCCGCGCCCTGCCGCCCGTCCTGGAGAGGCTCCGGGCGCGTCGGGGGGGGCTCATGCAAAGAACATGTGCGGCGCGGCCCTGTTCCACTATCATGCGCCCAGACTGCTTCAGCCTGACCGGGGTGGGCCCACCTCCTGACGACGCGCCCGTGACCCACCGGGCAAGCCTGCCCCCCACCCCCGATCCACCTCACGGAGGTTCACGAGTGAAACCCAGCCTGCCATCCCTTGCCACCCTGCTGCTCACCGCCGCCCTGACCGGCGCCTCGGCGCAGACCGCGCCCACTACCCCCGCCGCGCCCGCCCAGACGGCCCCGGCCGCCCCGGCCAAACCCGTGCCCGCCGCCAGCTACGTGGCGCTGGGCGACATGTACTTCAACCAGGGCAAGTACGACATGGCGTACGTCGCCTACCGCGCCGCCGCGCAGCTGGAGGCGCAGAACCCCCGCGCGCTGCTCGGCCTGGGCCGCAGCCAGACGAAACTGCGCCTGTACGGCCCCGCCATCGAAACCCTGCGCCGCCTGATCAGCGTGGACGCCACCAGCATCAGCGGCTACATCGCCTTGTCGCAGGCGTACCAGCAGCAGTACGTGCAGACCTCCGACCTGGCCTCCGTCGCCCGGAACCTGGAACTGGCGCAGAACGTCCTGACGCAGGCGCAGACCGTCGCGCAGTCCCAGACCGGCACGGACCGCGACCTGAACCTCAGCAAGATCTGGAACGAACGCGGGTACGTCTACCGCCTCCAGGGCCAGATCACGCAGGCCATCGAGGCCTTCAGACAGGCGAACACCCTGAACCCCGACAACAGCGTCGTGCTGTACAACCTGGGCGACATGTACTACGTCAGCGGCGACCTGCCCCAGGCGCTGAACTACCTGCAGCAGGCCGTGATCGCCGACCCCACCGACCCCTACAACCGCGCGTACTACGGCAAGCTGCTGGCCCTCAGCGGCAACGTCACCGCCGCCCGGCCCGAAGCCGCGCAGGCCGCGAAACTCGCGCCCACCAACGCGTACGCCGTCGGGCAGTACGGCGTGGTCAGCTACCTCGCCAAGGACCCCGTCCAGGCCCGCACGCAGCTGAACGCCGCGCTGCGCCTCGACCCCCTGCGCTACCCGGAGTTCTACTACTACCTGGGCCGCCTGAACCTGGACGCCAACGACCTCAAGGCCGCCCGGGACGCCCTGACCCGCGCCGCCGCGCTGGGCAGCACCAACCCCGAGTACCTGTACTACCTGGGCCTGAGCTTCGAGCGCAGCAACACGGTCAGCCCCTCCGACCGCGTGAAAGCGCGCGAGAACTACGAACGCGCCCTGAAACTCAGCCCCAACTACAAGCTCGCGCAGGACGGCCTGAACCGCGTGAAGTAACCGGAAGGTCGGAAGGGACGCCCATTGATCGGGCGTCCCTTCTGTTTATGGGCTTACGTTCGCGCGGCCCGCTGCGCCTGCACCCAGGCCAGGAATGCTCTCTGGTCCAGGGTGTTCAGCACCTGCACTGGCGTCAGGCCCGCCTTGCGCGCCACGGCCACCCCGTAGCGCGCATCCCGCAGGCCGCTCAGCGTATGGGCGTCGGTGTTGATCGCGAAGGTCAGCCGGTCCCGCCAGCGCAGCGCGTCCCGCCAGTCCAGGTCCAGGCGGTAGGCGTTCGCGTTGATTTCCACCGCCGTGCCCCGCTCGGCGCACGCCTCCAGAACGGCGTCCACGTTCAGGGCGTAGGGCGGGCGGCGCAGCAGCAGCCGACCTGTCGGGTGACCCAGCACCGTGACCAGCGGGTGACTCGCGGCGCGGATCAGCCGCTCGGTCTGCCGGGCCTCGGGCAGCGTGAAGTGGCTGTGCACGCTGGCGACCACGTAATCGAGTTCGGCCAGCACGTCGTCCGGGTAGTCCAGGGTGCCGTCCTCCAGGATGTCCACCTCGGCGCCCGCCACGACCGGCACGCCGTCTGCCTGCAGGGCGCGGACCTCCTGAAGCTGCGCGCGCAGCCGCTCGATGCTCAGGCCGTTGGCGTAGTGCGCGGCGCGCGAGTGGTCCCCGGTGCCCAGGAAGGCGTGCCCCAGCGCCACGGCCGCCCGGGCCATGTCGGCGATGCTGGCCGTGCCGTCCGACCACACGGAGTGCGTGTGCAGCATGCCCTTCAGGTCCGCCACGGTCACCAGATCGGCCGGGGCGGGCAGCGACGTCCAGAGCCCGTCGTGTTCCGGGTCGCGGTACTCGGCCGGCCGGAAGGGGAGCCCGAGTTCACGGTAGACGCTCGCCTCGTCCGGAGTGTCCAGGCGGGCGCCCGCGCGGAACAGGCCCCGGCCGCTGAGGTCCAGGCCCTGCCCGGCCGCGTCCTGCCTCAGGGCGTCGCGGTAGGCAGTGCTGCCGCCCATCATCAGGTCCAGGGCCCCGCGCGCCTCAGGCGGCGCGAAGGCGACCTCCACGGGCACCCCCCCCAGCCGCCCGGCCACCACCGGTTTGCCCTCGACCGGGGCGGCGTCCTCCACCGTTGCCCCCAGGCGGGCCAGGACGGCCTCAGCCGATCCCGTCACGGTCACGCGGGCGGTCCGCACCGTGTCCAGGCCGCGCCGCACGTCCCCGGAGGGGAAGGGGGAGAGGTCGGCCAGGGCGGCCCGCAGGGTTTCCACAGCGTCCACACCGGCGCTCAGGTGTTGCCGGTCCTGGTTCGCCAGCACGAACTCCACCGCCTCCAGGAAAGATGCCGCGCTCTTCGCGCCGAAGCCTTTCAGGGCGGCCACGCGGCCGTCCAGGCAGGCTTCACGCAGCACCTCCGGGGAGTCGATGCCGGCGTCCCACAGCGCGCGGATCTTTTTCGGGCCGAGGCCCCGCACGCGGAACAGACCCAGCACGCCGGGCGGCACCTGAGCGGACGCCTCCTCCAGCGGCGGGAAGGCGCCCGACTCCACCAGCGTCAGCAGCTCGGAGGCGATGCCCTTCCCGACCTTCGGCACGCCCGCGAACGAGGAGGTGACCAGGGACTCCAGTTCCGCGTCCACGCTCTCCAGGCCGCGGGCGGCACTGCGGTACGCCTGAGCGCGGAAGGCGTCGGCGCCCAGCACGTCCAGGAGATCCGCGGTGAGTTTCAGGGTGCCCACCAGGGTCTTGCGGGTCATGGCGGCTTCAGCCATGACGCACCCGCCCCTGGTACGTCACCACGAGGCCGCCCACGTCCTGAATCTGCTTCAGCGCCTCACCGAACCGGAACCCCACCTCGGCGGGAGCGTGCGCGTCGCTGCCCAGCACGAAAGGAATGCCCCGCTCGGCGGCCAGACGCGTCAGGTCCGGGGCCGGGTAGGCCTCGGCCACCGGCTTGCGCCACCCGGCCGTGTTGAAATCCAGGCTGAGCCCGGCGTCGGCGATCACGTCCAGGGCGTGCAGGGCGTACACACCGTCCGGATCGCGGTGCCCGAACTTCTTCGGCAGGTCGAGGTGCCCGATGGAGTCGAACAGGCCGCTGCGGGCCGCGCCCTCCACCAGCGCGTAGTAGTCGCGGTACAGGTCCGGCAGGGCCCGCCAGTCGTACTCCGCCACGAACTCCGGGTTGTCGAAGCCCCAGGCCCCCAGGTAGTGCACGCTGCCGATCACGTAATCCCAGTCGTGCCGGGCCAGCAGGTCCGCGACGAACCGTTCTGTGCCGGGGTGGAAGTCGGCCTCCAGGCCCAGGCGCACGTCGAGCCGCCCGCGAAACGCCTCCTGCACCGCGCGGACCTCCTGCACGTATTCGTCCAGCTGATCGGGGCGCATGCGCCACGGCGCGTCGTACCAGGCAGGCATGGGGGCGTGGTCCGTGAAGCACACGCCGTCCAGTCCGGCGTCCAGGGCGGCCTGGGCGTACTCGCGCGGCGTGCCGGTCGCGTGGCCGCACAGCGGCGTGTGCATGTGCGAATCGAACAGGGGAGAGGCCATACCTCAGGCTAGCGTCCGGACAGGAGGGGCTTCCGCAGGGGCAGGGAGACCTGAAGTTCATTCACGGCGCGGCGGTGAGGTGGTCCTGGGTGCCTCATGACTCTGACCCGAGATGATCTCCAACGGTCACGTTTTCAGAGAGTGCGCAACCTGATTGCGTCAGCCCGGCGGTAGTCAACCCGGCTGAATCGAGCCTTGTTGAATGAGAGCCATACAGCCGATTCCGATCCGTAGGAGTGGTGTTCGGAATGGCCGAACGATAATTCCGGATGATTGCAAAATTGCGCGCCGCTGCC
>JAANMV010002219.1_pt1 | contig 19388 bp, 22 predicted proteins | sample 7279661 | NCBI WGS metagenome assembly JAANMV01 (sample SAMN14094540, study PRJNA606508) | bioreactor metagenome | isolation source: A lab-scale SPAN reactor treating ammonium-rich wastewater day 121 | place: Ireland: Galway | collected 2017-05-16 | reverse complement strand
AGCGTGTACGGGTATTCGGTGGCGGGGCCGGAGCGCGCCAGGGGCAGGGTAAGGATCAGGGTGCTCATGGACGGGTTTCGCGGGCCATTGTAGGGGGCGACTATGGCAATTGCGCTTAGGGCATGCCCACCGGCTGGGCGGCCCCGCGCTCGCGCCAGACGGTGAAGGCCTCCATGCCCTGGCGGCGCACCATGGAGCGCTCGTGCACTGCCATGTCGCCCAGGCGCAGGCGGCCGTACACCTCGAAATAGCTCGACCGCACGTCGTGCAGGTCGGCCGTCAGCGGCACCTGCGGGCCGAGCAGCTTCTGTGCATCGTCGAGCGAGCGCAGGGGCTGCAACTGCCGCACGCCCACAATCTTGTTGGCGCCCGCCATGTCCAGCCCCTCGATGGCGGCCAGCAGCACCTCGACCCCGGCGGTGTTGAGGTTGACCGGCTTGCGTTCGGGCAGCAGGGCCACATGGGGCGCCAGCACGGCCACCGTGCCCGGCTGCAACCCCAGCCAGGCGAGCTGGGCCACCGTGCGCGGCATGAGCGGCACCTGGGCGTTGCCTCCGGCGGGCTCCTGCGCCTGGCGCAGTCCCTGCACCAGCGTGGCCAGCTCCTGGGGCGGCAGGCCCAGCTGCGAGAACAGCCGTGCGAACTGCTCCTGCGCGGCTTCGACCACCGTGGTGCCGTTGACCAGGTTGGTCAGGTTCAGGCGCGACTGCAGGTCGATGATCTGGCCCGACAGGAAGGCATCCTGGATGTCGGAGCTGGCGTCGTCCTGCTGGGCCACATTGCGGTCGGCCGCCAGGAAGGTGGACAGGCGCGCTTCTTCGAGCGGCACGGCCCAGGGCTCGGACAGGTGGTCGGCGCCCCCGGCGCGCGCGTCCTCGATCAGGATCAGGCGCGACCAGTCGAGCGCGCCCGACAGAATCCAGGCCGACTGGATGCGGGCGCGCTCGGCGGTTTCCACCTCGATGGCGCGCCACTGCTGCCACATTGCCGCGGCGGCGAAGGTGGCCACCAGGGTCACCGTCAGCATGGCCGCCAGCAGTGCCGCGCCGCGTTCGCGCGCCGACCCTGGCCGAATCATGTCTTGCCTCCGCCCTTGAGCGGGTTGACCCAGTCGCGCGTGATCTGGCCTGCCAGGCCCTGGCCCGGGGGCAGGTCGAGCTGCAGGCGCACGCCGTCGGGAATCAGGACGCTGGTGGTGGCCGCATCGCCCGGGGGCGGCCCGCTGCTCGACATCGGGTTGCTCCAGGCGTTGTCGCGGTAAAAGTAGATGTTCCAGCCGCCGAGCGGCAGCAGCGCCACTTCGGTGCGCCGCTCGGCATCGCCGGGGTTGCGTGCCCACAGGGCCGCCTGCTGCCAGGCCTGCTGCCACTGCGCGCGCGTGCGCAAGGGGGGCGACTGCCAGCGCAGCCATTGGTCCTGCCCCTCGACATTGCGGCGCGCCCAGGCCACGACCAGGGCGCCCTCCATGCCGTTGGCCGGGCCTCGGCGCGTCATGCGCAGCACCTGGCCGTCCCAGTCGATGGGGGTGGTGTGGGGCAGCGGCAGCAGCGCGTCCAGGTCGGTTCCCCACTGCCCCAGGGCGGCCTGCAGCACCAGCAACTGGTCGGCGCGCTGGCGCGTCTGCTCCTGCGCGCGCACCATGCCGTCGAGCCCGCGCCAGCTCAGCAGTGCCATCAACCCCATCACGGCAATGGCCACCATCAGCTCGATGAGCGTGAATCCGCGCGCTTTCAACATGTCAGCCATCCATTCCGCGTATGGAACACCCGCAACGCACAGCGTTGCGAGAGCGGGGGGAAGGCCCGCAGGGCCGCAGGGGGGTGTATCACTTCAGCGCCGCCCGACGATGGTGGACAGACGCAGCACCGGCAGGGTGCCGTCAAGCACCTGCGCGTCCACGCGCCGGAAGCTCGGGTTGGGCGTGGGGCGCACGATGACGCTCACGTCAAAACGGCGCCCCGCCTGCTCGCAAGGCTGGGTGCTGTCGCCAATGTCGGGCATCTGGCGCGACAGGCGGGTCTTGATCAACTCGTTCTCGGCGCAGAGGTGGGCCAGCAGCACGTCGGATTGGCGCTGTGCGTTGTGGGTGAGCGCGCTCGTGGCCTGCAGCCCCGCCATGAGCGCAATCGCCACGATGCCCAGCGCCACCAGCACCTCCACCAGCGTGAAGCCACCCTGGACTGCGCGCAGCGGGAGGCGGTTCATGGCGAGGCCTCCACGGCAAACGGGCGCAGCCCGTCGGTGGCCACGCGCAGAGCGCGCTCCGGGTGGTCTGCATGGGCCAGCAGCACCTGCTGCGGTCCTATCAGCGGTTCCGGGCCCAGCACAAGGGCGGATGGCCCGCGCACCTGCGTGCCGGCGTTCAGCCATTGCGTGGGAAGCTGGCCCTCCGGCAGGCCGTCGAAGCGAAAGCCCCCCGCCACCGCCTGCCAGCGCACCGGCAGACCGCTGGCGCGCGACTGGGCCCGGCCCGCTTCCAGCAGTGCGGCCAGCCGCTGGGCCTCACGCTCCAGCAGTGTCTGCCCGCTGTCGCGCAAGGCCAGCCCCACGCCGGCCGTGGCCAGCGCCATGATGGCAACGACCACGAGCAATTCCAGCAGGGTGAAGCCACGCGCGCGGTGGCGCGGCGTGGTCACTGCCAGCTGCCGATATCGGCGTCCTTGCCTTCGCCCCCCGACTGGCCATCGGCACCGAACGACATCACGTCGATCTCGCCCTTCACGCCGGGGCTGAGGTACTGATAAGGACGGCCCCAGGGGTCGTTGGGCAGCTTTTCGAGATAGGGTTTCCAGTTCAGCGGCTGCGGGCCGGTGGTGGGCTTGGCAATCAGCGCCTGCAGGCCTTGCTCGGACGTGGGGAAGCGCTGGTTGTCCAGCCGGTAGAGCTTGAGCGCCTGCATGAGGTTGGTGACATCGGTGCGCGCTGCCGTGGTGCGCGCGTCATCGGCGCGGTCCAGCACATTGGGCACGATCAGCGCGGCCAGCACGCCGATGATGACCAGCACCACCATCAGCTCGATGAGGGTGAAGCCCTTGGCAAGGTGTCGGCGCGTGGAGCGTGCGAGGGACAGGGGGTAATTCATGGTGGCTGGCATTCGGTTGGGAGCGTCGGGGGCATCCCGCGCATCGCGTGAATGATAATCGTGCGATGGTGACGAATTCACACAGCATCTGGGGCGTGCGCCTCACGACCCTGCTTATCTGGGCCCTGGCAGCAGCCAGCGCTGCGTATTGGGGGCTGAGATTGTCGGTCCCCTCCGCAGGGCTGGCGGTGCCTGCCATGGCGCCCACGCCCCCCGCGCCCGATGCACAGGCCCTGGCGCGTCTGCTGGGCGCGGTGTCGGCGCAGGCACCCGTGGTGGCCTCGGCATCGAGCCGGTTCGCACTGGTGGGCGTGCTGGCCGGCCGCGAGAGTGGTGGTGGCGCGGCGCTGATTGCCGTGGACGGCAAGCCTGCACGGCCGTACCGTGTGGGTGCCACCCTGGAAGGCGGGCTGGTATTGCAGTCGCTGGGGCCCCGCCAGGCCCGCCTGGGGGCTGGGGTGGATGGTCCTGCGGCGCTGACGCTGGAGATGCCGCAGCGCAAGTGAGCAGGCGAGGCAGGGCTTCCTGGCGGCGTCACCCGTTGTTATTGTTATTGTTGTTATTGTTATTGTTATTGTTGTTGCTACGGCTCTTGTCCCGTTCCTTGGCGGGGAGTTGACCCGGCAGCGTGAGAAACAACCCCGCCGTCCCCAGCATCACCAGTTGCGCATTGCGGCTGTAGGCGGCGCCGTCAATGGCCGATAGCTTGGCGCTGTTGCACCACAAGGTCTGGATCTGGCGCGCCTGCGGCACGTCGAAGCTCTGCACCATCTTCCCCCCCGCGTGGCAGCTGATGCGGCCTTCCTGATAGATCAGGTGGTCGTGCTTGCCGCGCGCGCCATCGGCCAGCCAGCGCACCAGGGGTTCTTCGATCTGCGTGCGCGCAGGGCTGTCCTCCAGCCGCAGGGCGTTCAGAAAGCATTCCACGGTGTAGGCGGTGCGCTGCAGGTCGTTGGTGCTCATGGCAGGGAGTGAAATTCGAAGTTCTGGAACGGCAGATTGGCCGTCTGCACATGGTAGAAGGCGTTGGCCTTCTGCTTCTGGTAGTGGTACTCGCGCAGGAAGAAGGTGGTCACGAACAGGTTGTTGAGCACGCCGCGCTGGTAGTGCGCGCGGTGCAATTCGATGAGGCCCGACAGGTCGACCTGCGCGAAGTCGTTACCGAGCAGGGCGCTGGGCTCCAGGAAGTGGGCGTAGAGCTGGTAGGTGAATACATGGGCCTGCTTGGTGCGCTGTTCGTCGCCATAGACCACGGGCGTGTCGCGCAACATCTGCAGGTAGACGGTGTTGCGCACGGGCTCGGGGCAGTGGTGCGCCAGCAGGTCGCGGCGCAGGTGCAGCAGCACGCGGTCGCCAGGCACCAGGGTGTGCACGCTGCGCTGGGTTTTGAGCAACTGCGATTCCAGCGCGATGGCCTCGCCATTGAGTTCAAGCACGAAGGCACCGCCATCGAACAGCCCCTGTAGCACCGGGTCGGCCTCAATGAGCGCGGGCAGGGTGTTCTTTTCCTCGCCCAGGTCGCTGGGCAACACCAGGCGGCGCGCGGCGGGGCGGGCCGGCGGCCGGGCGAAGGCCAGCCCGGGGTGCGTGGCGAGCTGGTACTGCTGCGCGTAGTCGTGCTGCACGTCGGGTGCGTCGGCGGGGTAGGTCAGCGGGTGGTCGGCGTAGATGCGCTTTTGCAGGCCGCAGGTGTAAGAGCGCCCACTCTGGTTCTGGTGCTTCACCACCGGGCAGCCGGTGTGGCAGGTGGAGAGGTGGCCGCAGCCCTGGCAGGCGCTGTCGAAACCGTGCGCCTGGTGGATTTGCCGGATCTGGCGCGCGCCGTTGTCCAGGATGTCGAGGATGGGCTGCTCGAACACGTTGCCGTAGCGGAATTCCGGTATCCCCTGGCCGCGCACGCAGGAATACACCGATCCGTCGCTCTGCAGCAGGTAGAAGCGCTCGCCGCAGTTGGAAGCGTTGGTGCAGTAGCCGGGCGTGAACTCGTCGAACCAGTGGCGGCGCAGGCCCTCTTCGAGCTCGGTGCCCATGAAGGCCGCGTGCAGCGTGTCGTAGAGCCGCTGCTGTTGCTCGGGCGTGGCCGGGGTGAGTACGGCCTCGCCCTTGGCGGCGCGATTGAGCTCGGAGCCGAAGGCGAACATCAGGTTGAACTGGTTCATGTCGAAGCCCAGCTCGCGGTGGATGAACCAGATGTCGTCCACCAGTGCCTGCATGTCCTGCAAATGTTCGCTGCTGAGGGTGGCCGAGATCTTCTTGGCATGCGGGTAGCGCGCCAGCAGGCGGATGTTCTCCAGCGTGCGCGGCAGCCAGCCGGTGCCGCCGCGCGTGGTGCGGTGGCGCTCGTGCAGGGCCAGCGGCAGGTCGATGCTGGCGCTGATGGAGACCTTGTGGCGCTCGAACAGCTCGATGAGCGGCGCGAAGCGGAACAGGTTGGTCTTGATGTGCGGCGCCGACTTGCGGTGGCCCAGGGCATTGAGCGCGTCGAAATGCTCGCGGTAGTGTGCGCGCACCATGCCGAACAGGGCATCGAGCACATCCGGTGGTAGCGTGGTCACCTCGCCACCGTGCAGTGAGACGTTGAAGGCCAGCACGCCAGCGTCGCGCAGCGCATCGAGCGTGTGGCGCAGCGTGTGCACGGCGCGTTCGGCATCGCGCTTGAGCGCGGCCTCGCTGGTCTGCTTGCCCAGGTAGCAGTAGCTGCAGCTCAGGTTGCAGCACAGCGTGGGCACGTAGAGCAGGTGGATCGCGCGCCCGGAAGCCGGTGCCAAGGGGTTGGTGGCGTCCATGCTCAGACGTCCTCCAGCGGCGTTCCGGGCGCCGCTTGGAGCACCCGTTCGATGATGCGGGCCGACACCTTCTCGAACTTGGTTGCCTTGTTCCTGGTGATCTTGTCAGGCTTGCGTGCGTTGGTCGGGAACTTGTCGCGCTCAAGCCGCAGCACCGGGCCATCGGCGCCAAAGAGTTCCAGCGTGCCGCTCGAGCGTGAGAGCACCAAGCGCCGCACGTTACCGTAGTAGACGATGCTGTCGCCGCACAGCAGGTAGCGCGGTCCGAGTTGCAGGTAGCGGCCCGCGGTCAAGCGCGCCAGCAGCGGCAGCACCCACAGCAGCGCGCCCGCTGGAAACGCCAGCACCGTGGCCAGCAGCGCCATGGTGGCACTGGCATAGGTGAAGCGGCGGCGCGCCGGGCTGGTCAGCGGGCGCCCGCCGTGCGGGTACTTGAAGAGCGCGAATGTGGGGGCGGCCATGGTGCGAGTGGGGTGGAGGGCGGTGGATGCGGTTAGTAACTCCGCCCGCCCTTGTACATCGCATGCTGGCGCCGTTGCAAGGTGGTGACTTCGCCCAGGCGCGCCATGGCTGCGCCGGCGTGTGCGTGCGTGATGGCCAGGCCCAGCGCGTCGGCGGCGTCCTGGCCGGGCAGGCCGGGCAGGCCGAGCAGGCGGCGCACCATCTCTTGCACCTGGCTCTTGGCGGCGCGGCCGTGGCCGACCACGGCTTTTTTCATCTGCAGTGCGGTGTATTCGGCCACGGGCAGGTCGCGCGCCACCAGCGCCGTGATGCAGGCGCCGCGCGCCTGGCCCAGCAGCAGCGTGGACTGCGGGTTGACGTTGACGAAGACGATCTCCACCGTGGCCACGTCGGGCTGGTAGCGCGCCGCCACCTCGCCAATGCCGTCGAACAGCACCTTCAGGCGACCGGGCAGGTCGCCCAGCGCCATCTTGTGGGTGCGGATGGTGCCGCTGGCCACATAGCGCAGTTGGTGGCCTTCCACGTCGAGCACGCCAAAGCCGGTGGTCTGCAGGCCGGGGTCGATGCCAAGGATTCTCATATGCTATTGAATTGATAGCTACTGGCGCTTGATGGTAAAGAGCCAGAGGCCTTTTTTGCTCATAAACCGAAATACCAGCGCACCGAATGAAAGAACACTGGTGCGGCGAAGCACAGCGCGTCCACCCGGTCGAGCAGGCCGCCCGCGCCGGTAACCGACTGGCCCTGCATGCCCCAGCTGGTGATGCCCCGGTCGCGCTTGAGCGCCTTCATCACCAAGTGCCCCAGGCTCCCCGCCACGCAGGCCAGCAGGGCCATGCCCAGCGCCTGCCCGGGCTTGAAGGGCGTGATGAACGACAGCACCCCGCCCACCAGTCCGCCCACGGCCACGCCGGCCAGCCAGCTCGCCCACTGGAAGCTCTGGCTCACCTGCGGAGCCACCGGCAGGTGTGGGAAGCGCCGCCCCAGCAGGTGTTGCACCACCATGCAGGTCTGCACCACGAGCACCAGGTAGAACACCAGAAAGGCGCCCCGGCCCGGCTCCTGCCCGGGAAAATCGAGCAGCAGCAGCGCCGGCACATGGCTCATGCCGTACACGCAGACCATGATGCCCCATTGCAGCTTGGCGCTGCGCTCCAGGAAGCGCTGCGGGTCGTTGGCCAGCGCGCTCACCACGGGCAGCGCCAGGAACACATAGACCGGGATGAACACTGTGAACAGGTCGAAATGCCGCGTGCCCACCAGCACGAACTGCAGCGGCAGCACCACGAAGAAGGCCAGCACCAGACTGCGGTGGTCGCCGCGCCGTGTGGGCGAGAGCGTGATGAACTCGCGCAGCGCAAAGAAGGCCACCAGAGCAAACAGCACCGTGGCCGCCGTGTCGCCCAGCGCCCAGCCCACCCAGAACACCGTGGCCATGGCCCAGGAGGTCTGCAACAGGCCGCGAAAGCGCCGCGCGGCGGCCTTGCGCGTGGCGGCGGCGTCCGCGTCGCCATCGGGCACCTCGCGCAGGTTGCGCAGAAAGGCCCAGAGCGTCACCAGTGACAGCACGCCGAACACGACGAGGAACAGCGCCCCGATCTGCTGCGTGGTGGTGAGGCTGCGCAGGAAGGTATTCATTCACACCTCCCGCAGTGCCATGACGGCGCGCCGCGCGCGGTCCAGGAAGGGGCGGCGCTCTTCGCCCGGCGCCAGTTCGATGGGCGCCCCAAACGTCACAGAGCACAGGATGGGCACGGGCACCACCTCGCCCTTGGGGATGACGCGCTGCACGTTGTTGATCCAGGCGGGCACCAGCACCACCTGCGGAAACATCTGTGCCAGCCGGAACAGGCCCGACTTGAAGGGTTGCGGGTCGTCGCCATGGCCGCGCGTGCCCTCGGGGAAGAGGATGATCGAGTCCCCACTTTCGAGCGCGCGCACCAGCGGCGCCAGCGGGTCGCCCTCGGGCAGCGCGGCGCGCAGGGCCTCGGGGTTGGGCGGGACGGGGGGCGCGGTGGCCGGTTCAGGGCCGCCGGGCGGGGCACCGGAAGATTCCGCAGCCGGGCTGGCGGGTGCGTCGGCCGGGGCTGCGGGCGGCGTGGCCTGGCGCTCCACGTAGATGGCGTTGAACACGGCCGTGGTGATCCACTGCCGGAAAGGCGTCTTCGTCCAGTAGTCGCGCGCGGCAATGGGCCGGGTGATGCTGCGCAGCTCCTCGGGCAGCGCGGCCCAGATCATCACCAGGTCGGCATGGCTCTGGTGGTTGGCGAAATAAATGCGCTGCTCCGCCTTGGGCGGGCAGCCGTACCAGCGCGCCTGCGAGCCGGTGAGCAAGCGCACCAGACCCAGCAGGAAAAACCCCATCAACTTGGCAAGCATGGGGCGATGATACGGGGAGGCATGGTGCGTGGCCCATTGCCGGGCGCATCGCGCGCTCAGAAGGTGTGAATGAATCTCTCGTCCCCAAGCAGGCCGCCAAAACGCGGCCGATCTAGGTGTGAGGGTTCAATAGGTTGTTGCGGGTGTTCATCCGGAAAGGGGCTGAGAGGCTGGAAATCGCCAAACCCCCAGTCGACTCAAACTTCCCAACCGGATGAACAGCCGTAAGAATGCCCGATTCGCCTAGTTGCGCCGCCTGGAGATGATGATTGATGGCAGCATTGTCCGAGGGCACGGGGCTGTCGCTGTGTGCTGATGGGCGCGGGTTCGGGCCACCATGGGGCAGCTATAGTGCAATCTCCTGTTGAGCCGGGGCGCAGGCCCCACCTACCATTCACCCGACAAGAACAATGCGCTTGCTGCTGCTTGAGGACGATCGCACACTGGGAGAAGGTCTGCGCGATTTTTTGCGCAGCGACGGACATCTGGTGGACTGGTGCACCACCCTGGCACAGGCCAGGGTGCTGGTGACAGAACCCTATGACGCCTGGCTGCTCGACTGGAATCTGCCGGATGGATCGGGCGTGGAGTGGCTGCGCTCGTTGCGGGCGCAAGGGAACAAGCTGCCCGCCTTGCTGCTGACGGCGCGGGATCTGCTGGGGGATCGCATCCAGGGCCTGGACGGCGGAGCTGATGACTTTCTGGTCAAGCCGTTCGCTCCGGAGGAACTCTGTGCCCGCTTGCGCGCCATTTCGCGTCGCGTCACGGGCACGGCCCAGCGCAAGTCCTATGGTCCGGTCGAGGTGGACATCGCCTCCAAGGCCGTCTGGTTGTACGGGCGGGCGGTGGAACTCACGGCCCGTGAATGGGCGATTCTCGAAGCACTGGTGCTGCGAACGGGGCGCCTCATTCCCAAGAGCGACTTGGAAGCGTTGGTGTGCGGCTTCGATACGGAGCTTTCCAGTAACGCCATCGAAGTCCATGTGTTCAAGCTGCGCAGCAAGCTGGGCAAGGCTTTCATCGAAAACGTGCGCGGCATGGGATACCGCCTTCCCGCACCTTGAAGACGCATCAATCTGTGCCAAACCCGCGCCTGCCATCGATACGCCAGCGAGTCACCCGCAGCTTGCTGGGCATCTCCCTCCTGTGGTGCGCGCTGATCGCCGGCGTGGTCTGGTACGTGGTTCGGCACGAGGTGGATGAGGTGATGGACCATGGGTTGCGCGAGTCGGCCGAGATTTTCCGCAGCCTGCTCTCCACGTTGCCCCCCGGCCGTCAGGGCGGGGATGCCCTACCAAGCGAAACCGAGGAAGAGCTGCGCCTGGTGTGGCAGGTGATCGACAGTGGCAGTGGTGAGGTCGTGCTCCGGTCGCGCAAAGCGCCGGATCTGGCCTTGCGGGCGCGGCTGTTGCCCGAGATATCCGGCACCCCTGATGGGCAGTGGCGTGTCATCACCCTCGGGTTCAGGCAGGATCCTTCCCGTTTTTTGCTGGTGGCACAAGGCGAGGCAGAGCGTGGCGATGCACGCGATGAAGTGGTGCTGTACACCCTGATCAACGCTTTATGGGCCAGCTTGCTGGCCACAGTGTTGTTGAGCGTGCTTCTGCGCCGCGAACTGCTGCCACTGGAAGCGCTCTCCCATGCCGTGCAACGCTACGACCCTCTGGTACCGGGGACTGCGCCCACGGGGACTGCGCGGGCCGAGTTGGAGCCCATCGAGCGCTCCGTGAGGGAGCTTGGCCAGCGGCTGGCGCAGCGTGTCATCACCGAGCGTGCCTTCACGGCCCATGCTGCGCATGCGCTGCGGACGCCGCTCGCTGGCATCGATGCCCAACTGGCTATGGCGCTCAGAGAGGCGCCGGAGGTACTGCGCCCCCGGCTGGAGCGGACCCGGCAGGCCGCGACGCGGCTGAGCCATGTGATGCAGGCGCTACTGGGCATGTTCCGAAGCGGTGTGGAGCCGCAGCGGCGCGTCTTCCTCCTGGCAGAAATCCTGGCGCCGCTGTCGTTTGGCGAATTGCAGCTGACCTTGAGCGACGACGGCCCACTACATGCCGACCCGGACCTGTTGGCGGCGGTGCTGATGAACCTACTGGACAACGCGCAGCGACACCAGGCGCGCAGCGTGCGCCTGGTGGTTGAGCATGCGCAGGGCTGGACGCGGCTGCGACTGGAAGACGATGGCGCAGGGTGCACGCAGGAGCAACGCGAGACCCTGCGGCAGGCGCTGGAGCGCCAGGACTACAGCTCCGACACGGGGCTCAAGGGGCTGGGCCTGATCCTGGCGGACCTTGTCATGCGCGCCCATGGCGGGCGCCTGCAATTGCCCGCGGCGGCGCAGGGCTTTGCGGTCGAACTGGCCTGGCCTGACCAAGGCATGTCCGCGTCTGCCCATTGACCCGAATGCGCTTGGCCCCCGCCTGGGCACGGGGCCGAGCGCATCTGGCATCTGTTCAGGCAGTGGTGTCACTCATCAGGGTGTTGAACCATGTGTCCATCTGCCGGAAGTTTTCGCTCGTGATGGCGTCGGACTCGGTGGCCGTGGCCGGAATGCCGTTGACCATGGTCTGGCCGCCGTTGGACGCGATCTTCATCTTGCGGTCGGTGGCGTCGTACTGGTAGACGGCGGTGAGCCACGAGGCCGTGTTCGCCGTGATCGGGGAGTAGCAGGCCGAGTTGGCCACCGGCTGGGAATCGGGCTGGCCGCCGGATAGCAGGCGGATGATGGCATCGGCGCAGATCTTCGCCTCCTGGTTGGCCACATGGCCAGCCTTTGGCAGGCCGCAGCTGGCGGCGTCTCCGATCACATGGATGCCACTGGCCCCGGGCGCCGTGGATTCGTAACTCAGGGCGTTGACGGTGGCCCAGCGGCCGTCGGCGCTGTTGTTCAAGCCGGCCTGTGCCATCCAGCCCCCCGCGGTGCTGCCGCTGGCACGGTGTGGGGCAATGGGGTTGACCACCTGCGCTGGCACCGTTCTGGTGCCGGCCACAGGGTCGACGTAGCTGACCATACGGGTCGCGGCATGTACCGTGATGTTGCTCACGCCGGGCACATACCGGATGAGGCCGCCGTGGATCTGGGTGAAGGCCAGTTCGAAGGTGTGCCGCTCGGCCTGGATCGACGGGTTCTCGTCCAGCACGATCACCTTGCAGTCGGCACCTTTGCTGCGCTGGAGGTAGTCGGCCACGATGCAGGCCCGCTCGTAGGGGCCGGGTGGGCAGCGGTAGGGAGCCTTGGGGATGGTCATGACGAACACGTCGCCGTTGCGCATGGCCGACAGCTGCTGGGCCAGCAGCGTGGTCTGCGGGCCGGCACGCCAGGCGTGCGGCGTGCGGCTGTCGTAGTCGGCCTGCGTCAAGCCATAGGCATCGTCGAAGCTGATGCCTGGTGCCAGCACCAGGCGGTCATAGCCGAGCACGGAATTGTCTGACAGCGTGACCGTGCGTGCGTCTGGATGTACCGCCAGCAGACTGGCTGTCTTGCGCACCACGCCGTATTGTGTGCTCAGGGCATCCCGTGTGAACTGGAGCGAAGGGATGCTGCGGCTGCCGTTGAGCACCAGATTGCTCATGATGCTGGAGGTGTAGACCGTATCGGGCTCGACCAGGATCACCTCCAGGCCGCTGCCGCCCCACAGGCGCAGGTATTTCGCGGCGGACATGCCGGCCATGCCGCCTCCGACCACCACCACGCGCTTGCCGTTCAGGCCGGTGGGGGCCAACTCCGGGGGGGCGCTGTTGTCCGTGGGCTGCGCCCCGCTGCCGTCCTCGTCGGCCCAGCCGGAAAGGGGCAGGAGGCTGGCGCTCAGGCCGCCTGCTGCCAGGCCGAGAAGATGGCGCCGGGACAGTGCTGCGTTGACTGTTCTGGATTTCATGAGATTCTCCTGGGATTACTGTTGCAGGTAGGCAATGATCTTTTCCAGCTGCGCGGGCGTGTAGCCTTGGGCGTGCGCGGCCATGATGTCGCTGCGGGCGGGCTTGTTCATGTACTCCCGCACTTCCTTGGCCTCGCTGCCGCGGATGTTTTCAAAACCGCCCGTGCCCAGGGTCCCGTGGCACTGGAAGCAGTTGGAGGCCAGCAGGCGGCCCTCGGTGTTCACGGGCTGTGGCGTGGTGCCGGCTCCACTGCCCAGCGATGCGTGCTCCGTGCCCGGATTCTGGCTCTCGGTGCTGGTGCTGGCCCCGCCACCGCATCCTGCGAGCTGCGTGGCAAATAGCAACGTGGCAACCAGCAGCCCGCCTGTGCCGCGCATCTTTCCGGGTCGAGAATTCGACATGACTCCTCCGATGGATTCAACCTTGTTGATGAGGAGGTCAGCTTAGGAGCGCTGGCTTTACGTGAGATTAAGGAAGTGCTGAATCGATCACCACGATGGTTGTTGCCATGACCGGGCGTTTGCAACGCGGCGGGGCCACCGAGCCGGGGTGTGCTTTGATGCAAGGAGAGGGTTTGGTGGGGTCGTTCACACCTTCTCAACCCTTGCACAGCCGTTCTTGCAGGAACTCGATGAAGCGCTGGATGTTCGCCGACAACAGGCGCTCAAAACCGGCACGGCGCTGAACGAGGCCGATCGCAAGACTTTCTTTTGCGGCACGGCGCAAGGCTATATCGACTACCCGGCACTGGCCCTCTGCTGAAGGCCCCGTTTATTGGTCTCGGCCCCCGTTGGCGCCATTCATCGACGGTTGTGCGGGGCGAGTGTGGCGAGCAGACCCCGGCAGGCGTCCTCCACGATGTCCAGCACCTGCTCGAAGCCTGCTGCGCCGCCGTAGTAGGGATCGGGCACCTCGTGGGACTGCAGGGTGGTGCAGAAATCCGTGAGGCGCAGCAGGCGGTGGTGCTGTCCGGGCGGGCACAGGGGACGGGCGTGGGATTCGTTGGCCTCGTCCATCACTAGCACCAGGTCGAATTCCTCGAAGTCGCGGGACACGAGGCGGCGTGCGCGCTGGGCCGACAGGTCGTAGCCGCGCCGCGCGGCGTGCTGCTGGGCGCGCCCGTCGGGCGGCTCGCCCATGTGGTAGCCGTGGGTGCCGGCCGAATCGACCGTGATGTGCTGCGCCAGACCCGCGTCGGCCACCCTTTTCTCCAGCACGCCATGGGCGGTGGGGCTGCGGCAGATGTTGCCCATACAGACCATGAGGATGCGCATGGGAGGTGTGTTGTGCTTCGGGGGGGGGCATGGCGGTGGGCCGCTGGTTCAGGGCAGCTCCGCACCGCCCATGCGCCCCAGAATCGTGCGCGTGCGCCCCGATAAGTAGGCCGAGTTGGGCATTTTTTCGAAGCGCTTGGGCGCGGGCAGCATGACGGCCAGGCGGGCTGCCTCGTGGGGTGCCAGGTCGGCGGCGCTCTTGCGGTAGTAGTGGCGTGCGGCGGCCTCGGCGCCGAAGACGCCGTTGCCCCATTCGACGTTGTTGAGGTAGATCTCCAGAATGCGTTCCTTGCTCAGGAACTGCTCCAGTGCCAGCGCGAGCACGAACTCCTGCCCCTTGCGCACGAGGGTGCGCTCACCCGAGAGCAGCAGGTTTTTGGCCAGCTGCTGGGTGATGGTGGAGCCGCCGCGGATCTTGGGGGCGCGCACGGGTTTGTCGGGCGCGCGGGCCTGGGCCTTGGCGATCTGCGCCTCGGCCTTGGCGTTGCGCTCCCAGGCCTTTTCGATGGCATTCCAGTCCACGCCCTCGTGGTTGACGAAGCCGTCGTCCTCCGAGGCGATCACGGCGCGCTTGAGGTGGCCGCTGATCTGTGCGTAGGGCACCCACTGCTGACGCCAGCGCAACGGGCCGTCGCTGGCGAGCTGCGCCCAGGCTTCGGAGCGCTGGAAGGTGGTGGATTCGGGGTTGAGCACCGCCATGGCGGCGATGCGCAGCACGAAGAACAGCTCCAGGGCGAGCGCCGCGAACGCGACGAGGCCGATCCAGCGTAGCAGGGCTTTCATGGGACGGGGCGTGCGTGGGGTGTCAGTGTGCGGCCATCAGCGCGCGCAACTCGGCCAGCACCTGTGGGCTGGGCGGGCGTACGCCGCGCCAGATGCGGAAGGCTTCGGCCGCCTGCTCCACCAGCATGCCCAGGCCGTCGCGCGGCGTCGCGCCATGCTGGCGCGCCCAGCCGAGGAAGCTTTCGGCGGCGGGGCCATACATCATGTCGTAGGTCAGGCTGCCAGGGCGCAGCACATGGGCGGGCACGGGCACCTCGGCGCCGGCCAGGCTGCTCGCGGTGGCGTTGATGATGAGATCAAAATCGTGCTCCAGCGCTTGAGGTGATTGCGCTGATAGCTCTGTTTTTTGTAGCGCTGCAAGGGGGGCGTGCGATTGCACCAGCGCCTGCGCGCGCTCCACCGTGCGGTTGGCCACCACCACGCGGCGCGGCCCGGCCGCCAGCAGTGGCCCCAGGGCCCCGGCGGCGGCGCCGCCCGCGCCCACCAGCAGCACGTCACGTCCCGCCAGAGCGAAACCGGCACCCTGTTCGATGTCGGCCACCAGGCCCAGGCCGTCGGTGTTGTCGGCGTGGATGGCACCGTCGATGAAGCTCAGGGTGTTGGCCGCGCCGGCCAGCTGCACGCGTTCGCTGCGCACCGTGGCGGCCTGCGCGGCTTCGAGCTTGAAGGGCACGGTGATGTTGCAGCCACGACCACCCGCTGCGGCGAAGTCGCGCAGCGCCTGGGCAAAGCCGTCGAGCGGCACCAGGCGGCGCTCGTACACCAGCGCCTGGCCGGTGAGTTCGGCGAAGCGCGCGTGGATCCACGGGGAGCGGCTGTGCTCTACGGGGTTGCCCATCACGCAGTACAGATCGGGGGAGGGTGCGGAAAGAGTCATGGGACGTGTCTTCTCGGGGCGCCCGGCGGCGGCGCTCCGGCGGTTACCTCACGCTGGTTTCCAGCGTCTGGTCGCGGGTGAACTTGAAGCGCGAGACGACGGCGATCTGGTCGGCCTTCTTGCGCATTTCCGCATTGAACGGGCCGAACGGCCCGGCGGCGAGGGCGACGGCCTCGGCATGGCGGTCGAGCCGGTGGTTGCCCGAGCCCTGCACGATCTCGGTGGCGACGACGCGGCCATCGTGGTTCACGGTCACGATCATGGTCAGCTCGCCATAGAGCTTGCGGCCGCTGTATTCGGGGAAGTTGACCGTGCCCTTGTCCTCGACCTTGCGGCGCATGGCGTCGTAGTAGACGGCGTACACCTCCTCGCGCGTGGCGGGGCTGATGTAGCGCTTCTTCGGGCGAGCGTTTTCCTCATTGATCCGCTTTTCGATCTCGGCCAGTATTTTCACGAGCTGGCGGCGGCGTTCTTCCTGCGCCGCCTGTTCCGCGGTTTTGCTGGGCTTGCGCGGATCGGGTGCGGGCAGGGAGGCGATCTCCTTGCGCAGTTGCGCGAGCAGCTGGGTTTGCTGCTCCTGCAGTGCATCCATCTTGCGCTGCGCTTCCTCGAAGTCGTCGCCCACGCTCGTCAGGGCCGAATAGGGCAGTGGGCTGGTGGCGCGGCCTTTCTCGGCGTCGCCGCCGCCGGCCAGCGAAAACTGGGCGATGGCCTGGGCCTTCTCCGGCTTCTCGGACGACTTGGCATTGACCAGGATGACTTCAAGCGGTGTGTCCTGGAACACGCGGTTGAAGCCCTCAGGGTCGATGAAGCGCACCGACAGGATGGCCGCATGCACGGCCACCGACACGCCCAGCGTGAGCTGCAGCGTGCTGAAGCGGGTGAGGAAGGCAGGGAGTTTCACGAGGTCGAATTATCGCTGCCACCGGCCTCGGGCTCGTTCACGTCGACGGCAATGGCAATCGGGCCGGCCACGGCTTCGTCGTCCTCGGCGTCTTCCACCGGACCGTCGTCGCTGCTGTCCTGCGGATCGTCCAGGCGCTCGACGAGGGTACCGTGCACGTCCAGCGTGATTTCATCGACCTCGCCCAGCCGCACGCGGATGCGCGCGCCGCGCGGCAGGTTCTGCGCGCCGAGCACGGGAAAGACCAGAGGCAGCTCGTCCGCGCGCACCAGGAAGCTGCCGCCCGGGCCTTCCTTGAACACGGTGGCCGTGAGCTCGGTGATGTGGTTTTGCTCCACATACTTGAGCGTCCAGAAGCGCTCCATGCCCGCCTGGTAGCCGTTGTAGGCACTGTAGGCAGCGTCGAAGCTGCTGATGATGGAGAACAGGTCGGCGTCCTTGGGCTTGAACGGTGCGGCCAGCGCGGCGGTCTTGCCGTGGCGCGCGCAGGCGATGATCTGCCACTGGTTCACCAGGTCGGTGTAGCGGCGCAGCGGCGAGGTGGCCCAGGCGTAGCTCTTCACGCCGATGCCAGCATGCGGCAGCGCCTTGGTGCCCATGCGCACCTTCACGCCGGGCGCCAGGCTGGCCTGGCTGCGGTAGATGCCGGGCACGCCGTGCTCGGCCAGCATGTTGCCCCAGGTGCTGTTGGCCACGATGGCGGCCTCGGCCACGATCAGGTCCAGCGGTGCGCCGCGCTTGCGCGTGCCGATGGTGACCTGCTCGGTGCCCTGTGGCTCGGCACCGTTGTTGCCTACCAGGCGGAAGGTGTAATCGGGGCGGTTGAAGGTTTCGGGCTTGCCGCGCACCAACTCGCGCCCGGCCTTGAGCTTGAGCGCCAGACGGTACAAAAAGGATAGCTGTTCACGCTTGTCCAGCAATGCATGGGGCGTGTTTTCATGTTGAATCGTCGGATCCTGCAGCCAGGCCTCTGTGACGATGTGATCGAGCTGGTCGTGGCGCAGATTCGCACACACCGGCACGCGCTCCAGGCGCGTCTCGGTGCCGGTGATCTCCAGGGTCTGCTCGTCGAGCGTGACATAGAGCGACACGGCCGGGTTGGCGCGGCCTTCGTCGAGCGTGTAGATCTGCACCACCGCGTCGGGCAGCATGGTGATCTTGTAGCCCGGCATGTAGACGGTGGACAGGCGGTTGCGCCCGAGTTGGTCGAGCGCGCTGCCGGGCTGGATGGCCAGGCCCGGCGCTGCGATGTGGATGCCCAGCACCACGGTGCCCGTGCCCAGGCCCTGCACGGAGAGCGCGTCGTCGATCTCGGTGGTCTGCGAATCGTCGATCGAATAGGCCTGCACGGGGGCCAGGGGCAAATCCTCGGGCGGCTGCGGCGCGGTGACGGCCGGGAAAGCCGTGCCCTTGGGAAAGTTGTCAAACAGGAAGCGCTTCCAGTGGAACTGGTAGCTCGAATCGATGGCGCCGGCCTTTTGCAGCAGTTCAAGCGGAGCGGTGTGCGTGGCGCGGCTGGCTTCGACCACGGCCTTGTATTCGGGCGCGTTCTTGTCGGGACGGAACAGGATTTTGTAGAGCTGCTCGCGGATGGGCTGAGGGCATTCGCCGCGCCCCAGTTGCTCGGCCCAGTCGGCGATCTGCTGCATCACCGCCTTTTTCTTCTCGATGGCGGCCAGGGCCTGCTGCAGGATCTCGGCCGGGGCCTTCTTGAAGCGGCCCTTGCCGGCGCGGCGGAAGTAGTGCGGCGCCTCGTAGAGCGCGAACAGCGCACCGGCCTGCTGGGTCAGCGTGGCGTTGTCGGAGAAATAGTCGCGCGCCAGGTCGGCAAAGCCGAATTCGTCCTCGGGGGCGAATTCCCAGGCCAGGTCGAGTTCCATCGTTGCGGCCACTGCCTGGGCCTGGGCCATCAGCTCTGCGGGGGCGGGTTTTTCGAACCGGAGCAGGATGTGGGCGGCCTTGGCCTTGACCCGTTTGCCGGAATCGAGCTCGATCTGGGCCGAAGTCTCGGCTTCGGAGAGGATGCGACCGGCCAGAAATTTGCCGGCTTCTTCAAACAATGCGTACATCGGCGGATTGTCCCATGGGCGCGCCGGGCATCAGGCCAGGTCGAGAAAGCCCAGCACCGTGGGCAGGTGGTCGGCGAAATCGCTCAACCCGTGGTCGCCGCCTTCGAGCAGCCGCAATTGCGCATGGGGGTAGCGCGCCACCATTTCGCGCCAGTCCAGCACCTCGTCGCCCTTGGCGATGATGGCCAGCTCGGGCCCGCCCGGGGGCAGGCCACGCTGGTCCTGTGCCCGGAGTTCGTCCACGTATTCGGGCAGGAAGAAGAAGCGCTCTTCGGGGTTGTGCCAGGCCGTCTGCTCGCCGATGTGGCGCGCCAGGTCGCGCGCCGGGTCCACAGCGGGGTTCAGCAGCACGCTGGGGCAGCCCGTCTGCCGCGCCACCCAGCTGGCATAAAAGCCGCCCAGCGAGGAACCCACCACGGCCATGCTGGCGCGCGGCCATTCGGCAATGCCCTGGGCCACCAAGGCCATGGCCGCGCGCGGCGAGGGCGGAAGCTGCGGCGCCCAGAAATGCACCTGGGGGCAGTGCGCGGCCATGTGGTCGGCCATCATCCGTGCCTTGGCCGACTGGGGGGAGGAGCGGAAGCCGTGCAGATACAGCAGGTGGGAGGTGGCCATGGAAATGGGGGCAAAAATCAATGTAACCGCCGCATGCAGGCGGACAGTTGTAAGCATAAGATACGAATCATGGGGCAGTGCAGCGTGTGCTGCCCATTCTGCCCGTCCACACCATGTCTGATTTTGCCCCGCTCGCCACCGCCCGACGCCTCGTGATGGGGGGAGGGGGGGCACAACCCGCCTTTCTGGGGCGGTTTGAATTGCAGCGCGTGCTGGGCCAGGGCGCACAAGCCACGGTGTGGCTGGCGCAGGATCCGCGCCTGCAGCGCCCGGTGGCCATC
>JAANMV010002214.1_pt1 | contig 19411 bp, 16 predicted proteins | sample 7279661 | NCBI WGS metagenome assembly JAANMV01 (sample SAMN14094540, study PRJNA606508) | bioreactor metagenome | isolation source: A lab-scale SPAN reactor treating ammonium-rich wastewater day 121 | place: Ireland: Galway | collected 2017-05-16 | reverse complement strand
CCTCGCATCCAGAAACGAGTGCTTCGGGCTGCGGCCGCATAACAACTCGCTGGGGTAGGGGAACTCTATCCTCCTCCGCTATTCAGCAACGACTCTATTTATCCAATCGGCGGCCACCTTCACCCGCAGTCGTCGATCATGATGATAAGGTTGAACAAAACATCGATCAGGCCAGACCCGATCACACCGCTATGTTACCTGAGGTTGCCTTCAGCGGCAAGCGGCCGCGGCGCAGCGCAGCCCAACGCCCCAGGCGCAGCCGCCAGGCCACCCCCCTCTCCCTTCTCCCCTCTCCCTTCTCCCCTCTCCCTTCTCCCCTCTCCCCTCTCCCCTCTGCCCCTCTCCCCAAATCCCGCCCAAACATGCTACAATCCGGCCCTGCCCCCACACCCCGCACCCACCCCTGCCCACCATGAACCCACGCGCCCGCGCTTTCCTCCTCACCATCGCCGTGCTCATCGCCTTCTGGCTGATCTGGTCCCGCCTGCGCTTCGTCGTCTGGGTGCAGGCCGATTTCAGCCAGATCCTGCTCCTGTTCGGCGTGCTTGCCCTCGTCATCTTCCTCGGCCTCGATCACCTGATCAACCGCCGCCGCTGAAGCCCCCGCCATGCCTGACCTGCACCTCACCCCCGCAGAAGAGGCCCTGCTCGCGGGCAGCGCCGGCCCCGGCGTGCAAAAAGCCATGCAGATCGTCGTGGCCCTGGGCCGCATCTACGCCGCGCCCGACCTCACACCCATCACCCACGCCCAGATCTCCGGCGTCAGCTACAAAAACCTGGGCGACGCCGGCGTCGACTTCCTCAACCACTGGGCCGCCGAGGGCGCCAGCGTGCGCGTGCCCACCACCCTCAACCCCGCGGGCATGGAGCTGGAACGCTGGCAAGAAATGGGCATCAGCCCCGACTTCGCCCGCCCCCAACTCATCGCCATCAGCGCCTTCCGGCAGATGGGCGTCACGCCCACCATGTCCTGCACCCCCTACCTCTTCCCCGGCATCGCCCCCCGCCGCGGCGATCACCTGGCCTGGGCCGAGAGCAGCGCCGTGGTCTGGGCCAACTCCGTGGTCGGGGCCTACACCAACCGCGAAGGCGGCCCCAGCGCCCTGGCCGCGGCCATCGTGGGCCGCACCGCCCGCTATGGCTACCACCTCGAAGCCAACCGCCTGGCCACCCACGTGGTCGAGATCGCCTGCCCCCTGCGCACCATCGCCGATTTCGGCGCGCTCAGCTACATCGTCGGCAAAGAAGTGGGGGATGGCGTGCCCTACTTCCCCGACCTGGGCGCCTGGCTGCCTCCCCTGCCCGCAGACCTGACCACAGGCGGGGAGGCAGGCGACCGCTTGAAGACACTGGGCGCGGGCATCGCCGCGTACGGCGCCGTCGCCCTCTACCACATTGCCGGCGTCACCCCCGAAGCCCGCGATCTGGGCGAACGCCTGATCCGCGGCGACGCCCGGCGGCTGACGATCGACAGCCTCGCCCCGGCCTATGCCATCATGGACGCCAACCCCGAGACCACGCAGATCGATCTGGTCACCATCGGCTGCCCCCACGCCTCCCTCACCGAACTGCGCCGCGTGGCCGCGCGCCTGCAAGGCGAAAAACTGGCCACCCGCCTGTGGGTGACAACCTCACAGATCACGCGGGCGCGGGCCGCGCAAGAGGGGCTGATCGACCTGATCCAACAGGCCGGGGGCGAGGTGGTGGCCGACACCTGCGCGGTGGTGGCGCCGGTACGCCAGCTGGGCATCAAACGCATGGCCACCAACGCCGGCAAAATGGCCTGCTACGCGCCCATGCACAGCGGCGTAGAGATGCGCTTCGGCGACCTGGAACAATGTCTGGAGGCGGCGATTACCGGGCAGTGGCGCGCGCCCTCCCTGCCGCCCATTTGAATCCCCAAAAAACAGCCCCACCGTCCGCCAACGGTGGGGCTGCCAGCTAGGGGAAGACGGCAACGTGTGGATCGGTGTGGGAGCCTCCTCCAGGCAAAGAAATCATCCCGCCCGAGGGGACAACACAATCAGGAAATGGAAACACAAAGCCCGGCTGTATCCTAGCCGGGCCTGATCCCATGCGGACGAATCGCTTCGCGCCGCACTCGAGCCAGCAACCCGGCGATCCTAGTCCCTGGCAAGGCCAGATGACCGTAGACCCGTGGCTTTGCGCCCCTATCTTTCGATAGGTTTGCCTTTATTCCTCGAGCGCAAATGAAACTTGCAGGCACAGTATAGAAGACTGCCCCGACGCTGTCAATCCCCCTTTTTGGCATCTTTGCACGCAGCCATGGCCAAGGCGAACGCGGCTATCGCCGCTGCCCCGTCGCCTCGCCCTCGCACGCGCCGCCTGTGAAATCTTGGGCAATCACCGATCCCTGCGGTAGAATCCTCTGTCCGCGCCAAGACGCGACAAGCGCCGCGCACCGCGCCAAACACACTTCGCACTACAAAACAACCCTCTCTTACAACCCCAAAACACCCCATCCCCCCCAAAAAACACGCAGTACGCACCCCGTACCACGCACCACGCAATACCAAAAGAGCTATCAAACATGACTATTACCACAAAAACAGCCCAGTTGATCGCCCCCTATGGCGGCAAACTGGTCGACCTGATGGCCCCGGCCGAGACGCTGCCAGAACGACGAGCCTATGCCAGCCGTCTCCCCTCCATCACCCTTTCCGCCCGGGCCGAGTGCGACCTGGAACTGCTGGCCGTGGGCGCGTTCTCGCCCCTCGACCGCTTCATGGGCCAGGCCGACTTGCAACGGGTGCTGGATGAGATGCGCCTGGCCAACGGCTACCTCTTCCCCATGCCCATCACCCTGCCGATCACGCCCTCCTTCGATGTGAAAGTGGGCCAGGACATCGCCCTGCGCAGCGCCAACAACGATCTGCTGGCGATCATGACCGTGGAAGAGATGTACGGCTGGAACATGGCAGAGATGGCGCGCAAAGCCTTCGGCACCCTCGATCTGCGCCATCCCCTGGTGACCGAGATGCACCGCTGGGGCCCGATCAACATCTCCGGCCCCTTGCAAGTCCTCGCCCTGCCCGACCATTACGATTTCAAAGAGCTGCGCCTTACCCCCGCCCAGGTGCGCCAGCGCCTGCTGGCCTTCGGGCACAACAACGTCGTCGCCTTTCAGACCCGCAACCCCCTGCACCGCGTGCACGAGGAACTGACCAAGCGGGCCATCGCCGAGGTGGATGGCGTGCTGCTGCTGCATCCCGTGGTGGGCCTGACCAAGCCGGGAGATGTGGATCACTACACCCGCGTGCGCACCTACACCGCCCTGGCCGAAAATCACTACGACCCCGACCGCATCCTGCTGGCGCTGCTGCCCCTGGCCATGCGCATGGGCGGCCCCCGCGAAGCAGTGTGGCACGCCATCATCCGCCGCAACTACGGCGCCAACCACCTCATCGTTGGCCGCGATCATGCCGGGCCGGGCAACGACTCGCAGGGCAACCCCATCTACGGCCCCTACGACGCCCAAGATCTGGTGAGCGCCCACAGCCAGGAGCTGGGTGTGAAAGCCGTGCCCTTCGAGATGCTGGTCTATCTGCCGGATGAAGATCGCTACGAAGAACAGGGCAAAGTCAGCCGCGACGCCCGCATCGCCTCGATTTCGGGCACGCAGGTGCGCGATAACTATCTGGCCGCGGGCCGCCCCCTGCCGGAGTGGTTCACCCGCCCCGAAGTCGCCGAGATCCTGGCCGAATCCTACCCGCCCATGCACAAACAGGGTTTCTGCGTCTGGCTGACCGGCCTCAGCGCCTCCGGCAAATCGGCCACCGCCGAGATCCTGACAGTGCTGCTGCAAGAGCATGGCCGCCAGACCACGCTGCTGGATGGGGCGGTGGTGCGCACCCACCTCTCCGAGGGCCTGGGCTATGACAAAAACGCCCGCGATGCCAATGTGCGCCGCATGGGCTTTGTCGCCGCCGAGATCGTGCGGCATGGCGGCGGCGTGATCTGCGCCGCGGTCAGCCCCTATCGCGCCGCCCGCAACGATGTGCGCAACATGGTCGGCCGCGAGAATTACATCGAGGTCTTCGTCGACACGCCCCTGGAGGTGTGCGAACAGCGAGACACCCAGGGCATGTACGCCAAGGCTCGCCGCGGGGAGATCAAAGGCTTCACCGGCATCGACGATCCCTACGAGGCCCCGCAGCATCCCGAAATCCACCTCGACGGCGCCAACGGCGACCCCGAAAGCAACGCTCGCCGCATCCTCGCCCTGCTGCTCGAACGCAAATTCGTGCGGCCCCTGCCCACGGCCCGGCGCAATGGTCACGCCTGACCCGCGGCGCTGCGCACCCCCACAAAACACCGGCGCCCCCGCCCCCATCCTCCTACCCCCCAAGACACCCCATCTATGAACACCCTGCCTAAAGGATTCACCATCTGGTTTACCGGCCTGTCGGGGGCCGGCAAAAGCACCCTGGCCGATTATCTGTACGCCGAACTGCACGATCGCCGCAACCTGCCCGTCGAGATCTGGGATGGCGATGTCGTGCGCACGCATCTCAGCAAAGGCCTGGGCTTCAGCAAAGAAGACCGCGACACCAACATCCTGCGCATCGGCTTCGTCTGCGCCAAATTGAGCAAATATGGCGTGATCAACATCGCCGCTGCCATCAGCCCCTACCGCGATATCCGCGATCAGGCCCGGGCCATGGTCGGCGCGGACCAATTTGTGGAAGTGTTCGTCGACGTTTCTCTGGAAACGGCGATCGAGCGCGATGTCAAGGGCCTCTATCTCAAGGCTCTGAATGGTGAGATCAAGAACTTCACCGGCGTCAGCGACCCGTACGAGCCGCCGCTGCGCCCGGAAGTGGTGGTGAACACCCGCGACGAAAGCGTGGCCGAGTCCGCCGCCAAGATCATTGCTTACTGCGAGCAGGCCGGGCTGCTGCCCACCGCCTGAATCTGGCGCGGATCCTTCCTCAACCGCACAGCGCGGGCCGCAAGGCTCGCGCTGTTTTTTTATTTTTTTTATCGCAAAGGCGCAGAGTGCGCTGAGGGTGCGCTGAGATTTTTTTATCTTTGCGTCTTTGCGTCTTTGCGTTTGAAATGATTTTTTATCTTTGCGCCCTTTGCGTCTTTGCGTTTGAAATAATTTCGTTTTTATCTTTGCAGATCTCCCAACTTGCCACCCGCCGCAGAGGGTGCTAAAGTGTGGCGGCAATCGTGAAGATTTGATCAACCCCCACTCCAAGGGCATTGCCGCATGAAAACCGTCACTGTTTTGGCTGCCAAACGCCTGGGCATCACCTGCTGCGAAGGCGACCAGTCCTTGCAACAGGTAGCGCAGCGCCTGGCCGAGGAGGATGTCAGCTCGCTGGTCGTGGTGGACGAGGCGGGCTATCTCGCCGGAATCATCACCCGCACCGACATTGTGCGCGCGGCCCTGGCCCACCCCGACGCCTGGCGGCAACAGCGCTGCCGGCAATGGATGACCGCGCAGGTGGTGACTGTGGCCCCGGACATGGTGCTGGAGGATGTGGCCCGGCTGTTGCAGCGCAACAGCATCCACCGCGTGGTGGTGGTGCAGGCCGAAGGGGAGCGCCTGCGCCCGATCGCCGTCGTCTCCGACAGCGACATCGTCTACCATCTGGCGCGGCGTTTCCTCTGACGCCGGCTTGCGCTGCCGGGAGATGGCCTGATCTCCCGCCGCCTCGCCGGACCGATTACCCGAAAACAAGATCAAGCAAACGAAAGGGATAGACGTTGATGATCTCCGTCTGCTCGAAGCGCGTCTGTGTGATCTCGCTGGGGCGGTAGACGTGTTGGTGGCCGTGCAGCATGTAGCGCGGCCGGAACCAGCGCAGCAGCCAGAGAAAAGCCTTGAAACCGATGTGCGGGCGGTCGCTGGCGTCGTGGATGCCAAAGGGGGGCGAGTGCGTGACCAGCAGATCGAGGCTGCGACCGTAGAGCAGGCGGTTGAGCAGCAATTGCGGGGCCAGGCTCAGAACCTGCGCCCACATCTCATTCTGGGTGTACTGGTACGCGGGGTTGCTGTTGTACCGGTGCGAGCCTTCCAGCCCGGCGATCAGCAGGCCCTCGACCTGATGGATCTGGCGATGCAGGTTGATCCCACCCGGCGGCTCGCGCACCACACTCTTGTTGGCGCGGTGCTCGGGGCGGTCGTGATTGCCGTGCGTGTAGTAGAGGGGACGGTTGAGCACCGAAAGCAGATACTCGAGATAGTAGTAGGGCAAGTCGCCACAACCGATGATCAAGTCCACCTCCTGCACGACATCGCGCAGGGTAGGCCCGTAGAGCCGCGGCTCCACCTGATCGCTGACGGCCAGGATGCGATAGTGGGGACGGAGAGCGCGGGGGGAGGGGGACACAGAGACTCAGTTGGGGTGGAGGGCGCCGCTGGGGCCGAAGCTACGGGCGCTGGCCTCTGGCAGCGTGGCCATGATCCAGGCCATCAGATCCAGTTCGCTGTGCAGCAACTGTAGCTCGCGGCGCATCAGCGTGGGCAGGTGTGTGGCGGCCAGCAAAGCCTGCTTCTCTTCGTTGTTGATCTGCAAGGCCAGGGCAGTGAGGAAGGCCAGTTCCAGCGGCTCCGGCGGATAGGCGACGATGCCGAATTGCAGGCCCGAGGCCTGGGAAAGGGCCTCGACATAGGCGCGCAGCCGGTGCATCATCTGGGGATGCAGGGCGTGGGCCTCGGCGCTCTCGGCTGCCAGCATGGATAAAAGCTGGATCCGCCCCTGCAAATAGGGTTTATCCAGCAGGAAACTATCGACGCGGAAGCGTTCGCGGCCATAGACGCGCAGGGCAAAGGTGTCGTCGGACAGGCGCTGCACCTCGGTGATATGGGCCAGCGTGCCCACGCGATGCGGCAGCGGCTCTGGCTGCGCCCGCGTCGCCGGCCGGCTGAGCAGGATGCCGAAGGGCTGCTCCAGGGCCAGACAGTGATCCAACAGGGCGCGGTAGCGAGGCTCGAAGATGCGCAGGGTGCGCATCTGGCCGGGGAAGAGCACCAGAGGCAGGGGGAAAAGGGGCGCGGGCGCGGGGATCATGCCTCTTCCTCGGCGGCGTCGGGCAGATCCGGCTCGCTTTTCAGCACTTCGCGCAGCAGGGTGGTGGCGTAGGCGCCTTTGGGCAGGAAAAAGCTGATCTGGAAGCCCTGCGGGTGGGGTGTGAGAGCGATCTCCGCCAAAAAAAGGCGCCCTGGCCGACGATTGCCCATCACCCGATGCTGCCGCCATTGCCCTTCGTGCACCGGGGCTGTGGCCAGCACTTCCGCTTCTAACGCCGCGGCCGCAGCCGCGGGCTGGCGCATCTTGTGGCCGAACAGCGGCCCGGTGAAGGTGATCTCCCCCCGCTGGCAGCGCGGCTGCTCCGCGTCCACATCCTCCACCAGGAACATGCCGCCGGTGTCGGTCTTTTTGGCCAGATCCCCCGCCAGCATCTGGGCGAAGAGGCCGCGCTCGATGCGCAGGGCCAGATAGCTGTTGAAGAGATGCGATTGGTAGGCGGAGAGGAGGAGCCTGTACAGCCATTTGGCGCCGGGGCGGCGACGCTGCCCGCTGAGGATGGCCAATCCCTGGGCGGCGTTGTCGCCGGAGACGCCAAAACGCTGACCGCCGAAATAGTTGGGCAGCCCGCGGGTTTGCAGGGCTGCGATCACCGCGGCGGCCCGCGGCAGGGCCGCGGCGCCATCCGCATGCAGCACGGTGATGATAAAGTGGTTGCCCAGCAGATGGCCGACGCGCAGCTTGGTGTTGTTGGGAATGGCCCACGCCACCTCGTAGCCCAGGGCCGCGGCTGCTGGCAGCAAGGTCGCGGCTGCTACGCCCGGCAACGAGAAGACCTGCGTCACCCGCGCCTGGCGATCTTTCAGTCCGGCGTAGCCGATGGCGTGCGCGGGCACGGCCACTGCTTTGGCCAGCGCCTCCACCACCTCGCGCGTCGTCTGGCCGCGGCGGGTCAATTGCACGAACAGATGCTCCCCACTGCCGCAGGGCGCATACAATGGCTGCTCGGCCACGACAAAGTGGTCAGGCTCGGCCTTGATCTCGCCGCCGGCGCCGGGCAGTTCGGGAGTGATGAAGGGCAAAGAGGACAGGGGCATGGTAAAGGCAAGAGGGGCGCAAGGGTGGCAGCGGCGCGCCGGGTCATTCTCCGTTCCATCATACCCCCTTCGGGGTGAAATGGGTAGCCGGGGCCCAGGGGAGGCAGTCGCTATGGGCGCTGCCACGCCACCCGCGCCATCTGCACAGCCAGCCCCGCGATCTCCTCCACCTCGAAGTGGATGCCGTCCACCTCCACGCGGTCGCCCACCAGGGGGACGCGGCCCAGCAGGGCCATGATCAATCCGCCCACGGTGTCCACATCCTCCATTTTCAGGGCCAGATCATAATGCTGGTTCAATTCCTCCAGGATCAGATCCCCACGCACGCGCAGGACGCCACCGCCCAGATCCTGAAAGGGAGGCGCTTCCTGATCGAACTCGTCCCGGATCTCGCCCACCACTTCCTCCACGATGTCTTCCACCGTCACCAGGCCGGCGGTGCCGCCATATTCTTCGATCACAATGGCCAGTTGGGCGCCTTGGGTGCGCATCAGGGTCAACGTCTCTTGCAGGGGCGCGGATTCGGGCACGAAGAGGGGGGGCGTCATCAATGTGGCCAGGTCGATGGTCTCGTCGCCGTGGGCCAGATGCCGGGCCAGCGCCTTGATGTGCACCACCCCCACCACCGCATCCATCGAACCGGTGAAGACCGGGAAGCGGGTAAAGGGCGCGGCGCTGACCGTCTGGCGCACCGCGGCGGCAGAGGCAGCCAGGGGCAGGCCCACAATGCGGTTGCGCGGGGTCATGGCCTGGCCCACGCTGCGCTCGCTGAAATCGAAGATGTTCTCCAACACCACCTGCTCGCCCGGATGCAACGCCCCGCCGCTGGTGCTCTCTTCCATCAGATATTCCAGCTCGGCCGCGGAGTAGAGGCGGTCATGGGCGCCGGCCGCGGGCACGCCGATCAGCCGGGTGACGGCGTTGCCCAGGGCGTTGAGGGTGAACACGAGGGGGGCCAGCAGGCGCTGCATCAGGGTCATGGGCGCGGCCAGTTGCAGCACCGTGTTCTCCGCTGCCTGGATGGCCAGGCTCTTGGGGATCATCTCGCCCAGCACCACGTGCAGGTAGGTGAGGGTGGAAAGGGCTACGACAAAGGCGACGCTGTGCACCGCGGCCGGGGAAAGAATGCCCAGCCGGGTCAGCGGCGCTTCCAACCAGTGCGCCAGGGTGATCTCGCCGTACATGCCCAGGCCCAGGCTGGCCAGGGTGATGCCGATCTGGGCGGCGGCGATGTAACGGTCGCGCAGCCGCGGCTCTTGCAACACGGGCAGCACGCGGCGGGCCGCGGCGTGGCCCTCCTCGGCCCGGCGGGCAATACGGGCATAGGGCGCGGAGACGATGGCGAATTCCGCGGCCACGAATAGCCCATTCAAAACGATCAGCAAAAAGATCACCAGCGTGGGCAGCAGATATTCGCTCATGCCGGGGCCTCCTCCTCCGGCGCCATCTCGATGGCGACGACAGCCACCCGCGTCCCCGCCATCTCCTCCACGCGCAGCGTGACATTGTCCAGGTGCAGGCAATCGCCCGGCGCCGGCACCCGCGCGATCCCGTGCATGATCAGCCCGCCCAGAGTGGCGGCCGTCTCCTCTGGCAACTGCAAGCCGAGCTGGGCGTTGAGCGCCGCTATCGGGATATCGCCAGGAGCGATGAAGCTGTTTTCGCGCTGCTCGATGGCCGGCAATTGGGCGTCGAACTCATCCTGGATCTCACCGAACAGCTCTTCGATCAGATCCTCGACCGTGACCAGGCCGGCCACGCCGCCGAATTCATCCAGCACCACGGCCAGATGCCGGCGCTGCCGCTGCAACTGGCGGAAGGCCTCGATCGCGGGCAGGGTTTCGGGCAGGAAGATGGGCGGATGCATGATCGCGCGCACATCGGCGCAGTCGGGATCGCTCCAGCGCAGGCGCAGCAGATCCTTGAGATGCACCTGTCCCACGATCTCGTCCACCGATTCGCCGTACAGGGGCAGCCGGGAAAAGTTAGAATCGGAGAGGAGGCGGAAAAGGTCGTCGCAGGGGGTGTCTACCGGCGCGGCCAGCATGCGCGTACGCGGGATCATGACCTGGCGCAAGGTGCGCTGGCGCAGGTGCAGGGTTTTTTGCAGCAGTTCTTGCTCCTCAGCGTCGAGGATGCCCCCCGCCGCGCTCTCATCCACCAGCACCAGCAATTCCTCCGGCGCGTGGATGTGCGCGTGCTCGGTCATCATGTCGTGGCCGAACAGGCGCAGGATGACGGCGGCGCTGCCGTTGAAGAGGAAGATCAGCGGGCGCAACAGGTGCGTCGACCACTGCACCGGATAGTAGGTCAGCCCGGCCAGACGTTCGGGATAGCGCACGCCGATGTTTTTAGGCACCAACTCCCCAAACAGCACTTGCAGGCCGGTGAGAAAGAGCAACACCGCCGTGGCCGAGAGGGACTCGGCGGCGATATCGCCCCGCCCAAAGAGCGCGGCCAGCGCCGGCTCTAGCAGCCCGCTGAGCGTGGCCTGGCCGTAATAGCCCAGCACCAGGCTGGAGGCGGTGATGCCCAGCTGGCAGGTGGCGATGTAACGATCGAGCAGGGTCGGGCTGGCCACGATCTTCCCCACCAGCAGCGCGGTGCGATTGCCTTCAGCCCCCAGTTGCGCCAGGCGCGAGGGACGGGCGCTGGCCGTGGCGAATTCGCCGGCCACGAACAGGGCATTGATGGCAATCAACAAACAAATGATGGCGGAAACGATAAGCCAGTTCATAAATCGATCCAGCGGCGGCAAGCTTGGCCCGCGCCAGGGATGCTGCTATTATCCCACCCATCCCGGCTTGAAGAAAAGTACGCCGGGGCCTGTTGACCTCCCCTGCGCGCTGTCCTGTCGATTTTCATGCTCGATCCTGTTCGCCTGGAAGTTTTCAAGCACCTGTTCGCCTCGGTGGCCGAGGAAATGGGCGTGGCCTTGCGCCGCAGCAGCTATTCTCCCAACATCAAGGAGCGCCGCGATTTTTCCTGCGCCCTGTTCGATGCCCGCGGGCAGATGATCGCCCAGGCCGCGCACATTCCGGTGCATTTGGGGGCCATGCCCTGCTCGGTGCAGGCGGCGCTGGCCCACTTTGGCGAAGATGGCTGCGCGCCCGGCGACCTTCTCCTGCTCAATGACCCCTTTCAGGGGGGCACGCACCTCCCCGACATCACCCTCATCGCCCCCATCTTTGCCGGCGGCGAGCGCCTCGGTTTTGTGGCCAACCGCGCCCACCACGCCGACATCGGCGGCATCTCCCCCGGCTCCATGCCCCTCTCCACCGAGCTGTTCCAGGAGGGCCTGATCATCCCACCGCTCAAACTGGTGGAGGGGGGGCGGTTGCAGCCGGGCGTGTGGGCCTTGCTGCTGGCCAACGTGCGCACCCCGCAGGAGCGGGCGGGCGATCTGCGGGCGCAGATGGCGGCCAACCGCAAGGGCGAGGCCCGCCTGCTGGAACTGGTGGGGCGCTACGGGCAAGAGGAAGTGACCGCGGCCATGGCCGGGCTGCTCGATTACGCCGAACACATGACCCGCCGCCTCATCGCCGCCCTGCCCGACGGCGTCTACCGCGCCAGCGATGTGATGGATGAGGATGGCCAGGGCAGCGGCCCCCTCACCCTGGCCGTGACTATCACCATCCGCGGGGATGAGGCGCTCGTGGACTTCAGCGGCACCGCGCCGCAATGCCGGGGCAGCATCAACGCCACGGAAGCGATCACCCTCTCCGCGGTTTACTACGCGTTCCGCTGCCTGATCGGGCTGGACATCCCCTCGAACAGCGGTTGCCTGCGCCCGATCCGCGTGGACGCGCCGCCGGGCACGCTGGTCAACGCCTGCCGGCCCGCGGCTGTGGCCGGGGGCAATGTCGAAACCTCGCAGCGCATCACCGATGTGCTGCTGGCCGCGCTGGCCCAGGCCGCGCCCGAACGTGTGCCCGCGGCCAGCCAGGGCACCATGAACAACCTCACCATCGGCGGCTGGGACGAGGCCCGCGCCCGCCCCTTCGCCTACTACGAGACGATCGGCGGCGGCATGGGCGCGCGGCCCGATCGCGACGGCGCCTCCGCCATCCACACGCACATGACCAACACCCTGAACACGCCGGTGGAGGCGCTGGAATACGCCTATCCCCTGCTGCTGCGGCGCTACGCCATCCGCGGCAGCAGCGGCGGCGGCGGCCGCTACCGCGGGGGCGATGGCATCGTGCGCGAGATGGAGCTGACCGCGCCTGCCCGCGTCACCCTGCTCAGCGACCGCCGCCAGCACCCACCCTATGGCCTGGCCGGAGGCGAGCCGGGCCAGACCGGGCGCAATCTGCTGATCCGGGCGGGCGAGGCGATCGAGTTGCCGGGCAAAGTCAGCCTGGAGGCCGAGGCCGGCGACATCCTGCGCATCGAAACCCCCGGCGGCGGCGGTTGGGGCGCCCCCGCGTGAGCCAGCGGTCGGAGCGCTGCGAGCGCTCCGACCGCTAACCCCGCCACCTGCACCTGACACTTGAAACCTGACACCTGACACCTCCCCCCATGCACCTCGGCATCGACATCGGCGGCACCTTCACCGATTTTGTGGCCTTCGACCCGGCCACCGGCCAGTTCCGCACGTTCAAGCGACTTTCCACGCCGGCCGCGCCGGCGCAGGCCGTGCTGGCCGGGCTGGACGAACTTGGGATCGCCGCGGCCTCGCCGCGCATCATCCACGGCTCCACCGTGGCCACCAACGCCCTGCTCGAACGCAAAGGCGCGACGGTGGGCTTCATCGCCACCCGCGGCTTCAAAGACCTGCTCACCATCGGCCGCCAGAACCGGGCCGCGGCCGCGCTCTACGATTTCTTCGGCGACCGGCCCCCGCCCCTGGCCCCGCCGCAGCGCTGCTTCGAGATCACCGAGCGGGTCGATTGCCAGGGCCGCGTGCTGGAACCGTTGGCCGTGGCCGAAATCCCCGGCCTGATCGCGGCGCTGCGCGCGGCCGGGGTCGAGGCGGCAGCGATCTGCCTGCTCTTCTCCTTTCTGCACCCCGACCATGAACAGCAACTGGCCGCGGCCCTGCGCGCAGCCGGCTTTTTCGTCTCCGCCTCCAGCGACATCCTGCCCACCTTTCGCGAATATGAGCGGGGCAGCGCCACCACCATCAACGCCTATGTCTCGCCGGCGATGGCCGCGTATCTCGGCCAACTGGCCATGCCCGGCCTGCGCGTCATGCAATCGAACGGGGGCATGATCGGGGCGGCGACCGCCGCGGCCCAGGCCGTGCGTTGCATCCTCTCCGGCCCGGCCGGGGGCGCGGTGGGCGCCCGTTACGTGGCCCAGGCCGCGGGCCACGACCGCATCCTCGCCTTCGACATGGGCGGCACCTCCACCGATGCCAGCCTGCTCGACCGGGGCCTGCCCCTGACCAGCGAGGCCGAGATCGACGGCCTGCCCGTGGGCATCCCCCTGATCGATATCCACACCGTGGGCGCGGGCGGAGGCTCCATCGCCGCTGTGGACGCGGGCGGGGCGCTGCGCGTGGGCCCGCAGAGCGCCGGCGCGGATCCAGGCCCTGCCTGTTATGGCCGCGGGGGCGCGGCCGCCACCGTCACCGACGCCAACCTGATCCTGGGGCGCATCCCTGCCGATCACTTCCTGGGCGGGCGCATGCCGTTGGATGGCGAAGCCGCGGCCGCGGCCCTGGCCCGCCTGGCCCAGGCCGCTCGTCTGCCCGCGCCGCCCCATCTCTCCCCGGCGCAGGCCGCGGCCCTGGGCGTGGTGCGTGTGATCGACGCGCACATGGAGCGGGCTTTGCGGTTGATCTCGGTCGAGCGCGGCCACGATCCCGCCGAATTCACCCTCGTCAGCTTTGGCGGCGCGGGGGGATTGCACGCCTGCGCCCTGGCCCGCAGCCTGGGCATCCGCCAGGTGCTGATCCCGCCGCAGGCTGCGGTGCTCTCCGCCCTGGGCATGCTGGCGGCGGAGGTGGTCAAGGATTACGCGCAGACGGTGATGCTGTCTGGCCCGGCCCTGCCCGATGCGGCGACGCTGGCGGCCCGGTTTGCGCCCCTGTTGGCCCAGGCCGAGCAGGATCTGCGGGCCGAGGGCGTGGCCGCGGCGCGCATCCACCTGCTGCGCCAGCTCGATATGCGCTACACCGGCCAATCTTACGAGATCACCCTGCCTTTCGGCCCCGATTTTCCGGCCGATTTCCACGCCGCGCACGCCCACGCCTACGGCTACAGCGCGCAGGACGCGGCGCTGGAGATCGTCAACCTGCGGGTGCGGGCGGTGGGCCAGATGCAGCCGCCTCCGCTGCCCCGCCGGGCTGCGGCCCCGCTGCCCCGCCGGGCTGCGGCCCCGCACACGCCCCTGCCGATCCTGGATCGCCGGCCCCTTATCCTCGCTGATGGCGCGATCTGCTCTGCGCCCCTGATTGCGGGCGAGGCGTTGCAGCCGGGCCAACACCTGCAAGGCCCGGCGCTGGTCGTCTATCCCGACACCACCCTCTTCCTCGGCCCCGGCGACCGGGCGCGAGTGGATGAGTGGGGGAATCTGTGGATCGCGGTGGAGGGTGGACGATAGAGAGTGGGAGGATCAGCGGAGTTGTTGGTGGCGGGGCAAGGTCCAGGCGCTGGGGTGACGTTCCAGGCCCAGGCGCGGGTAATACTCCACCGCCGCCGGCGCGGCCAGCAGCACGATCTTGCAGCGGGGGCCCAGCGCGGCCTGCGTGCGCTGCATCAGCTCGCGGCCAATGCCCTGACGCTGGCAGGCTTCGTCCACCGCCAGGTCGGAGAGATAGCAGGCGTAGTGAAAATCGGTGAGAGAGCGGGCCGTTCCCACCAATGTCTCGCCATCCCAGGCCGTGACCAGGAGATTGGCGTGATCGAGCATGCCCTGGATGCAGGCCGGGTCATCCACCGGGCGCCGCGCCGCCAGGGTGGAGCGCTGCAACAGGTCGATGAATTGGGCGGCGCTGATCGGTTCGTTGGTTTTGTAGATGATGTGCATCGGTTTGCCAAAGATGAGAAAAACGCGCCCCCGGCGACTTGGGGGGCGGGGGGGACAGTGCTATGATGCCCTGGCTGAAGAAAGCGCCTAACATACCTGCACGCAAGCCACCGGAGTCCTGTTCAAATGCCTGCAAAACTGCCCATCAAACGCTATGACGCCGCCGGCGGCGTGGTGCTGGACGCGGTAGGCCGCGTGTTGCTGCTGGAGCGGCTCGTGCCCCGGAATGACGAACTGGCCTACGAGATCCGCCTACCCAAGGGCCACATCGAGCCGGGGGAGGGGCCGGCGCAGACGGCGCTGCGCGAGGTGTGCGAGGAAAGCGGCTATTGCCACCTGACCATCCTCGCCGACCTGGGCGCGGGCGTGACCGAGTTCGATTGGGAGGGCAGGCACATCATCCGCAGCGAGCACTACTATCTCATGCGCCTGGCCGCGCCCGACCGCGCTGCCCCACAGCCCAGCCGGCCCGACGCCGAAGAGGCGTTGTTCCGTCCGCTGTGGGCGACGGATCTGGCCGCGGCCCTGGCCCTGTTGACCTTCGAGAGTGAAAAGCAGTTCGTGCGGCGGGCGCTGGCGGCGGGGGCGGCTTGATCAGGCCCAGAGGTGGGCGTATTTGAGGGCGGTGCCGGTGTTGAAGAGCACCACCTGCTCCTGCGGCTGGATCCAGCCCTCTTCCAACAGGCGTATCTGCGCGGCCAGGCAGGCTGCGCCCTCCGGCGCGGGGAAGATGCCGGTGTGCGCGCCCATGAGGCTGGCGCAGGTCATCATCTCCTCGTCGGGCACGGCCACGGCAGTGCCGCCGCTCTGCCGCAGCGCTTGCAGGATGAGGAAATCGCCCACAGCCGCGGGCACGCGCAGGCCATCGGCGATGGTTTTGGCGCCCTGCCACATCTCGGCGTGGGTTTTGCCCTCGTGGAAGGCTTTCACCATCGGCGCGCAGCCGCTGCTCTGCACCGTGACCATGCGCGGGCGGGCCGGGCCGATCAGGCCCATCGCCTCCATCTCGGCAAAGGCTTTCCACATGCCGATCAGGCCGGTGCCGCCGCCGGTGGGATAGATGATCACATCGGGCAGGGTCCAGCCCAATTGTTCGGCCAATTCGTAGCCCATGGTTTTCTTGCCCTCGATGCGATAAGGCTCCTTGAGGGTGCTGACATCGAACCAGCCGTATTGCTGCACACCCTCGCGCACACGGGCGCCGCAGTCGGTGATCAAACCATCGACCAGGGTGACGTTGGCGCCGAGCGTTTTGCATTCGGCCTGGAAGGGCAGGGGCACATCGCGGGGCATATACACGTGCGCGGGCAGGCCGACGGCCGCGGCGTAGGCGCTCATGGCCCCGGCGGCGTTGCCGGCGCTGGGGATGGCCACCTCGGCCGCGCCCAACTCGTAGGCCCGGCTTACGGCCAGACAGAGGCCGCGGGCCTTGAAACTGCCGGTGGGGTTCAACGATTCATCTTTGATCAGGGTGTTGGGGCAGCCGATGACCTCGCCCAGACGCCCGGCAGGCAGCAGGGGCGTGCCCCCTTCGCCCAGGTTGATCATGGCGTCGCGGCGCTGCACCGGCAGCACCTCCTCGTAGCGCCAGAGGCCGGGGCTGCGCGTGGCCAGGGCCGCGGGCGTCATGGTCTGGGCAGCTTTGGCCAGATCATAACGGGCCAGCAGGGGTTTTTGGCAGGCGGGGCAGAGGTTGAGCAGTTGGTTGGGGTCGTACAGGGCGCCGCAGGCAGCGCATTCGATATGGGTGAGGGTGGAAAGGGTCATGAAGGCTCCGCAGAGGGGGATGGATGACAGCAATGGTCGCAGTCTAAAAGGGAGGGTTGGCGGCTGTCAATAAAAGGGGGGGGTGGGTTTCAGGTGTCAGGTGTCAGGTGTCAGGTTGGGATCGTGGGGTGTGCGGTGATACACTGGGACGGTGGACGGTGGACGGTGGAGGGTGGTTTTAGATTTTTAGGTGGTAATGTGTGATTTTTGTTTTTATTTTTCACTTTTACTTGATTTATCGTAAAAATTCACCTTATTTTGTCATTGCGAGGGGCGATAGCCCCGAAGCAATCCCCAACGTTGCTTGAATCCCCAAAAAATGACGATCCACCTTGGGGATTGCTTCGCTGTACTCGCAATGACATATCAGGTGAAATGTTACAAATAACCAATATCTAATACCAAATACCCAAAAATGCACACAGAACGTATCGGATTTATCGGTTTAGGCATCATGGGCCGGGGCATGGCGGCCAATCTCTTGCGCGCCGGGTTTGCGCTGACGGTGTGGAACCGCACCGCGGCGCGCATGCAGCCCCTGCTGGAACTGGGCGCGCACGCGGCCGCTTCCCCGGCCGCGGCGGCCGCGGCCAGCGACATCACCTTCCTCTGCGTCAGCGACACGCCCGATGTGCAGGCGGTGGTGCTGGGCGAGCAGGGCATCCTGGCCGGCGCCCGGCCCGGCAGCCTGGTGATCGATTGCAGCACCATCAGCCCGGCCGCGACCAAGGATCTGGCCGCGCGGCTGGCGGAAAGGGGCGTGGGCATGCTGGACGCGCCGGTGAGCGGCGGCAGCGAGGGCGCGGCCAAAGGCACACTCAGCATCATGGTGGGGGGCGAGGCGGCTGATTTCGCACGGGCGCTGCCGGCCCTGCAAGCCGTGGGCAAGGCCATCACCCATGTCGGCCCCAACGGCGCGGGCCAGACGGTGAAATTGATGAACCAGATCCTGGTGGTGGGCCACGCCCTGGCCATGAGCGAGGCCTTCCTTTTTGCCCAGGCCAGCGGCGTCGACCTGCACAAAGCCCTGGAAGCGGTGCAGGCAGGCGCGGCAGGCAGTTGGATGCTGAGTTTTCGCGGGCCGCAGATCCTGGCTCGCGATTGGCGGCCCGGCTTCACCATCGATCTGCAACAAAAAGACCTGCGCCTGGTGCTGGAGGCGGCGGATGCGGTGGCCGCGCCCCTGCCCGGCGTCTCGCTGATCTTCCAGCTCTACCGCGCCTTGCAGGCCCGCGGCCTGGGCAGCGAAGGCAATCACGCCCTGATCAAGGCCCTGGAGCATTTGGCGGGATTTGAGGTGATCAGTGTTCAGTGATCAGTATTCAGTATTCAGTAGCGGTATTTGGTATTGAATATTGGGTATTTTTGTTTGGAAGAACACAAAATCTATCAAATGACCACTGACCACTGACCACTGAATACTGAATACTGAATACTGAATACTGAATACTGACCACTGACCACTGACCACTGACCACTGACCACTGACCACTGCCCCCTACTCGACCAACGCGGCCAGCGCTTCGGCCAGATGCACGGCCTGGCGGTCGCCGAGGTCTGCGATCTGGTCGCGGCAGGAGATGCCGTTGGCGATGAGCACCGCGCCCGGCGCCGCCTGGATCGCAGGCAACAAACGGTCATTGGCGATCTTGACGCTGATCTCGTAATGGTCGGCGGCGTAGCCAAAGGCCCCGGCCATGCCGCAACAGCCGGCGTCGATCGCTTCAGCTCTGGCCTTGGGGATGGCATTCAGCACGGTCAGGGTCGGCTGCACCCCCACCAGCGCCTTCTGATGGCAGTGCCCATGCACCAGATAACGGCGGGGATCAGGCTTCAGAGGCAGGGCGGTGGGCGTGCGGTGCAGCAGATCGGCCACAAACTCGTCGAACAGGCGAATGGTAGCGGCCACAGCCTGGGCGTCGGGGCCGGGCACCAGGTCGGGATAATCATCGCGGATGGTGAGCACGCAACTCGGCTCCAGCCCGACCACGGGCACGCCCGCCTGCGCGTAGGGCAGCAGGGCTGCGATCAGCTTCTGCGCCCGCGCTTTGGCTTCTGGAACCAGGCCCTGCGAGAGGAGGGGACGGCCGCAACAAAAGCGCGGGGTCAGTTCCACCGCGTAGCCGGCCGCGGCCAGCACGCGCGCCGCGGCCATGCCCTGCTGCGGCGCGTTGAACTGCGTGAAGGTGTCGGGGAAGAGGGCGACGCGCGGCCCGGCAGCCGGAAATGCCGGGGGATGGCTGCGGAAGCGGGCGGTGAAGGTGCGGCGCTGGAAGGGGGGCAGGCTGCGGGCAGGATGCAGGCGCAGCAGGCGATTGGCCAAAGCGCGGGCAGGCGGGAAACGCAGGCCGGCGTTGGCCAGCGGCGCAACCCGCGCGGCCAGGGCGGCAACGCGGTCGATGTGCCCAAAAAAGCGGGCGGACAGGGGAGGCCGTTGGCTGCGGTACTTCTGGGCGTAGGCCTCGGCCTTCAGCTTGGTCATGTCCACGCCGGTGGGGCATTCACTCTTGCACGCCTTGCAGCCCAGGCAAAGATCCAGGGCCGTGGCCAGATCAGGATTGTGCAGACCGC
>JAANMV010002213.1_pt1 | contig 19413 bp, 14 predicted proteins | sample 7279661 | NCBI WGS metagenome assembly JAANMV01 (sample SAMN14094540, study PRJNA606508) | bioreactor metagenome | isolation source: A lab-scale SPAN reactor treating ammonium-rich wastewater day 121 | place: Ireland: Galway | collected 2017-05-16 | reverse complement strand
CTCTCCCTCTATCTCTCCCTCTATCTCTCCCTCTATCTCTCCCTCTATCTCTCCCTCTATCTCTCCCTCTATCTCTCCCTCTATCTCTCCCTCTATCTCCCCTCTCTCTGCCATGCCTTCGCACCCTGCCCCCCTCAATTTTCAAGAGATGATCATGCGCCTGCAGCGCTTCTGGGCCGACCAGGGCTGCATCATCTGGCAGCCGTACAGCGAAAAAGTGGGCGCGGGCACTGCCAATCCCGGCACCACCCTGCGCGTGCTCGGCCCCGAACCCTGGAACGTGGGCTATGTCGAGCCGTCGTACCGGCCAGACGATGGCCGCTTTGCCGAGAACCCCAATCGTATGCAGATGCACACGCAGTACCAGGTCATCCTCAAGCCTGATCCCGGCAACCCGCAAGAATTGTATCTGGACAGCCTGCGCGCTATCGGCATCGACCTGGACGCGCACGACATCCGCTTTGTGGAGGACAACTGGGAAAGCCCGGCCCTGGGGGCCTGGGGCTTGGGCTGGGAAGTGTGGCTGGATGGCCTGGAGATCACGCAGTTTACCTATTTTCAGCAGGCCGGCGGCCTCGATCTCGATCCTGTGGCCGTGGAACTGACCTACGGGTTGGAACGGATCGCCATGTTCCTGCAGGATGTGAAAGAGGTGTGGGATCTGCAATGGGACGAGCGCCACACCTACGGCGATGTCTACAAAATGCCGGAAATCGAGCACTGCGACTATGCCTTCAATGTGGCCGATGTCGCGCGCCTGAAGTTGATGTATGAGCTGTACGAGGCCGAGGCCAAAGCCGCCATTGCCCGCGGGCTGGTCATCCCCGCCTACGATTACGTGCTCAAATGCTCGCACACCTTCAATTTGCTGGACACCCGCGGGGCTGTGGGCGTCACCGAGCGGGCCGGGTTCTTCCGGCGCATGCGCGACATGAGCCGCAGCGTGGCCCAGGCCTATGTCGCGCAGCGCCAGCGGCTGGAATATCCTTTTTTGCCGCCGGATGCCGGGGAGACAGCGGCCCCCACTCCCTCCTCGCCCCCGCCATCCCTCGCCCCATTCCCTCTGGCCGTGGCCGACGTGCTGCTCGAAATCGGCGTCGAAGAGCTGCCCCCGCACGACTTGCGCGGGGCCATCGCCCATCTGAGCGCTTCCGCGCCTGCGGCTCTGTCCGCGGCCCGGCTGACGCATGCAGGGGTGACCGTCACGGCCGCGCCGCGGCGCATTGTTGTGCATATCGCCAAACTGGGGGCGCAGCAGGCCGCCGAGACCCTTGAACACCGCGGCCCGCCCGCCGATCGCGCTTTCGATGCTCTGGGCCAGCCCAGCAAAGCCGCCGAAGGCTTCGCCCGCGGCAAGGGCCTGACCGTGGCCGATCTGGAAATCCGCGAGGAGGGGGGCAAGCGCTACGTGTACGCGATGCAGCGGCTGGAAGGCCGCCCCACCCCCGAACTGTTGCCTGATCTGCTGCAATCGCTCATCGCCGGCCTCCGCTTCGGCAAATCGATGCGCTGGAACGCCAGCAATCAGAGTTTTAGCCGGCCCCTGCGCTGGATCGTGGCCCTGTACGGTGATCAGATTGTGCCGTTTGAATATGCCGGCGTCGCCAGCGGCCGCAGCAGCCGCGGCCTGCGCCCGCACGGCTCGCCCGACCTGGCCATCCCCGCCGCGCACCGCTATTTCGAGACGATGGCCGCGGCGGGCATTGTCGTCGACCGGGCCGAGCGCCGCCGGTTGGTGGCCGAGGACATCCAGGCCGCCGCCGCCGCGGTTGGCGGCAGCGCGCCGGTGGATGAAGACCTGCTGGACGAGGTCACCGATCTGGTGGAGCAGCCCCTGCCCCTGCTTGGCCGCTTCGACCCCGCATTCCTCGCCCTCCCCGCCCCGGTGCTCACCACCGTCATGAAAAAGCACCAGCGCTATTTCCCGGTCGTCAGTAACCCGGCAGACCAACAGACCAACAGACCAACAGACCAACAAACCAACCTCCTCCCCTGCTTCATCACCGTGGCCAATGGCGCCGACCGCGACGCGGCGCTCGTCACGCACGGCAACGAGGCCGTGATCCGGGCGCGCTACAAAGACGCCGCCTATTTCGTGCGCGCGGACCGCTCCCGCCCGCTCGAAGCCTACAACCAGCGCCTCGCCACCCTCACTTTTCAAGAGCAGTTGGGCAGCATGCTGGCCAAAGTCGCCCGGCTGGAGCAATTGACCCCGCTGGTGGCCGCGCAACTGGGTCTCAGCCCGGAGGATGCCGGGCACGCGGCCCGCGCCGCCACCCTGTGCAAGGCCGATCTGGCCACCCACATGGTGGTCGAGATCACCTCGCTGCAAGGGGTGATGGGCGAGATCTATGCCCTGGCCAGCGGCGAAGCCCCCGCCGCGGCCCGCGCCATCCGCGAGCACTACATCATCAAGCCGGATCAGCCCCTCAGCCCCGCGGGGCTGGCCCTGAACCTGGCCAATCGTCTCGATAGCCTCGTCGGCCTCTTTGCCGTGGGCATGGCCCCCACCGCCACCACCGATCCCTTTGGCCTGCGCCGCGACGCCCTCGGCATCGTCCAGAACCTGATCGCCGCCGGCCAATCATTCGATATCGTGGCCGGGCTGCGCGCCGCCGCCCACCTCCAGCCCGTGCCTGTCGGCGATCCGGTGATCGCCGAAGCTGCCGATTTTGTGCGCCGCCGCCAGTATGGCCTGCTGCGCGAGGAAGGCTTCGAGCACGACGTGGTGGAAGCGGTGCTGGCCGCGCAGAGCCATGATCCGGCCCGCGCCCGTCAGGCCGTTGCCGACTTGAGCGCAGCCGTGGCCCAGCCGGGCTGGTTGGAGGTCTTCACCGCCTACGCCCGCTGCAAGCGCATCGTCCGCAACCTGGCCGAGCGCTACGAACTCGACCCCGCCGCCGACAGCGAGCAGGCCGCCAACATCCTGCACGCCGTCTACGCCAACGGGCGCGACTCGCTCGCCCGCCAGCCCGACATCGCCACCCTCATGCTCGTGCTCGGCGCCCTCAAAGACCCGATCAACGGCTTTTTCGAGCAGGTGCTGGTCATGGCCGATGACCCGACCGTGCGCGCCGCCCGCCTGGGCCTGGTGCAGCGCATCGCCGCCCTGCCCGACGGCCTCGCCGATCTGACGCAGTTGCAGGGATTTTAACCCGAAGCGCGTCGCATCTGCACTGCTCAAGCCCCCGGCGTTTACAGCGATTTGGGGGCTTTTGTTTTGCGCCCGGCCTGCCGCAGCATCCCGCCGTGGGCGCTATGCCCCTGGCCGATCACCACAAAAGCAGCCGGATCGATCTCGGCCACGATCGTGTTCAGCGTCTTCACATCGGGGCGGCTGACCGTGCAAAAGAGCACCGAGCGCTCCTCCGCTGTGAACATGCCCTGCCCCGTCCAGCGGGTGACGCCGATGCCCATGCGCGCCATCAGCGCCTGCGACACCGCCTGGGCCTCATCGGTGATGATGAAGGCCGTGCGCACCACGCTCGGCCCCTCCAGCACATAATCGGTGGCCAGCCCCCACACGAACAGCATAATCAGCGAATAAAGCGCATTTTCCCAGCCGAACACCAGCCCCACCAACAGGATGATGCTGCCATCGATCACCATGTAAATCTGGGTGAGGGGGATGCCGGTGCGCAGTTGGATGATGCGGCTGAGGATGCCGGTGCCGGCAAAGGTGCCCCGGCCCAAAAAGGCCATGCCCGAAGCAATCCCGCCGATCACCCCGCCGAACAGCGCATTCAGCAAAGGGTCATCGGTGATCCCGCCTGCCGGCAGGAAGCGCGCCACATAATCGGTGCCCAGCGTGTAGATCAACGTCACCAGCGCCACCCGGATCAGGAATTGGAACCGGCCCAGATAGCGAAAGCCCAGGGCAATGGGCAGAATGCTCAGCCCCAGCAGGAGGAGGCCATAAGAGATGCCGGTGTAGTGGTGGAGGATGATGGACAACGCCGCCACCCCGCCCGGCGCGGCGTCGGACGAAGCCAGGAAGAGATTGAAGGTGAAGGCCTGCGCCACCGCAGCCGTGATCAGCAAGAGCAGGTCTTGGATGGTGGCGCGACGGGTGGGGCCTGTGAAGGCGCGGAGGAGTTTGGCAGACATGGGACGTCTCGGTGCGAGCGGGGAGGAGGTCGGTCAAGGCGGCGCGGCAAGCCATGCGCGCAGGGCAGACAGTTTCAGGGCGGCGGCGCTGTAATTCACAGCCTCGCGGCGCAGGAAATAGGGGCCCTGCGCCGCCAGATCGGCCATCCCGCCCTGCACGACCAGGGCAAAATCCACGCCGGCCGCGGCCAGAAGTGGGGCGACCGCGGGCGGCGCATCCTGCGGGCGGCCGTAGGGGAAGCAGAAGATCCGGGGCTGGGCCGGGAAACGGGCCGCGATCTCGGCCAGGGAGGCGGCGAGATCCGCCGCAAAGCGATCCGGCCCGTCCGCGGCCAGGGTGCTGTGCCACAGGGTGTGGCTGCCCACCAGGTTCCCGGCCTCGATCAGCGCGGCCAGTTGCGTCCAGTCGGCCAGGGGATAGCTGGGGTGCAGTCCCGCGGGCGCGTGCAGCAGCTCGGCCAGCGCGGCCAGGAAGGCGGGGTGTTGCCAACTGGGCGCGGCCAGCAGCAGGGGCAGCAATTGCCCGCGAAACGCCGCCGCGCGGGAGGCCGCATCCCCCAAATGCAGGCGCAGCGGGGAGGCAGGCCGGCCCAGGAATGCCGCCGGATCGAAGGTGTAATCGCCGGCCGCGGCCCGCTGCACCTGATCGGCCAGATCGAGCGAAGGCACGGAGCGGCCGGCAGCGATCAGGCCAGGGCTGACGAAGAAACAGGCGCTCAGCCCGCGGGCGGCCAGCGGGGGCAGGGCCGCGGTGACGTTGTCGAGCGTGCCATCGTCGAAGGTGAGGAGCGTGGCCCGCGGGGGCAGATCTCCCGCCTGCATGCGCTGGAAGAATTCGGCGGGGGGCAGGGGGTGGAGGTGGGCGACGACGAAATCGAGGATGGATTCGTAGGCCGGCGGCGAGAGAAAGAGGAAATCGTGCGCGCCGGGCAAGATGGCCGCGCCCACGTAATGGAACATGAGGATCAGCCCGCGCCGGCCGCCGCTGCGTCGGGCCGCCCCCCGCCCGGCCAGGGGCCACAACAGCGCGCCGGCGCTGCGCTTGAGCAGGCCGCGGGGCGAGGAGGGGCCGGTCTGGTTCATGCCAGCACCTGCCTGTACAGGGCCAGGGTGCTGGCCAGCACCGCGGTCAGGCGATAGGGCGCGGCCGCGGCCCGGGCCGCGGCCGCCCATGCCCCCGCCTGATCGGGCCGGGCCAGGAAGCGATCCAGGGCCGCGGCCAGCGCCTGCGGGTCATCGGGGGGGACGAGCAGGCCGCTGCGCCCCTCTGCCACCATGTCGGGCAGGCCGCCGACGCGGGTGGCGATCACCGGTCGCCCCGCGGCCAGCGCCTCGGCCACGGCCACCGGCGCGGTTTCCTGCCGCGCGGCCAGCACCATCGCCTGCGCCTGATCCAGCTCCGCCAGCATGGCCGGGCGGGTCAGGTTGCCCAGCAGGTGCACCCGCGCTTGCAGCCCCGCCTGTGCGATCAACTGCCGGCATTGCCTCACATACGCGGACGCGGCGTCGGTTTCGCCGGCAATGCGCAACTGGGCGTGGGGATGGAGGTCGGCCACGCGGGCGAAGGCGGTGATCAGCGTGTCGATGCCTTTGCGCGGGATCACGCGGGCGATGGAGAGGAGGCGGCCGGGCGCAGGCGGGCCGGCCAGCGCGAAGCAGGCGTCGTCCACCGGGTTGGGGATGTCGTGCCAGTGGATGTGGGGGTGTTCGGGGAAGGCGCGGCGCACGTAGGGGCTGATGGCGATGCACTGCCGGGCGCGGCGCAGCACCCAGCGCTCGAAGCGGGCATCGTAGGCCCAGGCCAGCCGCGCTTTCAGCCCGCGGGCGCCGCTGAGCAGCGCTTCCTGGCGGACGACGCCGTGGATGGTGAGCAGCGCCGGCCAGGGGGCATCGAGGGCCGCGGCCGCGTTGTAGCCGCTGCCGTGGGCGTGGATCAGGTCGGGCCGGAACGCGGCGGCAGCCTGGCGCAGGTCGCGGCGCACCCAGATGTGCCAGCGGCTGCGGGGGAAGGGGTGGATCGGCACGCGGATGACTTGAACGCGGCCATCCCAATCGACGGAGGCGCGGGCATCGACGTGCGCCGCGGCCACGGCCACCTCGATCTGCGGTTGTGCGGCCAGGCCCTGGGCCAATGCCTGCACCACCGCCATCACCCCGCCTGTGAGGGGCTGGCCGGGGAAGGGATAGGGGCCGAAGAGGAGGATGCGCATGGGCGGCTAGCGGGCTTGCAGGATCTCGGTGTGCAGGGCGCCGGAGCGCTCGTAGATGGCGGCGACGCGGTGCAGGGTCACGCCCTCGGCCGCGGCCAATGCCTCCAGCGCCGGCCGGCGACCGGGGAAGTTGGTGCGGTCGGGCGCGTGCAGCAGGAAGATGCTGGCTGGATCATGCAGCAGGGGCCGCACCCGGTCGTCGAATCCGACATCGGGGGCGTCGAAGCGATCGTAGCCGAAGATCTCGATCGGGTTGACCTGCCCGCGGCTGAGCAGGATGAGCGGCGCGTCGAAGCCCCAATCGAGGGCGTAGGGGCTGGCCATGCCCCCCGCTTGCAAGGCCGCGGCCAGGCGATAGGCCGCGTCGGAATGGTCGGCGTAGCCGCCGCTGGCGGCGAGGGCGCGGTGATAGCGCACATCCGCGGTCAGGCTGCTGGCCAGCAGGGCCAGGAGGATGAGGGTGGCCGGCAGCCAGGGACGCGGCGTCTGCCGGGCCAGCAGTTCGGCGGCCAGGGCCACGCCCAACGCCAGCAGGGGCGAGAAGAGGGCGAGATGGGTGTACCAGAGGTCGGTGGGCGTCAGCGGGGTTTGCAGCAGCAGCAGCAGGGCGAAGGCGTAGAAGAAAAGCCCGCGCAGGGCCAGGCTGCGCTGATCGGGCTGCCGCCGCCGCCGCAGCAACAGCAGGAGCAGCAGGCCCAGGCCCAGCAGCCAGGCGGGTTGCGCCAGCACATCCACAAAATTGCCGCCGAGATACCAGAAATGATCCCCACGCAGAAAATCGCCGATCTGCGCCCAGCGCCGGGCCAAATTCTGCCCGTAATCGAGGTTCTCGACGCCGTAATAGGAGCGGCCCAAGGTGCCGAGGAAGTGTTGCAGGGTGGCGCCGGTCTTGAGGTTGAACAGGATCAGGGGGCTGAGGCCGAGCAGGAAGAGGGCAACCGCGGCCAACAGGGCCTGCGGCCGGGCCAGCCCGCGGGGACTGAATCCCGCGGCGGCCGGCGCGCCGAACCAGCGCCGGCCCCACCACACCAGCGGGGCCAGAATGGCCAGGGCCGCCAGCGGCCAGAGCATGATGAATTTGGCCCACAGCCCCAGGCCGGCCAGGAACGCGGCCCCGTACCACCAGCGCAGCCGCCCATCCCCGGCCAGCCGCCACAGGGCCAGGAGGATGGCCAGCATGAAGGCGATGGTGGTGTTGGTGACGTAGATGCCCTGGCGGGCGAAGAAGAGGAAGGAAGGGTGCACGGCCAGGATCAGGGCGGCCAGCAACGCGGCCCGCGGCCCGGCCAGGGCCTGCGCCAGCCGGTAGGTCAGCCAGAGGATGGCCGCGGCCACGGCTACCGGCCACAGGCGCAGGGTGATCACGCTGACGCCGCCGAGCTTGAACAGCGCCAGCAGGGCATAGGTGTTGAGCGCGCCGACATAATCCACGATCATCAGGGGCAACGATCGGCCCCCCACCCGCGCCACGGCCTGGCGGTGCGCCTCCACCGGCTGTCCCCCGAGCAGTTGCACCGCGGCTTTGGCTTCCACCGCCTCATCATAATTGGGCCCGGGCAGCGCCAATTGGTACAGCGCCAGCCCCAAAAAGAGGGCCAGGGGCAGGAGGAAGGGGGAGAGGCGAGGGGACATGGGCAGGGGGCAGTGGTCAGTATTCAGTGGTCAGTATTCAGTGGGCAGTGGTCAGTATTCAGTATTGGGTATTGGGTATTGGATATTTGGGTATGTGCTCAATAATGGGGGGGGTGAAGAAATAGAGCCGCCGAATGAATTCGGCGTCTGATACGAAGAAACCCGTTAAAACGGGTTGTTGATCACGTTTTCGTGCCCATAACAACCTGCTTTAGCAGGTTTCTGGTACCAGACCGTGAATTCATTCACGGGGATGGTGCCAGACCGTGAATTCATTCACGGGGCTGATACCAGACCGTAAATCCATTCACGGGGCGGCTGCTATGCCGCCGAATGAGCCGCCGAATCAGAGCCGCCGAATGAATTCGGCGTCTGATACGAAGAAACCCGTTAAAACGGGTTGTTGATCACGTTCTCGTGCCCATAACAACCTGCTTTGGCAGGTTTTTGGTACCAGACCGTGAATTCATTCACGGAACTGTCATGTATTTTTAATAGTACACATATTTGATATTTATTGTTGGTTTTTGAAAATTGTTTATTTTTTGTCATTGCAAGGAAAAATGATCTCTCGCAATAACAAAATGAGATAAATTGTTACTAAAACATCATAACAAACTGACCACTGAATACTGATCACTGAATACTGACCACTGAAACTAACGCGCGATCAAACCCACCCCGGAAACCTGGCTGCGGTAATCGTGGCCACTGGCATAGATGCGGATACTGGTGATCTTCTGCGGTCGCGGCAGGCTGGGACTTTGCAGCAGGTCGGGCGATTCGTACTCGAACCAGACGAAACTGGGGATCTTCTCCGCGTTCTCGATCGGCCAGTTCTGTACCGGATCCTGCAAATAGAACCCGTGCACCCAGTGCCGGGGATTGCCGGTGGCGTCGATGAAGTCGATCCGGGCCATCAGCGGGCACTCGGAGGAGAGCTGCCCGCAGCCGGGCAAATTCTGGCTGAGCAGCAACACATCCATGCGCAGGATCAGGCTGTCGAAATCGAGCACATCCGCATCGATCTGCTGCACCAGCGAGGTCTCGGAATGCAGGCCGTCATTCCCCTCCCGCTGGAAATAGGCGGCTTTGCGGTCGCTGCTGTCGATGATCGATACCGCGCCGATGACGACGTTTTCTGGATTGGCCGCGGTGACCAGGGCTTCCGGCGTCCAGGCCGCGCCCAGCGGCTGCTGGAAATTGCCATCGCGCACCAGATTGATGGCCGCGTGCAGGGGGTGGCTGGGCGGCTCGCCCAGGGCGATGGTGGCGCGGCGGCCATTGCCGAGTATGACGATGCGATTCATCGCCTCCACCTCTGCCCCGCCCCCGCGCACGATCACTTCGGTCACTTCGTTGTTGACGGCGATAGCGATATCATCCCCGCCCTGCATGCGCACCACGCCGTGCAGCGTCTCCACGGTGATGTGGAGGGGACGGGCGCCCGCGGGCGCGGCGGTGATGCGCGCGCGGCCCTGCGCCAGCTTCAGATCGATGCGGTCGGGCAGGGCGCTGAGGCCAAACCGGGGGGTGCGGGCCTGATTGAAGATCAACTCGCTGGAGCTGCGCAGTTGCAGCAGGGCCAGGCTTTCGCCCCCCATCTCCCGGTCATAGAAGGTGATGTTGGCGCGGGCGTTCTCATCTGTGCGGATCACATCTCCCGCCCGCAGCCCCACCTGATTGACCACCGGCATGGGCGCCTCGCTGTCGCGGGTGTAGATCAGGGTGATGCCGCGCAGGGACTCGACCTCAGTTGGCTGAGGCAGGGTGGCGTTGTGCAAGGCATAATTGATGGCCAGCGGCGTGCCGATCAGCAGGAACAGAAAGCTTAGGAAGGCCGCCCACAGGATGATCCAGGCCTGGCGGCCCACATGTTCATAGGCTGCTTCGCTCGGCACAGGCGGCAGGGGGGGGGAGGGCGCGGTAGTCATGGCTCTTGGGGATCGAAAGCCGGCGGGGGCGCTGCTCGCCCGGCGTCGGCGCGGGAAGGGTCAACGGATGGAGAAGGCGTCGAATTCATCGGTGGCTGTGGCCCACGTCGCCTCCACCCGGTCGACGCGGCTGCCAAGCGGGCCTTGATGCAGCAGTTCCAGCAGGCGCGCCAGCGCCTCTTCCGGCCCTTCGGCGGTCACTTCCACCAGGCGGCGGGGCAGGTAGAGATTGCGCACCGCGCCGTGCAGGCCCAGGGCCTGAGCCTGCCGCCATACGAACATGCGGAAGCCGACGCCCTGCACGCGGCCGTGCACTTCAGCGTGCAAACGTTTGTTCATCTCTCCTCCTCCAGGATCTGCGCGACCCGCTGCAACCACAGCGCCGCATCCCGATCCTGCGGGTCGGTTGCCAGCGCCGCCTGGAACCGGGCGCGCGCCTGCTCCCACTCCTGGCGCTCCGCGTAGATCAGGCCGAGGTTGTACTGGGCGTTGGCTGCCTGCGGATCGATGCTCAGGGCCTGCTCGTACGCGGCGATGGCCCTGTTCTGGGCCTGGCGCGAGGCAAGGGGCAGCCGGCCCAGATAGGCCGCGGCCAGATTCAGCCACAGGTGGGCATTGTGCGGATGCCGGGCCACCGCCTCCTCCAGAAAACGCACGGCCCGGCTCCATTTGGCCGCCATCACCAGCGCCCCGCCCAGGTTGATGGCGATGTCGGGGTCGTGGGGCGCCAGTTTGTGCGCCTCGCGCAGGGGGGCCAGCGCCTCTTCTGGGCGCTGAGAACGCAACAGCCGCGCGCCCTCATTCAGCAGGGCGTGCACGCGGGCCTGAGCGTCGGCGGATGAGGCAGGGGGCAGGTCGGTCATGGGGCGAAACGTCGCTTCACAGCAGCCAGATCAGCAGGCCGGGCAGCGTGATCAGGCTGACCAGGGTGGTGAGGAGCACCGCGCCGGCCACAAAATCGGGCGCGGTCTCGAATTCATTGCTGATCACAATGGAATTGACCGCGGTGGGCATGGCGCCTTGCAACACGGCCACAGCAAAGGCCACGCCCTGCAAGCCCACCAAACGGGCCAGAGCGATGGCGATGGCCGGCCCTGCCAGCATGCGCACCAGTGTGGCGCGGGTGATGGGATTGCGGCCCAGGCGCACCTGGGTCTCGGTCAGGGCCATGCCCAGCACGATCAGAAAAATGGGGATGGCGGCCTTGCCGGCCATGGTCAGCATCTCGAAAAAGGAGCCGTTGGGCCGCCAGTCGAGCTGCCGGCTGACAAACGCGGCCAGCATGGCCCAGATGATGGGGGTGGCCAGGGTGCGACGCAGGGCCAGCCGCCCGCCATGCTGCCCGCGCGCCGCCAGATAGATGCTGATGGTGGAACCAACCAGGCTGTTGAACATGTACAAGATCAGGGCGTAGCCAAAGCCTTCCTCGCCGAAAGCGAAAAGATTGAGGGGCAGGCCATAGTTGCCATTGTTGAGCAGGATGATGACCAGCACGAAGGCGCTGCTGAGGGGGCCATTGTAGCGGCGGCTCAGGCCCAGGGCCAACAGGGTCATGGCTGCCATGTAGATGGCGGCGAAGATCAGCGAGCGGGAGGTCGTGGCCGGGTCAAAGTCCAGGTTGAGGATCGAGGTGTAGACCAGGCAGGGGGCGAGGATGTAGAAGACCACACGGCTGATCGAGCGGATATCGAGCACCAGCGCCCGCCGCAACAGATAGCCCGCCGCGGTCATCAGGGCGATGGGGCCGATCACCTCGAACATCACCCGCCCAAGCTGCGCGCTCATGCCGGCATGGCTCCTGTTCAGGCGTCCCGCTCATTCATCAGCCGCCGGATCTCCGCCTCCAATGGGTCTTCTTCGTAGTCATCTTCCCAGGGGAACTTCTCCTCATCCTCATCCTCCTCTCCTTCCTCGCCCAGCCCCAACACTTCGGCGATCAGGGCGAAATCGCCCACGGTGATATCCGAGAATTCATCGAGCGCGGTCACGGCTGCATCGGCCAGGGCTTCGTTGTCGCTGCCGGTCAGGGCTTCAAGGGCGCGGCGGGCTTTGGCGCCACCGATCTGGCTGAGGGCGGCGATGGCTGCCAGCAGCACTTCCAGATCGGGCTCGTCGACCATCATCTCCAGCAGAGGCTGCACCGCGGCCCGCGCTTCCAGATCGCCCAACGCCCGCGCCGCTTCCAGCCGCAGTTCGGGCTGCGGTTGCCGCAGTTCGGGCAACAGGAAGGGGATCCAGCGCGGGTCGGCGCTGCGGCCCATGGCATAGAGAGCGCTGGCCCGCAGCAGCGTCTCCCCATCGTAATAGGCCTGCTTGATGGCCTGATCCACCTGGGGATGGCAGGAGACGGCCAGCCCCTCCAGGGCGCGGCGACGCACTTCCAGCGCCTCCTGCGGCTGTTGGTAGACGTCCCACAACGCCGCGGCCGCGCTTTCGCCTGGCGCTTCGGGGATGTCGCCGCATTCGCTCCAGTAACAGACGCGGCCCAGGGCCAGGGCTGCGGCCGCGCGCACCGGCGCTTCGGCGTCTTGCAACAGGCGCAGATAGTGCGGCAGCAGCTGCGGCGAGTCATCCTCCCACAGGCCATCGATGGCCAGGACGCGGATGGCGGGGTCGGCATCGGCCAAGGCCCAGCGGAAGATGGCGCGGAAGTCGTATTCGACATGCTCTTCGGCCAATTCGGCCAGGGCTGCCAGCAATTCCCGCCGGAGTGCGGGCGCGAAGGTGGCCCAGGCCGTCTGGAAAACCTGCAATTCCTGGCGATCTAGATCGGAGAGAGCGATGAGCGAGCGATACACGATCTTGGCGTTCGCATCGCTCAAACTGGTCAATAAGCCGGAAAGATCACGATTCATAATTATTCTTAAAGACTGAAGATTAAAGATTAAAAACGCTCTGTGGTAAGTATATTTTTAATCATTAATCATTAATCATTTTGTACGAAAAGAGTCAATTCCACTGGAAGCGGAACTGGGTGCTGGGTGGGGAGACGGGGGAAACGGCTGTGACCTGCCCATCCTGCCGGGTGACGCGGGCCGCCTGCACATACCAGACGTAGGTGCGCCCGAATTCTTGCGGGGCCTGGCCGAACAACCATTCGGGCACGCGGAACTCGGTGACCGCGCCCAATGGATCGTTGAAACGCCAGTCGATGGCGTCGGGGGCGACGAGCACGCCGATGTAGAGCACGTTTTCGACGCCCGCCGGCAGGCCGCCGGGGTTCTGCCACTGCAAGACGACGGTATTCTCGATGCCTTTGAAGGGCGCGTTGTTGCCGGGGCTGCTCAGCACCGGCGCGGCCAGGGTGATGCTGGGTGTGGGCGTGGCTGCGGGTGTGGGTGTGGCGGTGGGGCGCCGCGGCGTGGGCGTGGGCGGGGTGTAGCCGGCGGGGGGGATGCGCAACTCCTGGTTCACCCGCAGGGTCGTGGGGTCGCTGATGTTGTTGTAGGCCAGCAGGTTGGCCACGGTCACGCCAAACTGGTTGGCGATGCCGATCGGCGTATCGCCCGGCTGCACCACGTAGACGACCGGCCCACCCGGTGTGGCCGTGGCGGGCGCAACGGCTGTGGCCGTGGCGGTCGCAACGGCGGCTGTGGCGGGCGCAACGGCTGTGGCCGTGGCGGATGGCGTGGCCGCCGGGAGTGTCGCCTCCGATGGAGCGGTGGCAGTGGATGTGGGTTCGGTGGTGGGCGTGCCTGTGGGCGTGGCTGTGACCGCCGGCGGGATGCGCAGTTCCTGATTCACCCGCAGCGACGTGGGGTCGCTGATGTTGTTGTAGGCCAACAGATCGGCGACGCTGATACCGAACCGGTCGGCGATGCCGATGGGTGTATCGCCCGGCTGCACCGTGTAGGTCTGCTCGGGGATCGGGGTTTCGGTGGGCGTGGGCGTGGCCGTGGGTGTGGGCGTGGCCGTGGCCGTGGGCAGGATGATCAGCGTGGGGGTGGCTAGGGTCGGCTGGGATGTGACGGTGGCCTGCGCCACCGGGGCCGCGGTGGCCGTGGGCAAGAGGGGCGCTCCCACCGGCGCGGGCGCCAGCGTGGCAGGCGGGGGCAGCAGCGCGGTCAGCCCGCGCGCGGCCCGGCTCAGCACCGCCCCGCCGCCGCCGATGATCAGCCACAAAGCCAGCAGCAGCAGCAGCCCGGCAGAGGCCAGGGCGCGACCAGGGCGCCAGGGCGCCAGCTTGCGCCCGCAATGTGGGCAGAGGGTGAGGACAGAGGGGGCGCGGCGGCGGCAATGCTGGCAGCGGATCACATCGTCGGGCCGGTGGGCGGCGGCGCCGCATTGAGTGCAGACCGCGTACTCGCTGGGAACATGCTGGCCGCAGCGCCGGCAGGTGTAGGTCATGAGATGATTGGGAGATCGTGATACAACGTTGAAAGGCGGCGGCCAATCATCCAACCGATGACTGACCACTGACGACTGAACACTGAATACTGAATACTGAATACTGAATACTGAATACTGACCACTGGCCACTGAATTATACCCGCGCGCGGGGGATGGGCGGCAAACTCACCGGGTCAGGGTCGTGCCCAGGGCCAGATCGGGGTCGGCGAGATGCCGCTGCACCTGGCCCGGGATCTCGCCGGAAAGCAAGTGGATGCGCAGGTGCGGATGTGCAGCCAGCAGATCGGCCATCGCCGTCACCTTGGCAAACATGCCGCCGGTGACGTCGATGCCATGCGAGCCGCCCAGCGCCGCAGCCAGATCGGGCAACTGTGCGGTGGTCAGGTGGGGCAGGCGCCGGGCCGCGGGATGCTGGATCGGGTCGGCGTCGAACACGCCATCCACCACGCCCACCAGGCTGATGTGCTGCGGTTGCAGCAGCGGCGTCAGCGCGGCCAGCACCTGCTCGGTGGAGACGATCCCCCCCCCGCGGGCCGCGTCGAAGGCCACATCGCCGTAGACCACAGGCACCAGCCCGGCTGCCAGCGCGGCCAGCAGCGGCTCGGCCGTGAAAGCGACGATCTCCCCCAGGCGGCAGTGGACCAGCGCGGACGGTGGCAGGCTGAAGGCCGGCACCCCCGCTCGCAGCAGCGCCGCCATCACCAGGCGGTGCAATTGCGCAGCGATGTGCGCTGTCTCGGCAAAGCCGCGCCAGCCTTCGGCCCCGCTCACGCCCTGGCGAGTGCGGTAGCGCCGCCCCAGCGCGTGCCCGTAGCTGCCGCTGCCATGCGAAAGCAGCAGAGGGCGTTGGGGATGGCCGGCCCGCGCCGCCGCGATCTCGTGGGCCAGCCGCTCGATCACGCGGGGCCGCGGGGTCAGGGGCTGATATTTGGCTGTGATCAGGCTGCCGCCCAGCTTCAAAAAATGGGGCGCCTCTGTCATCACACTCATCTTGCCTCCTGCGCCAGCCAGGGATAAAGGCGGCGATAGTGCTGCGCCTGCACCGTGATCGCCCGCAGATAGGTCTTCGTCTCCTCGAAGCTGACCAATTCCACGAACAGATCCTCATCCGCGCCCGCCTGCCGCCGCCAGAACGCGGCATTGCCGGGGCCGCCATTGTAGCCGGCCAGGGCCTGCAACACGCTGCCGCCCGCGCCTGCCATCCCTTCGGCCAGATAATGCGCGCCAAAAGCCACGTTCACATAGGGCCGGAAGAGTAATTCGGCGCTGTAATTGGGCCAGTTCAGGCGTTCGGCGATGGCGCGCCCGGTGCTGGGGATGATCTGCGCCAGGCCGCGGGCCGCGGCGGGGCTGGCCGCGCCCGCGCCAAACAGCGATTCCTGGCGGATCAGGGCGAAGAAGAGGGCCGGCTCCAGGTCATTGGCGGCGGCCGCGGGCAGGATCAGGTCGTCGTAATAGGTGGGGTAGATCAACGTTTGCAACGCTCGCGGCGTCTGCGCCAGGGCGCGGCCCGAGAGGGTCTGCACACGGGCGGCGGCGCGGATCGAGGTGTCGTAATAGCCCCGCGCGGCCGCGTGCAGCGCCAGCCGGGCCAGGGCGACCGCGTCCGGCTGCCAGCGCGTGCGCAGGGCCTCGTAGGCGCTGCGGGCGGCGGCGTATTCGCCCATGGCGTGCAGGCCGGCGGGCCGCGCCAACTCCGGCGGCGCCGCGGCCAGATCGGGCGCGGCGTCCAGCGGCAGCCAGCCGGCCAGCCAGATCGCCAGATCCGCAGCGGCGGCGGATGGTTCGGCCGCGGGCGGCTGGGCCGGGGGCGGGCTGAGGGTCTGCGTCTGCTGGGCGGCGCGCAGGCCGTAGTAATTGCCCTCGCCCCAGATCGTGGTCATTGCCTGCCACTGCGCCTGGGCCGCGGCTGTGTCGCCCTGCGCTTCCAGGGTTTTGCCCGCCCAATAGGCCGCGGCCGCGTGCCAGAAATCTTGCCCCGCCGCGGCCAGGGCCTGCCATTGTTCCAGGGCCGCGGGCAGGTCGCCGGCCTGATAGAGGCTAAGCCCGGCCCGGAACGCGGCCTCCTGGCTGCGCTCGTGGCGGGGATAGGTGTCGGCCAGGCGCTGGAAGATGGCGGCGGCGCCGCGCAGCATTGCCGGGTCTCGTTCGGCCAGGACGCCGGCCCACCACAGGGCTGTGCCTGCGCTGGTCGGGTCGGGCCGGGCCGCCGCGGCTTGCAGATAGAGGGCGCGAGCGGCGGCGGGGTCGTTCTGCCGCCAGCGCCCGCGGGCCAAACCCAGCCAGGCCTCGCCCAGCCGGGAGTCGTCGGGGTGCGTGTCGATGATCTGCCGCCATTCCACGGCGGCGGCGTCGTAATTGCCCAGCCCTTCGTAGGCCTGGGCGGCCAGGAGGTGGGCTTCGCCGTCGTGGTCGGGGGTGGCTTCCAGATGGCGGTAGAAGGCGGCGATGGCGGCTTGGTGCGCGCCCGCAGCCAGATAGACCCGCCCGGCCAGGAGGTCATCCACCTGCTGGCTGTCATTTTGCAGGGCGAGGAGGGCGAGATAGGCGTGGGTGGCGGCCGGGGCGCTGCGCAGGGCCTGTTCGTAGCTTTGCCAGGCCGCGGGCAGGTCGCCGGCGGCTTGTTGGGCCTGCCCGCGCAGGAAGAGGATCTCGCTGCGGTAGCCTGCGTTCTGGGCGATGGCGAGGATGGCGTTGTACTGGCGCAAGGCCGCGGCCAGATCGCCGGCGGCCATTGCGGTGGCGGCCATGCCTTCGCGGGCGCGGGCGGCCGCGGCGGCATCTGGGGCCGCGGCCAGGGCCTGCTCGTAGAGCTGGATGGCCAGGGCGGGGTCGAGGGTGGCGGCTGCGGCGTCGCCCGCGGCCTGGAAGGCCCAGGCTGCGGTCAGGGGTTGGCGTGCGGCGAAGCTTTGGAACGCGGCGATGGCTGCGGTTTCCTGGCCGAGCAGGCTGTAGCCGCGGCCCAGCCAGTAGAGCAGTTCGGGGTGCTGGGCGGCAAAGGCTGAATCGGGGGGGATGGCGGCAAAGGCGGCCACGGCGGCGGCGGTCTGCTCCGCGGCCCACAGGGCCTGGCCCAGGCCAAAGGCGGCGGCCGCGGCGGTGGCGGGGTCGGGGGCGCGGTCGCGCAGGGCCTGAAAGGCCGCGGCCGCGGCGCTGTAATCGCCGTGGTGCAGCAGGCGGTCACCGGCGGCCAGCTGTTCGGCGGGGGGCGGGGTGGGGGTGGGCGTGGCGGTGGGCGTCGAAGTGGGTTTAGCAGTCGGCGTGGCGGTGGGTGTGGATGTGGGTGTGGCGGTCGAGGTCGCGGTGGGGGTGGGCGTGGCCGTGGGGGCCGGCGTCTGCTCCTGCGCCGGCAGGGCGGGGGCCGGCGCGGGGCGGGGGCCGGCGCAAGCGCCGAGGAGCAGCACGGTCAGCAGGAGCAGGAGACGATTCATGGCAGGCCCGGTCAGGGTGCGAGGGCCAGTTCGGCCGGGGTGATGCCCTGGAACAGGGGATGGATGCCCTGCTCTGGGCGCCAGCAGGAGAGGCTGGCCGGGTCGAAGCCGGGCAGGGCGAGGCGGAAGTAGGTGAGCAGGCCGGCGCGGTCGCGCTCGCTGAGGTCGTAGCGCAGGTCGTGCAGGTATTTGGTGAGCACGCCGGTGGGCAGGCCGAGGCGGGGGGCGTAGGCCTGGGCGATCTCGGGGATGTGGGCGAGGCCCTCGGCTTTGCTAGCGTAGAGCGCGGGCGCGATGCCGAGGTCGGCGATGGCGGGCAGGGCGTCGCGTCGCGCCGCCCACAGCGCGAAGACGAAGGGCAGGCCGGTCCATTTCAGCCACTCGTCGCCCAGATCGAAGGCGTAGGGCTGGCCGCGGCCGGGGATGGGCCGGCGGTGCGCGGACTCGATCAGCGCGCCATCGCCGATCAGCAGGGCGGCGGCGGCGCGGCGCAGCATCTGCTCCAGGTCTTGCGGCTCGGTGCTGTAGCGGGGCTGCACCCGCCAGAAATGCCGGGCCAGGATCTTGACCAACTCCACCGAGGCGGCGGATTGGTTGGAGAGGGCGATGCGCACATCATCCAACTCCCGCGGGTCGGGCATCCAACTGAAGAGGATGACGGTTTTGACCGCGCCGATGGTGGCGATGGAGAGATCGGGCAGGATGGCGACCTGGGGGGCGAGGCGGGCGGCCTCGATGCAACTGATCGGGGCCAGGTCGATCTCGCCCGCGGCCAGGCTGCGGTTGAGTTCGGTGGGAACGCCGCGGCGAAAGCGCACCGGTTGGCCGGCCAACCGCTCTTCCAGCCGGTAGTATTGCGGCTCGACGTTGAGATAGTCGATGATGCCGATGGTGAGGGGGCGGGGCTGTGACATCGTGAGGAGAGGGAGAGGGGAGAAGGGGAGAGGGGAGAGGGGAGAGGGGGAGTGGCCCTGAGTATAGCGCGAGTGGGGCAGACAATCCAGCCGGGGCGAAAAATTTTTCGGGTGTGTATAAAATGAGTTAGCGGAGTCGGCGCCTCCTGGCACTGACCCATTTGCACCAGGCTCCGTGTGAATGAATTTACGGTCTGGTATCAGCCCCGTGAATGAATTTACGGTCTGCTATCAGTCCCGTGAATGAATTCGCGGTCTGGTATTAGCCCCGTGAATGAATTCACGGTCTGCTATTAGCCCCGTGAATGAATTCACGGTCTGCTATCAGAAACCTGCTAAAGCAGGTTGTTATGACAGAATGGCGTCATTCATAACCCGTTTTAACGGGTTTCTTTGTATCAGACGCCGAATTCATTCGGCGGCATATTCGGCGGCTCTCATTCGGCGGCGATTTCCGGCGGCATCGGCTAACCACGCCGCCCCGTGAATGAATTCACGGTCTGCTATCAGAAACCTGCTGAAGCAGGTTGTTATGACAGAATGGCGTCATATGCAAACCGTTTTAACGAGTTTCTTTGTATCAGACGCCGAATTCATTCGGCGGCATATTCTAAAGAAGGTTGTTATGGCAGAATTGTGTCATATGCAAACCGTTTTAACGGATTTCTTTGTATCAGACGCCGAATTCATTCGGCGGCATATTCTAACAAACCCAGCCCGATCGTTCGACTGCCCCCTGCCCCCTGCCCCCTGCCCCCTGCCCACTGAATACTGAATACTGAATACTGAATACTGAATACTGAATACTGAATACTGAATACTGAATACTGAATAC
>JAANMV010002209.1_pt1 | contig 19464 bp, 9 predicted proteins | sample 7279661 | NCBI WGS metagenome assembly JAANMV01 (sample SAMN14094540, study PRJNA606508) | bioreactor metagenome | isolation source: A lab-scale SPAN reactor treating ammonium-rich wastewater day 121 | place: Ireland: Galway | collected 2017-05-16 | reverse complement strand
AGTTGTTCAGAGTCATCCCGGTGGGCTGGACGAAGCGTCCCATATCCTGCTCGCGCAGGACGCCGTTCAGGTAGACCTGGGCCTCCTTCTTGGTGCCGTGAATCGTCTTCTTGTGGCGCTTCTGCTTGCCGTCCTGGTCGCGGCCCAGGAAGACCTGCACGAGCCAGCGACCCTCGTCGACCTTCGTGATCGACCCGGTGCGCCGCGTATTCACTTTCTTGGTCTCTTCGGCCATCGGTCAGGTCTCCTTGGGGTTGGGCGCGCACGCTCGATCCGTGCGCGCCCGGTCGAGCTAGTTGTCGTGGCGCCAGCCGCCGCCGAGTGCGGACCCGCCCTGGCGCACCCACTCGCGAAAGCCCTGCTCCTCGATGCGGACCTGGCGCCCGATGTGGACGGCGGGCAACAGGTTCTGGCGGATGGCATCGTAGACGCGAGCGCGGGTCAGCTGGACCATGTCGGCGACCTGGTCTACGGTGAAAAAGCGGAGGGTGGTCTGTGTCTCCATCGCTACCTCCCGCTGTTCCCAAGCATGCTGGCGAGTCGGAGGACCGGGGTCTGGCTCTCCGGGTTCTGGACGGCGGCCTCGACGGCGAGTACGTGAGAGCAGGGCTTGGTGCGCCCGCGGTAGCGAAACCAGTTGCAGTCACACGTCCACCGGTAGCCGACCCGGGCCAGCTTGTAGGTGTTGTGGTCGCCGATGACCACTGCGGTCGACAGACTCGTGAGGATCGTCCGGTAGTCCTCGACCAGGCGCTTGGCTTTCTGGGGCACGGTTTCATGGGCAGAAGAAGGCATAGTGGTACTCCTTGGAAGTGTTTGGGGAGGTCCCGGTACGCGCTGGAGCCGAGTAGGCTATCTAAAACCCGGAGACACCATTTATTATATTCGACTCTCGGAAAATGTCAAGTAGGTAGACAGGAAATTTTTTCAGACCTATACTGTCACCGTGAGCGCGTCAGATCAGCAGCAGGCAAAGGAAAAGCGGGGTCGTGGCCGCCCTCGTCAGTATCCAGAGGGGGCGGATGGGGCCCCGCAGGTGACGGTCCGTTTCGCGCCGGATCTAGTGAGCTGGGTCAAAGAGAGAGGCGGAGCCACTTACATTCGGGCGCTCGTCGTCGAGGACCGCGAGCGAGCGACTGGCCAGGAGAGAGTCTGTTCCCACTGCGACAAGGAAATTCAACCAGGCGCAGATCGCGTCGACGTGCTGATCAGCCACGAAGGCACGACCTCGTTCCACCTCGAGTGCGCCTTGCCGTTGCTCAAGAAGCGGTAGCAAGCCAGGCGCGTGCCCGGGTCATAGATTGGAGCAAATTCAACCAATCTACACCCCGCCAAACCGATCCGCTGTCCCGAACCCGGGACTGCGAATCCCTTTCACGCGAGGAATTGCCTTTCATAAATGCGAAGGCATTGACTCCCGTGAACAGCACTTTCGACGTCTTCCATCTGCGCAACCAGCTCATTGCTGATTACTCGGGCTACCTGAGCAGCTTCCTCAATGTCCAGGATGAGCGTATCCGCGAGCACGTCGACACAATTCTCCACCAGGGTTACCTCTGGCCCGAGCCGTTGATCCAGATGAACCCGGCCTTCGAGCCCGGGGGCTTGGTCAGCGACCTGGTCGACCGGGGCCTGCTGCAACCCGAGTGCGCCAAGATCTTTGCTCTCAAATCAGAGGATGGGCAGACTGCGCGGCCGATGCGCCTCTACAGTCACCAGGTGGCGGCTATCGAAGCCGCTCATGCCAACGAGCCCTACATCGTGACCACGGGAACCGGCTCGGGCAAGAGCCTGACCTACCAGGCGCCGATCGTCGACTGGGTGTTGCGCAACGGCCCCGGGCGGGGTATTCAGGCCATCGTCATCTACCCCATGAACGCTCTGGCCAACAGCCAGATGGACGAGCTGAAGCGCTTCCTCGTGCGGGGTTATCCGGCCGGGCCGCCAGTGCGCTTCGAGCGCTACACGGGCCAGGAAGGCGACGAGAAGCGCACCGAGATCAAGGCCAATCCGCCCGATATCCTCCTCACGAACTACGTGATGATGGAGCTCTTGCTCACCCGGCCGCACGACAGCGGCATCCTGCGCGCGGCCTCCAACCTGCGCTTCCTGGTGCTCGATGAGCTCCACACTTACCGGGGGCGACAGGGCGCCGATGTGGCGCTCCTGATGCGGCGCGTTCGAGAGCGGTGTAGCGCGGGGAACCTCCTGTGCGTGGGGACGTCGGCCACGCTGGCCTCGGGCGACGACGTGACCAGGCAAAAGGAGGAGGTGGCTCGTTTCGCCTCCCGCCTCTTCGGAGTGACCGTCAAGCCCGATCGGGTCATCGGGGAGACGCTGCGGCGGGTCACGCCAGAGCAGATCGACCCGCAACAACTCTTGCACCGCCTCGAGAACCCTCCTGCTGACGGCCAAGAAATGAGCTACGAAGCCTTCATCGCGGACCCCCTCTCGGCCTGGCTGGAAAGTACCTTTGGACTGGCCAAGGTCGGTGGCCGTTTGACGCGGGCTACTCCGCTATGCATCAGCGGCCCCCACGGTGCAGCGCAGCGCCTGTCGAAGGAGACCGGGTTGCCCGTCGCGGAATGCGTACAGCACCTCCAGGATGGCTTCCTTCGCGCCTACCGAAGCGCTCCACACCCGGAAACGGGGATGCCGCCCTTTGCGTTCAAGCTGCACCAGTTCTTCAGCAAGGGCGACACTCTCTACGCGTCGCTCGAGAGCGCCGCGGACCGTTACCTCACCCTGGAAGGCCAGCAGTTCGTGCCGGGCGACCGCCATAAGGTCCTGCTCCCGGTGGCCTTCTGCCGCGAGTGCGGTCAAGAGTATTACACCGTGTTCCGGACCCCGGACAACCAGTTCGTACCCCGTCAAGCCGGCGAGCGCTTCGGAGAGGAAAATCTGCAAGCGGGATTTCTGTTCCTGAATACGGGCGGGCGCTGGCCCGGTGACGAGGAAGAGCTGGATCGCCTGCCCGAGGACTGGCTGGAGGAAACCCGCACCGGGCGCCGGCTCAAGTCGAGCTTCACCCGGCTTCGCCCTCAGCCTGTGCGGCTGAGCCCCGCGGGGGAGGTTAACCCGGACGGGCTCGACTACCTTTTCACGCCGGCTCCGTTCCGTTTCTGCCTGCACTGTGATGTCACGTACGATGGCCGCCAGCTGAGCGATCTTGGTAAGATCTCCACCCTGGATACCAGCGGGAGGAGCACGGCCACGACCCTCCTCACCCTATCGGTGCACCGAGCTTTCCGTCAGTACGGCGGGCTCCTGGCCAGCGAGGCCCGCAAGCTGCTCTCCTTCACGGACAACCGCCAGGACGCATCGCTTCAAGCGGGGCATTTCAACGACTTCGTCCAGGTTGGGTGGCTGCGCTCGGCTCTGTTTCGAGCCATGGGAAATGCCAACGGGGGAATCCGGCACGAGGAGCTCACCAGGCGGGTCTTCGAAGCGCTGGAGCTGCCGCCCGAAGTCTATGCTCAGAATCCCGAGGCGCGTTTTCAGGCCAAGATAGACAACGAGCAAGCCCTGCGCGAGGTCACCGGCTACCGCCTTTACCGCGACCTGAAGCGGGGCTGGCGCGTGACTTTTCCGAACCTTGAGCAAACCGGGCTGCTGCGCATTCAGTATAGCTCGCTCGAGGACGTGTGCCAGGCTCAGGACGTCTGGGAGAATCACCACGTTGCCCTCGCCAGAGCAACTCCCGAGCAGCGGCAGCTTATGGCCCGAACGCTGCTCGATTTCTTGCGCCGCGAGCTGGCCTTAAAAGTGGATTATCTCGACCGCGAGTACCAGGAGCGTCTCCGGCAGCTGAGCAACCAGCGGCTCATCGCGCCCTGGGCCCTGGACGACCAGGAGCCGATGGTGACCTCGAGCGTAGCCTTTCCTCGCTCCAGCCGGCGCGCCCAGGACGGGCACCTCTATGTCTCCGCCCGCAGCTCCTTCGGACGCTTCCTACGGCGCCAGAGCCTGCCGGGCGGCAACCTCAGGCTGGAGGGGACAGAGCAGGTGATCCAGGGGCTCTTCGCGGCCCTGGTAGTGGGGGGGCTGCTCGACCGGGTGCGCGAGCCGGAGGAGGACGGGGACGTTGCCGGCTACCAGATCCCGGCCTCGGCGATGGTGTGGCACGCGGGCAGCGGCGAGGAAGCTCTGCACGACCCGACCCGGATGGCCCGCCCCCCTCGCTACGGCAAACGGGTCAACCAGTACTTCGTGACCTACTACCGGCAGACGGCCTGGGAAACCCAGGGCATGCGGGCGGCCGAGCACACCGCCCAGGTCACGGTCCAGGACCGCATCAAGCGAGAAACCGAGTTCCGGCAAGGCGTCCTTCCGGTCCTTTTCTGCTCCCCGACCATGGAGCTGGGAGTCGACATCGCCCAACTCAACGTCGTGGGCCTGCGCAACGTCCCTCCAACCCCGGCCAACTACGCCCAACGAAGCGGTCGCGCCGGCCGGAGCGGCCAGCCTGCGCTGGTGTTCACCTACTGCACGGCGGGAAGCCCCCACGACCAGTACTTCTTCCGGCGACCCGAGCGCATGGTGGCGGGCTCCGTGAACCTGCCGCGTCTGGATCTGGGCAATGAGGAGCTCGTGAGGGCCCACATCCGGGCCGAGTGGCTGGCGGCCACCTCGGCCGACCTGGGCAAGAGCCTGAAGGACGTGCTCGAGCTGAACGGCGACCCGCCTCCGCTGACGCTGCTCGAGAGCCTTGAGCAAGGCGTGCAGCGACCCGAAGGGCTGGCGACCGCGCGGCGACGCTCCCGCAAGGTTCTTCACTCAATTCGAGACCACCTGGCCGCCGCCGACTGGTACCACGAGAGCTGGTTGGAAGAAGTCCTCCGCAGCTCGCTGCACGACCTGAACCGGGCCTGCGATCGCTGGAGGGAACTCTACCGCGGTGCGCTCAACCAGATGGACACCCAGTACCAGGCCATGCGCGACCACACACGCTCCACCTTCGAGAAAAACCGCGCCCAGGCCCTGATGTACGAGGCCCGCAAGCAGCGCGACCTGTTGCTTCAAACCGACGATCGAGACAGCTCGGACTTCTACTCTTACCGCTACTTTGCCAGCGAGGGCCTGCTCCCGGGCTACAGCTTTCCCCGGCTGCCCCTCTCGGCCTTCATCCCGGGCCGCAAGGAGAAGGACGAGTATCTCTCTCGTCCCCGCTTCCTGGCCATCGCGGAGTTCGGCCCGCGCAACGTGGTCTACCATGAGGGCGTGCGCTACCTGGTCAACCGGGTCATCCTGCCGGTCGAGGAAGAGATCGGCAGCATCTCGGCCAAACGCTGCGACCACTGCGCCTACCTGCACCCCGTCCAGGAGGGTGACGGCCCGGATCTGTGCGAGCGCTGCCATGCCGAGCTGCCAAAGGCCATGAGAGACCTGTTCCGCATGCGCAACGTCTCCACGCGGCGCTTCGACCGGATCTACTGCGACGAGGAAGAGCGCAAGCGCATGGGCTTCGAGCTGGAAGTGGCGCTGCAGTTCGAGCGCCGCCAGGGTCGGCTGTCGTGCCAGCGCGGGACCTTCCAGGTGGAGGGGCAGGACGTGGCGCGCCTGGGCTTTGGCCAGGCGGCCCGCCTGTGGCGGATGAACCTGGGCTGGAAGAACCGCAAGGACAAGCACATCAAGGGCTTCAACCTCGATCTCGAGCGCGGCTATTGGGCCGCCAACGAGCGCGAGGACGAGGAGAACGGGCGCGACGATCCCATGACGCCCCGCGTCAAGCGGGTCATCCCATTCGTGGAGGACCACCGCAACTGTCTCTTGCTCGAGCCGCTGCAGCCGCTGGAACCGGACGACCTGATCTCGCTGCAATGGGCCCTGAAGGCCGCGATCCAGGTCTGCTACCAGCTCGAGGACAACGAGCTCGCCGCGGAGAGCCTGCCCGGCGGAGAGAGCCCCCGCTCCATCCTGTTCTACGAGGCCTCCGAGGGCGGGGCAGGTGTGTTGCGCCGCCTCGTGGAGGACCCTGAGGCCCTGTCCCGGGTAATCCGCGAGGCTCTGGAGCTGTGCCACTTCGACCCCGACACCGGAGAGGACCGGCACCGGCACCCGCGCTCGCTGGAAGACTGCGAGGCGGCCTGTTACGACTGCCTGCTGAGCTACACCAACCAGCGCGACCACCGCCGCCTGGACCGAAAGCGCCTGCTCCCTCACCTGCGCGCCTGGCTGCCCGGGCGCGTTCTCAGCGAGCCTGCCGAGCTCTCGCGAGGAGAGCACCTCACTCGTCTCAAGAACCTGTGCGACTCGGAGCTGGAGCGCCAGTGGCTGTCCTTCCTGGAGGACAACCAGCTCAACCTTCCCACCCACGCCCAGGAGCTGGTGCCCGAGGCCAGCACCCGCCCCGACTTCCTGTACCGGACGAGCGACCGGCGCGTGGCCATCTACGTCGACGGCCCGCCTCACGATTTCCCCGACCGCCAACGACGCGATCTTGAGCAGCAGGAGGCGCTGGAAGACAAGGGCTGGCTGGTGCTCCGCTTCGGGCACCGACTGCTCGACCGGGTGGCCGAGGCGGGACAGCAGGGCGATTGGATGGACTTGGTGACCCGCCACGCCTACCTGTTTGGAAATCCCGTGCAGGCCAATCAGGGGGTTCTCGCGCCTCCAGACCTGGATCTCTACGAGCCGGAGTGGCACACTCTGGTGACCGACCTCCATGCGCTCGGAGTGGTGGTGCGGCCGGGGGCGGACCTGAGGCTGGACGGCCGGGTGGTGGGGAGCTACCTGGCCGAGCTCCAGAGCGGAGACCGGCGGCTGCGGCTGCTGGCCGCCGACCAGAGCGAGTTGCTGGCGGCCTGCCAGGCGGAGGGAGTTCCGGCGCGGGTGGTCGATCCGGACAAAGACGGCGCGGCGGCGCTTCAGGAGGAGCTAGGTGGGGCTGCTGCTGTCAAAGAGCTGGCTTGACGCGCTGAGCGCGCTGCCGTCCAACGAGATGGCCCGCGCTCACGAGTTCTCGAGCCAGTTCTTCTCCAACCCCAAACACCCGGGGATCAGCCTGGAGCGACTGCACAAGAACAATTTCTGGTCGGGGCGGATCAGCGGCGAGCTGCGCGCGATCCTGGGCAAGCAAGGGGAGGACTGGTGCCTGCTCTACGCCGGTCACCACGAGGAGGCGTATCGCTGGGCCGAGCGGCGCCGCATGGAAGTGAACCCGAGCACCGGCGGGCTCCAGGTGGTGGAGGTCGTGGATCGCCAGGAGGTGCGCGTCCAAAAGGTAGACGGCCTCTTGACCGGCCACACCGACGAGTACCTGCTCAGCCTGGGACTCCCGGCCGATTGGCTCCCGGTGGTAAGAAGCGTGGTCAACGAGGATCAATTGCTCGACCTTGTCCCTCGCCTTCCCAGCGAGGTCGCCGAAGCGCTGCTCACCCTGGCCAGCGGCGATCTGGTTGCCCCTCCACCCCCGCCTCCCAAGAACAAACCGGTCTGGGAGCACCCGGACACCCAACGCCGCTTCTACGTGGTGGAGGACGCCTCCGACCTTCAGCGACTGCTCAACGCGCCCATGCACAAGTGGATCGGCTTCCTGCACCCCAGCCAGAAGAAGCTGGCCACCGGGCAGTTCAAGGGACCCGTCAAAGTGACCGGCTCAGCCGGCACGGGCAAGACCGTCGTGGCGCTGCACCGCGCGCGCCACCTGGCCCGGCAGGGCAAACGGGTGCTGTTGACGACTTATGTCGGCACCCTGGCCGACAACCTGATCAACGCTCTGGAGTTGCTCTGTCTACCCGAGGAGCTGGCCCGCATCAAGGTCACCACTTTGCACAGCGAGGCGACGGAGCTGGTGCGCCAGGTACATCCGGAGCTGCACGGAGTGCCCGAGGAAGAGATCAAAAAGCGCCTCGACGCCCACCAGATGGAAGCCGGGGGCTCGTTCACGCCTGAGTTCATGCAGGCCGAGTGGGCCAGGGTGCTGGCGCCCCAGGGGATACGGACCTGGGACGAGTACCGGTCCGCGCGGCGCACCGGGCGGGGACGGGCCCTGACTGCGCAAGACCGCAAGACCCTGTGGAAAGTCTTCAAGAAGGTGATCGAGAGCCTCGAGCAGGACCACCTCGAAGATTTCTCCGGGATGTGCCGACGGGCCGTCGAGCTCCTGGACAGTGGCCAGGTCGAATCGCCCTATGACGGCGTGGTGGTGGACGAGGTGCAGGACCTCCAGTCTCAAGAGCTGCGCCTTCTGGCCAGGCTGGCCGGGGAGGGAACGGACCGCCTGATGCTGGTGGGCGATGCCGGCCAACGCATCTACGCCGGCGCCACCAGCCTCTCGGCCCTGGGAATCCAGACGCGGGGCCGGTCCTACGTGCTGCGCATCAACTACCGCACCACCGAGCAAATCCGCCGCTTCGCCGATCGGGTTTTGGGAGACAACGTGGACGATCTCGATGAGGGCACGGAGTCGCGCAAAGGGACCCGCAGCCTGCTCAAGGGGCCGCATCCCAAGGTGCACGGCTTCCCCAGCTCAAAGGAGCAAATGGCCTTCCTCGTGGCGCAGATCGAAAGCTGCCTTCGGGAGGGCTTGAGCTCCGAGGAAATCGCCCTTTTCCTGCGTACCAACCGGCAGCTCGACGAGGTCGAGCAAGGCCTGAAAGCGGCTGGACTCACGACCGCCCGGCTCGGCCGCAAGCTCAGGTCAGGACTGCGCATCGGCACCATGCACCGGGCCAAGGGGCTCGAGTTCAAGGTGGTTTTCGTGGTGGACGCCTCCGCGCGCAACCTGCCCCTGGCCGCCGTGCTGCGAGCCGAGGACGCCTCCGACCGCGAGACCGCCGAGGCGGCCGAGCGACGGCTGTTCTATGTCAGCCTGACCCGGGCGCGAGACGAGGCGTTTATCACTTACGTCGGAGAGCCCAGTCCCTTCTTACCTGCCAGGGAGGCCGCATGAGCACTGCCACCTACGCCACCGGCGCCCTGGTCAGAGCCCGCGGACGCGAGTGGGTCGTGCTGCCCGACTCCGAGCCAGACTTCCTGCTCCTTCGTCCGCTCGGCGGCACGGATGACGAGGTGACCGGCATCTTTTTGCCCATCGAACGCGTTGAGCCCGCAGTTTTCGCCCGCCCTGACCCGTCCAGCCCGGGCGATCACCGCTCCTGCCGCCTCCTGCGCGAGGCCGCCCGCCTGGGCTTCCGAGCGACGACGGGTCCCTTTCGCAGCTTCGCCAGCCTGGCGGTGGAACCGCGACCCTACCAGCTGGTGCCGCTGTTGATGGCTCTCAAGCTCGACCCGGTCCGCCTGCTCATCGCAGACGACGTGGGCATCGGCAAGACGGTCGAGGCGCTCCTGATCGCGCGCGAGCTGCTCGAGCGAGGGGACGCGCACGGGCTGACGGTGCTCTGCCCTCCCCACCTGGCCGAGCAGTGGCAGGAGGAGATGCAGACCAAGTTCCACCTGGAGGCCGAGCTGGTGCTGCCCAGCACGGTGGGCCGGCTGGAGCGCCAGTGCGCCCAGAACCAGCCCCTCTTCGACCGCTTTCCCTATACGGTGGTGTCCACCGACTACATCAAGTCCGACCGGCGCCGGGAGGATTTTCTGCGCGAGTGTCCCGATCTCGTGATTGTGGACGAGGCCCACACCTGTGCTTCGGCCGGACAGGGCGGCGGGCGCTCGCGCCACCAGCGCCACCACCTGCTGCGCGGCCTGGCGGCGCGAGGCGACCGCCATCTCTTGCTGGTCACCGCCACCCCCCACAGCGGCAACGAGGATGCTTTTCGCTCGCTCTTGAGCCTGCTGCACGAGGACTTCGCCCAGCTTCCCGAGGACCTGACCGGCAACGAGGCGCTCCGCCGCCAGGTGGCCGCGCACCTGGTGCAAAGGCGCCGGGGCGACCTGGCCTCCTATCTCGACAGCGTGACCCCCTTCCCGCAGCGCGAGGAGAAGGACGAAACCTATCAGCTCGGCCCCGAGGCCCGCCAGCTGCTGGAAGACGTGCTGGCCTACGCCAGGGAGATCGTCTCAGACAGCACCGGCGGGACCCCTCACCAGCGCGTGCGCTGGTGGTCGGCCCTGGCCCTGCTGCGCACGCTGTCCTCCTCCCCGGCCGCCGCGGCCGCCACCCTGCGAACCCGGGCCGCCACTCTGCAGGAGACCCGTGAGGAGACCGACGAGCTCGGCCAGCGCAGCGTCCTCGACCAGACCGAGGACGACTCGTTCGAGAGCCTGGACGTCACGCCTGGCGGTGATATCAGCGAACTCTCGGCTGAGGACAAGAAGCACCACGATCGCCTCCAGGAGCTGGCCAAACGGGCTGAAAAGCTGAAGGGCAAGAGTGACGCCAAGCTCGAGCGCATGGTCAAGCTGGTGCAGCAGTTGCTCCAGGACGGGTTTCGGCCGATTCTCTTCTGCCGCTTCATCGCCACCGCCGAGTACCTGGCCGAGGAGCTGCGAGCGCGCCTCAAGGGTGCAGAGGTGCAGGCGGTGACCGGCCTCTTGCCGCCGGCCGAGCGAGAAGACCGCGTCGCGGCGCTGGCGACCCACGACCGGCCGGTGCTCGTCTGCACCGATTGTCTCAGCGAGGGGATCAACCTGCAGCACTGGTTTGACGCCGTGATCCACTACGACCTCTCGTGGAATCCGACGCGTCATGAGCAGCGCGAGGGACGCGTCGACCGCTACGGCCAGGGCAAGCCGCGGGTGCGGGTGCTGACTTATTTCGGCAGCGACAACCCGGTGGACGGCATCGTGCTCGAGGTGCTGTTGAAGAAGCACAAGACCATTCGATCGTCGCTGGGGATCTCGGTGCCGGTACCTACAGACACCTCGCGCGTAGTCGAGGCGCTGATGCAGGGCCTCCTGCTCCGCTCTCGGCCCGGCCTGCCGCTGGGCGAGCAGCTCACCTTCGACTTCGTAGCCGAGGAAAAAAGCTTGCTGCACAGTGAGTGGGACGCCGTGACCGCGCGCGAGAAGCGCTCGCGCTCGCTCTTTGCCCAGGCGGCCATCAAGGTGGATGAGGTGATGCGCGAACTCCAAGACGTGCGCTCGGCCCAGGGCAGCGCCCCGGACGTGAGCCGCTTCGTGCGCGAGGCCATCGAGCTGAACCGGGGGGCCGTGCGGGCGGAGCGGGAGGATACTTACCTCCTGGACCTGCTCGACGCGCCCTCCGGCCTGCGCGACGCCCTGGGCACCGAGGAGACCCGGCTGCGGGTGCGCTTTGACCCGCCCCCCGGCGACGCGCTGCTCCTGACCCGCACGCACCCGATGGTGGAAGGCCTGGCATCCTTCGTCCTGGACAGCTCCCTGGACGCTCTGGGAGAGGGCCGGGCGCGCCGCACCGGAGCCGTGCGCACCCGGGCCGTGTCGACCCGCACGACCCTGTTGCTGGTTCGCCTTCGCTTCGACGTCGTCACCAGGCGCCGCCAGGTGCCCGACCCCCACCGGCTGCTGGCGGAAGAGCTGGCCTTGCTGGCCTTCGAAGGCTCCTCGGCCCGAGCCCGGTGGCTCAGCGCCGAGCAGGCCGAGGCTTTGCTCGAGGCCGGCCCGGAGGCCAACGTCGAGCCCGGCGAAGCGGCCGAGCTGCTCCGTCGGCAGATGGAGAACCTCGATGCCATCCTGCCTCACCTGGAGGAGTTCTCCCGCGAGAGAGGGCGCGAGCTTCTGGAAGCCCACCGCCGGGTACGCGACTCCGCCGGGCGCAAGGGCGTTCAGTATGAGGTGGAGCCGCGCCTGCCCCTGGATATCCTGGGGTTCTACCTGTATCTGCCCGCATGAGCGTCATCCTCTTCATCGATGAAAGCGGGCACGATCTTCATGCGCAACCCTATGAGGTGCTTGCCGGAGTGGCGATCGAGATCCCCAGCATGACCTCGCCCGCGCGCCCTGAACTGGCAAACCTGGCCTCGCTGGTTCTCGATCTCCGTTACCAGGCAGTCAGGGATTTTGAAGGCAACCCGAGCTTCGTCATCTGGAGCTTTGCCACGATCGATGACCTGCGGACTCAACTCCAACGGGGGATACAGATATGAGAAAAGGCAATGTGCGATTTCTCCCACAAAGCCTCCAGGACCATCTTCGGGTTGTTCTGGCGTTTTGTCAAGACCCTGCCGCAGGCTGCCTGCCCGCATGAGAAATCGAGACCTTTTCGCCACCGTCCACACCGAAGGGGCGCTTTTGCCCGCCGAGCTGCTGCAACGCGTGCTGGCCGAAGACAAGCAGCTGCCGGGCCTGACCCCGGCCGCCTACCACCTGGGCCGGCACGAGAAACTCAACGAGGCGGTATCGCGCTCCTGGACCCGCCTGCGCGGAGCATGGCAGAGCTTTCGAGGCGAGCTGAGTCAATACGACGAGCACCAGCCCGGAACCGGCCCCACCCGCGAGCGGTGGCTCTCCATTCTGTTCCAGGAGCTGGGCTACGGTCATCTGCGCAAGCCCGAGCAGACCCTGGTCGTGGACGAGAAAGAGTATCCTATCAGCCACCTCTGGGGACGCACTCCCATCCATCTGGTTGGCGTCGGCCTGAGCCTCGATCAGCGCGTGCGGGGGGCTGCGGGCGCCTCCAAGGCCAGCCCCCACAGCCTGGTGCAGGAGTTCCTGAACCGCTCCGACCAGCATCTCTGGGCCCTGGTCTCCAACGGCCGCCTGCTGCGGGTGCTGCGCGACAACGTGAGCATGACCCGTCAGGCTTACGTGGACTTCGACCTGCAGGCCATGATGGAGGGCGAGGCTTACCCCGATTTCAAACTCCTCTGGCTGGTCTGCCACGAGTCGCGGGTGGAGGCCGAGCGGCCCAAGGAGTGCTGGCTCGAGCAGTGGACGAAGCAGTCGGCGCAGGACGGCGTGCGCTCGCTCGAGGCCCTACGCATCGGCGTGCAGAGCGCCATCGAGACGCTGGGTCGAGGCTTCCTCCAGCACCCGGCCAACGGGCCTTTGCGCTCTCGGCTCGAGCAGGGCCAGCTCACCCCTCAGGATTACTATCGCCAGCTGCTGCGCCAGGTGTATCGCCTGCTCTTCCTGTTCGTGGCCGAGGACCGCGACCTGTTGCTCGACCCCGCCGCTCCGCTGGCCGCCCGCGAGCGCTTCCTGCGCTACTACTCGACGGCGCGCCTGCGCGAGCTGGCGCAGCGCCGCAAAGGCACCCGCCACGGCGACCTCTGGCAGGGCCTTTCCGTGCTCACCGTGCAGCTCGGCCAGGACAGCGGCTGCCCGGCCCTGGGACTTTACGCGCTGGGCAGCTCGCTCTGGTCGCGGGAGGCCACCGCCGACCTCTCCAGCGCCCAGCTGGCCAACCACGACCTCCTGCAGGCCCTGCGCCTGCTCGCCTTCCGGGTGGTCAACCGTACCTTGCGGCGCGTCGATTACAAGAACCTGGGGCCTGAAGAGCTGGGCAGCGTCTACGAGTCGCTGCTCGAGCTGAGCCCCTCGGTGGATCTCGCGGCCCGCTCCTTCCAACTGCTGGGCGGGGCCGGCAACGAGCGCAAGACCACCGGCAGCTACTATACCCCGCCCGAGCTGGTGCAGACCCTGCTCGACAGCGCTCTCGAGCCGGTGGTGGAGGACCGCCTGCGCGCGGCCCGCAAGGCCCAGCGCAGCACCGAGGCGGCCCTGCTCGACCTGAAGGTGTGCGACCCGGCCAGCGGCTCGGGCCACTTCCTGCTGGCCGCCGCGCACCGCCTGGCCCGGCACCTGGCGCGCGAGCGCACGGGCGACGAGGAGCCGGCCCCGGCCCAGATGCGGCGGGCGCTGCGCGACATCATCGGGCACTGCCTGTACGGCGTGGACGTCAACGAAATGGCGGTTGAGCTGTGCAAGGTCTCGCTCTGGATCGAGTGCCTGGAGCCCACCCGGCCGCTCTCGTTCCTGGAGAACCGCATCCTGGTGGGCAACAGCCTGCTGGGCGTGACGCCCTTCCTGCTGGATGCGGGCCTGCCCGACGAGGCCTTCGTGGCCCTGGGCGGGGACGACAAACGGCACGTGGCCACATTGAAGCGCGCCAATCGGGAGGCCCAGGGTCGGCACGTCGAGGGAGACCTGTTCGCTGCCAGCGGGGGCGACGGGGCCTTCGAGGCCGCGGCGCGCGCCCTGGAGGAGATGACCGACGGCAGCATCGCCGAGGTGCACCGCAAGGAGGAGGCCTTCCAGGCCCTGTTGGCCTCGGAGGATCGCCGCCGGTTGCAGCGGGCCGGCGATGCCTGGTGCGCGGCCTTCCTCATCGAGAAGCGGCCGGGCGTGCCCGGCATCAGCCGCCAGACAGTGGCCCGGCTGCGGGCCGGCCAGCACCTGACCGAGACCGGGCTGGAGGAGCGGGTGGAGGAGCTGGCGCAGGGGTGCAAGTTCTTCCACTGGCACCTGGCCTTCCCCACCGTGTTCCGGGCCCAGGACGGTGCCGCCGCGCCGGGCTGGACGGGTGGCTTCGACGTGGTGCTGGGCAACCCGCCCTGGGAGCGGATGAAGATCCAGGAGAAAGAGTGGTTCGCCTCGCGCAGCCGGGAGGTGGCCGAGGCCGGCACCGCCGCCGAGCGCGGGCGACGCATCAAGGCTTTGCGCGAGCAAGACCCCGAGCTGTTCGAGGCCTTCCAGGCCGATCTGCGCCGTTCGGACGGCGAGTCGCACTTTCTGCACAACTCGGGGCGCTATCCGCTGTGCGGGCGAGGAGACATCAACACCTACGCGGTGTTCGCCGAGACCAACCGGATGCTGATGGGGCCACGCGGTCGCAGCGGGTTCATCGTTCCGCCCGGGATCGCGACGGACCATACCACCCAGTTCTTCTTCTGCGACCTGGCTCAGAACCGCCAGCTAGTTGCGCTGTACACTTTCGAGAACGAGGAACGGCTCTTCCCTGGCATCGACCATCGGGTCAACTTCACTCTGCTCTGCCTGACCGGCAGCCAGGCCCCGGTGGCAGCGGCCGACTTCGTCTGGTATGCGCGCCGGGCCGAGCACCTGGCGGACCTGTCGCGGCACTTCACGCTCAGCCTGGACGACCTCGAGGCCCTCAACCCCAACACCCGCACCTGCCCCATCTTCCGCAGCCGCCGGGACGCCGACCTGAACCTGGCCCTCTACCGCCGCGTGCCCGTGCTCTGGCGCGAAGGCCCACCGGAAGTCAACCCGTGGGGACTCAAGTTCATGGCGATGCTTCACATGGCCAACGACTCCGGCCTGTTCCGGGAGGCGGCAGCGCTCCGGTCCGAGGGCTTCCGCCTGGTGGGCAACCGCTTCGAGCGCGGCTCGGAGGTCTACCTGCCGTTGTACGAAGCCAAGATGCTGCACCACTTCGACCACCGCTTCGGCACCTACGAGGGGCAGACCGAGGCCCAGGCCCGCATGAGCAAGCTGCCCGAGTCGACCCCCGAGCAGCACGCCGATCCCGATTTCGTGGTGCAGCCCCGCTACTGGGTGCCTCGCGCGGAAGTGGACGCCCGCCTGGCCGGCCGCAGCGAGCGCGGCTGGCTGCTGGGCTGGCGGGACATCTGCCGAAGCACTGACGAGCGCACCGTCATCGCCAGCCTCCTCCCGCGCGTGGGTGTGGGTCACACGACCCCCCTCATGCTGCCCGAGGCCAAGCCCGCTCTGATCGCCTGCCTCTATGCCAACCTGTGCAGCTTCATCCTCGACTACTGCGCCCGCCAGAAGGTGGGCGGCACCCACCTGACCTACGGCTTCCTCAAGCAGCTCCCGGTGCTGCCCCCGGACACCTATGCCCGCCCCTGTCCCTGGAGCCCCGGGGAGACCCTGGGCGACTGGCTCCTGCCCCGCGTGCTGGAGCTGACCTGTACCGCCCACGATCTCGAGCCCTTTGCCCGCGACGTTGGTTTCGCCGGGCCGCCTTTCGTCTGGGACGAGGAGCGCCGATTCAGCCTGCGGTGCGAGCTGGACGCGGCCTTCTTCCACCTCTACGGCCTGGAGCGCGAGGACGTGGCCTATGTGATGGACACGTTCCCCATCACCCGGAAAGCGGACGAGAGGGACCACGCAAGCTTCCGGACGCGCGATAGGATCCTGACTTGCTACGATCGATTCCGGGTGGGCCAGCCGGTGGGCTGAGCCGTCATTGAAAGAGAGGGGGAAAGCTGTTCTTGACTTTGACCTTCAATCCCAATATCCGCCGCACCCCGCGGTCGCAGCAGCGCAACCGCTGCCTGGCGCACGGCCATCAGCCGAACATCCACCCGCTGGTCCGAACCGGCCACGAAGCCTATTACCAGAGGCTGAATCCGAACGGCTACCAACATGATCTGGGCGCCCAGGATCTGTTCCTGGACGACCTCGGGCTGCTGTTCTTCGAGCAGCTCGACAGCCACTTGCACCCGGCGCCCTACTTCTCCGCCCTCTGGTTGCTCCTGGCCCGGTGGGAGGCCCTGGAGCGGGCCGTTTACCCGGACGAGCCGCACTGGGGAAAGTACCTGAACGCTCGGACTCGGAGAGCGAACTCCGGGGAGCCGCGCTCCCTCCTGCGCCTGGACCTCGGCACCGATCAGCTGGACACGAGCCTGCGCCTCGAGGTCGACGACGGGAGAAGCCCGGATCGGCAGCCCTTCGACTATTCCTTCTTCCGCGAGCGAATTGGCCGTTCCGAGAGGTTCTGGTCTGCCGACTTCGACATCCCCTGGCTGTGGCGAGTGAGGGAGCGCTCTCGGTACCGCGACTGGGACCCCTACGAGCTCCTGCCCGACGACGTCCGTTTCCGGGACAGCCTCCCTCCCACGGGAGAATACGAAGAGCGCGCGACCGGTCTCCTCATCGAGGGCATGGGCCCCCGGGTGGGCCCCTACGGCATTCTGCCCCTGGAGTACGCCACGCCCGACCTCCCTCCCAGCGTCGGAGCCACCCCAGCCGCTCTCAAGAGATTCTCCCGATTCGTGCGTGACCAGGGCTCGCACCCCACCTGCGCAGCTTTTGCCTTTTGCACGGCCCTGGACATCCTGCGCAATCGAGCCGAGGGAGGCAGGACGACCGGTCTGTTCTGCCCGGCAGACCTTCACCTGCGGCTGGGGAGTCATCGCTGGAACCGAGGGAGGACCCTGGCGGAGATCGCCTCCCTCGTCAGCCAGGAGTTGCCCGTGTTGCCCCCGTCCCGCTATCCTCTGCAGACGGTCGACCCGGACCAGTTGCTCGCGGAAGTGGCCCGGGCCCGCGCCCAGTACGCAGGCCTGATGCAGACTCACTACGGCCCTGCCTGGATTCGAAAGCTGGACGTTCACAAGATTCCCGAGCTGAAGGCCCATCTTGCGGCCGGCTGGGTGCTGGTCGTCGGCACGGCCCTGACGCGGGAAGCCATGCAGAGCAACGCCCTTCGACGCTATGGGTATCCCTTGCGGCCGCTGCCAGGACAGAACCGAATCGGAGGCCACGCCTGGACGGTGGTCGGCTACGAGCACGTCGACGGCAACCAGCAGTGGAAGTACCAGGGCCGCTTCATCGCACTCAATAGCTGGGGGCGTTCCGAGCCGTCCGACCCCGTGCTCGGGCCAGGGCTGGTGTCCCTCCCTTTCTCCTTTGTCTACAGCGAGGGCAGCGAAGCTTACGCCATCCGATTGCCGAGTTTAGAGCCGATGACGTTACCTGTCGCCCCGCCCCACTAAGCTGGGAGCGACTCGATCGGAGGGAGGAAGTCATGGCGATCATTCTGGAACCGAGCTCCGCTCAGGATAAGGCGGGAGAACTGGCCGAGTTCTGTCGGAGGGTCTCCGCGCTCGGTAGTACCGGGCGCTACTTCGAGCCCCACGCTCCCCTCATGTTCCTGGTGCTGGCCCTGCACCAGAAGCCGGAGTTCTTTCTCCAGGACGTCGTGGCACTCTATCGAGAGCTGGCCAGGCCGGCCGAGCAGTGGCCTCCCCTGCCTCGCACGGGATGGATGCGCCTCTACCGCCGGGGCATCCTGTGCCTGCTGGATGAAAATGGCCGGACCCTCCCTCGCACTTCCCTCACCCGAGCCTCCCAGGCCACGCCCCTGAAGGCGCGTCTGCACCCGGCTCTGGGTGGACTTCTGGCGACGCCCGAGACCCGGCCCATGATTCTGGCCTCGGTCTTTTTCAGCTTCTGCGAGGAGCAGAAGGAGGGGCTGGCAGTCAAGAACCGCGAGCTGGCCTCTTTGCTGGCTAGGCGCGAGACATGGGAAGGATTCTCAGACCTGGAGCCGGAGCAGGAAGATACAGCCACCTGGACCCGCATCGAGTCGCCCGGGGTCCTGCCGAGTCTCAAGGACTACGAGGCTTTCCTGGTCGAGAGCTTGCGACGCAATCGCCCCTACCTCAGGCTGCTGGGCCAGCTGCCGCTTTCAAGTCAGGCTTACAGCCGGATCGAACGTCTCCTCCAATCCCATGCCAAGGACGCCACCGCCTACCCGGTCACGCTCGCCCTCTACCTGGTGTGGACAGGCATCCTGAAGTACAACGTGGACTTTTGGCCCCAGATCCCGCACGGGCCCCGCTATCAGGGTGATTGGGGGCCGCAGTTCATGGCCACCCTGGCCCGGTATGACTTTCCAGTCTTTGACGACGTCGGGGGCTATCGCTACCTGACCCCCATCCTGGCGCACGGTGGAGTACCCGATAGCTGCCTGCCGGACTTCTTCCATAACCTCATCATCCCGTTAGCAGACGGCCAGTTCGGCGCGCATACCTCGGTGGAGCTGGTGCGGGAGTGGCGCCAGGACCATGAGATGATCAAGTTCTGGTATCGTCCCAGCTCGCGCTTTCTGGACCGGGGAGGACACGCCGCCGAGGACTTCGTGGAGCGCTGTCGGCAAATGGTCGAGCAGTACTTCGAGAGCAATACCGTCCTGCCCCCGGAAGCCCTGGGCCTGCCCGAGCACGTCGTGAAGTGGTTCCAGTCCTTCCTGGAGGAGAACCACGAAGACGACCCGCTCACCAGCCACAACCGACTGCGCGCTCCCTTCTTCCAGATCCAACCGGGCTCGCGGGTCGTCCTGACTCTACCGGCCCAGCGGTTGGTGCTTAACGCGGCCGACCGCAACATCCCCTCGGTCGTCTGGTCCATGGCCGGCCGCACCCTCGAGGCCCGGCTCCACGATCGGGGCGCCTTCTTCGAAACGGACCGAGAGTCGATCCCCTGGGAAGATCCGGGTCGGGGGGAGACGATCCGTCTCCTGGTCGGGGGCAACCCCGAGCGTGCCTGGGAGCTCAAACCCTTCGTGCCCGAGGGGGCAGAGTGGGTCTTCGCCGATCCGGCCAGCGGTCGGCCCTGGGTAGACTCCCTCCTGCCACGAGGCGAGATCTGGATCCTCGGAAAGGTCCAGGCTCGCGGATCGGGGGCCGAGGAGACGGTGGAATTCCCCACACTCCTCGTAAAGAAGCGCTTCTGGGAGTTTCGCGGTCTCGACCTGACCCGTCTGCGGGGCCAGCTGACGGTTCGGGGCCTCGAGAAGAGTGCCACCTACGATTGTGAGCCCGCCTCCGCCTGGCTTAGGGCAGCCTGAAAAATTAGTTCAGAGATCCGATCGCAACTTTGGCATAGTGCAAAGCAAGAAGTAGTGGGGCCTCGCTTAGTTACTTGAGTCCA
>JAANMV010002205.1_pt1 | contig 19506 bp, 19 predicted proteins | sample 7279661 | NCBI WGS metagenome assembly JAANMV01 (sample SAMN14094540, study PRJNA606508) | bioreactor metagenome | isolation source: A lab-scale SPAN reactor treating ammonium-rich wastewater day 121 | place: Ireland: Galway | collected 2017-05-16 | reverse complement strand
TTTCGGCGGCGGCACGGCGGAAGGGGCGGAAAGCGCCCTGATCAATGGCCTTCTAGTCGGCCGGATGCAGGTGGTCAGCGCGGCGATGATCATCACGAATGCTGGCAGACGCACGGCGGTATTCACCACGCTGCGCACCAGCGATACGGCAATGTTCGAGCAGGTCAGCACGAGCATGGTCGCCAGCCCCAGGCCCAGCGCGTTGACGGCCGAGTTGCTCACGCCCAGCAGTGGACACAAGCCCAGCAGCTGTACCAGACCGGGGTTGTTTTTCCACAGTCCGTTGAGGGTCAGTTCGCGGTAGCTGGGTGTGCTCATGGCGTGCTCCCTTTCGGCGTGACGGCCGGCTCGCGGGCACGCAGTTCGTCGCTGGTTGCGGTGCCGGCACGCGAGTGGATGGTGGTGGCGGGCTGCTCAGCCGCAGCGGCCGCGGCGTCCGCAGCGGTATCGGTGCCCTGCAGCAGTTCGCTCTTGTGCGCATCGAAGTACTGCAGCGCGCGATGCACCGCACCGACCACGGCGCGCGGGGTGATGGTCGCGCCGGCGAACTGGTCGAAGTCGCCCCGATCCTTCTTCACTGCCCAACCGGCTTCGTCGGGGTCGCTCAGCGACTTGCCGGCAAAGGCATGGATCCAGTCGCTTTTCGCCAACTCGATCTTGTCGCCCAGGCCTGGGGTTTCCCGATGGCTGAGGACGCGCACGCCAGCCAGGCGGCCATCGGCGAGCACCCCGACCAGTAGGCGGATGGCGCCGCTGTAGCCGTCCGGCGCGGTGGCCTGGAGGATGACTGCAACCGGCTGGCCATCCTTGTGGGCAATGTAGGCGGGCAGCGGCTGGCGGTTGCCCAGCAGCCGATCATGCACCTCGACGACGTTGTCGAGCAGATGATTGTCGTAGCTGCCGGGGGGCAGGATCTCGCCGAGCGCGCGAACCTGCGCCTCACGCTCGGCGGCCTGAATGCGTTCGGCTGTGCCCTGCTGCAGCAGCGTGACGGTGCCCACAGTGGCGATGGCGAACAGGCCGAGTACGGCGGCGTTCTTCAACATCGAGCGGCTGATTTCCGGAAGCATCATGTCATTCGCCCAGCTTGAAGCCGCGCTCGGCCTTGCGATGGCCGTAGGTGCGCGGGCGCGTGTAGTAGTCGATCGTCGGCGCTGCGAGGTTCATCAGCAGCACGGCGAAGGCGACGCCATCCGGATAGCCACCCCAGGCGCGGATCACATACACCAGGACGCCGACTCCGGCACCGAAGATCAGTCGGCCCCGAGTGCTGGTGGCGCCGCTCACCGGGTCGGTGACGATGAAGAAGGCGCCGAGCATGGTGGCGCCGCTGAGCAGGTGGAACAGCGGCGAGCCGTTGCTGTCGGAACCGGCGCCGTTCCAGAACAGCAGGCTCATCAGCGCCAGCGCGCCGAGCATGCCGACCGGTGCGTGCCAGCTGAACAGTCGCCGATGCAGGAGAAACAGGCCGCCGGCGAGGAAGGCCAGATTGACCACCTCCGAGCCGATGCCGCCGAAATGTCCGAAGGCGGGGTTGCGCCACAGCTCCTCGATGGTCAGCCGGTTGTTGAGCTTAAGCACGTCCAGCGCGGTGGCCTGGCTCCAGCCGTCGGGCAGCGCGCCGACGCCGAGTATCTGCCGCAGTCCGTCCAGAAGACCGACGCCGTGGGGCACCGGCCAAGTGGTCATCTCCACCGGGAAGGAGATCAGCACGACTACATAACCGACCATCGCCGGGTTGAACGGGTTCTGCCCCAGCCCGCCATACAGCTGCTTGCCGAAGACGATGGCGACGCCGGTGGCGATCAGCGTCAGCCACCAGGGCGAGTAGGGCGGCAGCGCCAGCGCCAGCAGTACGGCGGTGACCAATGCGCTGCCATCGCGCAGGAAGAAGCATACCGGACGGCCGCGCAGCTGGAGGATGGCCGCTTCGCAGGCCAGCGCCACGCCGCTGGCCCAGCACAGGTTGATCAGCGTGCCGGCGCCGTACAGCCAAGTCAGGGCAATCACGCCGGGCAGCGTCGCGGCGAGCACCAGCAGCATGACGCGCTGGGTGCGGTTGCCGCCCTGGGCATGGGGCGATGTGATGCGGGGCAGGGCCATTGGTGCTGTGGTTCCTGTGGTTTTGTGCGGTGGCGCCGCTGCCGGCGCGACCATGAGGGTGTGTTTGGTGCGGCCTCGTCAGCCGTCCATGTGCTCGGCCAGCCGTTGCTCGGCGGCCTGCAGACGGGCGCGTGCCGATTCCAGACTGGCTGCGGCGCTGGCCGGGTCGCGTTCGAGCTTGCGCAGGTCGGCGCGGGCAAACGCCACGTCGGTCTTCAATTCGCGCAAGCGTTCGTCGACGCCCGGCTTGCTGGTGCGTAACAGGACCGGTGCGGGCTTTCCGGAGTCCGCCTCGGCGGCATGCAGGGCCTGCTCGGCGGCAGCGAGGGCGTCGCGCAGGCGGGCCAGCTCAGCATCCGCGCAGCCCGCCTGTTCGGCTTTCTTCAGCTCGGCGCGCTTGAGGGCCAGCTCGATCTTGGCTTTCTTCAGCGCCTCGTCGCCCGCGGGTTTGGCGGGTGCGCTGGGCGTGGCGCTTTCAGCTTCCGCCAGGGCCGTCTCGGCTGCGTGCAGCTGCTGGCGCAGGCGGGCGAGTTCGGCCTGCTGGTCGTCGTCCGGGGCTTCGATTTTTTCCAGCTTGCGAATCTGCGCCCGGAGCATCGCGGCTTCGATCTTGGCTTTCTTCAGAGCCTCGTCGCCTGCGGGTCTGGCGGGTGCGCTGGGCGCGGCGCTTTCAGCTTCCGCCATGGCCGTCTCGGCTGCGTGCAGCTGCTGGCGCAGGCGGGCGAGTTCGGCCTGCTGGTCGTCGTCCGGGGCTTCGATTTTTTCCAGCTTGCGAATCTGTGCCCGGAGCATCGCGGCTTCGATCTTGGCTTTCTTCAGCGCCTCGTCGCCTGCGGGGCTGGCGGGTGCGCTGGGCGCGGCGCTTGCGGATGCGGCCAGGGCCGTCTCGGCCGCGTGCAGCTGCTGACGCAGGCGAGCCAGTTCGGCCTGCTGGTCGTCGTCCGGTGCTTCGGTTTTTTCGAGCTTGCGGATCTGAGCGCGGAGCATCGCGGCCTCGATCTTGGCTTTTTTCAGCGCTTCGTCCCCCGCGGGCTGGGGCGCAGCCGGCGGTACGGCAGCGGCCAGCGCCCGTTGTGCGGCTTCGGCGGCTTGCCGCAGTTCAGCTACCTGCACCTGCAGTTCCTCAGTGGCGTGGGCCGCCAGCTGTTTTTCGGCCTTCTTCAGCGCGACCTGGGCCAGACTGGCCTCGATCTTCAGGCGCTTCTGCTCGTCGCTCAACGGGCTGCTCTTGCCGGCTACCGCATCGTCCTGTGCTGGCGCTCCGGCGGACGGCGTCTGCGCTGCCTTGGCGCGTGCGGCTTTCTCGGCGCGGGCCTTGCGCTCTGCTTCCTTGTGCTCCTCCGCGCGGCGCAGGCGTTCCTGACGCAGCTCGAAGCGCTGTTTGGAGTGTTCGGCTTTCTGCTGCTTGAGCTCCAATTCGCGGATTTCCGCCTTGGCCGCCCGGTAGTACTGTACCAAGGGAATGCTCGATGGGCAGACGTAGGCGCAGGCGCCGCATTCGATGCAGTCGAACAGGTTGTGCGCGCGCAGCTGCGCATGCTCGTGGCCGAGTGCGAAGAAGTGCAGCTGCTGCGGCAGCAGGCTGGCGGGACAGGCTTCGGCACACTCGCCACAACGAATGCATGGCAGCGCCGGTGGGGGTGGCGGCAGCTCGGCGGCGGTGACGGCCAGCAGGCAATTGGTGGTCTTGATCAGCGGCACGTCGAGGCTGGGCAGGGTGAAGCCCATCATCGGGCCGCCCATGAGCAGGCGATCGAGGCGGGCCGGGTCGAGCCCAGCGAATTCCAGCAGTTCGCGCACCGGCGTGCCGATCAGCGCCTCGACGTTCATCGGGCGTGCCAGGGCTTCGCCGGTGAGCGTGGTGATGCGTGAGATCAGCGGTTTGCCGAGCAGCACCGCATCGTGGATGGCCACGCAGGTCCCGACGTTCTGGCAGAGCATGCCGATGTCCGCCGGCAGGCCACCGCTGGGCACCTCCTCGCCGGTGAGAATCTGGATCAGCTGTTTCTCGCCGCCCGATGGATACTTGGTCGGGAACACCTTGATAGTGAATGGTCGCTCGCCGACCGCCGCGCGCACGGCGGCAATGGCCTCGGGCTTGTTGTCCTCGATGCCGATGAGGATCGCTTCGGGTTCGACCAGATAGGCAAGAATCTCGATACCGGCCACCAGTTGTTCGGCCTGCTCGCGCATCAGCAGGTCGTCGGCGGTGATGTACGGCTCGCATTCGGTGCCGTTGATGATCAGGGTGTGAATCTTCTGCGTGGTGCGTGCACCCAGCTTGACCGCGGCGGGAAAGCCCGCGCCACCAAGACCGCTGATGCCGGCCCGGCGGATGATTTCGAGCAGCGCGGCGGGCTCGACCGAGCGGTAATGCGGCTGCGGATGCAGTTCGGTCCACTGCTCCAGGCCGTCGCTGTCGATGACGATCGCGGTGCCGGGCAGGCCGGATACGTGCGGGTAAGGCTGCGGACCGATGAAGCTGACCACGCCCGAAGTCGGTGCATGCACCGGCGCGCTGATCAGGCCTGCCGCATCGGCGATCTTTTGCCCCTTGAGCACGCGCTCGCCAAGCTGCACGCACGCCTCGGCCGGTGCGCCGAGGTGTTGCGCCAGCGGCACGATCAGCTGCTTGGGCAGCGGCGCCGGCTGGATCGGCGTGCGGTTGGACAGCGTCTTGTGCTCAGCCGGGTGAATGCCGCCGGGAATGGCCCAGACTTTCGTGGCGTCCGCATGGCTTGTGCGCGCTATGCCGGCGTCGCTCTTCGACATGAAACTCATGCGGCCTGCTCCCGATCCGTGCCGATCAACTGGCCGGGCGCCAGCGGTTGATCCCATTTCCAGCTCTGCAGGTTGCTGCCCAGTTCGATCATGTCGATGCAATCCACCGGACAGGGCTCGACGCACAGGTCGCAGCCGGTGCATTCGCTGACGATCACCGTATGCATCTGCCGCGCCGCGCCGACGATGGCGTCCACCGGGCAGGCCTGGATGCATTTGGTGCAGCCGATGCATTCGGCCTCGCGGATATAGGCAACCATCTGCGGTTTCTCGCCGCCTTCGGCATCCAGCGGCTCGGCTTCGACATCCAGCAGGTCGGCCAGCGCCTGGATGGTCGCCTCGCCGCCGGGTGGGCATTTGTTGATCTTGTCGCCGGCAGCAATCGCCTCGGCGTAGGGCTTGCAGCCGGGATAGCCGCACTGGCCGCACTGGGTCTGTGGCAAAAGGGCGTTGATCTGTTCGGCGATGGGGTCGCCCTCGACGCGAAAGCGCACCGCGGCGAAGCCGAGAATCGCACCGCACGCCAGGCAGAGCGCCAGCAGGGCGAGAACCGCCACGAGCACCAGACTCATAGCTTGATCAGCCCGGTGAAGCCCATGAACGCCAGCGACATCAGACCGGCGGTGATCAGGCCGATGGAGGCGCCTTGGAACGACCGGGGCACGTCGGCGATGGCAATGCGCTCGCGCATGGCGGCGAACAGCACCAGCACCAGCGAGAACCCGAGTCCGGCAGCGAACCCGTTGGCGGTGGCGGTCAGGAAAGTGAATTCGCTCTTGTTGGCGTTGACCAGGGCGACGCCGAGCACGATGCAGTTGGTGGTGATCAGCGGCAGGAAGATTCCCAGCACGCGATAGAGCAGCGGGCTGGTCTTGTTGACCACCATCTCGGTGAACTGCACCACTACCGCGATCACCAGAATGAAACTAATGGTGCGCAGGAACTCCAGGTCCAGCGGCTTGAGTACATACTGCTGCACGAGGTAACTGCACATCGCCGCCAGCGTGAGCACGAAGGTGGTCGCCAGGGACAGGCCGATGGCCGTCTCGATCTTCTTCGAAACGCCCATGAACGGGCATAGACCGAGGAACTGTACCAGTACGAAATTGTTGACCAGGATGGCGCTAACCATGATCAGGGCGAGTTCGGTCATCAGAAATTCCGTCGCGCGCTGCGGAGCCATGAGGCTGAAGGGCCGCTATTATCGGGAAGCCACCGCAGGCAAACAAGCTGCGGCTGGCCGTCGCGGGGGCGAACACGCCCATTGCAACGTTTTGCCCGTCCGCGTTCGGATGCCGCTGGGCGCGGTCAAACCGACGGATGGGTGCCTTGCGCTTCGGAGGTGACAGATGAACATTCGTGTCGTGTTGCTCCTGTGCAGTCTGGTGTGGCTGGCGCCAGCGCAGGCCGATCGTGACAATCGCGTGTGGGCGCCAGCGAACCCGCCAATCCATCGCGGTGATGTGCCGCCGTATCGCTACGATCCGCGCAATCCGTATCCGTATTACCCGCGTCATCAGCCCAATTTGCCCCCGCGCTATCAGGGGCAGTTGCCGCCACGCTATTACCAGCGGCATTGGGAAACGGGGCGGCCGTACTACTGGCAGGATCGGCATTACCAGCAGCGGCCGCCGTTGATACGCGACGGGCGCGACTATCGCTCGCTGCAGCAGCGCCGCTACGACTATCGCCACCGCTATGAGCGTTACTGAACGCGCCGCGTGGTGTTAGCGATTGCGCCAGCGAGGCTCGCGTTCTTCCAGGTACGCGTTAATGCCCTCCAGCGTGTCCTCGGCCTCGAACAGTTCGACGAAGGCTTCACGCTCGGCGGCGGCGAAGGTATCGGGCAGACGCTGGCGCGCGCCATTGATCAACGGTTTGATCGCGCGGATTGCCACCGGGCTCTGACGGGCGATGCGAGCCGCCAGCAGCAGGGCATGCCCACGTGATTCGCCCGACTCTGCGAGCTGTTCGACCAGACCGATGCGCAGTGCCGTTTCGGCGGTGATGCGTTCCCCGCAAAGAATCATCCGCTTGGCCCAGCCTTCGCCGACCAGCCACGCCAGTGCCTGGGTGCCACCGGCGCAGGGCAGCAGGCCGACTGCCGCGTCCGGCAGGCCGAGCTGCGCATGTTGTTCGGCGATGCGCAGATCGCAGGCCAGCGCGCACTCCAGTCCGGCGCCGAGCGCGTAGCCGTTGATCGCCGCGATGGTGACGCCGCGAAAGTCACGCAGCGCTTCGAAGGCTTCGCCGAAGCGGCGCGCCATTTCCCGTGCGCGCAGGCGGTCGCCATCGGCGAGCAGCTGCAGATCGGCACCGGCGCTGAAGAATTCGGCGCCCCTGCCGGTGATCACCAGCGCATAGATGTCGTCGTCATGGTCGAGATGCTCGATCAGCAGCTTGAGGCCGATCAGCGATTCGCGATCCCAGGTGTTGGCCGGCGGATGGTTGATGGTGATGAGGGCGGTGTGACCGTGCTTTTCCACGGTCAGCTTGTGGGTCAGATCGAAGACCCCGGACTGATACGGTTCGAGTGCGGTGCTCATGTGGTCGTCCTCGGCGATGCCCGCCAGCATGCGCAGCGGGGCGTCTCTATCAAGGCAGCGAGGAACGCGAGTCGTCGGGGGATCACCCCAATCCGCGAAGGCGGGCCGCCTGTGCTGGCGGCCCGTTTCCGAGGGGTTTACTGCAAGGCGTTGGCCTGTCCGGCGCTGCGCCGCTCTTCCTGCCATTGGGCAAGTGTAGGCGCTGCCTGGTCGCCATCGAGGCGATGAACGATTTCGAAGTAGTCCTGCTTGAAGCGGTCCCTGAGCACGTCCTCACGCGGCTTGACGCGTACGGCATACACCGTCTGCACGTTCTGGTGATCGAAGCTGCGCCAGTGCTGCTCATCCTTGAGCAGTTTGTAGCGATGGTTTTCCAGCGCGGCGATCACCGACTCGCTGGCGATGCTGCGAGCGCGTGTGGCGGCGTCGGCCCATTGATGCACGATGCTGTACGCCGAGGCAGCGGAGCTGGACGGATGGGTCTGGTAGCGCTCGTCGAAATTGCGCACGAAAGCCTGCCCGCGTTCGGAACCTTCCAGTTCGGGCACGCGCCAGGTCCAGGGCTCGGTGCCGAGAACGCCGCGCATGATGTCCGGACCGGCAAGCTCGACCATGCTCTGGGTCAGGTTGGGCACAGCGATCTGCATCTTGGTGTTCAGGCCGAGTTCATCGGCGATGCGCATGGCGCGCACCAGATCCTCGCCGAACAGCACGAGCACCAGCACTTCGGTGTCGCTGTTGGCCGCCTGCTGCAGGGCCTTGCGATAGTCGGACAGCCGGGCGCCGGGGAAGGCGGTCTTCACTCCGGGGTGCTTGGTCTGGTCGGTGGTGCCGGTGGCCTGGCGCAGCGAACTTTCGCTGGTGTGGCCCCAGGTGTAGTCGGAGGTGACGTAGAAGTAGCGTTTCCCCGGCAGATTCTGGTTGAGGTATTGCCCCAGCACCTGGGCGCTCATCCAGGCATTGTTGCACTCGCGGAACATGTAGCGATGGCCGTCCTTGCCGGTCGTGTCGTTCGAGTAGGTCAGGGTGCCGAAGTACAGCAGGCCATGTTCCTTGGCGCGCTTGCTGGCAGCGATCGCAACGGCGCTGGACACCCCGCCGAAAAGCATCGCTGCGCCTTCGTCGGCCATCTTGTCGACGTTGGCGACGGCCTTTTCCGGGCGCGAGGCGCTGTTGCGGCTGATCAACTCCAGCGGACGGCCAAGCACGCCGCCGCGGGCATTGATTTCGTCGATGGCCAGCAGCGCGCCGCGCATCTGGGCGAGGCCCTCTTCCTTATAGCTGCCAGTGCGGGGATAGTTCAGGCCTAGTTTGATGGGATCGGCTGCCTGGACCGCAGCGCAGCAGCTCAGCATGAGCGCCAGGAGGGTAGTCCGTTTCATCGCGGGAGTTCCTTGCTTACTTGTTATGGTTTGTTGGCAATTGCCGCTTTTTACTCCGACGCTGAACGGGCGTCATTACCTCGGGGGATGCTTCGCGGCGCCAATGTGACTGCGGCAGCATTTTGATCGCGTTTAGACTTTCGCCTTGTTGACCCGGGGCAACGCATCGGTTCGAGGCGGCGTTGGGGTTTGCGTTGACAGCGCGCTGCGGCTTTTCTAGGGTGCGGCAGCTCCGTCGCAAGCAAAGGTGAACCGATGACCCAGGATGATCGAACCAAGCTCGAACCGAGCTGGCGGGATGCGCTGCGTGAGGAGTTCGATCAGCCTTACATGCACGAGCTGTCTGCTTTCCTGCGTCGTGAGAAAGTCGCCGGCAAAGTCATCTATCCACCCGGGCCGCTGATCTTCAATGCGCTGAATTCGACGCCGCTGGAGCGGGTTGAGGTGGTCATTCTCGGGCAGGACCCCTACCACGGCCCCGGCCAGGCCCACGGGCTGTGCTTCTCGGTGCAGCCGGGCGTTGCGCCACCACCGTCGTTGCAGAACATTTTCAAGGAGCTCAAGCGCGATCTGAACATCGATCCGCCGGGCCACGGCTATCTGCAGCATTGGGCGGATCAGGGCGTGCTGATGCTCAATACCTCGCTGACGGTGGAGCAGGGCAATGCCGGCTCGCATGCAGGCGCTGGCTGGCAGCGCTTCACCGATCGAATCATCGAGGTGGTCAGCGAGCGGCGGCCGCATCTGGTGTTCCTGCTCTGGGGGGCGCATGCGCAGAGCAAGGCGCGGCTGATCGATCCTACCCGCCATCTCATTCTCAAGTCGGCGCACCCTTCGCCGCTCTCGGCCCACCGCGGCTTTCTGGGCAATGGCCATTTCAGCCGCACCAACCAGTTTCTCCGGCAGCACGGTATGCAGCCGATCGACTGGCAGCTACCCGCGCAGGTCTAGCGCGGGCAGGTCGGTTCCGCTTACTGGAGCATACTCATCGCCGCGTCCATCGCGGCCGAGAGGTCCTCGTCTTCCTGGAGCAGAGTGCTTGGGTCCAGACCGAGCTTGGCGAACGCCGGGATCCGGCTCCAGTCCAGCTGCGTATAGGGGTGATTGGTGCCAAGGTAGCTTTGCAGCGTGGCGACTTGCACGATGTCGACATAGTCGACCGTCGGCGAGTTTCGGGTGAAATCGCTGTATTGGCCGGGCACGATCGCGATCGGCTCGCGAAAGTCCCAGGCGCGCAGGATCTTTTCGCCAAGCAGCGGGTGGATACGGTCGATCACATGATTGAGGCTGATGGAATCGGCCATCAGCTCGCCGTGCTCCTCGGCATAGGTGAGGATGGGCAAAATGCCGATCTGGTGCACCAGGCCTGCCAGCGTCGCCTGGTCGGGCAGCAGGCGCGTGTAGTGCCGGCACAGCACGTGACTGATGGCTGCCACCTCCGTGCTCTTGTTCCAGACCTCCCGCATCTTGCGGTCGACCACATCGGTCGTGGCCTGGAACATCTGTTCCATTGCCAGGCCGGTGGCGAGGTTGCAAGTGTAATTGATGCCCAGGCGGCTGATCGCCATCTGCAGATCGGTGATCTCGCGATTGGTGCGCAGCAGTGGGCTGTTGACCACCTTGATGATGCGAGCGGTCAGCGCGGCGTCGTTGCCGATCACCTTGCTCAGCGCGAGGATGCTGACGTCCGGGTCTTCTGCGGCTTCGCGCACCTGCAGCGCCACCTCGGGCAGCGTTGGAAGAATCAGTTCGTCGTTCTCGATGGCGCGGGTCAGTTCGCGTTGAACCTTGTCGGCGAGGGTGCTCATGCGATTCCTTCAGTGGTGGAGTGCTGCGTCATGGCCAGCCGCGGTGCGCTGCCGGCCGTGACTGCCGTTTATACGGGCTTCAGCGCTGGATTTCCTGGTCGGCGTTCAAGGTATAGGGAAGGTCGAGCAGGCTCAGCGGTATGCCATCGGGCGAACCGAGGAAGATGCGACCGTCGGCGACGGCGTCTTCCTGGACCACGGCCAGCAGTTCCATGCCGTTTCCGCTGGTTGCCGCCAGCACGACTTCGCCCACGCTCGAGCCGTGCACCGGCGAGAACAGTTCGACGCCCGCGGCCGGCAGTTCGCTCTGCGCGCCATCGGCGGTGAGGCGGTACAGTCTGCGCTTGAGCTTGCCGAGGTATTGCATCCTCGCGACGATTTCCTGCCCGGTGTAACAGCCTTTCTTGAAGCTGACCCCGCCCAGCGCCTGCAGATTGATCATCTGCGGAATGAACAGCTCGCGCGTGGTCCCAAAGACCTGGCCCACGCCGGCGCGAATCTGGTCGAGCAGCCAGCGCTGAAGCGGGGCTTCGGCAAGCTGGGCCCCCAAGCGCAGGCGGACCTGCTCGGCCTCCTGTGCCTTGCACCACAGCTCGGCGCGTCCGTCGGCCAGACGCAGCGCGATCAGACCATTGCCACGTACCACCTGATTGGCGTCCTGCGGCAGTTCGAGTCCGAGGCTGACCAGGGCGCCGTCTCCCTGGCTCAGGCCGAAGCGACGCCAGAGCGCGCTTTCATCGCTGAGCTGCGACTTGGAAAATACTGCGTACTTGCCGAGATCGGCGAGCTGCGGCTGCAGCAGCTCGCTGGCCATCGCCAGCAGCAGGCCGTCACCTTCGGTCAGAATGCGAAAGCTCGACTGCATCCGCCCCTTCGGGGTGCAGCGGGCGCCGAGGCTGGAGGTGTGGTGATCGAGGTAGTTGAGGTTGCAGGTCAGCTGACCCTGCATAAACTTGCTGGCGTCTGGGCCGCGTACGGCAAGGACGCCTTCATGCGACAGGACGCAAAAATAGGCTGTGTCGGTCATGGTCGGTCGCCGTGAGAAATCCGGGCGGCCATCATAGCAGGCGGCTGCGAAAAGGCAGCCGCCCTGCACTGGCTGCGATGTACGAATAGACCGTCGTCGGCGTGCCGCTTGCCGGCGGCTGTCGCTATAATGCCGGCCCCCTTCGAAGGAGCCGTCGCATGGTCGATCAATCTGAACTCAACCGCCTGTTCTGGCAGAGCCGCCGCGGCATGCTGGAGCTGGACGTGCTGCTGGTGCCGTTCGTCAAGGAAGTCTATCCGGGGCTGGATGAGGCGGATCAGCAGCGCTATCGCAAGCTGTTGAGCTGCGAGGATCAGGATCTGTTCGGCTGGTTCATGCAGCGGGGCGAACCCGAGGATGAGGACCTGCGCCGCATGGTTCGCATGATCCTCGATCGTGTCCAGCCGCAGTAATTCACCCTTCGAGTGCCACTGGCAGGCGTCGCGCCTGCTGCTGGGACTCTATCTGTTGGTACTGGGGCTGGCGTTGGCCGGTATCGGGCTGTCCGCGGCGCCGCTGTCGCTCAAGATTCCGTTGTGGATGTTCGGCGCCGCGCATGCAGCGTGGGTCCTGCCAAGGTCCGTTCTGTTAAGCAGTTCTGCCGCCTGGCGCGGTCTACGCCACGATGATGGCGGCTGGAGTCTGTGGTCGAAGCGCACCGGCTGGCAGCCGATCCAGTTGCGTCCCGACAGCCTGACATTGCCAATTGCGGTAGTGCTGCGTTTTCGTCTGCCGGGGCAGCGCCTCACTCGTGGGATCTGCATTGCGCGCGACGCGCTGCCGGCGGGGGAACACCGGCGATTGCGCGTGCGGCTGAAGTTCAGTCGCAATAGGTGGGCGGCTGCAGAATAGTATCGACCGCCACCGGCAGTTGCTCAGGGTAATCGAGGGTGAAGTGCAGGCCGCGGCTTTCCTTGCGCTGCATCGCCGAGCGAATCATCAGGTCGGCGACCAGCGCGAGGTTGCGTAGCTCCAGAAGGTCACGACTGACCTTGTAATTGGAGTAGAACTCGTCGATCTCATCCAGCAGCAGCTTGACCCGATGCTGTGCGCGCATCAGGCGCTTGTTAGTGCGCACGATGCCGACGTAGTCCCACATGAAACGCCGCAGCTCGTCCCAGTTGTGCGCGATGATCACATCTTCGTCGGAGTCGGTTACCTGGCTGGCGTCCCAGGCTGGCAGGTCGCCCGCCAACTCTATTTCCGGTAATTGGCGAAGCATGTCCTCGGCGGTTGCGCGTCCATAGACGAAGCATTCGAGCAGTGAGTTGCTCGCCATGCGATTCGCCCCGTGCAGGCCGGTGAAGCTGGTTTCGCCTATCGCGTACAGCCCCGGAATATCGGTACGGCCATGCTGGTCGACCACCACTCCGCCGCAGGTGTAGTGCGCAGCGGGAACTACTGGGATGGCTTGGCGGGTGATGTCGATGCCGTACGTCAGGCAGCGTTCGTAGACCGTCGGGAAGTGGCCGCGGATGAAGTCGGCCGGCTTGTGGCTGATGTCCAAGTAGACGCAGTCGATGCCCAGACGTTTCATTTCGTGATCTATCGCGCGGGCCACGATATCGCGTGGCGCCAGTTCCTCGCGTGGATCGAAGCGCGGCATGAAGCGTTCGCCGTTGGGTAGCTTGAGCAGCGCCCCCTCGCCGCGCAGGGCTTCGGTGATCAGGAAACTCTTGGCCTGCGGGTGGTACAGGCAGGTCGGATGGAACTGGTTGAACTCCAGATTGCCTACCCGGCAGCCGGCGCGCCAGGCCATGGCGATGCCATCGCCACAGGCGCTGTCGGGATTGCTGGTATACAGATAGACCTTCGCGGCGCCGCCGGTGGCCAGGGCGACGAAGCGGGCCTGGAAGGTTTCCACTTCACCGCTGTTGCGGTTCAGCACGTAGGCGCCGAGGCAGCGTTTGCCGGCAAGGCCCAGTTTGCGCTCGGTGATCAGGTCCACCGCGACGCGCTGCTGTAGCAATTCGATATTGCTTCGGGCCTGGGCGCGAGCCAGCAGGGTATTGAAGATGGCTGCGCCAGTGGCATCTGCGGCGTGGATGATGCGCCGATGGCTGTGGCCACCTTCGCGTGTCAGGTGGAACTCGAAGCCGCCATCCTCGCGGTTCGGTGCATCGTCGCGAGTAAAGGGTACGCCTTGTTCGATGAGCCACTTGATGGCATCGCGGCTGTGCTCGACGGTGAAGCGCACCGCTTCTTCGCGACACAGTCCTCCGCCTGCCACCAGGGTATCGGCGACGTGGGATTCCACCGTGTCGGTGTCATCCAGTACGGCGGCGACTCCGCCCTGGGCCCAGTAGGTCGAGCCGTTGGCGAGCTCGCCCTTGCTGAGCACGGCGATGCGCAGATGGCTTGGCAGGTTCAGCGCCAGCGTCAGGCCGGCGGCCCCGCTACCGATGACTAATACGTCGTACCGATGATGGTGGCTCATGAGCGAGTTCCGCGGAGAAATCGTTTCGTAGTATATAGAGCGAGGCCTGCGACGAGACAGTGGCCGGAATTATATGTTGCTGAGCCAATGGAACTTTTTCGGTCCGGATTCGCTCAATAAATAGTTGTGGATGCAGACCGGGCTCTTGGTGCACGACAGTCCGGTTTGTCAGGGACACCAGGGCGGCATAGACCGCGAATTTCGATTGCGACACCAGGGTGCAATCGCCGTCAGGTATTGCAGGATAGCTTGCTAGTAGGGGGAGAACTTTTGCGTAGAGCCCGTGTCTATTCTGGCAGGTCGGTTTGCTGGTGTGAGCGGTACCCCTTCGGCAGAACGGAGGCGTTTACATGCTGACCCAGGAGCAGGACCAGCAGCTGGTTGAGCGAGTGCAGCGGGGCGACAAGCGAGCGTTCGATCTCCTTGTGCTGAAGTACCAGCACAAGATTCTTGGTCTGATCGTGCGTTTCGTACATGACTCTCATGAGGCCCAGGATGTGGCGCAAGAGGCTTTCATCAAAGCCTATCGCGCACTCGCAAATTTTCGCGGCGACAGTGCGTTTTATACGTGGCTGTACCGCATCGCCATCAACACGGCGAAGAACCATCTGGTGGCGCGTGGCAGGCGTCCCCCGGACAGCGATGTGAGTTCCGAAGATGCCGAGTTTTATGAGGGCGATCACGCCCTGAAAGATATCGAGTCTCCCGAGCGTTCGCTGCTTCGGGACGAAATCGAAGATACGGTACATCGGACCATTCAGTTGCTTCCCGAAGATTTGCGCACCGCTCTAACGTTGCGTGAATTTGATGGTCTTAGTTACGAGGACATCGCGAGCGTGATGCAGTGTCCCGTAGGAACGGTGCGCTCTCGGATATTCCGAGCGCGCGAAGCCATAGATAAAGCGTTGCAACCCTTGTTGCATGAGTCCTGAGACAGCGGCGACAGCCAAGAGAGGAACCGCCATGAGTCGTGAAGCCCTGCATGAATCGCTGTCCGCGGTGATGGATAACGAAGCGGACGAGTTGGAATTACGTCGTGTACTCGCCGCAGGTGATGACGGTGAGATGCGGTCGACCTGGTCGCGCTACCAGGTTGCCCGTGCTGCCATGCACAAGGAGTTGCTCGAGCCGCGTCTGGATATTGCAGCTGCCGTGTCCGCAGCGCTGGCCGATGAGGCCGTGCCGGTCAAGCCGCAAGGTTCGCCTTGGCGTGGTCTTGGACGTCTGGCGGTAGCGGCTTCGGTTACCGTGGCCGTTCTGGCGGGTGTTCGTCTGTACAATCAGAGCGAAGTTGCCGGTCCGCAGATGGCGCAACAGGCCGCTCAGCCCGCCCTTGCCGTCCCGCAGGTTGGGCAGGGGCCGGCGGTTCTGGCTGGCTACAGCGAAGGACAGGTTGAGGCGCCGGCGCAGACGGCAGCTCAGACGGCTCCGGTGGAGCGCTGGCACGAAGAGCGGCTGCCGTCCTATGTGCGTCAACACGCACAGCAGGCGGCATTTGGTAGTGGTGCCGAGGGTGCACTGCCGTATGCGCGCGCCGCGAGTATGGAAGAACGTTAGGGAGAAGCATGCGCGTCTTACCGCTGTGTGTGATGTTCGGAGGCTGGCTATCGATGCCGGCCTTCGCTGTTGATGCCGGAACGTGGATGAGCAAGCTTGCCCAGGCGGAACGGACTCAGAACTATGCGGGCACGTTCGTCTACGAGCGCAATGGCAGTTTTTCCAGCCATGCGATCTGGCGACGGGTCGAAGAAGGGCATCTGCAGGAACGCATGCTCCAGCTCGACGGGCCGGCGATAGAGGTTGTACGGCGCGACGGTCAGGTGCAATGCGCCACTGACGGGTTGACGACCCAGGTCGACCGCCAGGGCACTTGGGATGAACGATACCTTGATGTAAAGGCGCTCTCGGAGTGGTACGAGTTTCGTCTGATGGGCGAATCCCGAGTCGCCGGCCGTCCTGCGGTTGCGCTGGGGGTGCTGGCTAAAGACCAGCATCGTTACAGCTTCGAGCTTCATCTCGACCGCAAAACGGCTCTGCCGCTCAAGTCGCTCATGCTGAGCGACAAGGGCCAGCTGCTTGAGCGGTTTCAATTTACCCGTTTCGAACCCGACGCGGCCGATGCGCAGTCAGTGCGTCAGGGGCCGGCCTGTGAAAGCGTCTCGCTCAAAGATGCCCCGCGTAAGGTCGATACGGCTTGGCGTTCCGACTGGTTACCGCCTGGTTTTGTGCTGCAGGGTGCGGATGTGCGGCCGAGTCCAGTTTCCAGCGAATCGGTTTCCTGGCTTTCCTACGGTGACGGGCTGACGAGCTTTTCCGTGTTTCTCGAGCCACTGGGCGACGCGACGGTCAGCGACGCTCGCAGTCAGATGGGGCCGACTGCGTCAGTTGCAAAACGCATAAGCACGCCGGAAGGCGATGTGATGGTCACTGTCGTGGGTGAGATTCCGCTCGGAACTGCTGAGCGGGTGGCACTTTCGATGCGCGCGGCCTCGCAATGATCGAAGAGCAGGGGCGCGTTGTCGCTGTGGAGCCCGGGGCTGTCTGGGTCCAGACGCAGCGTCGCAGCACTTGTTCAGGATGCGTTGCAAAAAACGGCTGCGGGCAGGGACTGATGGAGCGCCTGGACGTGCGCGAGCGAAGCGGGTTGATCCGCGCGGTATCGGCGCTGCAGCTGCAGGTCGGTGACGCCGTCGTGCTGGGTATTGAGGAGCGCGTATTGCTGCGCGGGGCGCTCCTTGTCTATCTTTTTCCCCTGCTCATGTTGCTGGTTGCCGCCTCAGTAGCGGCACAGTGGTCGGCTAGCGAGCCTTGGATCATCGCGGCAGGGTTGGGTGGATTGGTTATCGCCTGGGGTATCGTGCGCCTGCGCAGTCAGCGCGTGGCGAACGACCCGAGCCTGCAACCCGTGGTGCTGCGGGCGATGCTCGCCGGTTCGTCTGGCATGCCGTGAGTTTTTCCGTTCGTTCGTCAGTGGGGGCTAGTTCATGTTCAATCGAAACAGCTGCTTCGCCTTTTTGGCGGGGCTGGCGTTGCTGGGGCAGGCGGTTATCGCGCAAGCGGCGCTGCCGGATTTCACGCCGCTGGTAGAGAGCGCATCCCCGGCAGTCGTCAATATCAGCACCAAGCAGAAACTCCCGACACGTGGCGCGTCAGCGCAGATTCCAGATCTGGAGGGCTTGCCGCCGATCTTTCGGGAGTTCTTCGAGCGCAGTATTCCTCAGTTACCTGATGGCCGCGGCCAGCAGCGCGAGGCCCAATCACTGGGTTCGGGCTTCATCATTTCCGCTGATGGCTATGTGCTGACCAACAATCATGTCGTTGCAGATGCCGACGAAATCATTGTCCGTCTGCCCGATCGCAGTGAGTTGGAAGCCAAGCTGGTTGGTGCCGATCCGCGTACCGATGTTGCCGTGTTGAAGGTCGAGGGCAAGGGGCTGCCGACCGTCAAGCTGGGTGATTCCAGTGCGCTCAAGGTTGGCGAATGGGTGTTGGCGATTGGCTCGCCGTTCGGCTTCGATCACACCGTGACCGCAGGCATTGTCAGCGCAACCGGTCGCAGTCTGCCCAATGAGAGCTATGTGCCGTTCATTCAGACCGATGTTGCGATCAATCCAGGCAACTCCGGTGGTCCGCTGTTCAATCTCGCGGGTGAAGTCGTTGGGATAAATTCGCAGATATTCACCCGGTCCGGCGGCTTCATGGGCTTGTCCTTCGCCATCCCGATCGATGTGGCAATGGACGTCGCCAATCAGCTGCGTACAGAGGGCAAGGTCAGTCGCGGATGGCTGGGCGTGGTCATTCAGGAGGTGAACAAGGATCTGGCGGAGTCGTTCGGCCTCGAACGTCCGGCCGGGGCGCTGGTAGCCCAGGTCATGGATGGTGGCCCGGCTGCCCGCGGTGGGTTGCGCGTGGGTGACGTGATTCTGAGCATGAATGGCAAGCCCATCATCATGTCGGCCGATCTGCCGCACCTCGTCGGTGCGCTCAAGCCGGGAAGTACCGCTCGAATGGAAGTCGTGCGCGAAGGTGGGCGGCGCGAGGTCAATGTCCAGATCGGTGCGCTACCGGAAGAGGGCGACGAAATTGCCGCGGCGGGCGCCGGGCCGGAACAGAGCGACAACCGTCTAGGTGTCAAGGTTTCCGAGTTGACTGCGGAGCAGCGCGCCAGCTTGGATCTGCAGGGCGGGGTGGTCATCACCGAAATTCTAAATGGTCCGGCTGCGATGATCGGTCTGCGTCCGGGTGATGTGATAACCCACCTGAACAACCAGGCCATCGATTCAGCCAAGACCTTCGGTCGGGTGGCCGCACAGTTGCCGAAGAATCGTTCGGTATCGATGCGGGTGCTGCGTCAGGGGCGTGCAAGCTTCATCACCTTCAAATTGGCGGAATGACGCAGGCGTCAAGTTGGAGAAAAGGGCGGCTATGGCCGCCCTTTTTCTTGCGTCTTCGTTCTGCGAATGAGTGTCGAGACGGTTGGGCGCGTGGCGCTTGCGGGGCCGATCAGTTAAACTTCGCGGCTATTTTCGGCGGGCAATCGGCCTGCGGCATTTTTCGAGTGTTCAGCTGTGAGTGACCTGAGTCATATCCGCAACTTCTCCATCATCGCCCACATTGACCATGGCAAGTCGACCCTGGCTGATCGGTTCATTCAAATCTGCGGCGGCCTGTCCGAACGCGAGATGGAGGCTCAGGTCCTCGATTCCATGGATCTCGAGCGTGAGCGCGGCATCACGATCAAGGCGCACAGCGTGACCCTGCATTACAAGGCGCAGGACGGTAAGACCTACCAGCTGAACTTCATCGACACCCCTGGCCACGTCGACTTCACCTATGAAGTCAGCCGTTCGCTGGCCGCCTGTGAGGGCGCGCTGCTGGTGGTGGATGCTGGGCAGGGCGTCGAGGCGCAGTCGGTGGCCAACTGCTACACCGCCATCGAGCAAGGCCTCGAGGTCATGCCGGTGCTGAACAAGATGGACCTGCCCCAGGCCGAGCCGGAGCGGGTCAAGGAAGAGATCGAACACGTCATTGGCATCGACGCCACCGACGCCGTGGCCTGCAGCGCCAAGAGCGGCATGGGGGTGGAGGATGTGCTCGAGCGCCTTGTGCAGGTCATCCCGCCGCCCGAGGGGAATATCGAGGCGCCGTTGCAGGCGCTGATCATCGACTCCTGGTTCGACAACTATCTCGGTGTGGTCTCGCTGGTACGGGTGCGCCATGGGCGAGTGAAGAAAGGCGACAAGATTCTGGTCAAGTCGACCGGCAAGATCCATCAGGTCGACAGCGTTGGCGTCTTCACTCCGAAGCACACTGCCACCGCTGATCTCAAAGCCGGTGAGGTGGGCTTCATCATCGCCGGCATCAAGGATATTCAGGGCGCCCCGGTGGGCGACACCCTGACCCTGTCCGCAACGCCCGACGT
>JAANMV010002201.1_pt1 | contig 19517 bp, 20 predicted proteins | sample 7279661 | NCBI WGS metagenome assembly JAANMV01 (sample SAMN14094540, study PRJNA606508) | bioreactor metagenome | isolation source: A lab-scale SPAN reactor treating ammonium-rich wastewater day 121 | place: Ireland: Galway | collected 2017-05-16 | reverse complement strand
GGTGCATGAGCGAGTAGCGCGCCGGGTAAAGGTTGGCAAACGCCTTCAGCCCCTCTTTGAAGGCGAGCAGTTCCAGGTAGCTGCCGTCCGCAAAGGCGATCAGCGCGTTGTGCGTGCCCCAGTCGGTGTGCTCGCCGCCGGGCGTGACGGTGAAGCCCAGCGCAGCGTAGTCCTCAACTGCCGTTTGCAGGTCGTCCACCAGGATCACTGCGTGGTCAAAGCGAAAGGCCATCGCTCCCCCCGTTCCCTGCTCCGCAGGCGCGCTGCTAGTGTGCCTGATTATACCTCCCCGGTTATAATCCGGCCTGGCACATCCTAGAGGTTCGGAGACGATGGCACTTGTAACCGGCCACAACCTCGCCCGCTCGTTTGGGGCGGACGACATCTTCGCGGGCGTCTCGGCCAGCATCCCGCACGGCGCGCGCATCGCGCTCGTCGGGCCGAACGGCGCGGGGAAGACCACCCTGCTGCGCCTGCTCGCCCGCCTCGACGAGCCGACCGCGGGCGCAGTCACGCACGCCCGCGGCCTGCGCATCGGCTTTCTGCCGCAGGAAGCCGAGCTGACCCTGTCCGGCGAGGGCGCGCTGTGGGACGAGATGCTGGGCGTGTTCGCCGCGCTGATCGGACAGGAAGCCCGGCTGGCGGAGCTGGCCGACGCGCTCGCCAGCCGCCCCGACGACGCCGGTCTGCTGGCCGCTTACGGCGACGAGCAGCACGCCTTCGAGCGGGCGGGCGGCTACGAGTACCCGGCGCGCATCAGGCAGGTGTTGAGCGGGCTGGGCTTCGACGAGACGGACTTCGAGCGCCCGCTTTCCCAGCTCTCCGGCGGGCAGAAGACGCGCGCCCTGCTCGCCCGCCTGCTGCTCGAAGACCCCGACCTGCTGATCCTCGACGAGCCGACCAACCACCTGGACATCCGCGCCGCTGAGTGGCTGGAAAGCTGGCTCAAGAGCTTCCCCGGCGCGCTGCTCATCGTCTCGCACGACCGCTACTTCATGGACAGCCTGGTCGGGCACGTCTGGGAGCTGATCTTCGGGCAGCTTGAGGAGTACCGGGGCAACTACAGCGCCTACGTGACGCAGCGCGAGGAACGGCACACCCGCCTGCTCAAAGAGTACGAGCGCCAGCAGGAGTTTGTTGAGAAGGAGCAGGACTACATCCGCCGCAACATCGCCGGGCAGAACACCCGCCAGGCGCAGGGGCGGCGCAAGCGGCTGGAGCGCTACCTGCGTGACGAGGCGATCAGCCGCCCGCGCGAGCAGCGCAGCATCAGCATCCGGCTCGACGCGCGCCGCCGCTCAGGCGACAAGGTGCTCATGACGCGCGATCTGGTGGTTGGCTACCACGACGACGGCGTGCCGTTGTTCGGTGTGCCGGATATCACCCTCTACCGGGGCGAGTGCGCGGCGCTGATCGGCCCCAACGGGGCAGGCAAGACGACCTTCCTCAAGACGATCCTGGAGCAGCTTGAGCCGCTCTCCGGGGAGGTGAAGCTCGGCGCGAGCGTCGAGATCGGCTACTTTGCCCAGGCGCACGAACAGCTCGACCCTGAGCGCAATGTGATCGACGTTCAGGTCCGCGGGGCGTCTTCACCGGATTGCGGGTTTTCGCTTTCCAGCACCGAGCGGGTGATGCGCCAGCCGTTCAGGTGATGCGCGCGCAGCACCTCGCGCAACAGCGGCCCCTGGCGCTGCTTGAGCGCGTCCAGGATCTGCTCGTGTTCATAGACGGCGCGGGCCCAGCGTTCGGGAACCCGGTTGCCGGCATAGCGGAACCGGCGGATCCGGCTGCTTTCGCCATGATAGATGCGGGTCAGGTTGGGGTTGCCGGCGCAATCGACGATCTTCTGGTGGATCGTCTGGTTGATGTGGAAATACTGCATCAGCTCGCCCGCGCGGTAATTGGCGACCATGTCCAGGTGCAGCCGTTCGATCTCGGCGATCTGGGCCGGGGTGGCGCGTTCGCAGGCGCGTTCGGCGCCGACGCTTTCCAGGCCGATCAGCACCTCGATCGCCAGCTCGACGTCCTCATGCGAGATCTTGATGACCGTGGCGCCGCGGTTCGGCTCGATCATGACCAGCCCCTCGCTTTCGAGGATCTTGAACGCCTCGCGCAGCGGGGTGCGGGACACGCCGAGCTGTTCGGTCAGCACGCGTTCGTTGATGCGCTGGCCGTGGGGAAGCGCCCCCGAAACGATCAGGTCGCGGATGTGGCTGGCGACGAATGCCGAGCGTTGCCCCCGTGGCCATTCGGTCTGGCTGTCCAAGAGATCCTCCCCATGTTGCATGCAATATAGGGGGAAATCCCGCCGTTGTGAAGATTTCTGTTGACTCCGCACCTGGATTGCACGCAAATCAGCCAAGATTGGCGGAGGATACGGCAAATCCAATGGATTGAAGCGGGTGCGAGGTCCGGCATGCTGCGGTATTGCATGCAATGCTATGGCGGATCTCGTGCCCCGTGCGCCCGGAATGCAATTCCGGGGGCGGTCCCTGCTTGCCGTCCGGCCTCCGCAAGGCAAACAGGACCAGGCGCGGCATGAACTATCATCTTCACTTTCGGACGGACCGGCAGCCGGTCGAGACCTGCGTGATCGGCACCGGCGGCTTTGGCCGCAGCTTTCTGGCCCAGGGCCTGCGCGTCCCGATGATGAACGTGCGCGCCGGCGTCGATACCAGCGCGCAGCGCGTGGCCGAGGCGATGCGGGCCGTGGGTATCCCGGCCGGGAAGATCCGCATCTGCGCCTCGGCCGAGGAGGCGGGCGCCGCCTGGCAGGCCGGCGACTATATCGCCGCCGAGGACGTAGCGCATCTGCTGGACCTGCCGCTGGAGGTCTTTGTCGAGGCGACCGGCCACCCCGAGGCGGGCGCGCGCCATGCCCGGCTGGCCATCGAGGCGGGCCGCCATGTCGCCCTGGTGTCGAAAGAGGTCGACAGCGTCGTCGGCCCCGGCCTGGCGGCGCTGGCCGAGCGCAAGGGCTGCGTGGTCACGCCGGTGGACGGCGACCAGCCCAGCCTGCTGATCGACCTGATCACATGGGCCGAGACGCTGGGCTTCGAGATCGTCGCGGCCGGCAAGTCGAGCGAATACGACTTCGTCTACGATGCCGCCGCCGGGACGCTGGCCAGCAACGGCCGCACCGTCGAGGCGCCGGAGTTCGGCCGCTGGAGCGAGCTTGGCCTGCGCGACGTGGCCGAGGTGGTGGCCGGCCGCGCCGCCGCCGCCGCGATGCTGCCGCAGCGCGCGGTTCCCGACCTGTGCGAGCTGTCGGTCGTGGCCAATGCCACCGGCTACGGCGTCGATGCGCCGGCACTCCACGCCCCCATCGCCCGGATCACCGAGGTGCCCAGCATCCTGTGCGAGCGGGCGAAGGGCGGGGTGATGGGCGCGACCGGAAAGCTGGACGTGTTCCATTGCCTGCGCGCGCCCGGCGAGGTCAGCTTTGCGGGCGGCGTCTTCGTCATCCTGCGCTGCAACGACGCCGAAACCTGGGACATGCTGAAGGAAAAGGGCCATGTCGTGGCGCGCACCGGCGACGTGGCGATGATCTTCAACCCGCGCCACCTGCTGGGCCTGGAAGCCGCCACCAGCATCCTGGAGGCGGGGCTGATCGGCCGCGGCACCGGCGGGGTCGAGCCCGCGCATCACGTCGACCTGGTGGCTTTCGCCAACCGCGACTTGGCGGCGGGCGAGGTGCTGGCGATGGGCGGCCACCATCATTCCATCGACGGGGTCGATGCGCATCTGATACCCGCATCCGCGCTGAGCGACGAAAGCCCCGCGCCCTTCTATCTGGCTTCGAACCAGCGGCTGCGCCGGCCGGTTGCCGCGGGCAGCTATATCCGCATGGGCGATCTGGACCATCGGACGAATTCCGAGCTGATGGCGCTGCGCGCCATCCAGGACGGCCATTTCCATCGACGCTGAGCGCGTCTGAAAAAGTTCAAGGAGGAGAGAAAGCCATGACCATCACCACCCGCCGCAGCCTGCTGAAAGGCGCGGGCGTTGTCGCCGCCGGCGCCGCCCTGTCGTTTCCCATGCCCTGGACCGCGCGCGCGGCCTCGTCGGTGAAGCTGCGCTTCGGCCACCCCCATCCCGACAGCGACAGCTGGCAGGAGGTCGCCCTGTGGATGGCCGAGACCGTCAAGGAAAAGACCGGCGGCGCGATCACCATCGAGGTGTTTGCGAACGGCATCCTGGGCAGCGACCAGACGATGATCAACGCCGTGCGCGGCGGCTCGATCGACATGATGATCACCGGCAATCCCTTTTTCACCGGCCTTGCGCCGCAGCTGAACGTGCTGGACCTGCCCTATCTGTTCAAGGATCGCGATCACGTGGCCGCGGTCCTGGACGGGGAGCTGGGGGACGAGCTGCGCGCGGGGCTGGAAGCCTCGGACCTGAAGGCGCTGGCGACCTGGGAAACCGGCTGGCGGAACGTGACCAACAGCCGTCGCCCCGTCCACCTGCCCGAAGACCTGAAGGGGCTGAAGCTGCGGACCACGCCGAACCAGGCCCATATCCGCGCCTTCGAGCTGCTGGGCGCCGTGCCGACGCCGATGGCCTTTACCGAGCTGTTTACCGCGCTGGAGATGCGTTCCATCGACGGGCAGGAAAACCCGACGACGCTGATCCTGAACTCGAACTTCTACGAGGTGCAGCAGCATATCTCGCTGACCCAGCACGCCTTCACCTCGTCGCCGCTGGTGATGACCAAGGCGACCTTCGACAAGCTTGCGCCCGAGCATCAGGCGGTCCTGCTGGAAACCGCCCGCGAAGGGGCGAGGAAGCAGCGCCAGATGAACGCCGACCGCGAGGCGACCTCGCTGGCCGCGCTGAAGGATCACGGCATGGAGGCGGTCGAGGACATCGACCGCGAGGCGTTCCGCGCCATCGTCGCGGATACCGTCCTGGCCGAGTTCGTCGAGAAGTTCGGCGCCGAACTGCCCGGCCGCATCGCGGCCCTGGCCGCCTGAGCATCCGGGGGAAAGCCATGCGCATCGTAGATCTCAGCATGCCGGTCAGGGAGCATTTCCGCTGGCAACCCCAGATCAGCGTCAAGGGCGACAAGTCGGCTGGGGACCAGTTCAGGGTGACTCGGCTTTCGACCACCTGCCACGGGTTCACGCATGTCGATGCGCAGGCCCATTTCATCGCCGGAGCCCCCACCATCGAGGCCACGCCCCTTGAGCAGGTGGTGGGCCCGGCCCGCGTCTTCGACCTATCCGACGTCGGCCCCGACGAAGAGATCACGCCCGCCCGGCTGGCGGCGGCCGATCCCGGCGGCGCCGAGGGCGACATCCTGCTGTTGGCGACGCAATGGGATCTGAAGCGGGACGCGGGCACCCGCGCCTTCTGGACCGAGGCGCCCTGGCTGAACCGCGCCGCCGCCGAATGGATCGCGGCGCTGCGACCCCGCGCCCTGGCGGTGGATTTCCCGCAGGACTATCCGATCCGGCTGCTGCTGGACGGCATCGCGGTGCCGGACGCGGAGCATGTGACCCATGACGTGCTGCTGCGCCAGGGGGTGACGCTGATCGAATACATCGCGAACACCGCCGCGCTGAGCGCAAGCCGGGTGCTGCTGAGCGCCGCGCCGCTGAAGATCGAGAATGCCGACGGCGCCCCCGCGCGCGCCTATGCGATCGAGGGGCTGCTCTGATGGCATCGGGCAAGGTTTTCGCGGCGCGCCTGTCGCGCCTGGCCGACCTGGGCTTTCGCGCCGTCGATGCGCTGCTGGTCGCCATCTTCGCCGTGCTGATCGTGCTGGTCTTTGCCAATGTGGTGCTGCGCTACCTGTTCGACAGCGGCGTCTCGGCGACCGACGAGCTGTCGCGGATGATCTTCATCTGGATCGCCTTCGTCGGGGCGGTCTGCGTCGCCCGCCGCAACGGGCACCTGGGGGTGGACCTGCTGACCGCAAGCCTTTCGCCGCGCGCGCGCCGGGTCTGCAGGGTGCTGACCGATGTCGTCATCGTGCTGTGCTGCATCGTGCTGTCGGTGGGGGCATGGCAGCAGACCGTCGCCAATCTTGGCAATATCGCGCCGGTTTCCGGCCTGCCCACGGCGCTGAACTATCTTGCGCCCTTCGTGGGCGGCGTCGGCATCGGGCTGGTCGCCTGCGTGGACCTGATCGCCGCGCTGCTTGGCGCGCCCGAGCCCGACCACGAAGAGGGGCACACCGCATGATCCTGATCGTCTTTGTCGTTTCGCTGCTGGCCGTGCTGGCCATCGGCGTGCCCATCGCCTTCGGCCTCGTCATCAGCGGCGTGGCGATGATGTGGTACCTGGACGCGCTGGACTGGCAGCTCATCGCGTTGCAGATGACCAATGGCGCCGACAGCTTTCCGCTGCTGGCGATCCCCTTCTTCCTCATGGCGGGCGAGGCCATGAACGCGGGCGGCATCTCGCGCCGGCTGGTCGCCTTCGGGCTGACGCTGGTCGGGCATGTGCGGGGCGGCCTGGGCTACGTGACCATCGTCACGGCGCTGCTTCTGGCCAGCCTGTCGGGCTCGGCCATCGCCGATACGGCGGTTCTGGCGGGCATGCTGATCCCGATCATGCGCAAGGCGGGCTACGACATCAACGCATCCTCGGGGCTGATCGCCTCGGGCGGGATCATCGCGCCGGTGCTGCCGCCCTCGATCGGCTATATCGTCTTCGGCGTCGCCGGCAGCGTCTCGATCACCAAGCTGTTCATCGCCGGGATCGCGCCGGGGGTGATGATGGCGCTGGTGCTGGCCGTGACCTGGTGGTTCGTCAGCCGCCGGGACGCCGTCGCCACCATGCCGCGCGCCTCGCTGGGCGAGGTCGCCAAGGCCGCGGGCGATGCCGCGCTGGCCTTCGTGCTGCCGGTCATCATCGTCGTCGGGCTGAAGGCCGGCGTGTTCACGCCGACGGAGGCGGGCGTCGTCGCCTGCGTCTATTCGATCCTCGTCGGGCTGTTCGTCTATCGCGAGCTGAGCCTGCGCCAGCTTTACGGCTGCATGTTGGGCGCGATCCATACCACGGCCGCCGTCATGCTGCTGTGCGCCGCCGCCGCCATCACCGCCTATCTGATCGCCATCGCCAATATCCCGATGCTGCTGGGCGGCTGGCTGGGCGGATTGCAGGACAACCCGCTGCTGCTGATGGCGCTGATCATGCTGATCGTGGTGATCGTCGGCACGGCGCTGGACTTCATCCCGACCATCCTGATCCTGACGCCCGTGTTGCTGCCGATCATCAAGGCGGCCGGCATCGATCCGGTCTATTTCGGGGTGATGCTGATCATGAACTCGGCCATCGGCCTGATCACGCCGCCGGTCGGCACCGTGCTGAACGTCGTCTGCGCGGTCGCGCGCATCAAATATGTCGATGCGGTGCGGGGGGTGATGCCGTTCCTGATCGCGGAAACCGTGCTGCTGGTCCTGCTGATCCTGTTCCCGCAGCTGATTACCGAGCCGCTCGCGTGGTTCTATTGATCCGGCAAGGAGAGAAAGATGCTTCTGGGCGCTATCGCCGATGACCTGACCGGGGCCACCGACCTTGCCCTGACCCTGTCGCGCAACGGGATGAAGACCTTGCAGGTGGTGGGCGTGCCGGCCCCGGACGCCGATTTCGGCAATGCCGATGCGGTGGTCGTGGCGCTGAAGTCGCGGACCATTCCCGCCGCCGAGGCGGTCGCGCAATCGCTTGCCGCCGCGCGGATCCTGGTCGAGCGGGGGGCGGCGCAGCTTTACTTCAAATATTGCTCGACCTTCGATTCCACCGACCGGGGCAATATCGGCCCGGTGATCGACGCGCTGCTGGACCTGCTGGGGGAAAGCCGCAGCGTCGCCTGCCCGGCCTTCCCGGAAAACGCCCGCACCCTTTACAAGGGCCATCTGTTCGTCGGCGACGTGCCGCTGTCGGAAAGCCCGATGAAGGATCACCCGCTGACGCCGATGCGCGACAGCAATCTGGTGCGGGTGCTGGGCCGCCAGACCGCGCGGCCCGTCGGCCTGGTGCCGCTGGAAGCCGTCCACCAGGGCGTGGGGCCGCTGCGCGAAGCCCTGGCCGCGCAGGGGGGGATCGCCGTCGTGGACGCGATCACCGACGAGGATCTGCGGGTGATCGGCGCCGCGCTTGCCGACATGCGGCTGGTGACGGGGGGCTCGGCGCTGGCGCGGGGCTTGCCGCAGAACTTCCGTGCCAGCGGCCGCCTGCCGGCGGTGCAGGCGGAGGCGGCCTTTGCTGCACCCAAGGGCGCCGGGATCTTCCTTGCCGGCTCCTGCTCGGCCGCGACGCGGCGGCAGGTCGCGGATGCCCAGGCGCGCGGCGTGGCCGCGCTGAAGGTCGATCCGCTGGCCATCGTCGAGGGCCGCCAGACCGCCGCGCAGGCGCTGGACTTCATCGCGGCGCATGCCGGCGACGCCTATCCGCCGCTTCTGTATTCCTCGGCCGATCCCGACGAGGTCAGGGCCGCGCAGGAGCGGCTGGGGCAGGGCGAGGCCGGCGAGATCGTCGAGCGCTTCCTGGCCGCGATCGCGCAGGCGCTTCGGCAAAGGGGTTATCGCCGCTTCATCGTGGCGGGGGGCGAGACCTCGGGCGCGGTGGTGCAGGCGCTGGGGGCCACCACCGTCGCCATCGGGCCCGAGATCGATCCCGGCGTGCCCTGGGTGCTGACCCAAGGGCCGGACGCCCTGTGCCTGGCGCTCAAGTCCGGCAATTTCGGCAGCGACGATTTCTTTACCAAGGCTTGGGGGCAAATCCGGTGACGGCGGTGATTTCCGAAGAGACCCGGATGCGGGATTCGATCTGCGCCGTGGGCAAGTCGCTGTTCGACCGCGGGCTGACCGCGGGCTCGACCGGCAATATCAGCGCGCGGCTGGGGGACGGGCGGCTGCTGATGACGCCCACCAACGCCTCGCTTGGCACGCTTGATCCGGGGCGGCTGTCGCTGTTCGATGCCGACGGCACCCATGTCGCAGGCGACAGGCCCACCAAGGAGGCGTTCCTGCACCGCTGCATGTATTGCGAGCGGCTGGGGGCCAATGCGGTCGTGCATCTGCATTCGACCCATGCCGTCGCGGTCAGCATCCTGGCGGATACCGATCCCGAGGATGCGCTGCCGCCGCTGACCGCCTATTACGCCATGCGCGTCGGGCGGCTGCCGCTGGTGCCCTATTACGCGCCGGGGGACGAAGCCCTGGCCGTTGCCGTGAAGCAGGAGGCCCGCCGGGTCCATGCCGTGCTGCTGGCCAATCACGGGCCGGTCGTCGCCGGCCGCTCGCTGCTGGATGCGCAATATGCGATGGAAGAGCTGGAAGAGACGGCCAAGCTGCACCTGATGCTTCACGGCCGCGCCGTCCGCCCGCTGAGCCGGGCCGAGGCCGACCGGCTGGCCGGGGGCTGATTTTGCCTGTTTGCCCCCGCGTCTGCCGGGGATAGGATCCGCGCCGGCCCGGTGGGGCAGGGATGGGACGGACGGATGGCGGTATCGGGTCTGAATTGGGACGATCTTCGGATCGTCCAGGCGGTGTGCAGGACCGGCTCGTTCTCGCGCGCCGCGCGCAGCCTGCAGCTGAACGAAACCACCATCAGCAGACGGGTGCTGCGGCTGGAGGACGAGCTGGGCACCAGCCTGTTCGACGCCGTGAACGGCGAGCGCCGCCCGACCGCCGCCTGCCGGGCCGTGGTCGGCAATCTCGACATGATGGCCAATGCGGCCGCGGACATCGCGCGGATGCTGGGCACGCGCGACCATGCCAGCCGCAAGCTGCGGCTGACGACGATTTCCGCCATCGCGGAATACCTGCTGGCGCCCCGGCTGGGCGATCTGTTCGCCGCCCTGCCGGACCTGTCGCTGGCGCTGGAGACCTCGGACAGCAACGTGGACATGTCCCGCTGGGAAGCCGACCTGGCGATCCGGCTGGGGCGGCCGCGGCAGGGCGCCTTCCTGATGCGCAAGATCGGCACGCTGAACTTCTGGCTGATCCGGCCTGCGGGCAGCGGCGCAAGCAGGATCGCGGTCTATCCCGAGGCTTTGGCCGGGACGCCGGAGATGCAGGCGCTGCTGGCGCAGGAGGGCCTGGGGCCGGTGCTGCTGGAGACCAGCGACCTGAAGGTGATGCGCCGGCTTCTGGAGGACGGGCTGGCGGTCGGCGTGCTGCCGGATTTCCTGGCCGACGAGATCCCGGCCGAGGCCCCGGTGGTCAGGACGCCGCTGCAGGTTTCGCGCGATGTCTGGCTGCTGTCGCAGCCGCATCTGCGCGACGATCACCACGCAAAACAGCTGTCGGACTGGTGCGTCAGCCTGTTCGCCGCGCGCAGCCCCTGAACCCGCCTCATACGAAGGAATGGCTTTTTCAAGCCCTCGCCGAGGAGGCGGCGAAGGGGTTAAACCGTTTGTTTTCAATGCGATGAATGCCGCGGCACCAAGCCGTGCAGAAATGCAACCGGGGGCTGCAAGAATAGATATTTCAGCCCTGTGACTAATCGCCGCACAGTCCGGCTTGCCGAGAGTCGCCCGGAAGCCGTGAACGCTTCAGCCACATCTCGGGCACCGGAACCATGCGAGAGGAGGCGCAAGGTGGCGAGCTTGGACAATTTTGATATGGCGGCTGGCCGGACCGATGGCGTCGCGGATTGCGTCGCCTTTCCCGGCCGGTTTTCGACCTGGACCCGCGCGCTGATCCTGGCGGCCAGCGCCGCCGGCGGAGGCGCCGCCGCGCTGGCCATGGACGCGGCGCATGTCGCGCCGGTGCTGGGGCTGGCCGCCTTTGCGGGCGGGCTGCTGTCGACCTGGTCGCCCTGCGGCTATTCGTCGATCTCGTTGCTGCGCCCGACGGGCAAGGGGGCGCGGGCGGTGCTGGACTGGCTGCCGACCTTTGCGACCCATGGGCTGGGCTATGCCCTGGGGGCGCTGATCCTGGGCACCCTGCTGGGCGCCATCGGGGGGATCGCGGGCCTTTCCGGCTTCGCCACCAGCTTCGGGCTGGGGCTGCTGGCCGTGATCGGCCTAGCCTATGGCGCGCACCAGCTGGATTTCCTGCGCGTGCCCTATCCGCAGCGCCGGGCGCAAGTGCCCCATGACGCGCGGCAGCGCTTTCCGAAATGGGTCGTGGGCGGGCTTTACGGCCTGTCGCTGGGACTGGACTACCTGACCTATGTCCAGACGCCGCTGCTGTATCTGGTGACGGCCGCCGCCGTCCTGTCGGGCAATGTCGCCGAGGCCGTGGCGCTGATCGCGATCTTCAACCTGGGCCGCTACCTGCCGGTCGCGGTGAACCTGCTGCCGGTCACGGATTATCAGATCCAGTCCTGGCTGGGCCGGAACCAGGAACGCGCCGCCATCGCCGATGGCGCGATCCTGACGGCGGTCGGCGCGGCCTTCGCCATGCTGGCGCTGGCCTGATCCCAATCCCCATTCCTGCACGCTTTTGCCCGCGCGCCGTCGCCACGGTCCGGGCGCCATCCAAGGGAGGAAACGATGGCTTCTGCACGAGAATCGACCCCCAGATACCTGACGCTGATCGGCGCGACGCTGGCCTGTTCGGCGCTGGCCCTGGGCGCGGCCCAGGCCCAGACCGAACCGGCCGAGCCGGAGGCGCCGGCCGAAACCGCCGCCGCCGATGCCGCCGGCCAGACCGAGGGTCAGCGCGGTGCCGCCGAAGCCGCGGCCGCCCTTGCCGCGGGCGAGGCGGACGAGCCGGTGATCCTGGAGGCCCCGGCGCCGGATGCGAGGCGGGTCTATATCCAGGATCCGGCGCATTTCGCCGCCATCACCCAGCAATTCGTCATCGACGGCTCGACCGGGCGGATCCTGGGCATGACCGACGGCGGCTTCCTGCCGCATCCGGTCGCGGCCGAGGACGGCTCGTTCTTCGCCCAGGCCAGCACCGTCTTCGAGCGTATCGCGCGCGGCAAGCGCACCGATTACGTCGAGGTGTTCGATCCCGTCACCTTCCTGCCCATCGCCGACATCGAGCTGCCCGACGCGCCGCGCTTCCTGGTGGGCACCTACCAATGGATGAACGCGCTGACGCCGGACAACAAGAACCTGCTGTTCTACCAGTTCTCGCCCGCGCCGGCGGTCGGCGTGGTCGACCTGGAGGGCAAGACGTTCGACCGCATGCTGGACGTGCCGGACTGCTATCACATCTTCCCGGCATCGCCGACGGTCTTCTACATGAACTGCCGGGACGGCAGCCTGGCCCGCGTGGATTTCGCCGATGGCGAGACCAAGGTGACGAACACCGAGGTTTTCCATACCGAGGATGAGTTGCTCATCAACCATCCCGCCTTCTCGCTGCGCTCGGGCAGGCTGGTCTGGCCGACCTATACCGGCAAGATCTTCCAGGCCGACCTGACCGCCGAGGGCGCCACCTTCCGCGCGCCGATCGAGGCCCTGACCGAGGCGGAGCGCGCCGACGACTGGCGGCCCGGCGGCTGGCAGCAGACCGCCTATCACCGCCAGTCGGACCGCATCTACCTGCTGGTGGACCAGCGCGACGAATGGAAGCACAAGGCCGCCAGCCGCTTCGTCGTGGTGCTGAACGCCGAGACCGGCGAGCGGATCAACAAGATCGAGCTGGGCCACGAGATCGACTCGATCAACGTCAGCCAGGATGCGGAGCCGCTGCTTTACGCGCTGTCGGCGGGCACGCAGACGCTGCACATCTACGACGCGGCGACCGGCGAGGAACTGCGCAGCGTCGACCAGCTTGGCCGCGGCCCGCAGATCATCACCACCCATGACATGGATTCGTGACATGCAGCAGGTCTTGCAGGAACCGCTGATCCATTGGGCGTTGCGGAGCTTCCTGGCGGCGCTGTTCGCCACCGCCGCCCTGTCCAAGCTGACCGGAATGGAAGAGTTCCACGGCGTGGTCCGCAACTTCCGCCTGCTGCCCGACATGGCCAGCCGGGCGGTGGCGATGGTGCTGCCGGTGGCGGAGCTGGCCGTCGCCGCCGGGCTCATGATCCCGGCGCTGGCCGCGCCCGCCGCGCTGGCCGCCGCCGCGCTGCTGGGCGTCTTTGGCCTGGCCATCGCGGTCAACGTGCTGCGCGGGCGCACGCAGATCGACTGCGGCTGCTTTCGCAACGGCATGAAGCAGCGGATCAGCTGGGCCATGGTCGCGCGCAACGCCGTGCTGACGGCGATGGCGCTGGGCGCGGCCGCCCTGCTGCCCGCCGCGCGGCCGGGCGGGACGGCCGACCTGGCGACGGGAATGCTGGCCGGGTCGGTCCTGTTCCTTCTGTATTTCAGCGCCTCGATGCTGGGCGGATTGCCCGCCCGGCACCCCTCAACCGCTTCCGTGAAAGGTCGCTGACATGACGTTCCTGATTGCTTCCAACATCCTTCTGTGGATCGCCTTCCTGGGCGTGACGGTGGTCATGCTGGGCCTGATGCGGCAGGTGGGCCTGCTGCACGAGCGCTCCTCGCCCATGGGCGCGATGATCACCGACCACGGCCCCGACATCGGCGACAAGGCGCCCGAGTTCGACCTGCCCGACTATTTCGGCCGGTCGGTCCATATCGGCGGCGCGTCCGAGCGGCCGACGCTGCTGATGTTCACCGCGCCCACCTGCCCGGTCTGCGACAAGCTGTTCCCGATCATCAAGTCCATCGCCAGGGCCGAGAAGATCGGCGTGGTGATGGTCAGCGACGGCGCGCCCGAGGAACACGCCCGCTTCCTCAAGAACCACGAGCTGGGCCAGATCCGCTATGTCGTCTCGGCCGAGATCGGCATGGCCTTCCAGGTCGGCAAGATCCCCTATGGCGTGCTGGTGGACGGCGAGGGCGTGATCCGCGCCAAGGGCCTGACCAACACCCGCGAACACCTGGAAAGCCTGCTGGAGGCGGACAAGACCGGCTTCGCCTCGCTCCAGCAGTTCATGGCCAGCCGCAAGAAGAACGCGGCCTGACCCGGCCGTTTCCACCTTGGTCCCAAGCAGAGGGAGGATAAACGATGCTGGGGAATTTCAGATTTGACGACATGGTCGAGAAACTGTCCCGCCGGGTGGCGGGCCGCACCAGCCGCCGCGGCGCCATCGGCCGCCTGGGCACGGTGCTGGCGGGGGCGGCGCTGGTGCCGCTGCTGCCGGTGGACCGGCGCGGCCGCGTCAGCCGCGCCAATGCCGCCGGCCCCGCGGAAGGCGTCGATCCGCGCGCCAAGTGGCAGCCGCAGGACAACGACATCCAGGCCTGCGACTACTGGCGGCACTGTTCCATCGACGGCAACATCTGCGACTGTTCGGGCGGGTCGCTGACCAACTGCCCGCCGGGGACCAAGCTGGCGACGGCGTCCTGGGTGGCAAGCTGCTACAACCCGACCGACGGGCAAAGCTACCTGATCGCCTATCGCGACTGCTGCGGCTACAACGTCTCGGGCCGCTGCCCCTGCCTGAACACGGAAGGCGAGCTGCCGGTCTATCGCCCGGAATTCGCCAACGACATCATCTGGTGCTTCGGCGCCGAGGATGACGCGATGACCTATCACTGCACGATCTCTCCCATCGTCGGCAAGGCAAGCTGACGATCCCGGCCGGGCGGTCGGCCCGCCCGGTCTCATCCCTTCAGGAGGTTTCCATGATTTCTGCAAAGACGCTTCGGCCGGCCATCGCGGCCATCGCCCTTTTCGCCATCGGCGCGACCGGAGCATGGGCACAGGACAAGATCACCGTCACCAGCGAAAAGCCGGTCGCGGCCGCCGATGTGCCCGCCGATGCCGTCGTCGTCGGCATCGAGAAGATGAAATACCTGACCCCGGAAGTGACCATCAAGGCGGGCGAGACCGTCTATTGGGTCAACGGCGAGGTGATGCCCCACAACGTCGCCTTCAAGAAGGGCATCGTGGGCGAGGACGCGTTCCGCGGCGAGATGATGACCAAGGACCAGGCCTATGCGATCACCTTCAACGAGGCGGGAAGCTACGACTATTTCTGCACGCCCCATCCCTTCATGCGGGGCAAGGTCATCGTCGAATAGGTGCCGCCATGTGGATTCCCTATGACCTGCGCGCCTCGCTGAAGGGCGAAACCGACCGGGAAACGCTGCGCCTGTCGCGGGCCGACGGGCAGCCGCGCCAGTTCCTGGTGGGGTTCTTCCTGCGCAACCCGGTCACGCAGGCCTGGGAACTGGACCTGGCGGCCGAGGACGGCCTGCCGGAACTGCCTGCCGCGCCGGCGGGGGCGAGTTTCAGCATCTGCCCGAACGAGGCCGGCAAGCTGGCCGAGGTGATCTATCGCCTGCCCGCGCGTTCGGCCACCGAGGCGCTGGAGCTTGCCCATGCCGACCTGCAGCCGCGCCTGCTGGCCTGGCTGGCCAGGGTCGGGCGCGGCATGGCCATCGCCGGCTGGCGGGTGGCCGACATGACGCATCGCGCCCGCTGGCGCAGCACGCCCTTTCGGCCAAGCGCGATGAGCCTGGATTTCGCCCTGGCGCCGGTGGACCGCGACCTGGCGCCGGTGGTCGAGCTGTTCCAGCGCGCCAGGAACGCCCCCGACCCCGCCAGCCGGCTGCTGGCCGCCTTTGCCGTGCTGTCGGCGGCGGTCGGCCATCCGGCCATGGCCGGATCGGGCGCCGCCACGCTGAGCATCACCCAGGACATGCTGATCCATTCGGGCGCCATCGTGCTGCCGGACCCGCTGATGGGCATTGCGCTGGCCGATCTGATCGCGCTCTTGCGTCCCGAGCATGACCGGCTGGTCGGCCGCGACGGCGTGCTGCTGCCGGTGCTGGACGACCTGGCCGGGCAGAAGCGGCTGTCGCTGCTGGCGAATCTGGCCGACCTGGTCGCGCATCGCCTGATCCAGGCCGAGCTTGCTGCGCGGCACCGGGATGCGCCGGCCCCGGCAATGGCGGCGGGGGCCTAGGGCGATGCGGGGGCCCTCGCGGATCCTGCTGCTGCTGTCCTCGGCCTTCATGGTGGTGGCGGGGGGGATGCTGGGCACCGCGGCCGAGCAGGGCGGCGATGCGCAGCGTCATGACCGGCGGCTGGCCGATCTGGGGCGGGCGCTGTTTCACGACCCCGCCCTGTCGCGCGACGGCACGCAATCCTGCGCGACCTGCCACGATCCCGACCACGCCTTTACCGATCCGCGCGAAAGCCTGGCGGGCCGGGCGGTGTCGATCGGCGACGACGGCGCCTCGCATGGCGACCGGAACACGCCGACGCTGTCCTATGCCTTTCTCAGCCCGGATTTCCACCGCGACGCCAAGGGCAATTACAAGGGCGGGCAGTTCTGGGACGGGCGGGCCGACAACCTGCGCGACCAGGCCGGCCAGCCGATGCTGAACCCGGTCGAGATGGCGATGCCCGACCGCGCCACCGTGGTCGAGCGGCTGCGCGGGAATGCCGATTATGCGCAGGGCTTCGCGGCGCTGTTCGGGAAGGGCGCGCTCGACGATGTCGAACGCGCCTTCGACCATGCCGCCGAGGCCCTGGCCGCCTATCAGTCGACCGAGGAGTTCGCGCCCTTCGATTCGCGCTATGACCGCTACCTGCGCGGCGAGGCCGAGCTGACCGCGCAGGAGCAGTTCGGCCATACCGTCTTCATCACCTGGAACTGCCGGCTGTGCCACCAGCTGCGCCAGCAGGGCATCACCGAGCGCGAGACCTTCACCAGCTTCGAATACCACAATATCGGCGTGCCGGTGAACCATGCCGTCCGGGCGATCAACGGGCTGGGGCCCGACCATGTGGACCTGGGGCTGCTGCAGCGGCCGGGCATCGACGATCCGGCGCAGGCGGGCCGCATCAAGGTGCCGACCCTGCGCAACGTGGCCGTGACCGGGCCCTACATGCATAATGGCGTGTTCGAGGACCTGCGCACCGCCATCCTGTTCTACAATAAATACACCAGCCGGCGCCCGGCGTCGCGGATCAACCCCGAGACCGGCCAGGACTGGGGCGATCCTGAGGTGGCCGAGAACCTGTCGCTGGCCGAATTGCAATCGGGGCTGATGCTGGACGACGCGCGCGTCGATGCGCTGGTGGCTTTCCTCGAGACCCTGACCGACCGCCGATACGAGCCGCTTCTGGCCGAACGCAAACGCGTAGCACAGGAGGCCGTCGCAGCCCGGTGACGACCACGCTCCCGAAGGAGGGGGACGCAGATGGCATCCAGCAAACGCAAGATGAATCGTCGCACCGCCCTGGCCGAGGCGGCCCGCATGACCGGAGCGGTCTGCCTGGGCGGGTTTTCCCTGGCGGCGCTGATCCAATCCACCGCCAAGGCCGATGCGCGCGCCATGCGCCCGCCCGGCGCCCAGCCCGAGGCCGATTTCCTGTCCGCCTGCGTGCGCTGTGGGCTGTGCGTCCAGGCCTGTCCCTACGGCACGCTGTCGCTGGCGGAATGGGGGCAGGAGCCGCCCGTCGGCACGCCCTTCTTCACCCCGCGCGAGGTGCCCTGCTACATGTGTCGCGACGTGCCCTGCGCGCGGGCCTGCCCGACCGGGGCGCTGGACAGCACCATCGCCATCCGCGACGCCGAGATGGGCGTGGCCGTGCTGGTCGGGCACGAGGACTGCCTGAACTACAAGGGCATGAATTGCAGCATCTGCGTCCGCGTCTGCCCGATCCGCGGCGACGCGATCACGCTTGAGCCGGGCGAGGCGAACGGCCGCGCCATCATGATCCCCACCGTCCATTCCGACCATTGCACCGGCTGCGGCACCTGCGAGAAGCATTGCGTGACCGGCCATGCCTCGATCCGGGTGCTGCCGCGCGACCTGGGCCTGGGCGGGCAGGGGCGCAACCGGGCGGGGCGGGCGACATGATCGGCTGGTGGATCTCGGACAGCCGCAGGCTGGGGGTGCAGGCCCATGGCCTGCTGCGGGCGCATAAATGGTGGCTCTTGCGGCGGATCAGCCAGCTGTCGGTGCTGGGGCTGTTCGTGCTGGGGCCGATGGCGGGGATCTGGATCGCGCGCGGCAATTTCGCCGCCAGCGAGATCGGCGGGGTCGTCACGCTGGGCGATCCCTATATCGTGGTGCAATCGCTGTTCGGCGGCAGCGTTCCGGCGCTGCCGGTGGCGGGCGGCGCGCTGATCGTGCTGCTGTTCTACCTGGTCGTCGGCGGCCGGGTCTATTGCGGCTGGGTGTGCCCGGTGAACGTCGTGACCGATGCCGCGCATTGGCTGCGCGAAAAGACCGGCCTGACCCGCGACCGCAAGCTGGACCGGCGCACGCGGCTGGCGATCCTGGGCTCGACCCTGGTCGCATCCGTCCTGACCGGCACCATCGCCTGGGAGTTCGTGAACCCGGTCAGCCTGCTGCAACGCGCCTTCATCAGCGGCATCGGTTTCGGCTGGGCCATCATCCTGGCGGTGTTCCTGCTGGACCTGTTCGTGTCGCGCCGCGCCTGGTGCAGCCACCTGTGCCCGGTCGGCGCCTTCTACGGCCTGGTCGGCAAGGGCGCGGTGGTCCGGGTGTCCGCCGCGAACCGCGATGCCTGCACCGATTGCGGCGCCTGCTTCACCATCTGCCCCGAGCCGCATGTCATCGTCCCCGCGCTGAAGGGCAATGAGAGCCCGGTCATCCTGTCGGGCGATTGCCAGAACTGCGGCGGCTGCATTGACGCCTGCCCGGTGGATGTGTTCCGCGTCTCGACCCGCTGGAACCGATCCGCGGGCCGCGGCGGGCAAGCCTAGCAGGCTGCTGAAAAAGTCCTTGCGACAGGACAGCGCGGGCGGGGAACCGGGAAATCCGCCTAAAATTTGCCGAAAACACCCCATTTTCGGGCCGATATCAGCTGGATCGAGAACGATTTCCGCTGCGTCGCCCCTCTCAAAATCCTTTTTCAGCAGCCTGCTAGAGGGCCGAGGTTGAGGGATTTGATCCAGATATTCCTCGCGCCCCAGCCCCGAGGCCTGCACCCCGCCGAAAGGCGCGACCTCGTTCGAGATGGCGCCCGAGTTGCGAGAACAGCAATCGGCGCGGGGTTTTCATCCTGTCGCAGCCGGGCCGTGTCCCTTTCCCGCGCCCTGACCGGGCAGGGGCGGGCTACAAGCGCAGGTTGCCGGTCCCGGCCGCCTGGCGGTGCCAGGCCAGCGTCTGCGGCCGCAGGCGTGCCAGCGCCTGCACCAGCATGCCGGTGATCGCCGCCTTCAGCAAATCGCCGGGGATGAAGACCGCGACCAGGGTGAAGGCCTCGAGCAGGCTTTTCCTTGCCACGATGGCAAGCCCCGTCGCGCCGAAGACGTAAAGGACCACGATCCCGCCGAAGACCGCACCCAGCCCGGCCGTCAGCCCGGCCGAGCGCAGCCGCACATGCTCGACGAAAAGCCCGGTGGCGAAGGCCGCGACCGGAAAGCCGAGCGCGAAGCCCGCCGTCGGCGCGACGAAGGCGCCAAGCCCGCCGCGGCCGCCCGCCAGCAGCGGCAGGCCAAGCGCCACCAGCAGCAGGAACAGCCCCGCCGCCGCGGCGCCGCGCCGCGCGCCAAGCACCGCGCCGGCCAGCATGACGCCCAGCGTCTGCGCCGTGATCGGCACGCCGAAGCCAAGGGTGATCTGCGGCACCAGCCCCAGCGCCGCGATCATCGCGGCGAAA
>JAANMV010002199.1_pt1 | contig 19526 bp, 17 predicted proteins | sample 7279661 | NCBI WGS metagenome assembly JAANMV01 (sample SAMN14094540, study PRJNA606508) | bioreactor metagenome | isolation source: A lab-scale SPAN reactor treating ammonium-rich wastewater day 121 | place: Ireland: Galway | collected 2017-05-16 | reverse complement strand
ACTTCCGTGGCTTACTCCATGACGCAGTCTTCTCTGTGCCTCTGTGCCTCGGTGGTTTATTTTTCTTTCGGGCGAAGGGCGGCTCGCCCCTACGTTACGGGTGGGCACGGTGGGCCGGCCCTACGGTTTTCTTGCCGCTGTGCCGCTGTGGTTCTTCTACTTCTTGACCGGCTCTTACAAAACCGCCGCGGCGGTGCGCACGTTTTCTTCGATAAGCTCCAGCGCCGAAACCACGCCTCGTTTCGTTACCGCGCTAACCGCGACCGCCGGCGAAAGCTTTTCCAAAAGCATCGCCATCGCGTCCTCGTCGTGAACCGCATCGGACTTGTTCAACAGCGTCACCCTCGGCAATCCCGCAAGCTCCATTTGGTCGAGAATGGCGAGCACGCTTTTCGCGGTCTCCCACGCGTCGGGCCGGGACAAATCGACGACGTGGACAATTAAGTCCGCAAGTTCCAATTCTTCCAGCGTCGCCTGAAACGCCGCCATAAGTTCCTGCGGCAAATCCTCGATGAAACCGACCGTATCGCTAACCAGCGTTTGCGTACCCCCGGGCAGCGTCAGCCGCCGCACCGTCGGGTTGAGCGTGGCGAAATACCTGTCGTCAACCTCCGCCGACGCTCCGGTAAGCACGTTCAAAAGGCTCGACTTTCCGGCGTTCGTATAGCCGACCAGCGCGACGACCGGCTGGCTTGTCCGCTCGCGCAGGCCGCGCCTTAGCTTTCTGTCGCGCTCCACTTTTTCTAGCCGCTTTTTAAGTTTATGAATTCTGTCCTGAATTTCGCCCTTCGTTTTTAGGTGCAGTTTTTCGCCGAGGCCGCGCATTCCGATGCCGCCGCGTGCGCCGGACTGCTCCTCGAATATCTGCATGATTCGCGGCATTTCATACTTACGGCGTGCAAGCTCGACCTGCAGTTTACCTTCCGCCGTGTGTGCGTTCCTTTCGAAAATGTCGAATATCACGTCCGGACGGGCGAGAACCTGCACGCCGAGTTCCTTCGTCCAGTTACGCTGATGCACGGGCGATAAATTCAAATTCGTCAGCACGAATGCGGGCTTCTGCCGCTCCGCCTCTTCTTTCACCGACTTAAGCTGGCCGCTCCCGATGTACGTGGCGGGATTGATGCGGCCAAAGTTGAAGGTCAAAACGTCCGCTACCGAAAAACCGGCGCCGCGTGCCAGCTCGGCGAATTCGTCCGTGCGCCATCGCGCGTTAAGCCGCGCTTCTTTGCCCGCGCGCGAATACGCGCACACGAGCAGCGCGCAAGGCGCGCCGTTTTTCGCCGGTTCGCGCCCACGCGCGTCCGCAATTCCATTTTCCAAACCTGCTTCCACGCATAAAGTTTACCCGAAGTTTGTTCGCTGTGCATTAACAAACCGTTCGGGAAGCCGGGTTCGCGGGAGTATAATGCGAATTTCATCCGATTATTACCGGAGTGTTTTGGCTTATGCCTCGCGAGATTTACGATTTTGCCGTTATAGAAAAGAAGTGGCAGGCCGAGTGGGACAGGCTCGGCGCATTCCGCGCGCTCGACCCAAGCGAAGGCGGCGCGGAAAAGCCGCGCTATTACGTGCTCGAAATGTTCCCCTATCCGTCCGGCTATATGCACATGGGCCATATGCGCAACTACACGCTCGGCGACGTGATGGCGCGGCTAAAATGGAAGCAAGGTTTCAGCGTTCTCCACCCCATCGGATTCGACAGCTTCGGCCTTCCCGCAGAGCAGGCGGCGATCGACCGCGGCGTCGATCCGCGCGAGTGGAACGAAAATTGCATACAAAACATAATCCGGCAAATGCGGATGATGGGTTTCGCCTACGACTGGGAGCGCTCCGTTGTCACGAGCCGCCCCGATTACTACAAATGGACGCAGTGGCTTTTCGTCAAGTTTTGGGAAATGGGCCTCGTGTACCGCAAGGAAATGGCGGTGAATTGGTGCGAAGAGCACGGCGTTTTGGCGAACGACGAGGCGCCGGACGGCAGGTGCTGGCGCTGCGACCGCGTCGTCACCCAGCGAAAGCTCGACCAATGGTTTATCAAAACTACCGCGTACGCGGACGAGCTTTTGGAAGGGCTCGATTCGCTGGGCGACTTTCCGGAGCGCGTAACTACGATGCAGCGCAATTGGATCGGCAAAAGCACCGGCACTCGCGTGAGTTTCGAGCTTCCCGCAATCGGCGAGCGCATCGAAGTTTTCACGACGAGAATAGACACGCTTTTCGGCGTCACTTTCGTCGTGCTCGCGCCGGAACATCCGTTCGTATCGCGCATCGCCGCAAATACCGATTCGGAAAAGCGCGCCGAAATCGAAAAATTCGTCGCGGAAGTCTCGAAAGTGGACGTAATCGAGCGCACCGCGGAAGGCCGCGAAAAGCGCGGACTCGACCTAGGCGTCAAGTGCATTCACCCGATGACCGGCGGCGAAATTAGCGTTTTCATCGCGGATTATGTGCTGATGGACTACGGCACCGGCGCGGTAATGGCCGTGCCCGCGCATGACTCGCGCGACTTCGCGTTCGCGCAAAAATACGGCCTCCCCGTGAAGTGGGTGATTAAACCCGCCGAAGGCGAATGGGAAGAGCCTGACGCGTACACCGGATACGGAATAATGACGAACAGCGGCAAGTACGGCGGAATGACAAGCGCGGAAGGCATCGAGGCATTGAGTAACCACCTTGCCGAATCGGGCATCGGCGGGTTTCACACGCAGTACCGGCTTAAAGACTGGACGGCGAGCCGCCAGCGTTACTGGGGATGCCCGATTCCGATGATTCATTGCGAAAAATGCGGCTGGCGCGCCGTGCCGGAAAGGGATTTGCCCGTACTGCTACCGGAGCCGGAACTCGTGGATATGGAAAAGCGCGACAAAGGCAGTCCGCTGGAATACGTGGAAAGTTTCGTGAACTGCGCCTGTCCCGACTGCGGCGGCGCGGCACGGCGCGAGACCGACACGATGACCACGTTTATGGACAGCGCGTGGTATTTCTTCAGATACTGCGACCCGCAAAACGATGCCGCGATTTTCGGCCGCGAAAAAGTTGAATGCTGGATGCCCGTGGATATTTACATCGGCGGCATCGAACACGCCGTCGGCCATTTGATGTACGCGCGGTTCGTTTCGCGCGTCCTTGAAAACGCCGGAATGATTTCGTTCGAAGAGCCGTTCAAAAAGCTTTTCACGCAGGGAATGATTTACAAAGACGGCTCGAAAATGTCGAAGTCGCTCGGCAACACGGTGAGTCCCGACGAAATGGTCGAGGACTACGGCGCGGACACGGCGCGTCTTTTCAGCCTGTTCGCCGGGCCGCCCGAGCGCGACCTCGAGTGGCAGGACGAGGGCGTACAGGGCTGCCACCGGTTTTTGCGCAAACTTTGGCGGATGTTCGCCGAGTTCTCGCAAGTTCGAGCGAAAATGAAAAACACGCCGATCGCCGGCGAGCCGGACACGCGCGAAATAATCGCCGAGTTAAAGCGCAAGCAGCACGCGACGATAAAAGGCGTGACCGAAGACATCGAGCGAATGCAGTTCAACACCGCCATCGCGAAAATGATGGAACTTGTCAACCTTATGGCGCCGCTGCTATCGGGCGAGCTTGCGCCCCGTGCCGAGAATATCGCGGCGGGCGATTTATCGAACACGACCGGCGCGAAAGAACTGCAAATAGCGTTTTACGGCGCGCTCGAATCGCTAGTAAATATCATTTCGCCGTTCACGCCGCACATCGCGGAAGAGATGTGGCGCGAATTGGGCCACGAAGGCCTTGTTATGCATGCGCCCTGGCCCGCGTACGACGAAAGTTTGATCGCCACCGAAACAATCGAAATCGGCGTAGTGATAAACGGCAAACCGCGCGCACAGGTAATCGTCCCCGCGGATGCGGACGAACCTGCCGTGCGAGAAATCGTATTAAGCGACGCATCCGTAGTTAAATGGACGGAAGGAAAAGACGTTAAGAAGTTTATTTACGTAAAGGGAAGGATTGTGAATTTGGTTGTGGCGCAATAGCCTAATGCATGAGCTTTCGACCATTGTTCTGCAACCGGCAATAGCAAGTTAGTGAAACGAAGTTTCCGTGGAGTGCGGCGGTCTTGCCGCCGCCGTAAAAGCCGAAGCTTGCTTCGGCCTAATAATCGTCAGGCACGGATACTCGCGATATACCAAACGTAGCTAACGTTTTCAAAAATGCGCCCGATGCATTTAATTCAAGCCATCCAGCGGAGCAATACGGATACAGCCTCTCGCTTGTGACGATTCCATGCTTAACCGCGTTCTCATTTACGTACCTTAACCTTGCATACCAGCTTCTCTCATTTGTAATTTTAGTTTCCCAATAATTATGCCACACTCTTCTACCGGGTGTTGAGTCATTTGCATTTAGCTCTCTTGCCGACGACGAATGCACATGTCTCATAAACGATTTTAGGTTCGAAGCGTCTTGCGAGTATCCTACGAAATGATAGTGATTGGGAAATATAGACCAGACGTGCAACCTCCATGCGTATTTTATTGCAAGAACAAGTAAAGTATCCTGCAACATAGATAGCATTTCAGGTTGCCGAAAATGCGGTATCTTAAAAAGCGTTGCGGCGGTAACAATGAAATTACCTGCACCTTCCGTCCAATGCGGTGGGCTATGCGGCCATTGAGTCCTAATTGTTACTGCTTCCGTCAATTATCTATTCTCCACATAGTACTTGCTTTTTTTCGCAGGCAAGCCTGCGAGTTAACGGCGGCGGCAAGACCGCCGCACTCCACGGCTTGCTACTCCACGGTTCACCCCTCCATCAAAATCCTCTTTGCGGCGATTTTGCCGGCTTCGACGCCCGGCTGGTCGAACGGGTTCACGTTCCACAATATCCCGGCGTAACTCACCGCAAGCTGCCACAGCATTATGAATTCGCCCACCGCGTGCGCGTCGACTCGCGGAAAAACGATTTCGATGCACGGCCTGCCCGCGTCCGCAAGCGCGGCAACCGTCGCCCGGCTTTCCGCGTCTATCACCGCCTCGAACGGTCTTCCGTCGAGATACCCGAATTGCTCTTTCGCGAGCGGCGGCGTTTTGATTATTCCCGGCGAGGCGTCCCAGTTTTCGACTCGCAGAAAAATGAATACTTTATCCGCCGCCCCTTCTTGATATAGCTGCACCTGACTGTGCTGGTCCGTCGAGCCGAGCGCCTTGACCGGCGTCGTGCCAGCAGGTTTTTCAAGCGGCTCCCCCGTCATCGACAGCCGCTTGCCCAGGCTCTCCGCCCAAAGCTGGCGCCACCAGTCCGCCCAAAGGTAAAGCCCGTCGGCGTACGGCATCATCACGGCGATTGGAAGATTTCGCACGGCGCCGAAATGATATAGCGTCTCCGCAAGTTTAAGCGCGGGATTTTCCTCCGAGTCTTCGCTTTTACACGCATCGAGCATCGCCGCCGCTCCGTCGAGCAGCGCGTCTACGTCGATACCAGTCGCTGCGGCGGATAAAAGCCCGACGGCGGAAAGCACGCTGAACCTGCCGCCTATGTCTTTCGGTACGCAGAGCGTGCGATATCCCCCCGCACGGGCAATGTCGCGCAATAGGCTTTTTTCCGGGTCGGTCGTGCAAATAATCCGGCGGGCGACTTCCTCAGGAAACAGCTTTTCCGAAAATCGCTCCAGCGCGACGAAAAACGCCGCCATCGTTTCGAGAGTGCCGCCGCTTTTCGAAATCACGTTGACATAAGTCCGTGCCGGATTAATCCGGTCGAAAATCGCCTTCGTCGCGTGCGGATCGACGTTGTCGAGAATATGCAACTTCAAATTTCCCGCTATTTCGTTCGCGCGCGGCGGATTGAGCGACGAGCGAAGCGCCGCATTCCCCAGCGCGCTGCCGCCGATGCCTAATAGGAGAAGCGCGTCCGCCTTGATGTTGATTTCGGCGGCGTAGTCTTTTATCCGGTCCAAATCCGGGCGCTCCACGGGCCAGCGCATCCATCCGAGCGGCCAGCCGTGGGGATTTTCCGATAGAAAACTTACGGGGTTCCGCATTCCTTCGCGCGGGAGCAGCGCACTTTGCGGCTCGATGCCGAGCTCGCCGATGCGGTCCTTCGAGCAGCACGTGTAATCTATTCCAAGCACGCAAGCGCTCCCGCTTCCCCAATCCCGAAAACCGGCAATCTCAAATCGCGAACTGTCAGGCGACGGTCAGCGTAACCGAAATGCTCACCCGCGCACCGGAGCCGTCGTCCGCATACAAAGTAATCGTATATTCTCCGGCGGCGCCCGCCGTCCAGTCGATGGTGACGACGCCGTCCGCGTAATACTGATTGCTGAAAGAGCCTTCGGTCTCGCTGCCGTCTTCCCACGTGAACGAAAGCGTGTGGCCGTCGGCGTCCGTCACAGGGCAGGCGAACGTGACGGTTTCGCCCGCCGCGGGCGATGCTGGTTCGAACGTAAGCCCGGCTTCGCCGAACTCCGGCGGCAGATTAAGCGACGCTGTCGCGGGCAGTTCCTTGAAAATCGCGAAGCTTCCCGAATATCCCGTAATGCCGCTCGAAGGCATCACGCTAATTGCATACTCGCCGTCGGGCGATACGAGCGCCACAACGCCCTGAATTTCCACCCATGCGTTTTCGGGTTCCGTATAGAAGTCGTCGAAACGAAAAACCCGCCAAGTCGTTCCGGGCTCTACGTCGTCTTTGAGCAGCCAAGTGAACTGGATATTCCGCCTGAAAATGACGTCAACCGGAGAATTCAAAACGATGCTCCCAAGTACGGTGAGTGCGCCCTCCGGAAACAGCGCCGCGTCGAATTCGCTGCCGAATAGCGTATCGCTCATAAGGATAATCGTGTTTTTGGTGAACGTACCGGCGGGAAAGTCGATTCGAGTGCCGTTGTCCATGTCGGCGTAATCGTCGGCGCCGGGTTCGATTACCGTTTCCGTTAAAAGCGAGTTGCGGCGCTCGTTGTTGGTCGTGCCGCAGGCGGCCGCGAATAGCGCCCAAAATAGAAGCGAAAAAACGATTACAAATCTGCCCATGGCAACACCCGCTTGAAAGCCGAAAGATTAAGGCGGCGATAGTCTATCAATACGCCCGAATTGCGTCAAGAAACTTTTGCCGTTTCGGCCTTTCGCCGCGTCATTCAGCTCTTCGGCGGCTTTGGATACTCCGGGTAAATTCTGCCGGCGATTTCGCCCGCCTCGCCGAAAAACGCCGCGTCGCCGCAAAAATCGAACCTGAAATCGGGATGGAAAAAAAATCTTGGAATCCCGTCGCAATCCGATTCCGCAACAGCATTAAGTTTTGACGGAAAAAGCCGCCCCTTTTTGACAAAAAGCAGCGCGGCGGCAGGTTGAAAACCGATTTGTTTTTTAAGCATCGAAGACGCCCGCCTTACGCTTCTTCCCGTCCAAGATACGGTATCCACCACTAGAAAGTTTTCGAGTTTCGCCGGGATGTGGCCGATTTCCGCCTTATCGAACATGGGCAAACCGAGCGCGTGCGACAAAATTACTCCCAGCACCCATCCGCTTCGCTTGACGGCGAAAAGCGCGTGAAACGGCGGACCGTCTAAATCTCTTATCAGCTTTTCCAGCCGTTTTGCGCGTACAAAAAACTCCAAGGGGCCGACGTGGGGCGGATGTTCGAAGCAATGCCTGTTTGCGCTCTCCATGCCGGCGTACTTCTCGTTCATCGCCAATCGCGCCTATGCGCGGCCTTCCGCGCCGAACGGCTCGCGGCGCAGCGCGTGCTCCATAAACAGGCGCATTTGCGGCGATTCGTATTCACGCACGGGCGAAAAAGACCTGCGGTGAATTTCGCAAGGCCCGCACCGCTCGATGCACTCTTTATGCGCGGGCGTGCCGTAACCGAAATGCACGTCGAACCCGTATTCGGGATAATCCCCCGCGATTCTCGCCATATATTTGTCTCGCGAAACTTTTGCGATTATCGACGCCGCCCCGATTTCGGGAACGAGATTGTCGCCGTCCACAATCGCTTCGGAAGGACAATTAAGTCCGCGAATTTCGCGATTTCCGTCAATCAGAGCCATTCCCGGCGCTACGCCGAGCATGTGAATCGCGTTTTTCATCGCCAAAAGGCGCGCTTCGAGAATGTTTATGTCGTCGATTATCGAATGGGGAACGAATGCGACCGACCAGCAAAGCGCATTGAGTGTAATATCCGAATACAAAGCTTCCCTTGAAGCGGGCGACAGCTGTTTGCTGTCCTTTACGGCGCTCCAGTCTCTGCCGTTACCCAGAATGACCGCGGCGGCGACAACGGGGCCCGCCAGCGCGCCGGCGCCCGCTTCGTCCGCGCCCGCTATCAGCCTGCAATCACTCATCCGCACTTTCCTCGAATAGTCCGGTGGACGGCTCCACTATACCACCGGGACATTCGATATAAACTTCTTCGCCGTTTGATTCACCGGCCGAACCTGCCGAATCCGGTTCTTCAGGTTCCGCCACCACCGGCAGATATTCCACTCGGGCGGAATACTCGCTATGCATTAGCGGGTGTATCGCGGATTGCATCGCCGCCAAATACGACTTGTGCCGCTGCAATTCGAAATGCGACTTTCGGTGCCCTTTGGTATATGCGACGTCTCGCACGATTAGCACAAGGCCGATTATCGCGGTTCCCACGACGGCGCAAGCGTCGGCCACGTTGAATATCGGAAAATCGACCCACGCGGGAACTCCGTTTTCGATTCCGGGCACTTTCGTCGCGATAAAATCGACGACTTCGCCCAGCCTCGCCCTGTCCGCGAAATTACCCAGCGCGCCGCCGATTTGCATACCGAACGCAATCGAAAGCACGAGCGAACGCTTGCCCCACTTGCGATACAAAATGTAAAGCACGGTAATCAAAACCGCGCTGACCACCGCAAGCGCTTCGGGATTGCCTCGAAACATGCTGAAGGCGGCGCCCGTGTTCGTCGTTAGCCGCCACTGGAGAATTTCGCCGAAAACGTCGACGGGCGGTTTGTAAATCTCCGTGCCTATTCGCCACGGAAACTCGCGCACCGTCGAAAAATATTCCGCGAAAAACGTGAACACCGTGTAATCGCCATGCAAATAGCCAAGGAAATATACTGCGATTGCCTTGGTTATCTGGTCTGCGATGAACGCCGAAAAAACGATTCCGAAAAACAGCTTTTGATAGCTTTTCGGTTTTGCCGCAGCAATATTCGCGGCGGAATCTTCGCCGGCAATATCTCGCGCCGCCGTTTCCATACCCGTTTCGTCTTCGGCAGGCGGCTCCCAATCCGGCGCGGTTTCGGGCTGACCGTCAATTTCCGTTTCGAAGGTATCGGAAGGAGTGTTTTCTTCGTCAATTATTCCGGTTTGCGAACGCTCGAAAACTTGCTCGCCGGCCATATCGTTTGAATCCACGTCCTGCCTGACGGAATATTCGCCGGAATATTCGTTTTCTCCGTCAATTTCCGCACGCGAACCGGCAAGCTCTCGCTTCGGATTATCGTTCGCCCGGCCTTCGGAAGGCTTGAAAATGTCTTCCCGTTCCAATGCCCGTTACTGGTTTCCTTCGAGCGAACTCTGACAGGAATAGCAATACTTCGCCCAAGGGATAACCTTGAGACGTTGAAGGTCGATGGATTTTCCGCACATTTGACATTCGCCGTAGTATCCTCCGTCGACCGCCTGAAGTGCGTCGTCGATATCCCTTATGTTTTTTTCGAGTTGAAGTATCATCATTTCGTCGCGCTCTATTTCGCTCGATTCCGTCACGAAATCGCTGTCGGGATCCCCGGAATTGCGCTCGAAAACTCGCCCTTCGTCGAGCGACTTCTTTATTTTTTTGCGCAGTCCGATGATCTGCTTTTCGATAGCAGCCTGCTTTTCGACCAGCAAGTCCTTGAACTTGCTTGCGTCAACCGTCTTCTTCGTAGCCATAACGCAACTTCACCAGCCCGGATATCAAATCCCAAGAATTCGTACAAAATTTGCGCGCACCAACGCGGCGCACTCTTCGATAGTCAATTCCCTTGCATCCGCCAAAACCTGAAGGGTATGGCGAACGTTCGCCGGCTCGTTTCGCTTTCCCCGAAACGGGACGGGCGATATAAACGGCGAATCGGTCTCGACCAGCAATAACTCGCTGGGCACTTCCGCCGCAAGCCTGCGGAGATCCGCCGACTTGGGGAACGTCAAATTACCCGCGAAAGAAATTCCGAACCCGCGCCGGACGCTCCATTCGAAAGTTTCGGCGCTTCCGTCAAAACAATGAAAAATTCCGCGCCCGCGATAATCCGCCGATGCGAGAGCTTCGACGATTTGGGACGCAGAATCCCGTGTATGAATTATAACAGGTTTGTCAAACTCCGTGGCGATTTCAAGGTGGATTTTGAAAAGTTCCATCTGCAATCCCAGATTTTCACTTGTCCAATACAAATCGATGCCTGTCTCGCCGACCGCCGAAATCGAATCGGGATTTCGCAAAAACATCTCCCGTACGGCTCTTCCCGCATCCGCGGCGTCCGTGAATCCCGATGTCGGATGAACGCCCGCCGCGCAAAGAATGCCGTCCTCGCGTTTTGCAAGCTCAATCGCCTCCGCGCTGGTTTCAAGGTCGTACCCCGGCACGAGCGCCATCGTCACACTCGCCGCCCGCATTCTTTCCAATACCGCGTCCAAATCGGCGAAATACGACTTGAACAGATGGCAGTGCGTATCGGTTAATTCGAGCATATTCGCTTTTCCGGTCAAGTCTAAAGTGGAACGAATTTGACTTCTCCGCCCTCGTCCTCCGCACGCACCCTTCTTTCTTCCCCAAACGTTCGTGCTTGCGCGTGCCTTATGCGGAAATATACGCCGGAAAACAGCGTGACGGAAATCTCCACGCTTGCGGAGCCGAGCGCGACCAGTTTTTGCCTCAGCTCGTTGCTTTGCGCATCGTTGGATTCTATTTCCTTCTCGAGGGCAAGTTTCGCCGCTTGCAGTTTCTCGAAAAGCTCCTTTAATGCTGGAGGCGTTCCTTCTTTGCCGAGCTTTCTTTGAACCGTCGAAATGTGCGTGTTGACCTGTGTCATTTTCGCGTGAAGCGCGTTCAGTTTGCGCTCGATGTCGGCGATTTGCTTATGTACGAACGGATTCGTGCCGACCGTCACCTTAGTAAGCGTGCCCATATTGCTGCCGAGATTCGCCGTTTTGATCTTTTCAAGCGCATAAATCTCGCCGCCCACTATGACGCCGTTCGGACTGAGAATTTCTATCGACGCGCCGACCCGCACAATCGAATGGCGAATGGCGTTCTTCACCTTCAATCCGCCCATCACGTCCACCCGTGCGGAATCTATCTCCAGAAAAGCCGCGTTTCCACCCGCGTGAATCCTGCAATCGCCCCGTCCGAAAACCACGCCGTTTATCGTCAAGTCCTTGCCGGCTTTGATTACCGCGTTTTCGACGTTTCCGCGTATGTTCAGATTGCCGCCCGCCTCGACTTCGAATCCCGCAAGCACGCTTCCCGCTACGTCCACGTCGCCGAGAAATCTGATATTGCCTACGGAATAATCTATGTCGCCCGGCACTTGAATCTTGGGAAGCACCGTAATTTTGCCGTCGATTTTACAGACGTGTCCGCTGGCTTTCGCCAGGGCCTGAAGTCCGTCTTCGCTTACGCCGACAAGTTTGCCTACTGGAATTTTGGCTTTCGCCAGCTTCTCCGGAGCAATTTCTTTTCCGAATACGTCGATTCCCGCCCTGCCTTCTTCGCCGGGAGTCATCATCGCCAGAATCGCGCCTTCCTCGAAGTTATTGAACTTGCCTATCTCGCGAAAGTCTATCGAGCCGTCCGTTTGCTCTTCCAGTCTTATTTCGCCGCTGTCGGGAAAGAAATAGTCGATTCTGTGCTGAATGGTCTTTTCCGCAGCCCTGCCTCTTGCAACGACAAGCCCTTCGCCCTTGTTGAGCGATTGCACCTGCTGGAGCGCCTCCTCGATTATGCCCTCGCAAATGCCGAACTCGTTCAAGTACCTTTTGACGAGCGGCGCGTCGAAACCTTCGCAGGCGCCTTTGGCGATTAGCCGCGCTTCAAGCTTGTCGGGAGAGACCTCCACTTTGAGTACGCTGTCGATTCCCTGCTCGGCGCTTGCCATCCCTACACCTGCCTTCCCACTGCAAGTAGGCTGCTGTTACTTCAAGATATCCGAAAACGCGCTTTGGGGAAGATAGCTTAAGGCATCGGCCGCGCTGTCTCCCCTGAGTTGGGCGGTAAACTTCGGAATTTCGGTGCTCGAACCCAGTACGCCGAATCGAATTGGCGGTGAGTCTTCGGTGAAACGCGGCTTAAGTATAACTATTGCGGTCGGTACGTCGCTCGGCACGGCGGTTAGTTTCAAAATCGTGTCGAAATAGTGCCGCCCCAAAATCATCTCTAGGAACGGGTGGCCGTCCATCAGCTGGAGGAAATCCCAGCGAAGGAAATATCCTACGCGCCCGTCCTTGGTTAGAAGCCTCGTGGCCTGATCGATGTAGTTCGCCACGATGTTATGATCGCCGCGGAAGGTTGCATTTCCGAGAATCACGTTGAACACGAGATCGATATCGTTTTCCGGATTGGGAGTCTGGCCGAACACCTCCGGAAGTTCCGTAAGGAAATTCCTATTGACGAGATACACGCCTTCGTAGCCCGAAAGCCTCGTAATTATTTTCGCGGCCTGCGTCAGAACTGGGTCGGTGTCTATACCGCAGAAATTGTATTCGATAAAGTTGTCGAGAAGCTCGTTCCGGTTAAGGACGAATTCCTCTTTTACTTTTTCGATTAACACCGTATCTCGTGCGTCCAGAAACAGCTTTTCGCCGCGCTGCGTCAGGAACTGAATAGTGTCGCCGTCGCCCAAGGCCCAATACATTCCCGTCATCTGTTCGTGCAGATAATTGAGTAAAGCCACGGCAAGCCCGCCCACCTGTAATGCGGGATTTAGCACGAGATCCGTGACTTTCGGGTCGAGAACTTCGACGAGCATCCGGTTGTATTCGTCGGGAATAAGCGTGCGCTTCATCGAATAGGCCGAATAACGCTGATAAAGCAACCGCTCAACACGCGGCGCCGAAAGAGGGCCGCTCGCGCTCACCGGATGGTCGGTGAGCGGCGAAAATTCCTTCGAAGTCGCCAGTTTTTCGAGAAATGCGTTAATCGCAGCCCGTTCTTTTTGCGAAAGGCTTAGGTCGCGCGGAGAATCTTCGACTCGCTGATAACTCGTCACCTTGTCGAAATCTTCCTTCGCGACTATTTCCTGCTTTTCGTCGTCCATTAGGTCTAGAAAATGCTCTTGAATCTTGTCCGGCGCTTGAATGACCGGAGGCGCTTCCTGGCTTTCGCGCAGCTTTTCGCTTACGATTTTCTTGATGAGCACCTTTTTGAGTTTCTCGCCGGATTCGCGCTTCACGGGCTTCGATAAATCTTTCGCAACCTGCGACTTGACGAAATCCGTTTCGAGCTGCTTGTCCACTTTGCCCTTGGCCTTGAGCTTGGATTTTTTCGCCTTCTTCGCCTTTTCCTCGTCGTCGGTTGCCACGCGCCAAGCCTTGCGGTCGCGCACGAACCGCTTGTCCGTGGACGGGTCGAATATAGCCTCGTCTTCCTTTACCGCGCCGAGTTCGACGACCGCTTTGATAATTTCCTTTTCGGTCATACTCGCCTTGCGGTCATTAAGAACTTTGAATGCATCGTCGTTGATAAGCCGCCAGTGCTTTAGACCCCATTTTCTGACCAAAAGCTTCAGGCCTTTCACTCTGGACGGGTCGATCGCCACGCTCAAAACCTTAATCCCGAGAGCTTTGGCGATTTTATTTTTCAGGTCTTTTTCGGAAAGAAACTGCCTGGATTCTTCGAATACTTCCAGTATCACCTTATGTTCCGGCAGCTGCTCGATGTCAACGGCATACTTGCCGCCTTTTTTGACAAACAGGGGTTGCGAAGCGAGAACGGGCAAAACGTATTTCTTCAGGGCCGTTTCCTTGTCCGGCGACGAGCGCATTAGACGCGCCACTTCCGACGCCAATTCGTCCGGCGTGGACGGCCCCTCGTAATAGAGGTGCAATTTGATTATGTCAACGTTCGAAAGCGTTGACCCCGCCTGAACACGCAGGTTGACCATCCTGAAACTCCATCAAATGTTCTTCGCCGGGCCGGTCCTGCCGCTTCCGGCAAAGTAAAAATATGCGCGAAACTAGGCTGGCCCGCCTCAAAAAATTCGGCAAGACCTGCCACAGAAATTGATTATAGCACGAAAATTATTCGTTTGCTATATTCTGGAATCCCTTTATCTAACCTTGATGGCAACTCCGCCTTGCCAATCGCCAAGCATGTCTGCCCGGCCGTTCAAATCGAATGCGTATGTGTTGCCCGCACCATCAATGTACGCCGTTCTAATATCTTCTCCGAAAGCGAGCACGATGCTCATTTCGAAATTCCCCGCGGATGGGGCGATCATCTCGATTTTGGCTATTTTTCCGGCCACTCCGCCAACCGCCGGCGCGCCGCTAAACGGGAACATTCCAATATCGAAGAACGTCGCCGTTTGCTCGAAAGCCATCGGAAACGCGGGCCCGGTGTCGAAGCCGTTCTCATCCCAGAATTCGCCGAAATCCACTCCGGTTACCTGCAATTCCGGCTCTTTTGCATTTACTCGCACCGTAAAAATCGAATTCACCGGCTTCGCAGGCGCGAACCACGCGTAAACGCCGACCACGAACGGCTCGCCCGCAACCGCGTCGTCCGGCGTTACCAGCCAAATGCTGTCCTCGACCGCGCCGTCCAGCGGCGAGTGAACGAACGTTCGCGAAACTACGGCATCGCCGCCGAAGCCGTCGGAAATCGCAAGCGAAACTTCTATATTGTTAACGCCCGCATCGGGCGCAATCCACGCCGACGCAATTTCGCCGTCGAATTCGGTTTTTACCGCTTCTCCGCCGGTCACAGTCCATTCGACCGCGAGCAAATCGCCGTCAGGATTTTCCACGTTTGCCGTGAACAAAAGCGCTTTATCGCCGCCCGTAAGCTCTGCGATTTGAACTTCGTCGCCGAACTCGGCGGCAGGCGCTACATTCTCCACGACATTCAATGTGAAATGCTTGGAAGTTTCCTTGAAATTGCCGTCCTGCAATGTTTCTCTCACGGTTACGCTGCCCGTATACTGCCCCGGTACGCCTGTAATTTTCACCGTTATCGCTTTCGTGTTTTCGCCTTGAACGATATCGCCGATATCGCCAATCGCCCATAAGTACGATAGCTCGCCGGGAGTAGTGTTTGCGGCGGTAGCAATCACCGATAAACCGGCTTCTTGTCCGGTTTTATACCCCGCCTCGACATTCGGCGAAAACTGAACGTCGGATACGGCTGGGCCCAGCCAACCGCCGTACGGGAATTTCTTTTTTCCTCCATTCGACGAACATCCGGCGTTTAGCGTCAATACCGCCGAAAAAGAAACAATTGCGGCGAAAAACGCGCATTTCGAAACAAATCCCGTTCCCATTTCCCATCTCCTTTCTGCATCCCAAATCCAGACTCGAACCATTTCTAGCGGCTTAGCTAACTTGCCGCAGCCGCGATATGCCAGAGATTATCTAACTCTCACCCGAACCTCGGGATTCCAATCGCCCATAAGGTTGATTCTGCCGGAATTCCCGAACAGGATAGGCGCGCCGCCGATGGTGCTGTAATACGATACCGTGCGGTCGTTTTCCTCGAGCTGAACGCTGAGCGATATTTCTCCCGGTTTATCCGCCCTGCATTCCAAAATCGCGATATTTCCCGGAACGCCCGCCAGCCTGTTGTATTGCCCGCCGTAGCGCCACCAAATATCGATGTATTTATCCGTTTGCCTATACGAAATAGGTTCGTCCTTCTGCACTTCGAATTGGCCCGATTTCCAAATTCCGCCGAGCTTTGCGCCGGTCACGTTCACTTTTGACGAGTCGGCGGTTATGCGAATCAAATCGAATTGCGACGCCGGTTTGTCTTTGGCGAACCAGGCGTACACTCCGATTTCGAATGTCGAATCCTTTCTGACCTCGGAAGGTGCGCTAAGCCAAATGCTGTCTTCGACCGCGCCGTCCAGCGGCGATTGGGACTCCACTTTGAAATCGCTGCCCGTGCCGCCGAAGTCGTCGTTCGCGGTAAGTCCGACGGAAAGTTGGGACGCCCATTTGTAAGGCACAACCCAAGCCCTCGCTTCGCCGCCGTAAAATTCCGTTCGCCGGATGTTCCCGCCGTCCACGCTCCAGTCAATTCTCACTTTGTCGCCTTCCGGGTCGCTCACGGACGCGGAAAAAACCATCGCCCGTTCCCCGCTCGGCGCAATGTCGAACCGCCTTACGGCGTGAAAATTCACCGACGGTCCGAAGTTTTCCGAAAGCGAAATCGTAAAACGCTTGCTCGCAGAGCGCGATTCGCCCGTCGCAATCGTTTCAGTAACCGATACGCTTCCGGTTTTCGTGCCGCCCGCGCCGGCGAAACCGCCGTATAAACCGATTTCGCCCAGTCTAACGGCTATTTTGTTCGAGCCCTGCCCCGCGATTTCGCTTCCAAGCTCGTAAACGTCCCAGCTGTACGACAGCGTGCCGCCGCGCGAGGAATGGGCGTTGGCCGTGATTTCTACCGTTTCGCCCGGTCTGAATCGCGACGAGCCTGTGCTGAAAAATACGTTGGAAATTACGGGACCCGTGAAATAATCGCTTGCGGGCGGGGGCGGGGGAGGATCCACGATGACGATCGGGCGCTTTTTCTTTTTGCCGCATCCGCCAAGAACCGTTGCGGCCAAAATCAAAAGGCCGATCGCGACTAAAATCGCCGAAATGCGAAACGCTTTTTTCATAAAATCACCGCCCCGGCGCGAAGTATGCCGCCGGAAGGAACTGCCGGCTTTATTATAACATAAAGTCCCGCCGATTTCACAAAATCTCATTTTTTCGAATTCGATCCGATTAACGAACGCTCCGCCGCAAAACTGGTATAATTTGCTTGCCGCTTGGAGCCTTCGGGACCGGGACGGTTTGCATGAAAATGCGCCTTGGCGCGCAATCACGCATCCCCCGAATCAAGCGAGTATCGCCTCTTCGCGCCGGCAATTTCAGGAGCGGAGACGGGAGGATGATAGCTTGTATTTGGCGAACAATTTTGTCGGCAACAACTTTGCCCGGCTCAAGGCCGAGGGCAAGAAAATCGTATCGGTTACGGCGTACGACCATTTCACCGCCACGCTGGCGCTCGCCGCCGACGCGGACTTCATTCTCGCCGGCGACAGCCTCGGCAACGTCGTTCAAGGCCGCGAAACAACAATCCCGGTTACGCTCGACGAAATCATTTATCACACGAAAATCGTCGTCCGCTCGGTGGAGGGCCGAATTCCGGTCTTCGCCGATATGCCGTTTGGCAGTTTCAAAATCGACGCGCTCGAAACCGTTCGAAACGCCGTGCGCATATTCAAAGAAACCGGATGCGCCGGCGTAAAGCTTGAAGGCGCGACGGAGGACAACCTTGCCGCAATCCGCAAACTCACCGGAATCGGCGTTTCCGTAATGGGCCACACCGGGTTTCTCCCGCAAACCGTTTTCGTATCCGGGGGCTACAAATATCGCGGAAAAACCGAGGAAGACAAAACAATCGTAATGCAGGAAGCGCAAGCATTGGCGGACTCCGGAGCTTGCGCGGTCGTGCTCGAATGCGTCAAATCGGCGGTGGCGGCACAGATTTCGGCGAATATCGCGCCGCCCACTATCGGCATCGGCAGCGGCCCGAATTGCGACGGCCAGATTCTGGTTATCCACGACATTCTCGGAATGTTCCCCGACCCGCCCAGCTTCGTATCGCCGTACGCGAATTTTCTCGAGGACGGCACGCGCGCCCTTCGCGAGTGGAGCGGCGACGTGCGAAACGGCGAATATCCGAAAAAGCGCATGCCGGTTACCGATGCCGAAAAGGAAAGCGTGCGGGAGGATTGATGGACGTTTTCGCCGACTCGCGGGAGCTTACCGCCTATATATGGCGCATCAAGCGGAACTTCAGCGTAAAGCTGTGGGAGGATTCGCGCGCCAAACCGCCGTTTATGGAAATCGTCGGGTTCGTCCCGACGATGGGCGCGCTTCACGAAGGACACATTTCGCTCGTGCGCGAAAGCGTCAAGCGCCATCATTTCACCGCGGCGAGTATTTTCGTGAACCCGCTTCAGTTCGGACCGGGCGAAGATTTCGAAAAATATCCGCGTACGCTCGATGCCGACCTCGAAATGCTCAAAGAAGCCGGCGCGGACGTTGTGTTTCATCCCGACGCATCCGATTTCTATCCCGGCGGTTTCGCGACGAAAATTCGCGTGGACGGCGTAACCACGGATTTCGAAGGCAAGTCGCGCCCCGGCCATTTCGACGGCGTGACCACCGCCGTCGCCAAGCTTTTCGGCGTCGTCTGCCCCGACGTTGCCTATTTCGGCGAAAAAGACTATCAACAACTCGTCGCGATAAAACGAATGGCGTCCGACCTCGACATGCCCGTGCGCGTGGAGGGATTGCCCACCGTTCGCGAAGCCGACGGGCTTGCGATGTCCAGCCGCAACCGGTTGCTTTCGCCGGAGCAGCGCGCTGCCGCGCCGGGTCTTTTCGCCGGGCTTATGCGGATGAAAACCGAATTCGAAGGCGGTATAGACGATTCCCACCGGCTCGTGCAAATGGGTATGGCGACGATGATGGAAAATATGGGGCTGATCGCGGGCTTCAAAATCGATTACGTCGAAATCGTATCGCCGGATACGCTCGAAAAGCGCGATATGACCGCGGCGAAGGGCGACCGCATTCTCGCCGCCGTAAAGCTCGGCCGGATTAGGCTGATCGACAATCTGGAGATTTAACGGGACTATGGAGAGTGACCTGAATTGCTTTTAACAGTGCTTAAATCGAAAATACACAACGGCGTCCTCACCGGCGCCGACGTGAACTATGAAGGCTCGATAGGAATCAGCCGCGAACTGCTCGATGCCAGCGGCATACTTCCATACGAGCAGGTGCTCGTCGCGAACGTGGAAAACGGCGGCCGCGTCGTAACCTATGCGATACTTCTCGAAGAACCCGGCCGGATAGTCCTTAACGGCGCCGCCGCGCATTACGGCAAAAAAGGCGACCGCGTAATCATCATGTCGTTCGCGCAAATGACCCCCGAAGAATTCGCGAGTTTCAAACCTACGGTGATTAAACCGGGGCCGGAAAACGCGATTGTTTAACTATTTTCCATTCCGCAACCGCATTTACTTTATTGAAGAACGCCGCGCTTGGGAGCAAGCCACGCTTGGGAGCAAGCGCTCTTGGGAGTAAGCCACGGAAGTGGCTTCTTCATCCTGCGGCACGGAAGTGCCGAAAACAGAACAATACCGCTAACCTTGGGAGTAAGCCACGGAAGTGGCTTCTTTTTCAATCGGCACGGAAGTGCCGAAAACAGAACAATACCGCTAACCTTGGGAGTAAGCCACGGAAGTGGCTTCTTTTTCAATCGGCACGGAAGTGCCGAAAATAGAACAATACCGCTAACCTTGGGAGTAAGCCACGGA
>JAANMV010002194.1_pt1 | contig 19560 bp, 14 predicted proteins | sample 7279661 | NCBI WGS metagenome assembly JAANMV01 (sample SAMN14094540, study PRJNA606508) | bioreactor metagenome | isolation source: A lab-scale SPAN reactor treating ammonium-rich wastewater day 121 | place: Ireland: Galway | collected 2017-05-16 | reverse complement strand
ATTTCCGGCAGCGAATATTGCTTGTGGTTGTTGGCGTTGAGGTTGACCGCGATGATCAGATCGCAGTGGCTCGACACCACCGGCACGATCGGCAGCGGGTTGAGCAGGCCGCCGTCGACCAGCACGCGGTTGTCCTGCACCACCGGCGTGAACAGGCTGGGAATCGCCGCAGACGCACGCATTGCCAGCTCCAGACTGCCTTCCTGGAACCAGATCTCCTGCTGGTTGGTGAGGTCGGTGGCCACCGCCGTGAAGGGGATCGGCAGATCCTCGATGTTCACCTCGCCGAGCATTTCGCGCACCCGGCCGAAGACCTTCTCGCCGCGAATCGCACCGAGGCTGAAGCTCGGATCGACCAGGCGCAGCAGATCGAGATAGTCCAGCCCCTCGATCCAGGCGCGGTACTCGCGGAGCTTGCCGGCCGCATAGATGCCGCCGACCACGGCGCCCATCGAGCAGCCGGCGATGCAGTCGATGGTGTAGCCACGTGCGAGGATTTCATCAATGACGCCGATGTGCGCATACCCACGCGCGCCTCCCGAGCCCAATACCAGCGCTACTTTCTTGCTCATGCGGCTTTCCCCCCGTTCTGTGTCGTTAGCTTCTCGCCGCGCACGGGTACGCCGCAAGGGGCGCTATACCAAAGCAGGCCGTCCGCTACCCCGTTTGCCGCCGCTCGTCGAAGGCTTTGCTACAATCGCGGCCCGTTTTGCATGCAGCACGAGAGAGTCCGATGAGCGAACCGATCCGCCTCACCCAGTACAGCCATGGCGCCGGTTGCGGCTGCAAGATCTCGCCCAGAGTGCTGGACGTGATTCTTGCCGGCAGCGGCGCGCAGAACCTCGACCCGCGGCTGTGGGTCGGCAATGCTTCGCGCGACGATGCGGCGGTCTACGGCATCGACGAAGAGCGTGGCGTCGTCTCGACCACCGACTTCTTCATGCCGATCGTCGACGATCCCTTCGATTTCGGTCGTATCGCCGCGACCAACGCGATCAGCGATATCTATGCGATGGGCGGCGATCCGCTGATGGCCATCGCCATCCTCGGCTGGCCGGTCAACGTGCTGCCGCCGGAAGTGGCGCGCGAGGTCATCGCTGGTGGTCGCGCGGTGTGCGACGCTGCCGGCATCCCGCTGGCCGGTGGACATTCGATCGATGCGCCCGAACCGATCTTCGGTCTGGCCGTCACCGGCCTGGTGAACAAGCGCCAGATGAAGCGCAACGACACCGCCACCGCCGGTTGCAAGCTCTACCTGACCAAGCCGCTGGGCATCGGCATCCTCACCACTGCCGAGAAGAAGGCCAAGCTGCGTGCCGAAGACGTGGGCCTGGCGCGCGACTGGATGTGCACGCTCAACACCGCCGGCAGCCGCTTCGGCAAGCTCGAAGGCGTGCGTGCGATGACCGATGTCACCGGCTTCGGCCTGCTCGGCCACCTGGTGGAAATGGCCGACGGCAGCGGCGTGACGGCCGAGATCGAGTACGCGCGCGTGCCGCGTCTGCCGGGTGTGGAGTACTACCTCGAACAGGGCTGCGTGCCCGGTGGCACCCAGCGCAATTTCGACAGCTACGGCGAGCGCATCGCCGCGCTCGACGAGGCGCACAAGCAGCTGCTGTGTGATCCGCAGACCAGCGGCGGGCTGCTGGTGGCGGTGGCGCCGGAAGGCGAGGCAGAGTTCCTGGCCGTTGCCGGCGAGCTGGGCCTGGCACTAGAGCCGATCGGCCTGCTGGTCGACGCGCGCAGCCATGCGGTCGAGGTGCGCTGATGCGTGGCGATACTGCTGACTACCGGGCGCTGTTCCTCAACGACATTCCGATGATGGATGCCCGTGCGCCGGTGGAGTTTGCCAAGGGCGCGTTTCCCGGCGTGGTCAACCTGCCGCTGATGAACGACAGCGAGCGGCAGAAGGTCGGCACCTGCTACAAGCAGCATGGGCAGAAGGCCGCGCTCGATCTGGGCCACCAGCTCGTCTCGGGCAAGGTCAAGGCCGAGCGGATGCAGGCCTGGGCCGATTTCGCCCGCGCGCACCCCGATGGCTACCTGTACTGCTTCCGCGGCGGGCTGCGCTCGCAGATTGTCCAGCAGTGGCTGCGCGACGAGGCGGGCATCGACTATCCGCGGGTGGTCGGCGGCTACAAGGCGCTGCGCCATTTCCTGCTCGAAACCCTCGAACAGGCGGTGCAGCAGTGCGACTTCGTGCTGGTCGGCGGCATGACCGGCACCGGCAAAACTGAAGTGCTGGCGCGGCTGGATAACAGCGTGGACCTGGAGGCGCTGGCCAATCATCGCGGCTCCAGCTTCGGCAAGCGTGCCACGCCGCAGCCCGGCCAGATCGATTTCGAAAACCTGCTGGCGATCCGGCTGCTGAAGCTGCGCGCCGCCGGTGTCGAGCGCTTCGCGCTGGAAGACGAGGCGCGGCTGGTAGGGCGCTGCTCGATTCCGCTGCCGCTGTTTCAAGGCATGCAGCAGTTTCCGCTGGTGTGGCTGGAAGACAGCCTCGAGGGCCGCATCGAACGGATTCTCAAGGACTACGTGATCGACCTCTGCGCCGAGTTCATCGGCGAGCAGGGGGAGGCCGGTTTCGCTGCGTTCGCCGAGCGTTTGCAGCAAAGCCTGGTCAATATCCAGAAGCGCCTGGGCGGTGAACGCTATCAGCGTCTGGCGCTGCTGATGGACCAGGCGCTGGCCGAGCAGGCGCGCAGTGGTGCGGTGGATCTGCACCGTGGCTGGATCGAAGGATTGCTCGGCGAGTACTACGATCCGATGTACGCCTACCAGCGCGAGAGCAAGGCCGAGCGTATCGAGTTCGCCGGCGAGCAGCAGGCGGTCGTTGAATACCTGCAGCAGCGCGCTCGCACGGCCGCGTCGCATTGATTGGAAAACAACGGAGGGATGAACGATGAAAGTCTGGCTATCCGTACCCCTGCTGGCACTGCTGCTGGTCGGCTGCGCCGGCAAGACCGCCTACCGTGACAGCTGCGCTGCCGAGCTGGACGCTGCGTGGAAGGAGCAGAGCCTGGCTGAAGCCGAAGGGTTCGCCGGCACCGTGAGCTATTCCAAGGCCATGGCCCTGCTTACCGGCGCCAAGACCCAGCAGCAGTTCGAGGCATTTCACGGCTGCGTGGAAAAGGCGCAGAAGGCGCGCTTCTACCTGAGAGAGTCGCGCGCCGGTCGCTGAACGGCAGTCTGCAGGACGGGTGCCGGTCAGCCGCAGGCAAAGCCGGCACCACACTGAACACTGCGGTCCCGGTGCCGGGACCGCTCACAGTTGCCGGCCACGGCGCCGGCGCCACCACTTGTCCAGTTCCACCACCGCCAGCAGCGTGCCCCCGGCCAGCGCGCAGATGGCCCACGCCTGCGGGCTGAGCGCGGCGGTCTGGAACAACCGCTGCAGCGGCGACCAGTGAGTGAACGCCACCTGCAGCACCAGTAGCAGCGCGACCATGCTCCAGACCATCGGATTGCCACGCAAACCGAAGTGCGCCGGTGCGTTGATCTGGCGGCTGGCAAACAGGTAGGCGATCTCGCAGAACACCAGCGTGTTGACCCCCAGCGTGCGACTGACCTCCAGGCTCCAGCCCTGCCGCTGGGCAAAGAGGAACACCGCGATGCAGGCCGCCGTCATCAGCAGCGAGACCAGCATCACGCGCCAGAGCAGCTGCGCCCCCAGCAGCGGCGCGCTCGGATCGCGGGGCGGGCGGCGCATCAGGTCGGCCTCGCCGGGTTCGAACGCCAGCGCCAGCGCCAGCGTCACCGCGGTGATCATGTTCAGCCAGAGAATCTGCAGCGGCGTGATCGGCAGCGTCAGCCCCAGCGCGATGGCGACCAGCAACACCAGCGCCTCGCCCACGTTGGTAGGCAGGATGAATATGATGGATTTCTTCAGGTTGTCGTAGACCGTGCGGCCTTCCTCCACCGCATGGGCGATGGTGGCGAAATTGTCGTCGGCCAGCACCATCTGTGCCGCCTCCTTGGCCGCCTCGGTGCCCTTGATGCCCATCGCCACACCGATATCGGCGCGCTTGAGCGCTGGCGCGTCGTTGACGCCATCGCCGGTCATCGCCACCCGTGCGCCGCAGGCCTGCAGGCGCTGCACCAGGCGCAGCTTGTGCGCCGGGCTGGTGCGGGCGAACACCGCGGTCTGCGCCAGGCGTGCGTCCAGCTCCGCATCGCTGAGCCGATCCAGCTTCGCGCCGGTGAGCGGCGGTTGCTCGCCAAGCCCGAGGCGCTGGGCGATGGCCGCGGCGGTCGCGGCATGGTCGCCGGTGATCATCTTCACGGCGATACCGGCGCGCTGGCATTCGGCGATGGCAGCGATGGCCTCCTCGCGCGGCGGGTCGAGCATGCCGACCAGCCCGAGCAGCACGAAGTCGCCTTCGAGATCCTCGTAGGCCAGCTCATGCTGCGGCGCGCCCAGTGCGCGCATCGCCAGGCCGAGCATGCGCAGGCCCTGGCGGGCACCGTCGTCGAGCACGGCGTGCCAGTGGGCCGGGTCCAGCGGCTCGGTACTGCCGGCGGCGAACTGGTGGTTGCACACTTCGAGCAGCCGCTCCGGCGCGCCGACCAGATAGATCAGCCCGTGGCCGGCGTGGTCGTGATGCAGGCTGGCCATGCAGCGCCGCTCCGAGCTGAACGGAATACCGTCGACCCGCGGCATATGCGTGTGCTCGTGAGTGGTCTGCAATCCGAGCTTGCCGGCCAGGGTGAGCAGTGCCGCCTCGGTCGGGTCGCCGGTGATGCACCAGCCATCGCCTTCGCGCAGCAGGCTGGCGCTGTTGCACAGCAGCCCGGCGCGGGCCAGCTCCAGCAGATCGCTGGCCTGTCCCGGCTCGCAGGGCTGGCCGTCGCCGGTGCAGACCGCGCCCGTCGGCGCGTAGCCGACGCCCTGGATCTGATAGCGGTGCTCGGCGGTGAAGACCTGCTGCACGGTCATTTCGTTGCGCGTCAGGGTGCCGGTCTTGTCCGAGCAGATCACCGTCACCGCGCCGAGGCTCTCGACCGCCGGCAGCCGACGGATGATCGCCCGCCGCCGTGCCATGCGCTGCACGCCGAGCGCCAGGGCGATGGTCAGCACGGCAGGCAGCCCCTCGGGAATCGCCGCGACCGCCAGACCGACCGCCGCCAGCAGCATCTCGCTGGAGGAGTAATCGCGCAGCGTGACGCCAAACACATAGGTGCCGAGCGCCAGCGCCAGGATGATCACGGTGAGGACCTTGGCGAAGCGCGCGATGTCGCCCAGCAGCGGCGTCTGCAGGCTGACCACTTCGCCGAGCATGTGGCTGATCCGGCCTAGCTCGGTCTGCCCGGCGGTTGCCACCACCACGCCGTAACCGTTGCCGGCGCTGACCAGCGTGCCGGAGTAGGCCATGCTGCTGCGATCGCCGAGGCTGGCGTCATGACTGACCGGCTCCACCTGCTTGCTGCTGGGCAGCGATTCGCCGGTCAGCGCGGCCTCTTCGATGCGCAGGTCGCGGCATTCGAGCAGGCGCAGGTCGGCCGGGACCCGGTCGCCGGGCTCCAGCAGCACCAGATCGCCCGGTACCAGTTCCTCGGCCGGCACGCTGAGCGTGTGCCCGGCGCGACGCACGCGGCTGTCGAGCGTCAGCAGCTTCTGGATGGCGCGCACGGCCTGTTCCGCCTTGCCTTCCTGAATGAAGCCGACCAGCGCGTTGATCACCACCACGGCGACGATCACCGCGCTGTCGAGCCATTCGCCGAGTGCCAGAGTGACCAGCGCCGAGAGCAGCAGCACATAGATCAGCAGGTTGTGGAATTGCATCAGCAGGCGTTTGAGCGCGCCGTTGCCCTGGCGCTGCGGCAAGCGGTTGGGGCCGAACTGCTGCAGGCGCTGCTGCGCCTGTTCGGCGCTCAGGCCGCTGTGGGTGCTGTCCAGTTGCTGCAGGATCTGCTCGGCGGGTTGCGCATGCCAGCTGTCTGGTTCGGCCATCGAAGCCTCCGGTCGACTAGAGAGACGTCAAGCCTAGGCGGGTCGGCGAACCGCTGCATGGTTCTGGATCAAGCGTCGGGTCACAAACTCGTTACCCGGCATGTCCAACGCTTTGCCTGTCCGTCGTCGATCAGTAGCATCGGCCGGACCTACAGAGGAGAGTCGCATGCGCACCCGATTGGACGCCTGTCTGCGCGCGGTCAATGAAGTACTGCTCGGCAAGGAAGCACAGGTGCGATTGGCACTGGCCTGCCTGCTGGCACGGGGTCACCTGCTGGTCGAGGACATGCCCGGCATGGGCAAGACCACCCTCAGCCATGCGCTGGCCAAGGTGCTCGGGCTGGAGTTCCAGCGCATACAGTTCACCTCCGATCTGCTGCCAGGCGACATCCTCGGCACGTCGGTGTTCGACAAGGACAGCGGCCAGTTCGTCTTCCATCCCGGGCCGATCTTCGCCGAGCTGATCCTCGCGGACGAAATCAACCGTGCCACGCCCAAGAGCCAGAGCGCGCTGCTCGAAGCCATGGAAGAGGGCCAGGTCACCATCGAGGGGGCTACCCGTGCGCTGCCGGAACCGTTCTTCGTCATTGCCACACAGAACCCGGTGAGTTCCGGCGGCACCTTCGCGCTGCCGGAATCCCAGCTCGATCGTTTCCTCATGCGCGTCTCGCTGGGATATCCGGCCCGCGCCGCGGAAAAGGCGCTGCTGCTCGGCGAGTCGCGGCGCGACCTGCTGGCGCGGCTCGCGCCGCTGCTCGAACGCGCCGAGCTGTTGGCGCTGCAGGATGCCGTGGCCGGCGTGCGGGTCAGCGATGCGCTGGTCGACTACGTGCTGCGTCTGGTGGAAGCCACCCGTACCCAGCCGCAGTTCGCCTGGGGCCTGTCGCCGCGTGGCAGCCTGGCGCTGCTGGCGGCGGCGCGTGCCTGGGCGTTTCTCGACGGGCGCGATTACGCGATTCCCGAGGATGTGCAGGCGGTGCTGCCGACGGTGGTCGGCCATCGCCTGCGCGAACGGGCCGATGCGTCCGGCCACGGCGGTGGCGCGCTGGTGCAGTGGCTGCTGCGCGAAGTACCGGCGCTCTGATGACGCTGACGATGACGCCACGGCTGGACGGGCGCAGCGCGTGAGGCTGCTGCCACGTCTGCGCGAGCGCTGGCTGCTGCGGCGGATTCCGCCGGCGCCGAGCATGCGGCTCGATCAGCGCCGCATCTTCATCATGCCTACCCGCGTCGGGCTGGCCTTCCTCGCGGCGCTGGGGTTGATGCTGCTGACGGCGATCAACTACCAGAACAGCCTCGCCTACGGCTTGACCTTCCTGCTCGGCGCGCTGTATCTGGTCACCATCCTGCACACCTGGCGCAATCTCGCCGGGCTGGTGCTGCACAGCGGCGGCGCCAGTGCCGCTTTCGTCGGCGAGCAGGCGCGGTTGCGTGTGCGTCTGGAAAGCCAGCGTCGCGCCTACCAGGCCGTGGCCGTCGGCTGGCCGGCCAGCGGTCTGCAGCTGGTGGATGTACCGGCCGGCGGCGTGGTGGAAGTCGAGCTGAACCTGCCGGCGCAGCGCCGTGGCTGGCTGCGTCCCGGCCGCGTGCGGGTGGAGAGTCGCTTCCCGCTGGGATTGCTGGTGGCCTGGAGCTGGATCGACCTGGAGCTGGCGGCATTGATTTATCCGCAGCCGCTGGCGGGTGAGCTGGCGCAGCAGGGCGAGGCGGCGCAGGACGAGGAGGGCGGCGCGCGGGCGCAAGGCGCAGGCGTCGACGATTATCAGGGGCTGAAGGCCTGGCAACCCGGTGATTCGCGCCGTCGCCTGCACTGGAAGGCTTATTCGCGCGGCCAGGGTCTGCTGGTGAAGGAGTTCGCCAGCCTGCTCGGCAACGAACCGCTGCTGGATTTCGATGCGCTGACGGGCGACAGCGAGGAGCGCCTCTCGCGGCTGTGTCACTGGGTCGTGGAACTCAGCGCCGCGCACCAGCCGTTCGCCTTGCGCCTGCCGGCCGTGACACTCGGCCCGGATAGCGGTCAGGCCCACCGTGACGCCTGCCTGCGTGCGCTGGCGCTGCACGGTATCGGTACGGAGCAGGGTGCATGAGCGCGAAACCCGGTATCCCGCGCAATGCGCTGATCTGGCTGCTGGTGGCTCAGGTGCTGGTGATCCTGCCGCATCTGACGCATTTGCCGCTGTGGATCACCGGCCTCTGGCTGGGCTGTGCCGCCTGGCGGATTCAGATCTTCCGCATGCGTCTGCGTTATCCCAACAGCTGGGCCAAGGCGGCGTTGATGATCGGCGCCGGCTTCGGCGTGTACTTCTCGCGCGGCAGTCTGGTCGGGCTGGAGGCCGGCGTGGTGCTGCTGATTGCGGCGTTCATCCTCAAGCTGGTGGAGATGCGCACCGCGCGCGATGCGCTGGTGCTGATCTTCCTCGGCTTCTTCGCGGTGGTGACCAGCTACCTGTTCGAGGACGGCCTGCTCGCCGGGCTGTACAGCCTGTTGCCGGTGACGGCGCTGCTGGCGGCGCTGATCGGCCTGCAGCAGGGCGCGCGGATGACGCAGCCGTGGCCGACGCTGCGGCTGGCCGGCAGCCTGCTGTTGCAGGCGGTGCCGTTGATGATCCTGCTGTTCCTGTTCTTCCCGCGGCTGGCGCCGCTGTGGACGCTGCCACAGCCGGGGCCACGGGGCCTCACCGGGCTGGCCGACCACATGGCGCCGGGCGACATTGCCCGGCTCGGCCAGTCCGCCGAGCTGGCGTTTCGCGTCAGCTTCGAGGGCGAGATACCGCCGCGCGACCAGTTGTACTGGCGCGCCGTGACCTTCGAGCAGTTCGATGGCCGGCGCTGGTCGCAGTCCTTCGCTGCGCAGGTGCCGCAGGAGCCGCACTGGCAGCCGACCGGCGAGCCGCTGCGCTACAGCATCGTCATGCAGCCCAGCGGCCAGCCTTGGCTGTTCGCTCTCGACGTGCCGCGCGTGGCGGCCGACGATGCTCAGCTGATGGCCGACTTCCACCTGCAGCGCCGCCAGCCGGTGAACCAGCCGCTGCTCTATCGCGTGACCTCCTGGCCCGAAGCGCAGCGCGAGGCCGAGCGTGCGCCGTCGAGCCTCGGCCGTGCGCTGCAGCTGCCGGTGCAGGGCAATCCGCGCAGCCATGCCTGGGCCGGCGAGCTGCGCCGCACGCTGCAGGAGCCCGAGGCGGTGGTGCAGGCACTGCTGCGCCACTTCAACCGCGAGCCGTACCACTACACGCTGAAGCCGCCGGCAGTCGGCGCGGACATCGTCGACGATTTCCTTTTCAGCACCCGCAGTGGCTTCTGCGCGCACTACGCCGGGGCGATGACCTTCGTGCTGCGCGCCGCCGGCATCCCGGCGCGGGTGGTGGCCGGCTACCAGGGCGGTGAGGTCAATCCGGCCGGCAACTATCTCTCGGTGCGCCAGCTGGATGCGCACGCCTGGGTGGAGTACTGGACTGCCGAGCGCGGCTGGGTCAGCGTCGATCCGACCTTCCAGGTGGCGCCGGAGCGGGTCGAGAAGGGGCTGGAACAGGCGCTGGCCGGTCAGGAAGGTTTTCTCGAGGACTCGCCGATGTCGCTGCTGCGGTACCGCGATATTGGCTGGCTGAACCAGCTGCGCCTGCGCTGGGACGAACTCAACTACGGCTGGCAGCGCTGGGTGCTCGATTACCAGAGCGAGCGCCAGTTACAGCTGTTGCAGCGCTGGTTCGGCAAGGTCGACGCCACCGCGCTCGGCATCGGTCTGGTGAGCGCGCTCGCCGCGGTGCTCGGCTTGCTCGCGCTGTGGCTGTTCAAGCCCTGGCGACGCGAGTGCGACGTGCAGCAGCGGTTGTTCCTCGCCTTCGAGCGGACGCTGGCGCGCCACGGCCTGCGGCGCGAGCCGGGCGAGGGCGCGCGGACCTTCGCCGTGCGCGCGGCGCGCCAGTTACCGGCCCAGGCCGAGGCGATTCATGCCTTCCTGCGCTCCTATGAGCAGCAGCGCTACGCAGCCGCGGATGCTGCGCCCACCGAGTTGCGCCAGGCGCTGCGCGTGCTGCGCCGCCAGTTGCCCTGGCGGCGTGCCCGGCGCTGAGCCGACTGTTCATGATTGCCGCCCGCGATGGCGTGGCATTTCCAGGGGCGCCTACGGCGCTTGCGTCCTCGCGTGCCGGCAAGCGCCGGCCTTACCATCGGCCCCCACAAAACAATGAAAAGAGGTGCACATGACCCTTTCCGAATTGCTGCGCGGCGTGCGCGAGCATCCACAGCAGCTGACCATTCCCGCCACCTGGGGGCAGGGCCGGGCCGGTTTCGGCGGACTGGTGGCGGCGCTGGTGTACGAGGCGATGCGCGCCAAGGTGCCGCCGGAGCGCGCGCTGCGTTCACTGGCGATCACCTTCGTCGCGCCGCTGACGCTGGACAAGCCGGCCAGCTTCGAGGCCGAGGTGCTGCGCGAGGGCAAGGCGGTGAGCCAGATGCTGGGTCGGGCGGTACAGGATGGCCAGGTGGTGACCATCGTCCAGGGCAGCTTCGGCGCCGCGCGCGAGTCCGCGGTGGCCGTCGCTGCCGAGGCGGCGCCGGCCATGCCGCCGGTCGAAGCCTGCCAGTCGCTGCCCTTCGTTCCGGGGGCCACGCCGGAATTCACCCGCTATCTGGAGATGCGATGGGGCGTCGGTGGCCTGCCGTTCTCCGGCAACACCTCCCGCGAGATGGGTGGCTGGGTACGCCAGCGCGGCGAGGTCGAGCGCGAACCGATGAGCGAGGCGCACCTGCTGGCGCTGATCGACGCCTGGCCGCCAGCGGTGCTCTCGCACCTCAGGGGCTTCGCGCCGGGCAGTTCGCTGACCTGGACCGTCGAGTTCGTGCAGCCGTTGCCCGCGCTGGATACGCATGACTGGTGCCAGTACCGCGCGGTGATCGAACACGCGCGCGACGGCTACGGACATTGCGCGGCGGCGCTGTGGACGCCGACCGGCGAGCTGGTGGCGCTGAGCCGGCAGACGGTTACCGTGTTCGGCTAGCCGGGGCGGTGCGCCGCCCCGCATTTTCCTGGCAGGTGGTTAGAGCTTGAGCTGGCCGATGGCCCGGCTCAGCTCGCCCGACAGCGCGGCCAGCTGCGAGCTGGTGCTGGCGGAGTCGACCGTCTGCTGCACGGTCTGCTCGGTGACGTCGCGGATGCCGGTCACCGAACGGTTGAGTTCCTCGGCTACCTCGCTCTGCTGCGCGGCGGCGACGGCGATCTGCGTGTTGCTCTCGCGCATCTGCGCCACTGCGGTGGTGATCGACTCCAGCGCCTGCGCCGCCTCGCGCGCCTCGCGCACGCAATCGTCGGCCTTGAACGAGCTTTCCTGCATGAACTCGACGGCATCGCGCGTCATCGCCTGCAGGTTGCCGATCATGCCGGTGATCTCGTCGGTGGAGTCTTGCACGCGCCTGGCAAGGTTGCGTACCTCATCGGCAACTACCGCGAAGCCACGGCCTGCCTCGCCGGCGCGCGCGGCTTCGATGGCGGCGTTGAGCGCGAGCAGGTTGGTCTGCTCGGCGATGCTGTGGATGACGCTGACCACACCGTTGATCTTCTGGCTGTCGGCGGCCAGCTGCTCGATGGTTTCGGCGGTCTGCTGCACGCCGATCGACAGGTTGGCGATCGACTGTTCCACCCGTGCGACCACGCGCTGGCCGTCGCTGGCCAGCTGGTCGGCGTGCTGCGATCGGTCGCGGGTGTCGCTGGCGTGCTCGGCGATATGGAACACCGTGGCACTCATTTCGTTGATCGCGGTGGCAGCCTGGTCGGTCTCGCTCTGCTGACCGAGCATGCCCTGACGCACGTCGCTCATGCTGGCGGCGAGGCGCCCGGCACCGTCATCCAGGCGCGCGGCCGCCTGCGCCACGGTGCCGACGATGCGTTGGTAGCCGCCCTGCATCGCATTGAAGGCGCTGGCCATCTGGCCGACCTCGTCGCCGCTTTCGAGTGGCACGCGCGCGCTGAGATCGCCGGAGCGCTCGACGTGCAGCATGACGTCCTTGAGCGTGTTGAGGTGGCTGAGCAGAAAGCTGATCAGCAGCTGCGAGGCGCCGAGCAGACCGAGCATGAGCACCGCCACGGCGCCGGCGTAGCTGAAGAAGTGTTCGCCCAGGACCTGAAACACGCTGGGGGTTCGCGCCAGCACGGCGAGTGTCTGGCCGTCGGCGCGGGTGACGCTCTGCGCGCCGATCAGCGGGTCGCGGGCGAACAGGCGATCATGCGCCAGCGCCGTCCAGCCGGCGTTCTGCGTCAGCGTCTGACCCTGGACCTGCATCCGCTCGCCGGCGGCGAAGCGGACCACCTCCGGCCTGACGGGCAGCTCGGCGGTGGCAGGCCAGGCCGCCAGCAGTTCGGCGGTGCTCTGCGCGCTGCGTTGGGCATCGGCACTGCGCGACTGCTGTTCGACATGCACGGCATAGAGCACCAGCAACAGGCTGATGACGAAGGCGACCATGTTGAGCGCCCAGAATTTGTATTTCAGTGACAGATCGCGGACCCAGACGAACATGACGGCTCTCTTGCGTTTTGTTGTCGGCTTAACGGCCGTTAAGGCGTGAGCTTGAGCACATTTTCACGGCTTTGCGTCCGGCACCGGCAGGTCGAAGAAACGCCGGGCGCAGAGCGTGGTGTGGGCAGCCAGTTCGGCTTCGCTTTCACCGCGATGGCGCGCCACCTCGCGCAGCACTTCGGGCAGATAGGCCGGTTCGTTGTGACCGGATTTCGGCTTGGGTCGCAGCGTGCGCGGTAGCAGGTAGGGCGCGTCGCTTTCCAGCATCAGCCGGCCGCGCGGTATTTCGCGCACCAGCGGATGCAGGTGGGTGCCGCGTCGCTCGTCGCAGATCCAGCCGGTGATGCCGATGTGCAGATCGAGGTCGAGATAGGCGTACAGCGCGCGTTTCTCGCCGGTGAAACAATGCACCACCGCGGCGCCGAGGCGGTCGCGCAACGGTCGCAGGATCTCCACCAGGCGCTGGTCGGCCTCGCGTTCATGGAGGAACACCGGCAGTTGCAGCGCCACCGCCAGCTCCAGCTGTTCTTCCAGCACACGTTCCTGCTGTGGCCGCGGTGAGAAATCGCGGTTGAAGTCGAGCCCGCATTCGCCCACGGCGCGCACCTGCGGTTCGCGCAGCAGATCGCGCAGCTGCGCCGTGCTGTCTGCGTTCCACTGGCTGGCGTCGTGCGGGTGGACGCCGGCGGTGCAGAACAGCCGCTGGCGACTGTCGTCGAGCGCGCGACACAGACCCAGCGCGGCTTCGCTTTCGGCGAGGCTGGTGCCGGTCAGCACGCATTGCGCGACGCCTGCCGCGCGGGCGCGTTCGAGCACTTCGCTGGCCTGCCTGGCCAGACTGGGATGGGTCAGGTTGACGCCGATATCGACAAGCTCCATCGAGACTCCTACTAAGGTTATTCACTTGAAAATCAACGTGATACGCATGACCAGCAAGCCGTTGATCATGCCTGAATTGGCAGATCGGACCCGGCTGTGAGAGGCTTCGCTACTTTTTTCGCCGCCGTTGCCCAGTTCGAGCCTGGTATGTACGAGTCATGTTTCGCCTGCTGCTGATACTCTGTCTGCTGGCGCTCGCGCCCTGGCCGGCGGCTGCGCGGGTGATGGGGCCGGAGGCGTGGAAGGCGCCGGCCACGGTGCGCGATCTGGCCGAGATACGCCGCAGCGGCGTGCTGCGGGTGCTGGTCAACCAGAGCCGCAACAGCTCCGGCGAGGTCAAGGGCGAAGCCATCGGCGTGGAGTATGCACGGCTGCGCGCCTTCGAGCGTTACCTGAACCGAAAGTCCGAGCGCGACATCCGTCTGAAGATCATCCCCAAGGCCAAGGATCAGCTGCTGGCTGCGCTGCAGCGCGGCGAGGGCGATCTGGTGGCGCCCGGCGAGCTGCTCGATCTCAAGGGCATGCGCGGCGTGAGCCGTACCCGGCCGGTGGTCAGCGATGTTGCGCTGGTGCTGGTTGGCCGCCAGGGTGGCCCGCGCTACGCCAGCCTGGAGCGCCTGTCCGGGCGCAGCCTGGCGCTGCCGGCGGGCAGCGCCGCCGGTGCCGCAGTCGCCCGGCTCAACGAACAGCTGATGAAACGCAACCGTGCGCCGGTAGTGGTCGAGTGGGTCGATCCGACGCTGGCGGTCGAGGACGTGCTGGAAATGGTGCAGGCCGGCATCTATCCGGTCACGGCGGTTGAGCAGACCATTGCCGAACGCTGGGCGCGGGTGATGCCCAAGTTGCGCATCGAGCGCCAGGTGGCGCTGGCCGACGAGGCTGACATGCACTGGTTCGTACGCAAGGAGGCCAGCATGCTGCGCGCCAGTGCCGACGGTTTTCTCAAGGACTACCGCGCACCGCAGAATCAGGATACGGCCTTCGAGCGTGTCTACCGGCGCCTGTACAAGGTGCATTACCCGCTTGACCGTACCGGCCGGCAACGCCTGGAGAAGGTGCGACCGGTGCTGCAGCGCTACGCCGAGCAGATCGACCTGGATTGGCTCAACCTCGCCGCGCTGGCTTTCAAGGAATCCACCCTCAACCCGGCGGCGCGCGGTGCCGGCGGCGCCACCGGGCTGATGCAGGTGACGCCGGCGACCGCGCGCAGCGTAGGAGTGGGCAATATCCAGCAGCTGGACAACAACGTACAGGCCAGTGCCAAGTACCTGGCCAGCATCCGCCGCAAGTTCTTCGCCAGCCCGCGGCTCAACGAGCGCGAGCGCATGGCCTTCGTGCTGGCGGCCTACAACCTGGGGCCGCAACGGGTACAAAGCATGCGCGCCGAAGCGCGGCGACGCGGGCTGAATCCGGACCAGTGGTTCTTCCAGGTCGAGCGTATCGCCCTGGAAACCGTGGGCATGGGTGTGGTCGGCTACGTCAACAGCGTCAACAAGTACTATCTCGCCTTTCATCGCGAGCGTTATCTGCTGGAAGCCGAGCCCGCACGTCGTAGCGCCTCGCGCTAGCAGGCCGTTGAAAACTACCTGCGTAGCCAGGGCGGCGTTAAGAACAGGCTCAACAATGCTCATTTACAGCGCGTAAACTGCGCTTTTTTCGCCTGTTCTCGCCTTGCCTGGCTGCGTCGCCTAGGTTTTCAACAACCTGCTAGCTTTCCCGACGGGCCTGCAGGCGCAGGCGTTCGCTGCTGTCGAAGCGCTGCTCGGCGAGCCGCTCGATGGCGGCCTGCTTGTCGGCCTCGCCGAGGCCCTGACTACGCTCGATACGACTCTTCTCCTGTTCGAATTCGGCGAGCCGTTGCTGCCAGGCCTGCCGTCGCCGGTCCAGCGCCTCCAGGCGCTCGGTCGCCGCATTGCCGACCAGCTGCTGGCGCAACTGACGCAGCTGCGCGGCATCGCCGCCACTCGCCTGCAGCGCGGCTGTCTGCTGGCGCAGCTGGGTCTGCAACTGCGGCACCAGGGCGTCCTGCAATTCGGCTGGTAGCGCCGCGTGCAAGCGGTCGAGTGCGGCACCCTTGGCATTCGTATCAAAACCCGGCTCCAGCTGGATGGCCAGGCGTTCGAGGGTGAAGCGGTCGTAGGCCTCTTCGTTGGCGAAGAACGCCTGGTGCGCGGTCTGGCTGAAGATTCGCGCGCGCAATGCCTGTACCGCGGCAAGACGCTCGCGCAGTGCTGGCAGGTTATGGGGGCGGGCCGCCGAGTCCAGCGCCAGCAGCTCGCGCTTGTAGTCCAGGTACTGATCCAGCAGGTTCTGCGCCTGAGTCTGCGCCTGAGTCTGCGCCGGCTCCGGCAGCTGCGCGTCGATGTACTGGCGCAGGCGCTGCACGCTGTGGGTCAGCGGCTCGGCGCCGATGGCGCTGAGGAAGTAGTCGAACAGCCGGCGGACGTCGCCATCGATGATCAGGTTGCCGGCGGCGTCCTGTTGCAGACGGCCGTCTATCCGCGTGCCGTTGAACGAACGCGGCAGCTCGCCGAGCCGCGCCAGCTGTCGCGCGGTCGCGTCGCTGACGACGGTGAGGGGCGCGGGCGCCGGTGGTTGGGCTGCATGCGCCGGTGCCGTTGTCGCGCTGGAGGCGGGCAGCGGTTCATCCGCGGGTGGCGCGAGCAGCACGACCAGGCTGAATGCCAGCGAAGCGAGGAAAAGGCCGAGAAGTGTCTTCATGGTTCTGCCTTGCAGGAGGAGGCGGGACGCGGCCGTCCCGCCGCTGGCTCAGAGGCCGGCGTTCTTCAGCCGGTTGGCGTGCTGGCGATACACGGTGACCGGATCGGTCTCGAACAGGCTGGTGAGGCCGAGCACCTGGTTCACCTCGTCGAGATGGTTCATCCGGTAGTCGTCGCGGATGACCATGCCCAGATGCGAGCTGCAGCGCCCCACCAGTCCGTCGTTCGGCTCATCGAAGGCGAGGGCGCCGGCACCCATCATCGCGTCGCTGATATCCAGTGGATTGGTCAGCGGGCTGGTGCCGCTCCACGAGTAGTAGCGCACGCCGTTGACCACGTAGGCGCCTTCGCCGCAGGCGGTCGTCGGGATGCCCTGCGGAAACTTCGCATTGAAGCGCGCCGCCCCCTCGCTGTTGAGCGATTCGAGCGAGCCGAGCGAGTTCTGCGGCGCGGAGCTGCTGCTGCCGGAGAGGAAGTTGATCAGCGCGCCCATCGCGTTCACCAGCCCGGCGACGATCGCCTCGCCGGCGGAGCCTTCGGGAATGTTGCGAATCAGATCGGCCACGTCCGAGCCCTTGTGCGGTGCGCCGACGCTGGTGACCGAGGCCACCAGGTCCGGTCGCACGGCAGCGACGTAGCGCACGGTCGGCCCGCCGTGGCTATGGCCGATCAGATTGACCTTGGGTTTGCCGCTGAGCGCGACGATTTCCTCGACCTGCGCCAGCAGTTCCTCGCCGCGCAGCTCGGAGGTGTTGAGCTGGCTCACTTCGGTGACGTACACCTGCGCGCCATCGCGGCGCAGTGCTGCGGGAATGCCGTACCAGTAGTCGACGCCCAGCAGGCTGTCGAAACCGAGCATGCCGTGACCGAGCACGATGGGGTAGCGGGTCTGGGTATAGCCCGTGGAGGCATGGGCCTGGCCCGCCAGGGCCAGTGCGCTGATACAGAGGGCAAGCAGTGTCTTGTTGTTATTCATGACGCACTCTCGAAAAAGGGGTGGGCAAGCGGGCATTCCATTGCCGTTCACCGCGCCGGGCGCGTACTGCGCCGTTTCGATGGCAGCAATCGTGCCAGACGGCAGTTAATTGTCATGAAAGTACAGCCTAGAGCGGCTGCTACCCTGCGGTGCTGGCCAAAGGCCGCTGCAATCGAGATGTGTGCGCTGTTACCGGGGGGAACGGCTGTTTTCGCTTCGGGTTGTTACTCGGCAAGATGGAAGGGCTTAGTCGCATGATCGCGGCATTTTGCGACTGTTTGGTCGATCCGAAACCGCTTGGTCACGGATACTCGATTGCCACCACGTACCACAGTTTGGGGCCGGTCGGCGTCTGCACCTGTACTTCGGCATCCAGCGCCTTGCCGACCAGGGCGCGGGCCAGCGGCGAGTCGATGCTGATCAGGCCCTGCTTGAGGTCCAGTTCGTCGGGGCCAACGATGCGGTAGCGGGCTTCGTTGCCGTCTTCGTCCTCCAGTGTCACCCAGGCGCCGAAATACACCTTGTCCGGATCGCTCGGTCGCTCGCTGACCACCTTGAGTTTTTCCAGGCGCTTGGTGAGAAAGCGCACCCGACTGTCGATCTCGCGCAGCATCTTCTTGCCGTAGGTGTACTCGGCATTCTCGGAGCGATCGCCCTGGGCAGCCGCTTCGCTCACCGATTGCGTCACCTGCGGGCGTTTGACATGCCACAGTTCGTGCAGCTCGGCGCGCAGGCGCGCTTCGCCTTCCGGAGTGATCAGCGGGGTTCCGGCGGGACGTGGCGGACGATAGCGGCTCATGGTCGATCCGTGTGGCGAAAGGGCCGCAAAGTGTAGGACGAACCGGGCGCCGAGGGCGAGTCGTCAGCCCTCGCGCAGCACGCCGAGCGGGCTGGCATCGAGCGCGCGGCGGGTGCCGAGCACACCCGCGCCACCGACCAGCAGCGCGCCAAGAAGCGGCAGCAACAACAGCCAGGGATGCGGCTGCCAGGGCAGCTCGAAGGCGAAGCGATAGAGCAGCGCGCTGACCAGCTCGCAACCCAGCGCGGCGAGCACGCCGCTGGCCGCGCCGAGCATGCCGAATTCGGCGCGACGCACCCTGAGCAGCAGACTGCGCTCGGCACCCAGCGCGCGCAGCAGCGCACCCTGGCGAATGCGCTCGTCCAGCGTGGCCTGCAGGCCGGCGAACAGCACGGCGAGCCCAGCCGCGAGGACAAACAGCAGCACGTACTCCACCGCCAGCGACACCTGGGTGAGGATGCTGCGCAACTGTGCGAGCAGCGCTTCGACCTGCAGCAGCGTGGTGGCGGGGAAGGCGCGTGCCAGCTCGACCAGCTCGCGCTCGTTGCCGGGCGGCAGGTAGAAGCTGGTCATGTAGGTGACGGGCATGTCCTGCAGGGTGCCGGGCTCGAAGATCATGTAGAAGTTGGGCTGAAAGCTGTCCCAGTTGACCTCGCGCAGGCTGGTTACCTGGGCATCGCGGCTGAGGCCGCCGACGCTGAAGGTCAGGCGATCGCCCAGTTGCACGCCGAGGCTCTCGGCCAGTTCGGCTTCGACCGACACGCCGGGGAGTTGCTGCGCGGCCTGGGGTTGCCACCAGGTTCCGGCGGTCAGGTGGTTGTCGGCTGGCAGTTCGGCCGACCAGGTCAGGCTGAGGTCACGGCGCACGGCGCGGTCGCCCTGCGAGTCCTTGCTCACCAGCTGGCGCACCGGTTCGTTATTGATCGCCACCAGCCGCCCGGGAACGACCGGATACAGTGGTGCCGCCACCGTCGACAGGCTGGCGATGCGCGCGGCGAAGGCATCCTTTTCCGCCGGCAGCACGTTGAGTGCGAAATGGTTGGGGGAGTCCTGCGGTAGCTGATCCTGCCAGGTATCGAGCAGCTCACCGCGCAACAGAGCGATCAGCGCCATCGCCAGCAGGATCAGGCCGAACGCCAGGGATTGCCCGGCCGCCGCCAACGGGTGTCGCAACAACTGGCCCAGGCCCAGCCGCCAGGACAGCGCCGCACCTGCCAGCAACCGGCGCAGGCCGCGCAGACCGAGCAGCAGCAGGCCGCCTAGCAGCAGCGTGGCCAGCAGCCCGCCGCCAAGCAGGGCGAGGGTGATCTTCAGGTCCAGGCTCAGCCGCCACATGATCAGGCCGAGCGCGAGAATCGCCGTGCCGTACACCAGCCAGCTGCTCGGCGGCACTGGCAGCAGATCGCGCCGCAGTACCCGCAGCGGCGGGACACGGCCGAGCGCCGCCAGCGGCGGCAGGGCGAAGCCGGCGAGGGCGACCAGACCGGTGGCGATGCCGGCCAGTGCCGGCCACAGGGTGGCGGGCGGAATTTCCTGCGCCAGCACGTCGCGCAGCAGATAGAACAGCCCGTGTTGCGCGCCCCAGCCGAGCAGTGCGCCGACGACGCTGGCCAGCGCGCCGAGCAGCCCGAGTTGCAGGGCGTACAGCAGCAGCGTTTCCCGTCGCGAGAGCCCCAGGCAACGCAACAGCGCGCTGGCATCGAAGCGGCGCGCGGCGAAGCGCG
>JAANMV010002193.1_pt1 | contig 19562 bp, 20 predicted proteins | sample 7279661 | NCBI WGS metagenome assembly JAANMV01 (sample SAMN14094540, study PRJNA606508) | bioreactor metagenome | isolation source: A lab-scale SPAN reactor treating ammonium-rich wastewater day 121 | place: Ireland: Galway | collected 2017-05-16 | reverse complement strand
GGGGCCGTCGCGCGGACCAACGAGGGCTCTCCCGAGCATCACGTGGCTCGCGCCGCGTGTGTCTGCCGTTGTCGGGTGGCCTGCTCCTGGCGGCGGAAATCGCTGGGACAGGTACAAGTAACCCCCGGCGAGAACGGCATTCTCCGGGTGTTATTGTACCAGTCCCGTTTTTCCTGGGTGCCCGTCGACTTCGCGGCTGGCGGCGCAACGAAAACGCAGTATCCATCGCCCCTCGCCGTGGGCCTGTAGTGATGGAGGCGCGCGAATCCGCGGGGATCGGGCCGGCGATCCGGAGAATCATCGATAATGCGAATTGGACGGTACACAACTCAGCTCTGGGAGCGGGGTAGCGTGGGGCAGAGGTGATCTCAGACCCCCCGATTCTGAACCCAGACCCCCCGTTTCTGATCACAGATGCGCAGGATGTGGGCAGGATTCGCGCCGAAAGCGGACGGCACAGTGGCGCGGGCCATAGGACGCTTGGGCCGCAGCGGACAGATTCCGCGCTGCGGGGCGTGAGTCGTATCGCGAGAAGCGCGGCGGCTTGACACCCTGGTCGGGGTTCTGGATACTAGCGGCCGATGAGCATCGTCGACGCCGGTACCGCCATTCGCCGAGCCGCCGCCGTGTCGCAACCCGAGTTCGCCGCGGTGGCGCGGGAGGCGCACCCGTCGCTGTTGGCGCTGGCGGCACACGTGGCCGAGGGCTTCGAGGCGTACGATCTCGAGCGGATGTCGGCCGAGGTGGCCTTCCTGGCCTGGCTGGTCGGCCGCGCCGCCGGCGACAGCACTGAGCCGCGAGTGCGGGTCGAGGCCCTGCGGCGGGTGCTGGCGGTCGAGGAAGGCTTCCGGGGCAACGTCGAGGACTACTACGACCCGGCCAACAGCTTCCTCAACCGGGTGCTCTCCCGCCGCCTCGGGCTGCCCATCAGCCTGTCGGTGGTCTACCTGGCGGTGGCCGGCCGGCTCGGCTGGCCGCTGATGGGGATCGACTTCCCCAGCCATTTCCTGCTCCGCTACGACGGGCCGGACGAGCCGCTGGTGATCGACCCGTTCCACGGCGGGTTGGTGGTCGATCCGGCGCGCTGCGCCGAGCTGGCCGGGAGCGCGCTGGCCGAGACCGAGCCGGTCGAGCGGCTGGCGATGACCCGGCTGCGGCTGGCGGCCCGCGCCACGCCGCGGCGGATCGTCACGCGGATGTTGAAGAACCTGGAAGGCGTCTACCTCCAGCGGCACGATTACCTGCCGGCGCGGAACGTGATCGAGAAGCTGCTGCTGGTCAATCCCGAGGCGGCCGACGAGCTGCGCGATCTGGGCGGGGTGTACCACCTTCTGGGCGACCAAGACCGCGCCCTGGAATGCTGGCGGAGCTACCTGGCGGCCAGTCCGGGCGCGCCGGACCGCGGCTATGTCGAGGCCATGGCCGCCCGGCTGCGCGACACGCTGGACGAGGAGGCGCCGTGAACCAGGAGACTCGCGAGCCGCCGCTGTGGCTCGGCCCGGCGGTGGCGCTGTGCGGCCTGGCCGGCGTGCTGCTGGCCGGCTCGTTGTGGCCGGTGAGCGACGACCGGCCGCTGAAGATGAGTTGTTACTGGGCGATGCGGGCGGTGGTGCCGCTGAGCAGTCTGCTGGGTCTGTGCGGCGTGGCGCTGACCGCCGCCAAGAGCCGGCAGGCGGCCCGGCCGCTGGCCTGGCTGGCAATCGCGGCGGGGCTGATGCAGGTCCTGACCATCCACGTGATCATCCCGGTCATGCCGCACAACGTCGTCCACCAGCGGGCACACGATCTGATCGCTCTGGCGGCGTGCGCCGCCGCGGCCGCCGGGCTGGCGGCGATGCGGCCGGGAATCGACATCGATGAGGCCCTTGACGCCGCTGCGGCTGCTGCTGAGCAGCCTGAAGCGTAGACCATTCCGAACCGCGGCGCTGGTCCTCACGGTGGCGGCCGTGACCGGCGGGATCGGCGTGCTGAGCGCCATGCTGGAGGGCATGAGCCGCAGCGTCACCGCCGGGACGGAGCGCTTCGGGGCCGATCTGGTGGTCATCCCCCGTGGCGGGCGGGCCGCCGTCGAAGGGGCGCTGATCGTCGGCCGGCCGACCCAGTTGACCCTCCCCGCCGCGGACGCGGAGCGGATCGCCAGGCTGCCCGGCGTGGCCCGAGCCTCGGCCCAGGTCTACGTCAAGACGCTGACCGACGCGCGCTGCTGTCCGGGTGAGTTCCACCTGATCGGGTTCGACCCCGCCAGCGACTTCACCGTCGCGCCCTGGCTGGCGCGCCGCCGGCGGCCGCTCGGGTCGCACGAGGTGCTGGTCGGCGCGCGGGTGTCCCTCAAGGACGGCGCGCGGGTGCCCTTCTATGGGACGGAGTTCACCATCGCCGGGCATCTCGAGCCGACCGGGGTGGGCCTCGACACCACGGTCTTCCTGCCTCTGGCCGGGCTGCGCGACATGGTCGACCACTCGCCGGAGCGGGCCGAGGAGCCGTTGGCCATCGCCGCGGATGAGGTCTCGGTGGTGTTGGTGAAGGCGGCTGACGACAACCCGCCGACGGCGGTGGCCGAGGCCATCGCCGGCGCGCTGGACGGGATCGAGGTGGTCCTGGCGCCGCAGGTGATCGGCGCGGCGGTGCGCGGGCTGGGCGGCGTGCTGCGGCTGCTGGTGCTGGTCGGCGTGGTGCTGTGGCTGGTGCTGCTGCCGATCCTCGGCCTGACCTTCTCGCTGGCGGTGGCCGAGCGGAGCCGGGAGATCGGCGTGTGGCGGGCGTTGGGGGCGACGGCGCGGCTGGTGTTCCGGCTGGTGGTGGCCGAGGCGGCGCTGGTGACCGGCGCCGGCGCGGCGCTCGGGCTGGCGGTGGCGGCGGTGCTGACCAGCAACTTCGGCGCCTTGCTGGCCGAGACGATGGACACGCCGTACCTGTGGCCGGGCTGGGGCTGGGTGGCGGCGCTGACGGCCGCGTTGCTGGTGGCGGCGGTAGGCACGGGCAGCGCGGCGGCGTGGCTCCCGGCCCGGGCCGCGGCGGCGCTGGATCCCTATGAGTGCATCCGCCGGGCGGGAGGCTGAGGTGGAGCTGCCGCCGGCGGTGCTGGCGCACGTGTCCAAGGCCTACGGCGCGGGTGAGCGGCGGATCGTCGCCCTGGACGACGCCTGTCTGGAGGTGCGCCGGGGCGACTTGATCATCGTCACCGGCCGGTCGGGCAGCGGGAAGAGCACGCTGCTGGCGATTCTCGGGGCGTTGAGCCGGCCGACCGCGGGCGAGGTGAACCTGTTCGGGCAGCCGGTGGCTGGGCTCGACGACGCGGCGCGGTCGGCGCTGCGGGCCGAGCGGCTCGGGTTCGTGTTCCAGTTCTCCGGCCTGCTGCCGACGCTGACGGTGTACGATAACGTCCGTCTGCCGTCGCTCTTCCGGCCCGGTACCGACTCGCGGCTGGACCTCCGGGCGCGGGACTTGCTGCGGCAGGTGGGGCTGGGGCACCGGCTCGCGTCGTATCCGACCGAACTGTCCGGCGGCGAGCAGCGGCGGGTGGCCATCGCCCGGTCGCTGCTGGGCGAGCCGGACCTGCTCCTGGCCGACGAGCCGACGGGCGATCTGGACAGCGAGACCGAGGCGGAGGTGATGGCCATCCTGACGGACCTGCACGCGGCCGGCCTGACCATCGTGCTGGTCACCCACAACCTGGACCTGCGCCGGCACGCCACCCGCTGGCTGCGCATGACCGACGGCCGGTTGGCGGAGGAGGGGCTGTGACCTCGACCCAGCGGGGAACGCGGTGGACAGGCATGGGTCCCAGACGACTCCTCAGGCTGCTGCTCAGCCACCATTTCCGGCCCGCGAGCCCTCTTTCCCCTCCTTGCAAGGAGGGGATCAAGGGGTGGTTCGCCGACGAGCACGTCACTCGGTGCGAACCATTCGGCCGAGGCCCGCGACCGCGCAACGCGCGCCGAGCGGGGCGAGACGCTGGGGGGCGCTGGTGGCGCGTGGCAATCGGATCGCGAGTGCGAAGTCGACCGGTACCGAACCACCCCTCAATCCCCTCCTTGCAAGGAGGGGAAAGGTGGGGGCGAGGGTGGCTGAGGAGTGTCCTTGTTGGACCAATGCCGTTGGTCCGCATCGCCGCCCCGGTGCTGCTGCTGTCCTGTTTCCTGTCCGGCTGCGGCGAGCGGCTGCCCGAGCGGGTTCTCTGGCGGCTCAAGTTCGCCGACGTGGTGGCCGCGCCGCCGGCGCTGGGGCCTGACGGGACCATCTACGTGGGCAGCCACGACGGCACCTTCTGCGCCGTCTCGCCGGCGGGCAAGCGGCTCTGGACCCAGCGGGCGGCCGACTTCTACCACGCCCCGGCGGCGGTGATGAGCGACCGGCTGGTGGTCGGCGCGTTCGATCAGAACGTCTACTGCTACGACCTGTCCGGCCAGCCCAAGTGGACCTTCGCCACCCACGAGCGGGTCGAGGCCGGCGCGGCCGTCGGGCTGGACCAGACCATCTACGTGCCGGGCCTGGATGACAACCTGTACGCGCTGGGCGCCGACGGCGACCTGCTCTGGCGCTACACCGCGGCCGACGACATCGGCGGGTCGCCGGCGATCCTCAGCGACGGCAGCGTGGTGGTGGGCGACAAGAGCCCCGCCGGCAACCTCTACCGGCTGACCTCCCAAGGCCGGCTGGTGTGGCGGGTGGCGCTGGGCTCGCCCATCCTCTCCTCGCCGGCGGTGGGCTTGACCGACACGCTCTACGTGACGCCCAAGAAGAACGAGCTGGTGGCCCTGACCGCCGACGGGAAGCTGCTCTGGCGCTACGCTACCGAGGGCGCGCTGATCGGCTCGCCGGCGGTCGACGCGGCGGGCAACTGCACCTTCGCCTCCTACGACGGCGGGCTCTACAGCGTTGATCGGCAGGGGCGGCGGCGGTGGGTCTTCCGTACCTTTACCCCGTCCAGCTCGTCGCCCGCGCTGGGTGCCGGCGGAGTGGTCTACTACGGCGCCGACAGCCACGCCGTGTACGCCGTTTCGGCCGCCGACGGCCACCTGTTGTGGAAGGTGCCGACCTCCGGCTACGTCGCCTCGTCGCCGGTGATCGCGCCCGACGGGACGCTCTACATCGGCTGCGACGACGGATACCTGTACGCGATTCGGACCGACAGTCCCGGTCTGGAGGCCGACGCGCCCTGGCCGCACCTGCGCGGCGGCGGGCTCTGTCTCGGCCGACCCTTCGGAGGCTTGCGCTGATGCTGTACACCATCGAAACCGTCTCCTGGCGTGACGGCCGGGTCCGCCTGATCGACCAGACCCGGCTGCCGCAGGAGCTGGTCTACCTCGAGTGCGCCGACATCGAGACCCTGGCCGAGGCGATCGAGGTCCTGCGCGTCCGCGGCGCGCCGGCCATCGGCGTCGCCGCCGGCTACGGCCTGGCGCTGGCGGCGGCGGTCAGCCGGGCCGGCGACCTGCCCGCGCTGAAGGCCGATCTGGCCGCCGCCCGAGAGCGGCTGGCGCGGACCAGGCCGACGGCGGTCAACCTGTTCTGGGCGCTCGACCGGCAGGGCAAGCTGATCGAGTCCTTTGCCGGCGAGCCCGACGCGCTGCGGCGGTTGCTGCTCGACGAGGCGGTTCGGATCCACCAGGAGGACCTGGCCGCGGGCGAGGCGATGGGCCGGGCCGGCGCGGCGCTGATCCAGCCCGGCGCGCGGATCCTAACCCACTGCAATGCCGGCGCGCTGGCGGCCAGCGGCGGCTACGGCACGGCGCTGGGCGTGATCCGCGCCGCGGCCGAGCTGGGGCGGGTGGCCATGGTCTACGCCGACGAGACCCGGCCGCTGCTGCAGGGGGCCAGGCTGACCGCCTGGGAGCTGGCCGCCGACGGCATCCCGGTGACCTTGCTGACCGACAACATGGCCGGGCACATGATGAAGTCAGGACGGATCGACTGCGTCGTGACCGGCGCCGACCGGATCGCCGCCAACGGCGACGTGGCCAACAAGATCGGGACCTACGCCGTGGCGGTGCTGGCCCGGCACCACGGCCTGCCGTTCTACGTGGCGGCGCCCGTCAGCACGCTCGATCTGAGTCTGGCGGACGGCCACGCGATCCCCATCGAGGAGCGCGCGGCCGACGAGGTGCGCGGCTTCCGCGAGGCGGTTAGCGCGCCGGAGGGCGTGCCGGTGGCCAATCCCGCCTTCGACGTGACTCCCCACGAGCTGGTCTCGGCCATCGTCACCGAGCGCGGCGTGGTCCGTCCGCCCTACGGCGAGGGCCTGGCGCGCCTCGTCGGGAGGTAGGCGCTGTTACGCGGCGGCGGGCCGGTGGCACCAGGGCTTGGAGAAACCGATGCGATGGACCAGGCGTGACGCGATCGCCGGGGTGGTGATCGTCTTCCTGCTCGGCCTGCTGGCCGGCCAGTGGATGGGTGATCGGCAGCACGAGGCGCTGGCGCAGACGCCGCCGGCCGTCGCGCCGGCGACCGGGACGGTGGCCGACCTGAAGACGGTCAGCCAGGCCATGGCCCGGGTCGCCGAGCAGGTCACGCCGGCGGTGGTCAACATCAACTCGACCCGGATCATCCGCGGCCAGACCTACTACGACCCGTTCCGCGAGCTGTGGGGCGGCAGCGGGCTGTTCAAGCAGCCGGACCGCCGCTCGGAGAGCCTCGGTTCGGGGGTGATCGTCGATCCGAGCGGGGTGGTGGTGACCAACAACCACAACATCGCCGACGCCGACGAGGTCCGCGTCTCGCTGTCCGATTCGCGCGAGTTCAAGGCCACCGTGGTCGGCCGCGACCCACTGTCCGACGTGGCGGTGCTGCGGATCGAGGGCGCCAATCTGCCGGCCGCCCAGTGGGGCGACAGCCAGCGGCTGCGGGTCGGCGAGTGGGTGCTGGCCATCGGCAACCCGTTCGGCTTCAACCAGACCGTGACCTCGGGCATCGTCTCGGCCAAGGGCCGGCACGACATCGGGGTCAGCGACTTCGAGGAGTTCATCCAGACCGACGCCGCCATCAACCCGGGCAACTCGGGCGGGGCGTTGGTCGACATCAACGGCAAGCTGGTCGGGATCAACACGGCCATCTTCTCCAAGACCGGCGGGTACCAGGGCATCGGGTTCGCCATCCCGGCGCACATCGCCAAGCCGAACGCGGAGCAGTTGCTCAGCCAAGGGCGGATCATCCGCGGCTGGATCGGGGTGATCGCCGGCCCGCTCAACAGCAACACGGCGCGCCAGCTCCGGCTGAACAGCACCAAGGGCGCGGTGATCGTCAACCTGTGGCAGGACCAGCCGGCGATCCGCTCGGGCGTGGTGCAGTACGACGTGGTCACGGCAGTCAACGGCAAGCCGGTGGACTCGCCCAGGGACTTGCGTCTGGCGGTGGCCGAGGCGCCGGTCGGCAGCACGCTCAAGCTGAGCCTCATGCGCGGCGGGCGACCGGTCGAGGTCTCGCTCAAGGTGAGCGAGCACCCGAGCCAGGGAGGCGAGCCGCTGGCCGGCATCTGACGCGTTGACGTCCGGGTCGCCGCAGGCCATACTAGCCCGGTCGTGACTGCTCAGGCGCTGGCGATAGCAGTGGCTGAGCTTTCCCCTCCTTGAAAGGAGGGGATTGAGGGGTGGTTCGCTCCGAGTGGCGTGCTCGTTGGCAACCACCCCTTAATCCCCTCCTTGCAAGGAGGGGAAAGCCTGCTCCTGGGCGGCAACCAGTGTCTGAGCAGTTACGCCCGGTCAAGCGAGGGAGCAGCCGGCATGGACGAGCAGTTGGCCGCGGTGCGTGAGGCGTTCGGCGAGGCGGGGATCGAGGTCCCGGCCGACCCGGCCGGCATGGCCCTGGACGCGCTCGACACGCTGGTCGAGGATCGGCGGCTGCGGGGGAAGTGCAAGTCGGCGCTGGTCAAGTACCAGCGGGCCGCCAAAGAAGCCGGGGCGATGCCGGCGCCGGCACCCGAGCCGACTCCGGAGCCGGTTGCCGAAGCCGCGCCCGAGCCCGAGCCGGAGCCCGCGGCCGAAGCCGCGCTTGAGCCGGAGCCCGTGGCCGAAGCCGCGCCCGAGCCGGAGCCGGAACAGCCGGAACAGCCGGAAGCCGAGCCGGCCCCGGCCGCGCCCATGTCCGACGCCCTGCGCGAGCGGCACGAAGCCCTGGTCCAGGCGTTTGCCGACGCCGGCGCCGAGCCGCCGGCGGAACTGGTCGGCTTCAGCCTCGACCTCCTCGACGAGCAGATCGAGGACAAGAAGGTCCGCGGCAAGGTCAAGTCGGCGGCGATGAAGTTCCGCCGGCTGGCCGAGGAGGAAGGCTGGCAGCCGGCCGGCGCGCCGGTCAAGGCGGTCAAGACGGCTCCCACGGCCGAGGCCGCGCCGGCCGCGGAGACCGAGGCGCCGCCGACCGAAGAGTCGCCGGCGGACCCCCTGCTGCGGGTGCCGGCCACGGCGCCGAACGACCTGTGGCTGCTCACCCCGACCGGCTGGGAGAAGCTGGGCACGGCCACGCGGCAACCGGCGCTGGTCGACGAGATCGTCGGGCAGCAGACCGAGACGGGTCAAGTAGCCCGGATCACCTCGGTGCTGACCCTGGACGGCACCTTCACCGTCCCGCCGGATCTCTACAATACGCTCTGCTGGCTGGCGCACGAGGGCGTGGTCTACAAGGCCTACTACATCTCGCACGTCGGCGACGTCAAGCGGGGGACCAAGACGGCCAGCCTGAAGGTCGACGAGACGCTCTCTCCGGCGGAGTTTGCGGCGCGCTTCGAGGCCGACGGCCGGGCCGATCGGCCGACCGCCGACCTGGTCCGGCGGCGGCGGTTCGGCCGGCAGTACGACGCCGAGCGAGCGATGTTCGCCCAGCCCGCCGGCCGGTTGGTATAGCCTTACCGCACCGTGGCAAAGGCGCCGTCCAGGCGGTCGAGCGCCTCGTCCATGTCGGCCGGCGAGTGGGCGATGCTCCAGCCGTGGTGGCACGGCGCGCCGCCGTAGTCGTGGAAGTAGACGCCCCGCTCGTGCGCCGCGCGGATGAACGCCAGCAGCCGCTCGACGTTGTGCCCCAGGACGTCGTCGTAACGGCGCAGCGGGCCGGGACAGTCGAACACCAGCCCCATCCGCGCCCCGTGGCGCGGGGTCTGCAGCACCACCTCGTGCCGCCGCGCCAGCTCGGCCAGGCCGGCGATCAGCCGCTCGCCGGCGGCGCGCAGCGACTCGTAGAACCCGGGCCGCTCGACCTCGTCGAGGAACGCCAGCGCGGCCAGGACGCTGGGCAGCGGGGCGTTGAAGGTGCCGGAGTGCTGGACGTCGCCGACCGGCTTGAAGCGGTCCATGAGCTCCGCCCGGCCGCAGATGGCGGACAGCGGCAGCCCGCCGCCCAGCGACTTGCCGATGGTGCACAGATCCGGGGTGACCCCGAAGTCCTGCTGCGCGCCGCCCGGCGAGTCCTTGAAGCTGGTCTGCACCTCGTCGAAGAACAGCAGCACCCCGGCCCGATCGCAGAGCTCGCGGAGTCCGGCCAGGTAGCCGGGCTCGGGGAGCAGCCCCCCGCTGTTGAAGTTGACCGGCTCGAGGATCAGGCAACAAGCCTCCTCGGCATGCCGCTCCAGCGCCGCCGCGGCGGCCTCCAGGTCGTTGAACGGGAGCGGCACGACGAACTCGGCCATGGCGGCGGGGATACCGGCGGACTCGCGGTACGGCTGCCGCCGGTTGGCCGCCAGCTCGCCCGCCGGCGGGTGGCCGCCGATGTACAGGATGTCGTGGTACCCGTGGAAGTGGCCCTCGATGCGGAGGATCTTGTCGCGGCCGGTGTACCCGCGGCAGAGCCGCACCGCGTGCATGGTGGCCTCGGTCCCGGAGCCGGTGAAGCGGACCCGCTCGGCGCAGGGGATCAGGCGGCACAGGCGCTCGGCCAGCGCGCCGGTGTACTCGGTCTCGAAGGCGCACAGGTGGCCCAGCTCGACGGCGCGGCGGAGCGCGGCGCTGACGGCGGGATGCCCGTGGCCGAGCAGCGCGGCGCCGTGCCCGCAACAGAGGTCGAGGAACTCGCGCCCGTCGACATCGACCACCCGGCAGCCCTCGCCGCGGGCGGCGATGAACGGCCGGTCGAGGGCCCGGTTGAGCCGGGTCGAACTGCACACGCCACCGGGGATCACCCGCCGCGCGCGTTCGTAGAGGGACCGAGCAACGGTGTCCGACATGCCTGACTCCGCACCGCGCCGAGGATGTCACGTGCCCGCGAACCCGTCAACCAGCAGGCGCACGGGTGACGATTGCCGATTGCCGACCGCCGCCGCCCACTGCCCGCTGCCCACTGCCTACTGCCCTCGTTTCCTTGACACCTAACCCGCTCGCCATTAGACTCCTCGCCGTCGTCGGCGGCATTCCCACGACGGGGATGACAGCTTATGCTGCTCGCGTCAAAAGAGGGTCGCGACGCCAGTCAAGCGCTGATGCAGTTCAGCGGACTGGGTTGCTCCCTGGCCGCGGGCGTGGCGTTCTTCTCGTGGCTCGGGTACCGGCTCGACCAGCATTTCGGGACCGAGCCGGTGTGGTTGGCGACGCTGTGCCTGCTGGGCGCGGCGGGCGGGTTGTACAAGGTCATCCGGGACGTCATCCGGTGGAGTGAACGGGCAGACCGAGAAGCAGGAAATCCCCCTTCCGATGCGTCCGCTTGACCCCGGTTTCGTCGACCGCGTGCTGGCCACCAGCCTGGCCATCGTCGGCTTGGCACTGCTCCCTCTGTTGTCCCTCCCGGCGCCGCACGCCATCAGCCTGTTGGCCGGCTTCGGCTCGTCGGCGGTGATCTGGAAGGGCGCCCAGGTGGTCGGCGGGGCGCTGTCCCGCGAGCGCTGGCGGGCCCGCGACGTGGCCCGGCTGGTGGCCATCCATTTCGGCAAGTACCTGCCGGTGGCGGTGGGGCTGTGGCTGCTGTCGCGCGGCGGGCTCCTGTCGCCGATGGTCTTCGCCGCCGGCGCCACGGTGCCGCTGGTGGTGGTCTTCGGCAAGGCGGTGACCTGGACCATGCTCCCGGCGGAGGTCGACCCGCGTCCGTACTACGCCAGAGTAGGAAAGGCGGCTCACGTTGATTAGCCGGCTCCGCAGGCTGTGGCCAGGCTTGCTGATGCTGGCGGCCGTCTGCCTGCTGTGGCGGCCGGCCCTCGCCCAGGGTGGCCCCCCGCCCCCCGAGCACGCCCCGGCCGCCGACCACGGCCAGCCGGCCCAAGGCGACGGGCACGGCGAGGGGGAGCAGGTCAGCGAGTTGGCGGTCGAGCACGGGAGCTGGTTCAAGCCGCTCTCGGATGCCGTCAACCGGGCCGTCGGGCGGCCGCTGCTGAGCGGCTACATCCTGGTCGCCTGGACGGTCATCGCCCTGCTGGTGATCGCCGCCGCGGCGGCCACCAAGGACATCCGCGCCGGCTCGCCCGAGGCGCACGACCCGAAGGGGCTGCAGAACCTGTTCGAGTACGTGGTCGAGGGTCTGTACAGCTTCACGGAAGGGATCATCGGCCCGGGCGGCTCGAAGTACGCGCCGCTGGTGGCCACGTTCTTCCTGTACATCCTGTTCAACAACTACATCGCCATCGTCCCCGGGTTCGTCGCGCCGACCTCGACCCTGAACATGACCCTGGCGCTCGGCATCACGGCCTTCCTGTCGGTCCAATACTTCGCCATCCGGCAGAACGGCCTGGGCGGCTGGCTGAAGCATTTCGCCGGCAACCCGTCCGACATCATCGGCTGGCTGCTGTCGCCGCTGATGTTCGTGCTCGAGCTGATCGGCGAGTGCGTCAAGCCGCTCAGCCTGTCGATGCGGTTGTTCGGCAACATCTTCGGCGAAGACACGGTGGTGATCCAGCTCGCGCTGTTCGCGCTCGGGCTGGGTGGCTGGAAGATCGTTCACGGGCACGTCGTCGAGCAGGGCCAGATGTGGGCGGCGTTCGTGCCGCTGCAACTCCCGATGATGGCCTTCGCGCTGTTCGGCGGGCTGATTCAGGCGTTGGTCTTCAGCATGTTGACCTGCATCTACATCTCGTTGCTGACGTCCCACGAGGGACACGAACACGAACACGATCACGGAGCGGAGGCGGCGCACCACTAGGCCACGGCCGGTGGCGTCGCGGTAGAAGGAGAGTAGTCAATGGGTTACGGAGTCGCCCTGGCGCTGAGCGTCGGGTTCGGTCTGCCGCTGGCGGTCATGTTTGCCTCGCACGCGCAGGCACGCGCGGCGGTGGCGGCGCTGGACGGCATTGCCAAGCAGCCGGAGGCCGCCGGTCGGGTGCAGACGGCGATGATCATCGCCCTGGCCTTGATCGAGTCCCTGGTGATCTACGTGCTGCTCAGCTTCTTCCTGATGAACGGCAAGGTCGTTCCGGTGACCAACGAAACGGCCAACCCGCCGGCGCCGCAGGTTCAGGCGGCCGCCGCCCCGGCCGCCGCTGTCGGCGAAGCACACTAGTCACGCCGGGCAGGGCGGTGAGCGGGTAGCCGGTCCGGTCCACCGGGCGGCGCGCTCGCCGACTCACCGGCCAACGCCGCCGGCGGCGTTGGCCGCGCTCCGGCCACGGAAGGGACCCGCCTATGAGCGTCCTGGAAAGCCTGGGGATCACGCTGCCGCAGATCATCATCCAGATGATCGGCTTCCTGATCCTCCTCTGGCTGCTCAGCAAGTTCCTCTACAAACCCGTCCTGAGCATGTTGGAGCTCCGCCGCGAGCAGATCCGCACGGATCGCGAGGAGGCGGAGCGCCACCGGGTGGAGATGGAGCGGCGCAGCGCCGAGCTCGAGGGGCGGCTGTCCCAATTGGAGACCGAGGTCCGCGACCGGATGCAGGCCGCCGAGCGTGAGGCGGCGCGGCTCCGCGAGGAGATGCTGGCCGCGGCCCGGCAGGAGCGCGAGCGGCTGGTCGAGGCCGGCGTCGCCGAGCTCCGGCGGGAGCGCGAGAAGGCGCTGGTCGAGATCCGCAACCTGGTCGCTGATCTGGCTATCCTCGCCGCGGGCAAGGTGATCGAGGAAGAGCTGGATCTTGAGGCGCACCGGGCGATGATCGACGACATCGTGGAGCACGGCGTCCAATGAGCTACGCCAGCCGCCGCGCCAGACGCTTCGCCGACGCGGTTTTCCAGCTTGCGCTGGAGCGGTCGGCCGCCGAGGCGGTGGCGGCCGACGTCGGCCGCCTGGCGGAGCTGCTGGCCGAGCTGCCCGACCTGGCCGCCGTGCTCGACCATCGGCGGATCCCGATTGAGCGGAAGCTTGAGCTGGCGCAACGGGCCGCGGGTGAGATCGCCGGAGCCGAGGCGGAGCCGAGTGCCGCGGAGCTGACCGGCCACTTCCTGCGGTTGCTGGTCGAGCGGCGCCGGGTGGCCCTGCTGCCCGAGATCGCCGCGGCGCTGCGCGACATGCTCGATCTGCACCAGGGCGTGATCCGCGCCCGCGTGACCACCGCGGTGCCGCTGCTGGCGGCCGAGCGGGAGATGATCGAGGCCAAGCTGCGCAGTTTGGTCGGCGCCCAGCGGGTGGAGCTCGACGAGCAGGTGACGCGGAGCATCCAGGGCGGGGTGATCATCCACGTCGCGGGCAAAGTGATCGACGCCAGCGTGCGCAGCTATCTGGAGAGCCTCCGCGAGAATCTGCGCCGGGTGCGGGTGAGCGAGTTTTCCGGCGACCGGATGCTGGCGTTGGACTACGCCAGGCTGCGCGACGAAGCCCGCGCCGCGGATGCCGGGTGAGAGGACTGAGGTTCACACATGGCAGGTAAGGACGACATCTCGGCCGTGCTCCGGAAGGAGCTCGAGTCGTACTCGAAAGAGATCCGGATGGTCGGCGTCGGCACCGTCATGGAAGTCGGTGACGGGATCTGCCGCGTCTACGGTCTCGAAGACGCCATGGCCGGCGAGCTGGTCGAGTTCCCCGAGGCCCGCGACGAGCAGGGCGACCCCATCCGCGGGATCGTCTTCAACCTTGAGGAAGACAACGTCGGCGTGGTCTTGCTCGGCTCCGACCGGGAGATCGAGGAAGGCTCCGAGGTCCGGACCACCGGCGAGATCTTCCAGGTGCCCGTCGGTCGAGCGCTGCTCGGGCGCGTGGTCACCCCCCTCGGCGTGCCGCACGACGGCAAGGGCCCCCTGGTCGAAAGCGAGATCGACAGCCATCGGCTGGTCGAGCTGAAGGCTCCTGGCGTGGTCGAGCGCGAGCCGGTCAACGAACCGTTGAAGACCGGGCTGAAGGGCATCGACACGATGATCCCCATCGGCCGCGGCCAGCGCGAGTTGATCATCGGCGACCGGCAGACCGGCAAGACCGCCATCGCGGTCGACACCATCATCAACCAGAAGCTCACCCATCAGACCGACAAGCCGGTCTACTGCATCTACGTGGCCATCGGCCAGCGGCAAGGCACGCTGAAGCAGATCGTCGCCGATCTCGAGGCGGCCGGGGCGCTGGAGTACACCATCGTGGTCGACGCGACGGCGGCCACCAGCCCGCCGCTCCAGTACATCGCGCCCTACTCCGGCTGCGCCATGGGCGAGTACTTCCGCGACAACGGCATGCACGCGCTGATCATCTACGACGATCTCTCGAAGCACGCCGTGGCCTACCGCGCCATGTCGCTGCTGCTCCGCCGCCCGCCGGGCCGCGAAGCCTACCCGGGCGACGTGTTCAACCTCCACTCGCGACTGCTCGAGCGCGCGGCCAAGATGCGCAGCGACTACATCATCGTCGCCGAGGGCGCCGGCGACGGCGTGACCGAGGGTGTCGACGGCCGGATCTACGAAGGCCCACACGGGCTGGGTGAGGCCAAGCAGAAGCTGGCCGAGCTGCCCGGCCATCAGGTCCGCAAGCTGCGCGGCGGCGGCTCGCTGACCGCGTTGCCCATCATCGAGACGCAGGCCAACGATATCTCGGCCTACATCCCGACCAACGTCATCTCCATCACCGACGGGCAGATCTTCCTGGAGCCGGACCTGTTCTACGCCGGTATCCGGCCCGCCATCAACGTCGGTTTGAGCGTCTCGCGGGTGGGCTCGGCGGCGCAGACCAAGGCCATCAAGTCGGTGGCCCGGACGCTCAAGCTGGACATGGCCCGGTACAACGAGCTGCGCGCCTTCGCCCAGTTCGCCAGCGACCTGGACAAGGCCACCCAGCAGACGCTGAACCGCGGCCAGCACCTGGTCGAGCTGCTCAAGCAGCCGCAGTTCAAGCCGCTGCCCGAGGCCGACGAGGTGTTCGTGGTCTTCGCCGGCACCAGCGGCCTGCTGGACGATCTGCCGTTGGACCAGATCGCCGCCTTCGAGACCGGGCTGCGCACGTTCATGGCCGAGCGGTACCCGGAGCTGGGTCGCGAGATCAACGAGACGGCGGCCTTGTCGGAGGACAGCCTGGCCAAGCTCCGCGAGGTGGTGATCGAGTTCAAGACGCAGTTCCTGGCCGCTTAGGCCGGGAGAACAGGACCCCTCAAGATGTTGCGGACAGGGTTCATCGGGTGTGGCGGGATCGCCGGGGCGCACGTCCCGGGCTGGCAGGAGACGCGCGCGGCCGAGTCGGCCGAGGTGGTCGCCCTGTGCGACGTGAGCGGCGACAACGTCGCCAAGCTGGCCGGCAGCCTGGGCGGCGAGTCGGCCACCCGGTACGACGACTGGCGCCGGATGATGGACGCCGAGAAGCTCGACGCGGTGGACATCTGCCTGCCCCATCACCTCCACGCGCCGGCCATCCTCGACGCCGCCGCGCGGGGCGTCAACGTGTTGTGCGAGAAGCCGCTGTGCATGACCCTGGACGAGGCCGCGGCGGTCAAGTCGGCGGTCGAGGGCGGCGGGATCACGCTCATGTGCGCCCACAACCAGTTGTTCGGCTCGGCGGTGCGGCGCACCCGCCAGGCCATCGACGAGGGCGCGCTGGGCGAGGTCCAGATGGTCAGCAGCCGGGACTGCTTCCGGACCGCCCGCACCCGCGAGGAATGGGACTGGCGGGCCGACCTGAAGACGGCCGGCGGCGGGGTGCTGATCGATACCGGCTACCATCCCACCTACCGGCTGCTCCACCTGGCCGGCGCGGCGCCGGTGTCGGTCACGGCCATGACCCACAACTACCAGACGCCCATCGAGGGCGAGGACGTGGCCCACGTGCTGGTCCGTTTCGCCAACCGGGCGCTGGGCGAGATTCTTACCTCCTGGGCGTTCCCGCTGGAGGTCGGCGCGTGGCAGGTGGCCGTGTTCGGCAGCCAGGGCGCCGCCTTCGGGCGGGGGAACGAATTCCTGCTCAAGCCCTACCAGGGCGAGACGGTGAGCGAGCAACTGGAGAACGTCAACGGCTTCGCCGAGGAGGTCAAGCACTTCGTCGACTGCCTGGCGACCGGCGCCCGGCCGATCCAGACCCATGACGACGGGATCGACGTCCTGAAGCTCATCCTCGGCGCCTACGAGGCCGAGCGGACCGGGCGGACGGTGGAGTTCTAGGAGCTTTCATGGCCAGCCTACGTGACATCCGGCGGAAGATCGGCACCGTCAAGAACATCAACAAGATCACGCAGGCCATGAAGATGGTCGCGGCGGCCAAGCTCCGCCGGGCCCAGGAGCGGGTCGGCGCGGCCCGGCCGTACGCCGAGAAGATGCGCGAGTTGATCGACGAGGTGGCGCCGCAGGTGCCGCTCGACCTGATCCGCCGGCAGCCGCTGCTCCAGAGCCGCGAGAGCGACCGGCTCGGGCTGGTGGTGATCAGCAGCGACCGCGGCCTGTGCGGGAGCTACAACAACAACGTCATCCGGCGCGGGCAGGACTTCATCAAGGAGAAGCAGGCCGCTCGTCTGACGGTCGAGCTGATCACCATCGGCCGCAAGGCGACCAACGTCCTGCGCACCCGCGGCTTCGCCCCCGCGCAGTCGTTCCAGATGATCGACGTCGACTCGCCGTACGCCGAAGTGAAGGTGATCACCGAGGCGGTGGTCGGGCTGTACACCCGCGCCGACCACCCGGTGGGCGAGGTTTGGGTGGCCTACACCGAGTTCGTCAACGCCGTCACGCAGCGGCCGGTGATCGACCGGTTCCTGCCCATCGACACCGGCGCGGTGGTGGCCGCCGGCGGGGACGAGGCGGACGAGCAGCGGATCGAGTGGACCGAGGACTGGCGCCGGCGGCTCGCCGACAGCCCGGGCTGGCGCAAGCTGGCCGCCTCGCAGGGCTACCGGCAATTGAGCGCCCTGCTCCCGCGGCGGCGCTCGGCCGACGGCTCGCGATACGAGTTCGACCCCGGCGCGGAGGCGCTGCTGGAGACGCTGCTGCCACGGTTCGTCGACAATCAGGTCTACCAGTACCTGCTCGAGGCCACGGCCAGCGAGTACGGCGCTCGGATGACCGCGATGAGCAAGGCCAGCGACAACGCGGCCGAGCTGATCGATACGCTCACCCTGGCGTACAACCGAGCGCGCCAGGACGCGATCACCAAGGAGATTCTGGACATCGTCGGCGGCGCCGAGGCGCTGGCCGGCGAATAAGCCCGCCGCGGCGGGCGTGAAGTGGTGGAGAGCAGCATGGCCAAGGGCACGGTTTCACAGGTTATTGGTCCGGTGGTGGACGTCGAGTTCCCGGCGGACGAACTGCCCGAGATCTACAACGCGTTGGAGATCCACAACCCGCACCGCGAGGCGCCGCTGATCGCCGAGGTGGCGCAGCACTTGGGCGACAACGTCGTCCGGACCGTGGCCATGGACACCACCGACGGTCTCCGGCGCGGCGACGAGGTGGTCGATACCGGGAAGCCGATCGAGGTCCCGGTCGGCGAGGAGTGCCTCGGCCGGCTGATGAACGTCCTCGGCGCCGGAATCGACAACAAGGGCGAAATCGTCACCAAGCACCGCAGCCCGATCCACCGCCCCACCCCGTCGTTCGAGTCACAGGGCCTGGTGCGCGAGCAGTTCGTCACCGGGATCAAGGTGGTCGACCTGGTCTCGCCGTACGCCAAAGGTGGCAAGATCGGCCTGTTCGGCGGCGCCGGCGTGGGCAAGACGGTGCTCATCACCGAGTTGATCAACAACGTCGCCAAGCACCATTCCGGCGTGTCGGTGTTCGCCGGCGTGGGCGAGCGCACCCGCGAGGGCAACGACCTGATGCTGGAGATGGCCGAGAGCGGCGTGCTCGCCTCGACGGTGATGGTCTTCGGGCAGATGAACGAGCCGCCGGGCGCGCGGCTGCGGGTCGGGCTGACCGGCGTGACGCAGGCCGAGTTCTTCCGCGACGAGCGCGGGCAGGACGTGCTGCTGTTCATCGACAACGTGTTCCGCTTCACCCAGGCCGGGTCCGAGGTCTCCGCCCTGCTCGGCCGGATGCCTTCCGCGGTGGGTTACCAGCCCACCCTGGCGACCGAGATGGCCGCCATGCAGGAGCGCATCACCACCACCGAGAGCGGGTCGATCACCAGCGTGCAGGCCGTCTATGTGCCGGCCGACGACCTGACCGACCCGGCCCCGGCGACCACCTTCGCCCACCTGGACGCCACCACGGTGCTCAGCCGCTCGCTGTTCGAGCTGGGCATCTACCCGGCGGTGGACCCGCTGGACTCGTCCAGCCGGATCCTCGACCCGAACGTCATCGGGCAGGAGCACTACGAGACGGCGCGCGGCGTGCAGTCGGTGCTGCAGCGGTACAAGGACCTTCAGGACATCATCGCCATCCTGGGCGTGGACGAGCTGTCGGAGGAGGACAAGGTGGCGGTCAACCGCGCCCGCCGGCTGCAGAACTTCCTCTCCCAGCCGTTCCACGTGGCCGAGGTGTTCACCGGCATCCCCGGCGCGTTCGTGCCCATCGAGGAGACGGTCCGTGGGTTCAAGGAGATCCTCGACGGCACGCACGACGAGCTGCCGGAGCAGGCTTTCTACCTGGTCGGCACCATCGACGACGCGGTGGCCAAGGCGCAGCAGATGGCGCAGGAGTAAACGGTGCCCGGATCCTTCACGCTCGAAATCGTGACCCCGGCCAGGCTGGTCTACACCGGCGAGGTCGAGTCGCTCCAGGCCCCCGGCCTGGACGGGTACTTCGGCGTGTTGCACAACCGTGCGCCGCTCATCTCGGCTCTCGGCCCGGGCCAGCTCAAGTTCCAGGAGCTGGGCGACCAGCCGCGCTTCATGGCCATCAGCGGCGGGTTCTTCCAGGTCGCCGACAACAAGGCCATCATCCTGGCCGACGAGGCCGAGTTCGCCGAAGAGATCGATGCCGCGGCCGCGGCCGCTGAGCTGGAGCAGGCCCGCCAGCACCTGGCCGGGCTGATCCCCTCCGAAGAAGACCTGGAGCGCCGCCGCCGCGCCCTGGAGATCGCCCGGACCCGGGTCAAGGTGGCGTCGCAGGTGCGCTGAGCGGGACCTCGGCTCGCGACGGAGGACCGCTAATACGGGGACAGTATACCTATTTCCGGCAATCCGGGGACAGTATATCTATTGCCATAAATACGGGGACAGTATACCTATTTCCGCGACGGAAATAGGTATACTGTCCCCGTATTTATGGCAATAGATATACTGTCCCCGGATTGCCGGAAATAGGTATACTGTCCCGAATGTTGAGTCGATAGGGCGAAAGTAGCCCAGGCTCTCAGGCGGCCCGCCAGGTCCCGCCGTCCGAGCCCGCAGAT